>APMI01029474.1_pt1 | contig 14217 bp, 8 predicted proteins | sample 667938 | NCBI WGS metagenome assembly APMI01 (sample SAMN01084076, study PRJNA167559) | wastewater metagenome | biome: Wastewater | place: Denmark: Ejby Moelle, Odense | collected 2011-11-28 | reverse complement strand
AAATTTAGCAGGAATAACCAGAATAAGACCATTGATACATATGACTTCATAAATAATCAAGGCATTTGAATCATAATGTATAACAGTAAAAGGACACGGCTTTGATTTTTATTTTAATAGTTTAAATAAAAATATTTCAAATTAGTATTATTAAATGAAAGTTAAAAACATCAATATTTGAGATGCTTTATAGGTTCACTTGTTACTGCGATTCTCCTTAAAGTACTCTCAATAATTTCTCTCATTTTGTCTTTTCTGTCGAGTATCTCTCGAGCGCGTGCATCCTGGTCAATATAAATTTCAAGTTCATCAAGCAGCTCCTTATTAACAGCCTCGTATTCGTGAATCAAAGCGAGGATCTTATCAATTTCTGCATTAACTCCTTTATTAGTATCAACTCCTAGAAAATGCTCTTTTCTCAGCTTTTACTCCTCTGCTACAATGCGATCAAGCTCAGCCTCTTGAGATCTAATACTGGCTTCAACTCCTGCTAGCTTGTTCGCGAGATCTTTGCCTTTGGCGACTTAGTTTGCGAGATTGGCTGCATGCCCTCCTGCATCGGCCTTATTTTTCTCAGCTTGTTGTAACAAGTTTTGATGAGTAATTTTCAATTCATCGATGTTATTCTTCAGTGAGTTAAGTCTGTTCTCAGCTCGTTTTGCTTATTAGTTCTTTTGCTTGAGCTCTCCGACAAGCTTAACATTATCGTTCTCAGCCTGATGCAAAGTCTTATCAAGTCTGGCATTTGAAGATTCACAATTTCGAATTTGCTTTTCAAGATTCTTTAACTTTGCAATATTTGAATCCAGTAAATTATCGAGTGCCTCACATTTATCTTCTAATTTCTTTCTCTCTTATTTGAGAATTTTGATAGAATTAGCAATATCCTTATTTTATTGATGAGCTCTATCATTCTTATTCTCAAGTCCTTTAATTTAATATCGGAGACTTTGAATTTAGGCTGCTCTGTTATCCGACATTCTCTTCATGCTGGTATTTTCTCTCATAAGATCTTCAATTTCAAGATTGGCCTTCTGCAATTGTACTTTCAATGTTTCAATCTCTTCCTTGAAGTCAATGATGCTGTTCTTATCGATATCTGACTTAACCCTCTGCTCTTTCTATGATCTCTCTTTCTCGTCAAGCAGGAGTGAGTATTTTTCTTCAAGGGACATAATCAGATCGTTAAGGCGAAGGAAGTCTCCTTAAAGTTGTCTCAATTCATAGACATCGTGTTTAAGATGACTGATCAAGATGTCCTTCTGGTCGTTTTCGGCTTGAGCTGCGTGGTGGGCTTTCACAGCGGCATCAGTGTAGTCCAAATATTTGCTGAACATGTGTAACGATATTTTATTATTAAATGTTATTTGCTGCAAATATAAAATAAAAGTAAAATCATGAGATTATTTTTCGAAAATTGTCTGTCCATTCTTTAAATAGAATCTTGATTCGGCTTTTTACAGCATGATATTTGAATTATTAACTTTATTATGATTTAAGATTAGAATATAATTACTGCGAGCAAAAAGAACTTAATTTATTATATTTGTTAATATTCATGCCCTCTGGTAGTCCAGTTCTGCCATTAATCCAAGAAACCTATCTATTATGATTCATTATACCACATAAATCTAAAATTTTATAATCTGCTTTTGTCTCCTCGTTTTGTTTTTGTATCTATTTTGATCGCAAGATGACAATTTTTGGTTTGTTTTCTTTAAATTGATGAGTAATATATCTTTATTTTCCTTCGACTACTATTTTGAATAATTTTTTGTGAATAATGTCTGAATTTAAATCGTAAAGTTTATTAATGCGATAACCTAATTCTATTCCATTTTAAATATTTTACTTCTTTATGATTCGATTGGTCTACATAATAATCGTACTAATGTAAATTGGTTCAATATAGTTGAAAAGCCTTTTGCCTTGAACACCTAAAATGTTCCATGTCATAATTTTATCAGAGCATGATAAACTAAGAGTTCTTTTCTATACAGGCAAGTCTAATCGTCCTGGTTTGGTTCGGAGACAATCTCTTGCAAATTTCTATTGCGGAATTTATTTTAAATCGAAATATTTAAGCGGTCTTGCACCTGAAAACAAATTTGAGTCTTCATCTATCATGCAGTCCCCACAAAATACTTAATTTACATACATTATTACTTAGTATTATTTCCTTAACTTATGCTTCTTACTTTTATAATTCCACTCGAAAAGTTGATTTTATTATTATGCCTTTGGTAAATTTTATATAAAGTATTTAATGAGGCCTCTTCTTGCTAAAATCTCAGCATGCATATCCTTAATTACTTTTCCAGTATGCTGAATAGCTATAAATTCAGGTAATGACTTAGTCCCGAATCCAAGAGACACAAATGTAAAACTTTTATTATTTTTATTGTGCAAAACAAAAGAGCATATTACTGTTTTCGCCATTTCATTTTAATTCTTATTCTTAAATTTTGACATATATGCCACTCTGTACATTTACTCTGACTCATTTGCTATTTTTAAATATCCATTCATTAGTTGTTTTTCGTTATTATCTTCTTAGTTGTTCATGATATTAATTATACGTTTTTATAAAAAGGATCTTTATAATATGTAAACAATAATTAAAATGAAGGAGTTTGATTCAGAGTAATCAGGCCTAAAATAAAAATAACGCAGAACAGGCAAACATAGATAATTCGGCAACCTCATAGTTTTCAGTAATTAGTACTTTCATGCTTCAATCGGACCGCACTGTATATAAATAATGCAATATAGATAAATAGTTCATGTTGGGATACTCAATTTTGTTAATGTACTAATTCGGATTGATGTGGATGGTAATATCGAATATAAAAAGCATTGCGTGTATCAAATTGGGTATATTTTTATGCATAACTGCACCTATTCTATACTTACTGACAGCCACAAGCAATCCAGGAGTATACTTACACGGAGACTGCCGTGAATCCAAAACAAAGTACATCCCCATTATAAACACAGATATTGCCACAGATGCCAACATTTCATTCCAAACTCTATCGTACACTGCTAACACTGTGATGTCTGCGTGAAGGGGTACGATCATCATTGCAGGTGGATATCCAAATGTATAGGGAAAAATAATATTGTGCCTTTCTTTGCGTTTATACTCAGTCTAGGGGTTCTTAATGCTTATTTATACTATATTGTCTATGTTGTGTTCTGGACTAGCAATGTGGAGAATGCAGCAACATGATTATATCTATATTCTTAATTATTCATTAGTTATGTTCTGCTCTTATTTTTGGGAAGTTACATAAGATTATCATATTATAAAGAAGTTTATCTTAATAATAATAATATTTGTTAATAAAAATATGCGCAACTCATCCCTCAATACCAGCGGTGCAGCTTCAAAAGATAGCATAAAGTGGAAGCTACAGATCATATTCGTGTATTATACTTCCTTCGCGGATAGGAATAATTTCAAGCTTCTCAAACAGCAGAACTATCGCCGGTATTTAATCGACTCGTAGACTATCAAGTCTGAGTCATCACTCGTGCATTTCGATATTGCATTTCAGAAAATCAGTCATAACGCTATTATTTTTAAGGATTTTCTCAAACTTATACCTGAAATTGCATGTATGTGTGTTCATTAATTTAGAACTTGTATTCAAGTCTTATAATAGGGCTGAAGCATTTAATATGTATATTCATAGACATATTGAACCATTGTATGCTGAGATAATTGATAAAAGCGAATTTGGACAAGATATTTGTACAGCTTTATAAGCTAATATTGACCCGAAAATTTAGAAGAAGCTTTTAAAAATAGTAGTTACAGAGCGAGCATATAATGAGTACATCTCTTACTCGATACATAACAGAGATCCTTTGAGCGTATTCGAATGTTTAATAAACTTCCTTAAAGATTTCTAAATTTGCCCTCAGCTTATTTCAAAATCGCTGATGTACATTATTTTTCTGTATCTGATGAAGGACAAAAATCAAGGGCAAACTTTTCAGCTGTAGGATTTTGTAAGAACTCTGATAATAATCGCAGAAGTAAGCTGTAGAAAAATTGTTAATGCCGATCTTTGTGCCAATGCCAAAATGTTAAAATTGTTGTAAAGAATGGAAATATCTACTGGGTTCGATAAAGTGAGTAAGAAAATATTATATGAAACTGCAGTGAGTCCTAGTTTTCTCAGAAGTTTCAATGAAAAATCTGAATAAGATAGCTGCCTTGAGAAATTAGACAGAAACGTCAATCGAATGTTTCCATCTTCTACGAGACACAAAAGCTGTGGTGATAACTGTGACGATTATGTAAGCAGTAAAAAGTAAAGAAAGTAAGATTTGAAGAACGAGAACTATCAAACAGTTTAAAAGATAATAAATTCATAAAATCCAAATTTGTCTAAATAGTTCAAGGATATGAAAACAGCCTTCGAATAGTTGTGTGAATTTGGTGAAGTAGCAAACAGTAAGACACTAAAATCATACAAAATTAAGAAGCTGTTCGAAAGATTAGGAATCACCAAGATTGTCACTCAAGCATGGCTTGACATTCAGATTGTGAACTTACAAAGAAGCTCATAAAGCGGCAAAATTTAATTTCCACAGTTTTTATAACTGCTATCTTTAATTTCTAAGAAAATAAGCTCAAGTTTTGATTAAGTCGTTAATCTAGTGTTAGATGACAAATAAATAAGTCATAAAATATCAATAGATAACGGGAGCGCAAGTAGAAAATCAACGCATTATACAACATAAAATTAGAAACTACTGAAATAAATAATTCAAGCATGTGAGAAGCAGGCTGAAAAAATATATCGAAAATACAGTAACGATAATCCGTTGCTAGGCTTTACTGAATTCACTAAAATGATGTACGACTTCTAAATATTTCCTACCATCATCAGCAAGAGTAAGTTATATCAAATATTTGCTACCTTGAACGAAGTGAGGCAATAAGAAGGTCCATTTGATAGAAAACCAGTTGGTAAGGGCAAAGATGTTGATCATTTACTCACAGATACCAAGAAGATCGATTTTACTGGGTTTCTTATGGGATTGATTGAAGTCGGGCAATAAATATGTGATTAGAGCTTAGAAGTAGTACAAAAATTAATAATTTTGTTAGAGAAGATTAATGAGTCTGAAGGGTATAAAAAAATATCGAATGTCAGCCTAGTGCAAAATGTACGTAAAAAGTTTGCAAATTACTATTTGAAAAGTTTTCACAAGCTTGAGCAGCACGTCGAAGATTTCGATGAGTTGCTTAATAGTTTTTCATGATACTGCTTGTTCTATAATATTTAATATATCAAAATAATGACGTTCCTCAGCATGATGTACTCTCTTACAACGTACCTCTTTAATTACTCAGCGACGTCCTCACTTTCTGGATGCCAGTGTTCTACACCTTCAAGTTCTTAATGGAGAAGGACATGGGCAAAATACCAACTATCCTAAAATTCTGGTGTATGATTAGTGTCTACAGCTTACTATCGATTGTGCTGAGCCAGTTGCTCGACGAGTATTTTTGTTATAAAGAAGCAACATTTTCCCATTTGTCAACATTATCTTCTTGGTAGTCTTGAACCTGCCTCCATACGAACTTACTGAGAAAATGTACAACAATACACTTGGAGTCATCTATAACTCAAATCGTAAATCATTTGAGGCTCTTGAAGAAACAATTGTTAAAATATTTGATAAAAATTCGGAAACTCTTAAAAACAAAATGAAAGACTCCACTGGGCAAAGTATGATAGTATTTATGTAGAAATTAAAGGCGTTGTTGGTGACATTCTGATGGCAACTCTTACTGCTTCAAACAAACAAACTCAGTCTAACAAGGACAAAAAGAAGGACTCTGATGAAGACACTGATCGAGATTGAATACTTTGATTGATTAATTGTTTGGCATTAAAATCTTTTATAAGCATAATCTCATATACTTAATAATCGATATGAGATGATAATAATATTGGTATTCATAAGAAAAGAGTTAGCGCTAATCCTAAACCGCAATGCAGAAATAAATAAGATGCCCAGACTGCAGGCAAATGATCGATGCCTCAGATTTAAAAGATCACGTCATAATGTGCAAGTTATACGTGACGAGAGTGTACCCGAGTACCATTCGACTTGCTGATCATATGAACTAAGACAATTTGAGGTTCCTGCTTGTTGAGCTTGATATGGCTAGAGATCGGATCAAAGATAAACTTGGCATTAAGGATTAGAATATATAGATCAAGATGAGGAAAAATTAAAGTGTATATAGTAATGGCAATGGCAATATAAATGGGAATGGAGTTGTATTTGGCACTTATTAAAGTGTCAAAATAGATTAAGATAATGCAGAATCTTCAGTACCACAAATAAAGTAAATGAAATAAAAATCTTCAATTCCGTTTGATAAGAAAACACCTGTCGATGAATAATTTGATTTATAAAAATATCTCAACAGAAAATAATAAAGCCTCCAAAATTTACCTAAGAGATAAAAAGATAAATAGACAAAAAATTAGAACTTAAACAAAATAACAAATCAGTAAAAATAGAAGGAAACCGATAAATTAATCGAAAAAAATGGAAGCAATACAATCATCCCAAAAGTAGAAGTGGTGTCATGTTTAAACTGCAAAAAATAAATGAATGCAAGCGATGTCAATCTTTTGGTCTACAATTTTACTTGTCTTCACTTATTCTGTATTAATTGCGTTACTAGTTATGCCATTGATCAATACATTCCACAGAAAGGAAATCTAAAATGTTTAGTCAAAGATTGCAAAGCATATTTTGAGGCTGATGAAGTAAAACAAATTTTAGGAGCAGAACAATTCGATAAATTTTAGAATTAAATGCTAAGAAGCACAATGTAATTCGTAAAATGTTGTAAATGCTCGCACTAGTATGTTTTCACCTAAGGGAATGCCAAAGATGCTCCTAAAGCTGATTCATATGGCAAGAAATTAACAAAAGAGCAAGCTGATCACTATGCCAAAAATAGGTTTGTCTGTTCTTAACCTAAATGTAAGCAATAGCAGTGCAAACTTTGCCATGCAACTCCTTATCATTTAGGCCGATCTTGTTAATAAAACTAATAGTTTAAGACAGCTAAAAAATGTCGGTACTGTCGAGATGTTCTTAAAAAAGGCTACTTTAGTAATTTAGGAATAAAAGCATTTGATGACGTTTGCCCAAAGAAAAATTGTGAAAAATTAACTAAAAACGCATGCAGCAAAATACATAAATGTAAACATCCATGTTACGGCTACATTCGTTAATCAAAATGCCTACCATGTTTAAACTAAGCCTGCATTAAGAAATAAAAAATAGTATAACATGATCAGGACGAAGACAGCTACTGCAGTATCTGTTATGTTTAAGATCTCAAAGCTGGACCATGTGTGATGAGTAAATGCGGGCATATTTTTCATTACAGCTGTCTAGAGAAGAGACTATAAATTCGATGGCTTACTCCAAGAATATTGTTTGGGTTTTGTCATTGTCCACTTTGTAAGGAGTGGATATAGTTACCTCCAGACTGCCCTTTGTCAGTAAAAGTTAATAATTTCAAATAGTTGCATAAAACTATATAATAAAGGTCGCTAAATCGCCTAAAATTCTAAAAGCTATAAAAAGACGCAAAACTAACAGATCCGAAATCAAGTTACTACCAAAAACCAACAGATTACGCGATGGCAATATACGCATATTTTTAATGTTTCAAATGCAAGAAACCTTACTTCGGAGGTCGCAAAAGTTGCGCATAAATGATGAACGAATAGGCTGCAAATTCAAGTAACCCTCGGCATGACTTCGATGCATAGAAATTAATATGTCCTTAGTGCTGTCCAGTATAAGCTAAAAATTGTATCAAACATGGGAAATAATTTATAGCATTCAAGTGTCGATTTTGCTGTAATATTGGTATGTGGTTTTGTTGGGGGAGTACTCATTTCTGTGATGATTGTCATAAGAGACAGCTATCTGGTTAATATATATCGAAATTACCCAAAGATAAATTACCAAAATGCTAAGGCAAGTAAAAGTGTCCTTTAGGAGGTGATCATCCATAAAATGGTAACTAATTTAGTTTAGGATGTTCGATTTGTCGTAATTAAAGGGCTTAATCTGCACGTGATTTTTGATACTTTATTGTTCTAATATAATTTGAATTTTATACAATGGAACAATTTTTTAAGAACAAAAAATAATAATTTTTATTATTTTGCACTCTTCTTCTGAACTTTCAATCAGGAAGGCAGCATGCATTAGAAATTCAGATGATAGCAAGGTGATAGCAAAATGGAAAATTTAGGATTAAGCAAGATTATAAAAATTTAAGCATATGTTAATTTCAAGTCAGCATCGACTAAGCAATACAAAAAAAGCAGACATCCGCTTTATCCGAAACGTAGCTGCTCCTAAACAGCAATTGCCAGTAAAATCATACTCTACCTCAAACATCGCGTGTTATCCGAGTTCATTAATAATTCCATCGAACACACCATCTCATGCATTCACATTGAACTTAGCAATACTGTCAGTGGATAACACTGTGCATAAGTATTACTATTAATACGGCTATGAGACTAAAGTTGGGTAATTGGTGCAGTTTATCAAAAATAAAATGCAGCTTGAATTTGTATACTTTAAAACTGGTAATTTCCTAATCGACTACTTTCTCACTCTTTAGTACAAACTACTTAGTTAACTAGGGCTCACTCAGCTTGAATTAGTAGTCAAGAAGATATCAAGCAGTTAAATCAAATAAATAAATTTGAAATTCATGGAAATTATCAAATGTATCGGGTCGGGTGGGTTTTCCAAAGTATTACTAGCTCGTGTGTTGGGTTTGATTATGGCCATTAAGATAATCGATAAGTAGTTTATATTCAAAACAGCAAAACAAACTATCGTAGAGAATTAGAAGCTTATATTGCAGCAATGTAGTGGTCATCCTTTTATTACGAAATTATACTTCACTTTTTAGACTAAAAATTATATTGTATTGGGTATGGAGTACTGTCCTGGGGGTGAGTTGTTTAATTTGTTAAGGAGAGTTAAGAAAATGAAGGAAAACGATGCTAAATTCTATTTTATCGAGACTTTGTTAGCGATATAGCATTTGCATAACAAAGGAATTTTATACAGAGATCTTAAGCCAGAAAATATTATAATTGATGCATAAGGTCATGTTAGATTAGCAGACTTTGGGCTCTCTAAAATTATCGGTCGTAATGCTACATACAGCTTCTGCGGCAGTGCTGAATATATGTCTCCTGAGATGTTATTAAAGTATCATTTTTGTTATATCTAGGAAAGGCCATAGCTATGAAGTTGATTATTATTGTTTGGGAGCACTACTCTACGAATTGGTCACAGGATTACCTCCATTCTACACTCAAAATCAAGGCTAGTTATTTCACAATATCTTAAACTCATCTGTCACATTTCCTTCACATGCTATCCTTTCTGCAAGCCTTAAATCATTTTTAATAAAAATATTATAAAAATAGCCTCAAAATCGTTTTCAGTCAATTACTGATATTTTACAAGATCCTTGGGTGGCATAAAACTTTAACCGACAAGAAGTTCTCAATAAAAAACTGATCCCTCCATACCCAACTGCAATCTTAAGCTATAATTTCGATGATTCATAATTCGCTATGCAAGAATAAACAATTTTTAGAATGCTATAAAATGAAGCTGATGCGAGAGATAGTGATCGCCAATTTAACGGATTCTATTATTAAAGTGATTAAATAATCACATTGAAGTCTGATATAGAACAGAGTTCGAAAGTGAACTACAATTTTATGAAAAACAAGAGCGTGAGTAAGAAATAAATACATTCGCACTCTCGTAACAACAGTATCCATAGCCAGAACTACAACCCACTTCTGACCCAATCTTCTAAGAATCTGAATATCAAGTAACTGCTAACCCGCCACCATGATAGCAGTATAATTCAAGCCATGGCCACTCCATTATCATACTCATTATCGAAGCACATAAACAGCAATAATAACACTAAAACATACGAAAGTCCAAGACAGGCAGTACACCCATCTTTATCACTATCATCTCCAAAATCCGGCCTATCATCCCCGAATGTCCACACAATATACACAAACAAGCCTAGATTCCTGCCTTCACCAGTATTAAAAACATCACCCAAACCCATGCATAATATTTATAGTAGGTACTCATAGAAAAGTATTAGTAAATAAAAATAGAGAGATTTTAATGCCAGTAGTAGTAAATTATAGAATTATATGTATCGTAACCATATGGTGCATGCTCTGTACGGACGCAATAGTAGTAAAGATCATGGCAAAGCTAAAGATAAATCCAGCAGTCTAGATAGATCATATAATTACAAATAATAATCATATTCAAATAGCAATCTAGCGAAAACAAGAAAAACAATATAGCTGAACTACTTCGGTAAGTACAGTAGCAACATTAACAATGATTCTAAACTAAACAGTATCAATAGTCTGAACAACAGTCATACCAGCAATAACAATAGCACACATTTAAGTAGTAGTAACAATAGTAATAGTAACAAAGTGAAGAAAGGATTAATTAAAAATAATACTGATAAAATTAATTTTCAGCATCCTGGTGGATTGAGGAATGTTTACAGTCATAATATCAATCATGGAAAATGAAGTATGTTTCAAGAAGATGATGTATGACAGATTTGGATGTATATGGTCAAGGCTTTGTTGGTTAAATTATTTCACGATGATTACTATCATGCTTATTTTTTTAAATTTTGAATTTTTGACTATATTAAGGGAAAATAAATCAAAACTAATATCAAAAGCGTGTTATTTTTGTCTATTCATTGAGGTATTTGCTCTTGAGCATGTCAATGATATTAATTTTGGTATGTTCGCCACTACTAGCTCTATTTCCTCTTCCATTTATACGCTATTTTTATTTCTCTTTGTCATCATCTTTGTGGCAGGCAGTTGCTGTAGTGGTATCAATTTCCCATTATTTGCATTCTTGAGGTATAGATTTATCTGAGCCTATGCTTTGCGAGGACTCGTATTTGTGAGCTAATATTCGCAGTTTTGTTTGAATTTACTGCTGTACGATTTTTAGATCATGTAAATCAAAATTAAGCTCCTATTTAATATGTATTTTTGAAAGTTTGACTTGACAACTTAGACATTTTGAGTGTTTCATTTATATGATTGACAATGCCAGTTCATTGACTTGTGCCTGCAGTTACAGTTTTTGTAGTTCTAGCTACTGACATGCCAACTCCAATTTCTATCCGCTTGGTATATTTTCCACTTTAATACCCATACCATATTGTCCATTAGCTTGAGTCTTCCGCAATCTGATACATTACTCAAGTAATCTCTGATTATCCTGCATTAGTTTCTGGTTAACACTCTGCAGTTCCTACACTGTTCTCTATAGATGATGTTATCGATTATGATGGATATCGTACTGACTATCAACTTTTGCTCGGCATATCATTTAAAGAGCATGAGGGTGATCGTTATTCGAATCAGGAATGTAAGTGTGCTGATCCGTCTCTTTAGCCAATATCGAACAATCAAGCTACTTGTAAAGTGTCAAATATGGACTCGGTTGAGGAGCATGAGTTCGGTTGAACTTTCCTAATCCTGTATTATTCGTCGTTATGATGCTTTCTCGTGCTAGGTTAGACATTATGATAGTTCGCAGTCTAGTAAATGGATAAATAGTATAATTGAACTTCAGTACTAGTCTAATAAATCACATATTGATCAAAGTCATCACTCAAAAGCATCATAATTAAGCTGGCATGTTATACTCAATAAGAATGTCCCATATCAGATGTATTTTTATGTTTAGTTTTATTCTTCGTTATATATTACTTTAGATGAATTTTAATTACATAACGAGATTGGAAAAATAACTATAAACACACTACATGAAAAATCAAGTAGCTATATGATTTAAATATAATTATTGTTTTAAAGGGAATTTTTTTAAATTGAACAATAATATCATTGCAGCTTGGGACACTTTCTAAAATTTAATAATAATTCATCTTTAAATATCTAGTGCATATATAAAATCAATATCCACAATGAAAGCAATCATTCTTAGTACAATTGTAGTTCTAGGAGTCTACAGCGCTACTTTGGGTTTCGATCTTAGCACAGTTCCAACGGTGGCTGCCCTCAAATGTCTTAAATAGTCTAATCATACATTCATGGTGGCTAGAGCTTGGCGATCATACGCTTCATTCGACCCCAACATTTACCAGACTTTACTGAATGCTCAAGCTGCAGGATTTCCTCAAGCTGACGTCGGCGTGTATATGTTCCCATGCTACAGCGAAACCAAGACACCCGAAAGTCAAGCAGCCTAGATGATTGGAAATTTAACTAGCAATGATCACTACTCATCAATCTGGCTTGACATGGAAACAAACACTAGTCCTAATTGCGGATGGAGCAGTGATTTCAACAAAAACTGTTAATTTACTGCTAAGTTGGCAATTGCGGCCGCTAAGTCAGGTAAAAAAGTGGGCATTTATGCCAGCACATACATGTGGAATCAAATTATGGGTGGGGCTGACCGATGCACCAAGTTCTCAACTCTGCCACTTTGGTATGCTCATTACGATGGCGTTCCTAGTTTTACCGATTTTAAGCCATTTGGAGGATGGACTAAGCCTTATGTAAAGCAGTACAAAGGCACAACATCATTGTGCGAGGCTAGCATTGATCTTAACTACAGAGAATGATTAGCACAAAGCAATTATTTATTGTAAATTTAACTTATCTTTAACTCGCCCTTATGTAATAATGCATCGATGTTTCCGCTTCTTATGTAAATGAGCGGAATTGTTAATAAAATAATAGTTATGAAATAAAAATACTCAATCTTCATCCCTAAGAAAGCCGCATGCCACAACACTAAACCCATCACAAAAAAGCAATCTTCAGCCTCAACTTGTTCATCATCTTCCAGTGGACCTAGTTACCACTTTAAATCGCGTAAGCATGCTTCTGTACAAAATTCTTCGGTTATTCCCTCTAAATCATAAACTGTATTGACAGTGCCTGACCCCAAACTGCTTCAAATATACGAGACCTGCAGATATTTCAGAGTATCCTCATGCATATACTACATGGCTATCACTATTTACAAGAAATTAAGACAAATTGACAGTTTTGTTAAGATCACATCGGTGGAGACTCTCGCATGTCTCACACTTGCCATCAAGTTCGACATCAACTGTCTACGCAAGGGATAAAATAAGTTGATTGACAAAGTTATCCAGAAATGTGGATTCACGCAGAAAGGAGAACTTATTGGAGCTGAGATTTATGTTCTGCAAAAATTGAATTTTAGACTTCCTTTCTTACATGATTGGCAGCAAATTAAAATAGACATCATTAACAAGTGGAACTAGTTTATCGAGAACTATCACTCAGACAAGATGTCGCATTTTATTATCGATAATAGAATAGAGCATAGTTCTACAGCATTTCAAAATTTTCTGCACACAAAAGTAATAACATAATATTTATTAACTTTCCCTCAAATAACGTAGACAAACAACTTGTCTTAGTCATCTGGAGCTTAGGACTGTGATAAAATTAAGATAATCTGTTGTACAGCTCTGTAAATATCAATGACAGTAAGTAAGGCACATATTTATATTGATTTGGATTTCAAGCAGCTGTTCAAGCAATTTCATAGTGTATCGGACTTAAATAGCTTGTTTTCCATTTCACTATTTAAGTAAGATAATGTATAACACATGGGAATGTATTAATAACTGTTGAAACTGTGCCAATAAAAAATAAAAAGCATATCAATCTTATAGTACTAAAAATACAAGAAATATGAGCATAACTAAGACCCAATCTTCTGATACATTTATATCACATAAAAATCAATATCACATCAACAATATCTGTGATCAATTTGCCCGGTTCAACTCAATAACAATTTTTATTTGTTTAGATTCATCAAGTTAGTTACAGCTTACTGAGTTTAAGCACTACAGACAACATTATAGAATGAGAATATATTTAAGAAGTGCTACAAAAGTTTAGATTTCGTTATCCAAGCCGTATTATAAAAATATTATATTTACATTAACCTACGCACAATGCTAAGGTTAAGCTTCTTGCTAACATTTCTAACAACAGTGTACTCACAATGTACAGACCCGAACTGTATAGCCTG
>APMI01016285.1_pt1 | contig 14220 bp, 8 predicted proteins | sample 667938 | NCBI WGS metagenome assembly APMI01 (sample SAMN01084076, study PRJNA167559) | wastewater metagenome | biome: Wastewater | place: Denmark: Ejby Moelle, Odense | collected 2011-11-28 | reverse complement strand
AAAAATATGAAAATATATCGGAATCAATTTTGTTGGGTTCCAAATTATTTCTGTTTAGATGTAAATGACCTTGTTTTAATAAATGGTATAATTTTGCAGGACTTGGACTCGCAGTCTTTGCCCTATATATTAGCTTCTACTTTAGTTTTACTGCTTTTCTGAGTTAGAAATTTCTCAAGCTTAAGTCTCAGATACTCTTTTTCTTCAACTTAGCAAATTCTGCGAGCTTCATGGCATATGAACTCAGCGAAATCAAAAGTATCTTCAATCTTACGTTCTATGTGAGACTCTCCTTGCTTGAATCTTCTTTTGAGAGTGCTAAACTTACTCTTGGCTCTCTTCTAAATCTTTTTCTTTTTCTCGGCTGTAAATTCAATTTGATAATGATTCTTTAAAAATTCGACGTATTATTTATCGAAATGGGAATAGGTTCTTCTTTTGTTCCGAAAAGAGTTAACCTCCATATAATTGATATTATCCTTATAAAGTTTTTGTAAGGAAAAGCTGACATATAGTTCCCATTCCTCGTCTTTCCATCTTCCTTCGTAGTCGAGATTATCAGGGGCATCTTTATCTTATTTTCTTTGATTCTCTTTACATTCTTCGGTCAAATACGAGGAAACAATTTCCAATTAATCGTTCATGCTTAAATTAAAATTATATATCCCAAAAAAGTCAAGTCGCTCTTAAATGCACAGTACAACCCCTGCCCTGTTAATACTTACCGTTTGAGCCAGAGAAGCCCAATATGGTAATTAAAATCAAGGTCCTGATTGGGTTAATTAATTTTTATAGTAAAAATATTGAAATTTATAAACTTGTGTTCAATATATATGCGGCAGCCGAGCAGTGCCGTAAACTTATCGCAATAAGACTACAATTTTTCCGTTATACTTTTGCAATAATAATCAGTTTATTAACGTTGTTCATATCTTGGTTTGACCCAAGATCCGCCATAATCTGCATCAAAATAATTCATTGAATAATCGTAATTGTTAAAATATGATCAAAATAATGACAAAACGAGGCTCAGCATGCATGACCTAGCATATATTGGTCTCTATAGTAAAAAATAAAAGAGTAGGAATAAAATCCAAATTTTTGACGTTCAATTTGCTTAAATATGATAAAGAACTCTCATCTGATTCTGGCTCACCTTTCATAATGATTAAACTATGAGCCAATGTGCGCGTGTTTGGATTATTGTAAAATTATGATTATGATTCTGAAATATTTTCGTTAGAATATTTAATATTGCGTGCAAGGAAAGTATAACCAGACTTTATTAGACAGTCCATATCGATATTTTTATGAGAATCGATGACAAAACAGGAATGAAAAATGTTAAATATAATTGCATTCAAGTGAGACAATAAAATGCAAACTCTGTTAAATGGGTGAACTAAACATTTAGATATTAATTAAAATCAAGTATATTTAGACAATAGTTGCTGATTTGTTTATAAAAATTAGCTTTTTATATTCGATGAAGGTATAGCATATTAAGAAGCTAGCATGTTCTTGATTCAAATAATGATAATACACATACATTTATATGTATTATAATAATTAAAGTATAATCTTTAAATTTGCAAAAATAAACCCAACACATAATCCCTGAGCAAGATGAACCAGAGATCAAGCACACGCAACAAGAAGGACAGTTACAACTTGAAAGCAGATTTCGATTACTTACGCGATAACAACTATAATGTAGTAAAATAAATAGACAGAGGCTCATACGGTGTAGTATACAAAGTACTCATTTATTAATAACCAGGCTGAAGATAGGAACACTGGCGGACTATGTGCGATTAAAATTAATTTCAATATTATTTCACGGGAACAACTGTATATCGAGATGAGCTTACTCAGATTAGTGAGGTATAAAAAACGGTTGCCTTTCTTACATAGAATTATATAAAAGAAAGGCACCTACAGTATCATCATGGATTACTACAAATCCAAGCCATTTATTGTAATTATTACAAATATTATTGTAGACTTTTTTCAATAGTTTCACCATGTTAGAAGTCAAACATTACCTATATTAACTATTGTTAGGACTAAAATAGTTAAAATAATTGGGAATCTACCATAGAGACATAAAACCATCAAATTTCCTATACGACTAATCAACCAAGAAGGGAGTTATTGTCGATTTCGGCTTGGCTTAAATAGACTCTAATTTTGTAAAATAACTTAAATAGAAAGTGGATGAATAGCAAGACGGCAACCAGTAGATATATTAGTAGCACTTATAATAGTTGAAAATATACTAAAATATTAAGCTATGTCTTAACGTAATCGGCCGCAATAAGATCGGTACATAGATATTCATGCCGCCATAATCAGTGTTACGTATGGAAAATCAAACATATTCCTCAGATATTTGGCCAATCGGTATAATATTTCTACAGTTTGCATCTAGAAGATTCAACATATTCACAAATTTAGTAAAACTGCAGCAATATTTCAAATTATAGAAAAATACTTATTATGTCAGTTTTCTATTGCAGTTAGGCAGTCTCTTTGGCAAAGAGAATGTGATCAATGTATGTCGGGATGTGTTCAGTTATTAACTTAAATTACCAGAAGTGCTTAAGGAAGTTAATATCAGACAAATTTGTGTTATGTAAATATTTATAAGTTATTTTAGGGAATAATTTGATGATGTTGCATATGATCTCATGATGAAACTGTTGAAATTAGATCCCAAAGAGAGAATATCGGTTTAGGACGCTTTGAGTCATTAATTTTTTTAGGAAGTTGTCATGTTTCATACTAGTTGATACATACTATTACTCTAATGTTCTAATAATTTTTAATATTGTTTTGAAACAAATATTTGAAATTAAAATTGAAGAAAGTATTATAAATCATTCACTTTTAATGAAACTATTGTCAATGAGCTGATAAAAAAGCATATAAGGCATATACGCTCTCAAAAATGACTCCTTGCATGCAACACTACTGGTATCCGATATACAGAACCAGCTTTACGTTCCGCTATTCAATTTCCTGAATGTAAAATAATGCCCCTGTGACTAGTCACCAGTATGTGCGATAAGACTCACTAGTTAATATATTTTCTCTCCCTTTTTGACCTCAATGCGCAAATGTTTGGGGAAATTTATGTGCTTACGTAATAGGACTGGCTCTCCTGTGATCGGATGAATGCTCAACTGCTTTAAGTGGATGGCTAATATTTGCTGAATTATCGTATGCGTACTGGAAATTTGCTTATCACGCTCTGCTTCACTATCGAACTTGTCTTTGGAGTCAATTATTTAAATACTAAATCTCGGTATATGTTTTTGTCACCGATTTGTAAGTATTGTTTTTACATTTTTTTGACAAATATACCTAATTTTTAGTTAAGTTATGCTATTTATAATTAATTATGCGATCTTTTACTAACATATTTCTCAATCTATAAACTAGCATTTGCAAGAATATCTCTATTTTTTACTTGTTTGAATTCAATTTATTTCCTAACTCTAGCTTGTGCTCTGACATACTAAATAACAGAACAACGCGTGCAGACCCATCCCTAAATAAATTATTTCTACTGAAAATGAGCGAGTGCGTCTTAGAGAGTTCGGATTTTGGGTCTACTTATATCGAATGATAAATTATAGAACGGGTGAATTTTTATGTTTGTTTACTATCTACATGTCTGGCATATTATTGACGATTTTGTGTAACCCAGTAAACTGTTCTATATCTATTATGGCTTATCTGCTGCTGTTGAACAGTTTATGAAAGTTTATTATAACTACTATGCACTCACTGCCGATAATGTTGATCTGTTAAGACTGAAATTTGTAGCCTAATTGCTCACTTGCTATAAAGAACTTACTATTATTGAGAATAATTAGTATGCATCCTGTTGCTGAAGATTGATTAATTATGAAAATTAGCCTATGACTTGTAAGAAATTGCTTATTTCAATACTACCCTCTTATTTGTTTATTTCTAAATCAATGATAAATTACTTTTTAAACTTTATTTTAATTAATAAAGCAGTTGTTAGTTCTTGTCGCCTTTTCCATTTGTTGTTTCGGTGAGTTATTATAAATTTTTGACAAATGATTTAAGAGGTGCTAAAGCCTAAATATATGAAAATTGTTTGTACTTGTAATAACGAATTAACGAAACATGTGTTGCCTTAATTATAAATCCCAGCTGGTCTTTTCTTATGTTTTCCATGTTATTAATGCTCATCTTATGACTCTTAGTCACCTTTAAATTTGTTAAAAGCATATGCGATGGCTGAATAGTTAATCATTATTTTACTGAATATTGCTGCAATACCAAGTGCAGCGATTCCGAAGGGCTTTATAGTTTTGGCCATTTTATCATCAAGAAAGAATTCCATCTTTATTATAGAGTTTGTAATGCTTATTATTTAAGGTTTGTCTTAAATATTTTTAATTATAATTTAATAATTGCATTTTATATTGGATTTATTCTGTAATGAGCTTAATCAAGAGGATTCTCGTGGCCAACCGAGGCTAAATCGCCTGCAGGATCATCCGCACTGCCAAAAAGTATACTTGTATGTCAATGCAGGATGGGCATATAATCAGTGGCTATCTACAGTGATATTGATAGAAATTCTAAGTTCGTCGATCTCGCAGACCGAGCTTACAGAGTGGGACCAAACCCTTCAAGTACAACCCTCGTCATCACTTAGTCCACAGCTATCTTAACTCATAGAAAATACTGTAAATTGCTAAGGATTCTAAATGCGAAGCTTTACATCCAGGATTCGGTTTTCTATCAGAAAATGCATCATTTGCTTAAGCTTGCTAGAAAAATGGTGTACTATTTATCGGACCACCTTCGTCTGCTATTGTGAGTATGGGAAGTAAGAGCGAGTCTAAGAAAATTATGATTGCTGCCAATGTGCCTGTTGTGCCCGGCTATCATTAAGACAATCAAGATCCCAAATATTTGAATTAACAAGCGCAAAAAGTTGGCTTTCCTGTTTTGATTAAAGCTGTCTCAGGAGGTGGAGGTAAAGGAATGAGAATTGTTCATAAAAAATAATAATTTGATGAAGCTCTTGAATCCTGTAAAAGATAATCATTGAAAGCATTCAAAGACGACAGAGTCATTATATAAAAATACATAACTAGACCCAGACACATCGAAGTGCAAGTATTCGGAGACAAACACAAAAATTACGTTCATTTGTTCTAGAGAGATTGTTCAATTCAGCGAAGACACCAGAAAGTCGTGTAATAGGCTCCATCGAACATTAGCGATGTAATCAGACAATCAATATGCAATTCAGCAGTGAATGCAGCCAAAGCAGTCGGATACTATAATGCAGGCACAGTCTAATTTATTTTTGACTTGGATTCTAATAAGCACTACTTTATGGAAATGAATACAAGATTGCAAGTTGAGCATCCTATTTCTGAAATGATTACGGGTCTTGATTTCGTAGAATGGCAATTTCTTGTTGCTAGTGGATTCCCTTTACCCAAGAAGCAAAGCTAAATTCAAAAGAAGGGTCATGCGATTGAATCTAGAATTTACTCAGAAGATCCTTTCAATAATTTCTTGCCAGGAAATGGAACTTTGAAATATTTCAAATAACCAAAATAATCTAATGGAGTTAGAATCGAAACAGGAGTGAGAGAAAAAGATACTATTTCAACTTTTTATGACCCCATGATTGCTAAATTGATTACTTATGGTAAGGACAGAGCTGAAGCTATTGATTTGATGAAGAAGGCTCTTTCCGATTACAGGGTAAAATTAATACTATTTAGGTGGTCGGATTACCAAACAATTTAAAATTCTTGAAGCGAGTCATTAATGATCCTATATTCGCAAAGGGAGATTACGATACAAGTTACATTCCTCAAAACATCGATAATTTACTAAAGAAAGACATTCTGTCTGACCCCTTCGACATAGTTTCAGCTGTGATTGCAAGATATCATAATCAATCTTTAACAAGTTCAATACCAAAATAATTATTTAACTTCAGAAACGTGCCTACTTCTTCCCACCTGCATGACATTTCCGTTAATGAGACTTCCATTCAGGTGCAAGATAATAAGCATATTCGATTGTCTGCATAGTTTAGAAATAATAAAAGTGGCACTGTGGTTTACGGTAAAGACCATTTTGAGTTCTAGTATAGCTAAGTCAAACCTGGGGAACTTAATGTTATTATCAATGGCCAAGTCAGGAAAGTTTAGTTCCATGTTTAACAGAATACTGTCTATCTTTTTGATGCCAAAGGAGACTCAACTGGCTTCAAATTCTAATCAGATTACAGAAAATAAGCCAGTCAAGATGAAGGAGGGGCTAAAAAAGCAGTGACTCCCATGCCAGGAACAATTTCCAAAATATTTGCCAAGTAAGGCGCAAAACTTAAAAAAGGAGATGCTATCTTCGCAATGGAGGCAATGAAGATGGAGCATGTAATCAGAGCCAGCGGAGAGTGCACTGTCAAGAAAATACTCAATAAGGAGGGTGAGTTTGTAGAGTCTCATAGAGAAATTGTACAACTCGAATGATTGATTATTATTTTGAATATTAATTATTTATACTAATGAAATTTAGTATTAAAATAGGCAATATATATTTATATGCAATTTATACTGATTTAGTGTAGATTCTTAATATTATCTTATTTATTCGATTGCCTCCATGGACACTGCTGTCGACCATACGAAGAAGGACCCAAAAGCTACAAGCAAGGACAAGAACTTGCAGAGTAAATCATGTCTTAATCGCAGGGAAAAGCTTGAACACTTCTGTTTCTTCAAAGAACGGACACAATGAATCTGCTGCTAATAGAGGTCATGTTTCTGAGGTCATTGTTTGCTCGACTGCTGACGAGAAGAGTGCTAACAAGTCAGACAAGGTGATAGCTTCACTCGAAAAACATCGAAATACGAAGTCGAACAAGAAGTCAGACACCAACAAGAGTCTGTCAAAAAATGATTCTGCTGCCAACAAAAGTAAATCAAAAGGCAAAGCTGTTGGCAGAATTGAGGCTTAGACGTGCAAGGAAGGTGAAAAGTGGGTTGAGACTTCAAAAAATGTTGAGCAGATCATCAGTGTAGATCTGACATCAAATGAAAATCAAAACTAGCCTGAGAACACTAACAGCAAAGCTAAGACTAGACACACATCTAAGAAGAAAGATTAAAAGGAAGAGCAGCATACAGAGCCAAAATCGAAAAGTAAAGGTAAGAGTCTAGCCAAGAGCAAGGGTAAGAAGAGTCAAAAGAAACAAACAGGAGACGACAAACCCAGCAGCTTGAAGCGAACCAAGATGGCAGAAAAACCCGACCTCGCTAATGAAGAGACTGAAGCGGTGGAGGTCAAAAGCCGAAAGAAATCAAGTGTAAAATCTAAACATTGATTAACCTTGTTAAATTCTCCATAAATTAGCGCCAGATTATCTAGTTAAAATATAATATAGCACAATAGAATGGGAAAAAGTAAGCGAACAATAACAAAGAAAGTGATATAGGATATATCCGTAATGTAAAAAGTGCCGACAAGCAAACGATTTTCTGAGCTTCCTTCTGAATAAATGTCGCCTGTTCAGTATCGATAAATCGACCTAACATAGATAAAAATATATGAAAATTGAGCAGTTGTTTTTCAGTATGCGGATGAGTAAAAATCCATTTGATACAGTACCATACAATATGAATATAGATTTAAAATGAAAGAATTGGCGATGGAGTGTTAAGGATTAGCAATTCCAATATTGTGAAGACAGAATTTATAAACATGTACAAAGAAGATAATAAATAAATGCAAGAAAATTTATAAAAAAATTGAATTGACTTAGCATATAATTAACTTGATATTACATAAACAAAATTCATAAATTTATCAATTTTAACTCTTTTATTACTTAAGTAAACGAAGGTCGATCGTTGGGGTCATGTGCCCAACATTTTTGCATAACCTTTATCAGCTGTTGAGGACATTATTTGGGAATGCTCTACATTGTTGGCCTTTTGTGATCGATTACAACATATTTAAGAATTGCCATTGGATTTTGCAGTTCAGCATAAGGTGTTGTTCTACTCAATATTTCCCATAATAAAATTCCGTATGAATAAACATCGACCTTAAATGAGTACTGTTTGCCTTCTAACAATTAAGGTGCCATCCAGTGCTGAATGTAAACATATTTTTACAATAGTGCCAAGCTGAGTGGTCATCATATCAGCTTACGGTGATCTCGATAGACCAAAATCAGCTACTTTTGTCTTCCAGCAGTTGTTGACTTTGGTCACGAAAACGTTTAGTGATTTCAAATCACGATGGATTATAATTGGTTTCATTGCGTGTAGGAATTACATGCCTTGAGCAATTTCCATGGCAAAAGTTAATCTTTATTTCCATGATAGCACTATTTATAACTTTTTCTTGTGAATCAGATCGAATAGGCTTCCCTAAATAGAAAATAATGTACAGCTTAGCAAAATTAAGTGATAAGATAGAAATCTCCATTGGATTCAGACAGACCGACAAGGGAAACTAGGTAAGGGTTCGACTTGATTTTGATATAAGTCACAAGCTCTCTTTAGAATTATTTTAATGCGTTTGGATTTTATTTAGCTTTAACTTTTTTAATTGCCACATCTTGATCTTTGTACTTTCCGTAATGTACAAGTCCAGCACTGCCACTACCGATTGCTCGAATTATTTTTAATTCAGCGAAATCAAGAACATAATTTTTATTCTTCATGATCAAATCTTTAAGTTATTTGAGCTTTAGTCCCTACAATATTTTCTTCACTAAGGGATTTTATGGTTGATGTGCTGGTTTTTTGAGATCCATGAAAGGGTTCAAAGGATCAAATATTGGAGTCGAATTTTGGTGATTTCCATTATTTCCTTGCTTTAATTAATTAAACATTTTATTTGATGCATCAATGCTAATTTTAGTCGTCTCTTTTTTGTTTGACTTTTAGAAAAAATCCTAGAAGTTTATAGTAGTTTTTTGTACTGATACTTGCACTTGGCTAACTTGAACAGTCTGAGGTTTGCCTGGAAGGGGAGGTTTGCTAGCATTAGGTTTCTTATTCTCACCGAAAAATAAAAATTCATCAAATTATTTAGGTGGAGAAGTCACTTTCTTCTTGGTTATGTTAGCAAACTCTTCGAATGTAAAAGTAACTTAATTTTTCCGACTACCTAAATCTTACTTTTTCTTTAAATTTCCTCCGCTCTTCATCCCTTCAGGCTTGGTTGCTGTAATTTTCACATTGGTTATTTCAGTATTTTTGCCGTTTGTACTTATTGAAGAGACATCTTTAATGAAAAAGTTATTATCTTTTGTTTCATGATGACTGCCTTTCCTAGGATTTGGTTCAGGTATAGATGCTCCAGCTTTGTAAGATTTATTAAATTCATCTTAGTCATCAGAGCCAATTTCGCCAGCCTTGAAATAATTTTTTTCATGACTGTCACCCGATCCGTACTTAATAAATTATTTGCTAGCAGAATGAACAGTTTTCTTTTAGTCCTTGTTATTTGATGAAAAAAGTGCCGCATAATCGACAGGAATGCCAAGACCTTTATAATTTCTACAACTATTAAAGAAATATTCCATAGTGGAATAGTAAGGATTCGATTTTAGTGTTATTTATTATTGGTAAGGAATATATTAGCATTCCAATGAGTAAATTGCATGAGCGCTAATGAAATTTGATAAATTTGATAATTTCTTAAGACTGTTGTTCATCATTTTTTATATCGGCTGCAACTAGGACAAATTATCGTGTCTTAAATCTATTTAGTTGTCCTTTCGTATTGAAATTAGAGATAGAATTATTATTGAGACTAAGTCATAGATTTCATCGCATGTGAAATTTATTATACACTGAGATATGACTGAATTTTAAGCATTTGTTCTTAGACTCAAAAAGTTAATCAAATACTGAAGATAAATTACTAATGTTTTTAACTACTGCGCAGCTATTTTCTTAAAATTACTGATTTAACTTAAATAGAAATTACCAGTGAAAACTTTCTTAAATTTCTCATTAATTTATGCTTTCTTTTATAAAAGTTAGCACATGGATTGGATATTTTATGTCATCGCAAAATTGTTCTTAATAGTCATTACGTTTGTCATCAAAGTTAAAGCTACTTCAGGACCTCTTCTGATCGCTTGACCTATCAAAAGTACTGTTTTAAGTAGCGAAATATGTTTGTTCGAGTTGTTTGATACGAACTTGAAAATAATTGAACTTAATTTTTCAGCCTTTTACTATTTCTTGTACATTTTAAATAGAATACTATCAAGATGCTTTTCATTAGGAGCAAGTCCGTCTTCTTAAATGTAATTCAGAAACCAGCCTTCAGTATCATTCATCATTTTGGAGAAAACATTTGAAATATTATCAAAAATTCCACCATTACTAGGATTCACTACTGCTTTCTTAGCGTTGTTATTGTTATTGTTGAAGAACTTATCGTCGTTTAATTTATCAATGGGCTCACTAACTTTAATTTAATTACTGCATTATTGTAATTTTTTAATTATTTCTTTTAAATCTAGAGACCTTCTCTTGGCTGAAGGACCAATCAACATTTAAGCTACTCTGCTTAGCATATTTTTGGTCTCCAGCTTCGTGTACTGATAACTATTAGCACTAAGCTTGCTCTCGAAAGGATATTTTCCAGCAATACACTCATATAAAATGCAGCCAATCGCATAGGCATCGAGACAATAATCAAACGGTTAATTGGAGTAAGGGTCGGCTACTTATGCAGGCCAGTACTGCCAGTTATTTTCGATATTTTACAGCATAAACGAATCCATGTTTGATCGTGAGCCTTCAAATCGAAGAAATTATGAATTTATTAGCACAAATTTATCTGCGATTTTGTAAATATTGGCAGGGCGAATGTTACAATATATTTTCTTCTTTTCCTTGAGTTGTTGCAAAAACTAGATTAAAGTAATGGCAAGTTTCATACGATCAAAGCCAGACAACGTAGACATGCACTACTGTACAGACAGTTATTTATCGAGTTTACTAAAAATAACGAGTCCATAGTCAATTTTCTTAAGTTTGACTTCCTCACAGTGCACGCGATCGTAAATAATGTCAAACTGTTTCTGGCTGTATTGCTAGCTGTATATAATAAAATGTACATCTCGTTGTTGAATCTCTATGATGATGCTTGCTCACTCAGGTCGTATATTTTTGTTATGCTCTCAATGCCCGTTGTCTTGAAGTAGATCTCGTCGTATTGGCTGTCATCTAGGAATTTTATTATTCAGTACCTAATCGGTAGTACTCTTTTAGTGTGATTTCGCCTATGACTGTACGTAGAGTGGTGCCTTTTAATTTTTTAAGCTAAGATTTCATTATGCGAAGCTGTCGGTTGCCGATATGACTTGGTTCTAGTTTCTAAATTATTTATTATTATAATAGTTAAGAGCAATTTCATATAGCATGCATTCTTGTACATATTCATTTTACTGTAACTATCTTTACAGCTAATAAATGAATTTATTTTGAATTTTGGAGTATTTTATTAATTTCTTACATTAAAATTTCATTGATTTAATTTTACTAATTGTTCAAATTGAACTACTTTTAATGGAGAGTTTGTCATATTTATTTTTCGAAAATAAATTTATGTAGATTAAAGAAAAAGCTTAATAAAATATCCTTTTTGTGAGTAAAATAAATTATATGTAAATTAACTTTAAAATAAAGTTGCATTTTAAATTAATTAAAAAAGATTTAAGTTCTTTCAATCATCCTATATTTATGTAGATTAGTATTGATTGTAATACATAATCAAATTATTCTTTAGATGTTCACATATATAGTTGTTTAATTGATTAGTTCAAACATAAATGAATAATATTAAACAAATATCTAAAACTGATAATTGCCTAAATATATTAGAATAAACCCTCACTTTTTAGTATAAAGTCTATAAAAATATTCCTTTTTATAAATAATAACAGCGATTATGACTATTTACATATCGATTAATGTACTTGTTATTTGTTATATGAGTTTGCTACAATATTTTTGAAATCATGATAGAGGGCTCAGACGAAGGCCTGCTTCTAGCGCAAAAATTCAAAATACTTAAGAAAATAGGTTCAGGCTCATTCGGCTACATCTACACTTGTACTTCGATCTATTACTTAGGCGAGAGTGTAACAAAGAAATAAAAATTCGCAGTTAAAATAGTAAGCATGCTACGATTCAGGAAAAAAAGTAAAAAGGTGATGGCCAACTGCAATACGAAATAAAACTGTACCAGACTTTCCAAGGCATCGGTATATCTTTATATAATCATAGCGGGTATTGCCAAACTACATGACTACGGCTACGAAGGCGAGAAAATATTTATGGTCATCGATTTGTTAGACAGCTCCCTCGAGGACTTATTTTAAAAGCATGATAGAAAGTTTAGTATCAGCACTGTGTTCCAAATTGGAATCCAGATTATTAGCAGACTTTAGGCTATTCACCGGAAGGGCTTCGTGCATAGAGACATTAAAGCTAATAATTTTATGATTGGCAAAGGCGACAAACGTAACATCGTGTACATTATTGACTTTGGTCTAGCTAAAAGGTATCGGGATCCTAAAACTGGCACGCATATTCCTTTTAAAGAGGGGAAATCTTTAGTAGGAACTGCAAGATACGCTAGCATAGCCTCTCATATGGGCTACGAACAGGGAAGAAAAGACGATTTATAATCACTCGGTTTTCTTTTATTATATTTCTTGAGAGGCAAATTGCCTTGGCAAGGTGTACAGATAAAAAACAAGGTATAAAAATATGCATAAATTGGTCGTCTTAAAAAATAAACATCAATATAGTTATTGTGTAAGACATTAGGCGATGGCGCAGGTAATTTATAGATTATTAAATCATAGATGCTTTGGCTAGATATTTTGCTTACGTGAGGACATTAATATTTTCATAAGAGCCCAAGTACGATTTCGTCAAGAAAATATTGAGGGAATAGCTAGTAAGGCTGAATTAGCAAGATAGGTCATTAGATTGGATCACCTAAGAGTGAAATGGTATTAAACAGATATGATAGTATATACGAATTATCAATTTTTAGATATTATATGTGCATTAAGTTAAGATTAAATCAAAGTTCATTCAGAGTTAATAATCTAGATAATAATAAAATGTGGCTCAAAAACATATCTTTGTTTAGGTATTCATTCAGCACTATTAAACCCTATGATTCTATCATGCTGTTCGCTTCATATCCAGTCGGTTACCCTATGCTGAAAAAATTGCATAGCTATTATCAAGATCTGTCAGTTGTGACTCATTTCACAGATCCATCACAAAGACTTAAAAATTAGGTGGAAGCATATTGTAAAAATCATTAAATTCCTTTGTTTATTCCAGTTAAGAAAGGAGAAACTAAGTAATAAAGAGAAAACGACTGGAAGTAATTTGTTTAAACTATAAAACAACGAGACAGAAAGTACAAAATTGGAATCGCTTGCGCATATGGGTACATGATTCCATAAAATGTCATAAACTTATTTTAAAAAGGTATGATCCTAGCCCACCCTTCTTTGATTCCAAAATATCGAGGTGGGTCACCTATATTCCATGTGATAGCAAATGGCTAAAAATAATCGGGAGTGAGTTTCATGTAAATATCGGCAAACAAGTTCGATCAGGGTAATTTGCTGCATCAAGTTAAGCGAGAAATTGGAGAAAAAGATAGTTATGAGCATGTCGAGAAATAACTGTCGGAGTTAATGGCATCTTAGGTGATCGGAGTTATTTAACAAATTGATAAACTTCGCCCTGGTAAGAGCCAGTCTTAGATGGATGTCTCGGGAATTCCTCCGCATCAACTTGAGGCTAAAATTTACAAATAAAAGAACTTGAATGTAAATATGCGTGCGTAATAAGTGTATAACTGGAGTAGAGCTTTAGTGAATCCACGAGTAAAATTCAACTAAAATTAAATTATTGTCTCTTTTGACAAAATATTTTTGGAGGATTCTTAAGGAACATTCCAACCCGGTCAAATAATGCTAAAAGGTAAAAGTTTATACATGAAATGCTCGGATAAATTTTTAAAAGTGATAGGCTGGCAATAAATTGGAAAGAAACCGCTTGCGATTCATACTTTTATAAATCGATTTATTGATAAACAAAAATACAAAAACGATTTCTTTTTCAAATGATTCTTTATATATTA
>APMI01003088.1_pt1 | contig 14226 bp, 14 predicted proteins | sample 667938 | NCBI WGS metagenome assembly APMI01 (sample SAMN01084076, study PRJNA167559) | wastewater metagenome | biome: Wastewater | place: Denmark: Ejby Moelle, Odense | collected 2011-11-28 | reverse complement strand
CCCGGGTGACAAACGTTTGCATTGTGAGTGTGTAAACACGGCGGGCCCCGGGCCGACGGTCGTGCGTCGGCCCGGGGCCCGCCCGTGAAGCCCAGGGGGCTTCAGTCCTTCTTCAGCGGGCAGGTATTCATGCCCAGCAGCGGGTACACCGGGCAGAAGCCGGTCAGTCCGGTGGCGAGCGGCACCACGCCAATCCATGCCCACACCGGACCACCCAGCGCCGCCCAGGCCACGAGGGCCACGCCGCCGCCAATCCGCAAAATCTTGTCGATACCGCCTACGTTGGTTTTCATGATTGCCTCCAGGGTCGTTTGTCTATCAGGTGACTGTATTTGACCCTTGTCGAGCGTTGGCGTCTGTAACCTTGGTTACATAGGCGCGGATCAACCACCGGCGATGCGGCGAAGGCCGGCCGGATCGAGGATTTCGACCTGTTCCCGCGACAGCGCCACCAGGCCTTGCTCGGCGAAGCCTTTGAGCAGGCGGCTGACGATTTCGCGCACGCTGCCCAGTTCGTCCGCGAGCTGCTGGTGGGTCGTGTGAAGACGCTGTCCCTTGCCCAGCAGCAGGGCGGCGAGGCGCTGGTCGAGTTTGCGGAAGGCCACTTCCTCGATCAGTTGCATCAGGTCGGCGATGCGCTCCGAGAACAGCTGGAAGACGAAATCGCGGAAGGCCGGTTCTCCGAGCAGAGCCTGGAAGTCGGTGATGGGCAGCACCAGCAGGGTGGTGTCGGTTTCGGTCACGCCGCGGGCGTTGTAGGGCGTCTGACCAAGCAGGCAGGCCGAGGAGATGATGCAGGTCTCGCCGGGCGTAACCCGGTAGAGCGGCAATTCGCGGCCGTTGGGGGCCGCCTTGACGACCCGGATGCAGCCCGACAGCACGAAGGGAAAGCCCTGGCAGGCCTCGCGTTCGTCGAAAACGGTGGCGCCAGCCGGCACCTTGAGCATCTGGGCACGGTGCTGCAGGCGCTCCCGGGCTGCGGCGGAGAGGCATTCAAGGATCGGGTACAGAGCGAGGACGCCGGCGCCACCGGCTGAGCTGGGGGTCATGCCAGCTCCACAACCACCGGCGTGTGATCGGACGGGCGTTCCAGTTTGCGTGGTTCCTTGTCGGTGTAGCAGGCGGTGCATTTTTCGACCAGCGGAGCCGACAGCAGCAGGTGGTCGATGCGCAGGCCGAAGTTGCGGCGGAAGGCCATGAGCCGGTAGTCCCACCACGAGAAGCTGCGCTCGGGCTGCTCGAAGAGGCGGAAGGCGTCGGTGAGGCCGAGGGCGATGAGCGCCTTGAAGGCGTCCCGCTCGGGCACCGAAACGTGGATCTCGTCCTTCCAGTCCGGGTGGGCATCGCGGTCTTCCGGGGCGACGTTGTAGTCGCCGGCCAGAACCAGTTTTGGCGTGTTGTGCAGCTCGGACTTCAACCAGTTGGTCAACGCCTCCAGCCAGGCCATCTTGTAGGCGAACTTCTCGGAGCCCACGGCCTGGCCGTTGGGGAAGTAGCCGCAGACGATGCGTACCCCGTCGAGGGTGCCGGCAACGATGCGCTTCTGTTCGTCGGCAAATCCGGGAATGTCGAAGCTCACGTCGCTCAACGGGACTTTGCTGAGGATGGCCACTCCGTTATAGGTTTTCTGGCCGTTGAAAACGGCGTGGTAGCCGGCCGCTTCAATGTCGGCGAGGGGAAAGCCCTTGTTCTCGCATTTGAGCTCCTGCAGGCACAGGGCATCGGGCTGGTGGGCGGCCAGCCAGTCGAGGACATGCGGCAGGCGGACCTTGAGGGAGTTGACGTTCCAGGTAGCGATCTTCATGGGGGCTTGAAATCCGGTGCCGGCAAGGCTTGTGGTTTTGTCGTTGTGGCTTGGCTGCATAGGCGGCCTGTGCGTGCTCATTGTGCCAGTCGGGCTGGTTCCGGCAAATGCCTGCAGATCATTGGCGGCAGGGGGCAGAGGCGACGGAGCCCCGGCTGGCGGGGCTCCGTCATGGCTCGCATTGCCGGGGTATTTACTTTGCCGGGCTTGCGGCGAGCAGTCTTTCGGTGGTGGTGCCGACAGCCCTGGCATTGGCTGAGGCGAGACTCGACGCTTGCTGCGCGATCCTGGTGAACATGTCGAACCCGGACGACCAGCTCTTGCCCGGCGGTGTGCTCTTTCCGGGCAGCGCGAAGTAAGTGCTCATGAGCCGGTTGATTTCGTCCTGCGATTTGGCAGCGATTCCCTGTGCGTCGCTGAAGTAGGCGACGACTTTGCGGGCGGCCGGTCCGGTGAGCGGGCTTTCGCCGGCGTGCAGGGCCGGGATGTCCTGCGGGTGTGACAGCAGTTCGGTAGCCGTTACGGCGTCCGTCAGTGCTGTTTGTGCGACCTTCAGATTGAGCGCGGCCAGCTGTTCGATGCTGGAAAACGCGATTTTCGACAGCGCCATCAAGGCGTTGGTGCTGGTTTCGACGGCATCGATCTGTTCGGGGGAGGCTGTGGGCATGAGGTTTTCCTTTTGGAGACGGGTGAAACGGCCTGAGGCGGATCCAGTGTGGCCTCATCGGGCTGGGAGTCAAGTCTGTCAGGGGCTCGCACTTTTGTCGTGCTCCATCCGTTTCTCGTACCAGGCTTTGACCGCGTCTTCGGTGGCGCCATAGGCGTAATCATCCACCGCCTCGATGCCGGCTTCCTGCAAGCGCTTCTTGGGCCCGTCGCCGATCTTGGCCACCAGCAAGCCGGTGCAGTCGGCAAGGGCACGGACAATGACTTCGCGTTTGTCCTCGTCGCCGAAGCCACCCTGGCAGTAATGCTCCACGAGGCGTTTTTCGATGTAGCGAATGCCACCGGGAGCGGCTTCGTAGATATGGAAATCGTCGGCATGGCCAAAGTGGAGATCGACCTGGCCGAGGCCCTTGGTGGCAACGGCAATCTTGACGGCGGCGGGCTTGGCGTGGATATCGGTCATGGGAACCTCGCTGGATCCGGTGGGGCGGGGCCGCACGCGGCGGCGGTCGGAGCGTGGTCAAGCGATTGCCGTGCCAGCCGGAATCCTCCCTTCAGCGCTTGCCGGCCGGATAGCCGGCCTTGTCGAGCAGGCTGTTCCATGGCTGGGCGGCGAAGCCGGTTTCGAGCTCCTTGCCGACACCGAGGCTCGGCACGAAAGGCTCCTGGCCGAAGCGTTTCTTGAAGCCCGCCACGTCTTCGGCTGTTTCAAGGCTGACTTCGGTGAAGGGGATGCCGCGCTTGCCGAGCAGGGCGCGCGCGTCATCACAGGCCTTGTCGTAGCCCTTGCCGACATAAAGGGTGACCGGGTAGTCGCTGGCCGCCTTGCGGGTGGCAAACGGAACCTGGGCATTGCCGCGGTTGGGCTGCAGGTTGCGTTCATCGAACTGCTTGATCGCCTGGGGCGGGGGCTGGTCGCTGTATTGCACGTGACCCTCCTTGTCCACCCAGCGATAGGCACTCTGCGCCGCGGCCGGCACTGCGGCGGCAAGGACTAGCAGGCCGGCAAAACGGCGCATTGTCATCATGCAGGCACCATGCCGCTGTGGCGCAGGAGGGCATCGACCTGCGGTTCGCGGCCGCGGAAGGCTTTGAAGGATTCCAGCGCCGAACGGCTGCCGCCAACGGCGAGGATCTCGTTCCAGAAGCGCTCGCCGGTTTCCGCGTCGAGCACGCTGCCCTTCGGCCAGCCGGCTTCCTCGAAGGCGGCGAAGGCATCGGCGGATAGCACTTCGGCCCACTTGTAGCTGTAGTAGCCGGCCGAATAGCCACCGGCGAAGATGTGGCTGAAGCTGTTGGGGAAGCGGTGCCAGGCCGGCGGGACAAGTACGGCGACTTCCTTGCGCACTTCGGCGAGGAGATCCATATAGCCGCGCTGCGCGGGGTCGAAATCCATGTGCAGCAGCAGGTCGAAGAGGGAGAACTCGAGCTGGCGGACGGTGCCCATGCCGCTCTGGAAGTTCTTGGCGGCCAGCATCTTGTCGAAGAGTTCCTTGGGCAGGGGCTCGCCGGTTTCGGCATGGGCGGTCATTTCGCGTACCACGTCCCATTCCCAGCAGAAGTTCTCCATGAACTGGCTGGGCAGCTCGACCGCATCCCATTCGACGCCGTGGATGCCGGAGACGGCCAGATCATCGACGCGGGTCAGCAAGTGGTGCAGGCCGTGCCCGGCTTCATGAAAGAGGGTGATCGCATCGTCATGACTGAAGGTGGCCGGCTTGCCGCCGACCGGACCGGGGAAGTTGCACACCAGGTAAGCCACCGGGGTTTCGATGCCGCCGGGGAGGCGCCGCCGGGTGATGGCGGAGTCCATCCAGGCGCCGCCCTTCTTGGTGTCGCGGGCGTAGAGGTCGAGGTAGAACTGGCCGATCAGTTCGCCGTTGCGCTCGATGCGGAAGAAGCGCACGTCGGGATGCCAGACAGGGCCGGTATCGGGCTTGATGTGGATCTGGTAGAGCTTTTCGACAACGCCAAAGAGGCCTTGCAGCACCTTGTGCTCGGGCAGGTATTCCTTCACTTCCTGCTCCGAGAAGGCGTAGCGGGCAACGCGCAGTTTTTCGGACGCGTAGCCCACGTCCCAGGGCTCGAGCGGGGCGAGGCCGAGTTCGTCCTTGGCGAAGGCCTGCAGTTCGGCCAGGTCCTTCTCGGCAAAGGGCTTGGCCTTGACGGCCAGTTCGCGCAGGAAGGCGAGAACCTGGTCGGGCGTGTCGGCCATCTTGGGGACAAGGGAGACTTCCGCGTAGTTGCGGTAGCCCAGCATTCTGGCTTCTTCAGTGCGCAGGGCGAGGAGCTTGCCGATCAGCGGGCCGTTGTTCCATTCGGGCTTGCTGAAGCCGTTGTCGATCTCGGCAGCGCGGGTGGCATAGGCGCGGTAGAAGGTTTCGCGCAGGCTGCGGCTGTCGGCGTATTGCATCACCGGCAGGTAGGAGGGCATCTTGAGGCCGAACTTCCACCCTTCGACGCCGGCAGCTGCGGCGGATTCGCGGGCGGCGGCGATGACGTCTTCAGGCAGGCCGGCCAGCGCGGCTTGGTCAGTGACGACGTGGGAGAAGGCGTTGGTGGCGTCGAGCACGTTTTCGGAGAATTTGGCGCCGAGCCCGGCGAGTTCTTCCTGGATGGCCTGGAAGCGGGGTTTCTGGTCGTCGGGCAGTTCGGCGCCGGACAACCGGAAGCCACGCAGTTCGTTGTCGATGATGCGCTGGCGGGCCGGGCTGAGGGTGGCGAACTCGGCGCCGTTCCGGATCGCTTTATATTTTTCAAAAAGCTTAAGGTTTTGCCCTAATTCGGCGTAAAAACGGGTGACCTCGGGAAGCATGGTGTTGTATGCCTCCCGCCATTCGGGCGTATCCATGACGCTGTGCATGTGGGCGGCGACACCCCAGGCACGGCCGACCCGTTCGCCCTCGTTCTCGATGGGCTCGACAAAGTTGGCCCAGGTGGGCGGGGTGGGGTCGTCCTGCAGGCGTTCGACGGTGGCACGCAGGGCCTCCAGCAGGCTGCGTACGGCGGGTTCCACATGAGCCGGCTTGATCGCGTCGAAGCGCGGCAGGCCGGAGAGTTCGAGGAGGGGCGAGGTGGCGGGGCTTGTCGTCATTTTGATTGGGGTGATCGGTTGAGTGGTTTCATTTTGCCGAATTCCGCGGGGAGTGTCGCCTGTGATGGAGCATGGGCGCGGGACGGACGGACTGGAGAGGAGCTGGCGTGAGCGATAAAGCATTGAATCTGGCAGAGCAGGCATTCCTGCATGCGATCTCCCGTGAACTGGAAGACGGCGAGTTGCGCTTTCCAACGTCCATGGAAGTCACCATGCGGGTGCTTGAGGCCCTGGATGATCCGGATACGGATCTCTCCCGGATGTCCATGATGGTGTCGGCCGAGCCCTTGCTGGCGGCACGTTCGGTGGCACTGGCCAATTCGGCCTGGTACAACCCGGGCGGACGGCTGGTGACCGATGTGCCCAAGTCGCTGGTGCGCATCGGCTTTGCCAAGCTGCGCGCCCTGTCGATGACTGTGGCCGCCGAGCAGTTGATGCACCGCGATGTGCTTAGTCCCTTCCAGCCACTGATCCGCAAGCTGTGGGCCCATTGTGTGGATGTGGCGGCGACCGGCTGTGTGCTGGCTCGACGGTGTACGCACCTGGATCCGGACGCGGCCTTCTTCGCCGGCATGGTTCACGACATCGGCCAGTTCTTCCTGCTGGCACGGGTCTGGGAATACCCGGAAATGCTCAGTGACGAGAGTCCCTTGTCGGATCTGGTACGTGTCTGGCACGCGCCCGTCGGGCGGGCGGTGCTGACGGCGATGAGCATGCCGCGCGAGCTGGTGGATGAGATGGACAATCCGGAAATATACGGGGGTGAATGGCCGCCGACGTCGATCAGCGATCTGATTTTCATCGCCAACCTGGTGTCAGAGACACCGAATCCCTTTTCTCCCGAGGATGAGGTTTTCCGCAACGGGCTGGCCAAAGCTGCAACTTTGGGCCTCGACGAGATGCTGCTGGCCGATGTGCTGGCCGAGTCGGTGGAGGAGCGCCGGAGCTTGATGGATCTGTTCCGGATCGGCTGATGCCGGGCGGGCTGCCGGTAAACGCAACAACCCGCGCAAGGCGGGTTGTCTGCTTTCAGGCCTTGAGCCGGGCTCAGAGGGGCTGGCCGGTGAGGTGTGCGTAGGCTTCGACGTACTTGGCGGCGGTGCGGGCGATGACTTCTTCGGGCAGTTTGGGGCCGGGAGCGACCTTGCCCCAGGTCAGCGTTTCCAGATAGTCACGCACGTACTGCTTGTCGTAGCTGGGCGGGCTGATGCCTTCGGCGTAGCTGTCGGCCGGCCAGAAGCGCGACGAGTCCGGTGTCAGGGCTTCGTCGATCAGGTGCAGGGTGCCGGCGGCGTCGATGCCGAACTCGAACTTGGTGTCGGCGATGATGATGCCGCGGGTGGCGGCGAAATCGGCGGCCTGGGAGTACAGCGCGATGGCCGCGTCACGGGCTTCGGTGACCAGCTGGGCGCCGGTCTTGCCGGTGCCTTTGAGGGCTTCGGCGAGGACGGCATCGGTGTGGGCCTGGGCCTGTTCGAAGCTGATGTTCTCGTCGTGATCGCCCACTTCGGCCTTGCTGGCCGGGGTGAAGATCGGAGCGGGCAGCTTCTGGGCCTGCTTGAGGCCGGTCGGCAGCTGGATGCCGCAGATGGCGCCGGTGTCCTGGTAGTCCTTCCAGCCGGAGCCAATCACGTAGCCTCGCACCACGGCTTCGATGGGCAGCGGGGTGAGGCGCTTGACCACCAGCGCACGGCCGCGCACCTGGTCGCGCTCGTCGGCAGCCACCACGCTTTCGGGGTCGATGCCGGTGAGCTGGTTGGGGACGATGTGGCCCAGCCTGGCAAACCAGAAGCTGGCCATTGCGGTAAGCACTTCGCCCTTGCGGGGAATCGGATCCGGCAGGATCACGTCGAAGGCCGACAGGCGGTCGGAGGTGACGATGAGCAGCTTGTCGGCGTCAACGGCGTAGATGTCGCGTACCTTGCCACGGGCAATAAGGGGCAGGCTGCGGATGGAGGATTCGAAGAGCGGTGCGGTCACGGTCTGGGGTCCGTTGGACAAAACGCGATTATACCGGTGGAGACGGGCAGGGCGTCAGTGCCCGCTGTCGGCAGCCGCCAGATGCTTCCTCATGCGGTGCATGCTGAGGGCGACGAAGCCGGCAATGATGGGGATGGCCACGGCGGTGATGACTTCCGGTGTGAAGGGTTCGATCTGGTGCTTGAGGCCCTTGGCCATGTATTGCACCAGTTGCGAGGCGTAGTAAGTGATGGCTACCACCGACAGGCCCTCGACGGTTTCCTGCAGGTGCAGCTGGAGCTTGGCGCGGCGGTTCATCTGGGCCAGTAGCTCCTGGTTCTGGCGTTCGAGTTCGACCTCGACCCGGGTGCGCAGCAACTGGCTGTTGCGTGCCACACGGCTGGACAGGTCTTCCTGCCGGCGGGCCATGGTCTCGCAGGTGTTCATGGCAGGCAGCAGGCGCCGTTCCATGAACTCGTGGAAGGTCGGCAGGCCGATGATGCGGCGTTCGCGGAGCTCGGCAATGCGCTGCATGACCAGACTGTGATAAGCCCGGGCGGCGCCGAAACGAAAGGTGGTGCGGGCGACCGAATGCTCGACATCGGCGGCCATGCTGGTCAGGTCGGCGAGCACGCTGCGCTCGTCTTCGGTCGAGCGGGCGCTGCCGGTGCGATCCATCAGGTCGGCGAGCTTGCGCTCGGCACTGCCGAGAAGCCGCCCGACTTCCTTGGCGACCGGGAAGGCCAGCAGGGCCATCAGGCGGTAGGTTTCGATCTCGACCAGGCGTTGCACGGTGCGGCCGGCCTGGCGGCGCGTCAGGGATACGTCAATGACGAGGAAGCGCGAGAAGCCGTCTTCGAACAGAAAGTCGGTGAACACCCAGGCGGCGCCGTCGGCCACGGTGGAGCCGACCATCTGGCTGCCGATCGGGGAAAGTTTGTCCATCACGCTTTCAGGTGTCACTTCGGCGGCGGAGCGCAGCTCGACGTGGGTGGCAACGATGAGCCTGCCGGGCAGGCTTTGCAGCCAGGCCTCGGGCACCACGGCGAGGGCCGAGGTGGGCACGTCGAGGCCTTCGCCGCGGGCGACGGAGCGGAAGAAGGTGTAGCTGGAGAACTCGTTGTGGAGTTCCCACTTGAGCTGGAAGCGGCCGAAGTCGATGAGGCGATGGGTGCCTTCTGCGTCGACCGGCTGGCCGAGGAGTTTGCCGAGGGCGATCAGGTGCTGCAGCGCGGCGCCGCCGCTTTCGCCTTCGTGGTGCATGGCGAGGTAGCTGATGAGCTGCGGGCTTTCCAGCGGCACCGGAGGACGGGCGTGGAATTCCGCGTTGAGGGCCTGGCGCAGGTCGTGCTCGGCAAAATGGTCGGGCAAGGTCATGGTGGCTGCACTGCGGCGCAATCCGCCGGGCGTGATCGGGAACTTATCTTGCCGTTACGGAAGGCCGGCTGGCAAGGACTATGCGGGGGCTTGGCGTGCGGCCTGTCACGACGCGTTGTTGCGGTGCAACAAAAAACTAGCCGGCGCGATACAGGCTGACCAGCAGGGCAATGAGGACAAGGGCCAGTCCAAAGCCGAGAAAGCGCACGCGGCGGCGCAGGGCCTCGGTGGCGCGGACGAGCTCGGCGTTCTGGCTGGCCAGTTCGGCGAGAAGTTCGGCGCTGTCCTGCTGGCGCGCGTCGATTTCGGCCAGGCGGGCTTCAAGAACGGCGAGGCGCTGCTCGGCGCTGGCCGCGGGGGCTGCTGCGGTCGTGGCGGCTTCGGTGTTCTGGCGGGTGGCGACCTTTTCCCACAGCTTTCTGGCGCCCTTGGCGACTCCGGGGGCGTGAGTGATGACGTCGGACCAGGGTATGGCGCGGAACAGCGTGAACCAGGGGGCGGCCATTGGCGGGACCTCTCAAAAAGTTCGGGACAGGTTAACCCTGCCCCGAACCGGGGGGCTGCTTAGCGGACGATCTGGTTCAGACTGCCGCTCTTGTAGCCGGCTGCGATCTTGTCGAGGCTGACGGGCTTGATCTTGCTGGCGTTGCCGGCGGTGCCGAAGGCTTCGAAGCGGGCCTTGCAGACCAGCTTGGCAGCTTCACGGGCGGGCTTGAGGTAGTCGCGCGGGTCGAATTTTTCGGGGTTTTCAAAGAGGTACTTGCGGATGGCGCCAGTCATCGCCAGACGGATGTCGGTGTCGATGTTGATCTTGCGCACACCGTACTTGATGCCTTGGACGATTTCCTCGACGGGCACGCCGTAGGTTTCCTTCATGTCGCCGCCGTACTGGCGAATGATCTCGAGCAGTTCCTGCGGCACGCTGGAGGAGCCGTGCATGACCAGGTGGGTGTTGGGGATGCGCGCGTTGATGGCTTTGATGCGTTCGATGGCGAGGATGTCGCCGGTGGGCTTGCGGCTGAACTTGTAGGCGCCGTGGCTGGTGCCGATGGCGATGGCCAGCGCGTCGCAGTTGGTCAGTTTGACGAAGTCGGCGGCCTGGTCGGGGTCGGTCAGCATCTGCGAGTGATCGAGCACGCCTTCGGCGCCGATGCCGTCTTCTTCACCGGCCTGGCCGGTTTCGAGGGAGCCGAGGCAGCCCAGTTCGCCTTCGACGCTGACGCCGATGGCATGGGACATTTCGACGACCTTGCGGGTCACTTCGACGTTGTATTCGTAGGAGGAGGGGGTCTTGCCGTCTTCGAGCAGGGAGCCGTCCATCATCACCGACGAAAAGCCGGAGCGGATGGCGCCCATGCAGATGGCGGGAGACTGGCCGTGGTCCTGGTGCATGACGACAGGGATGTGCGGGTAGGCTTCGACAGCGGCGTCGATCAGGTGGCGCAGGAAGGCTTCGCCGGCGTATTTGCGGGCGCCGGCGCTGGCCTGCATGATGACCGGGCTGTCGGTTTCCGCGGCGGCTTCCATGATGGCCTGGACTTGTTCGAGGTTGTTGACGTTGAACGCAGGCAGGCCATAGCCGAATTCGGCGGCGTGGTCGAGCAGCTGACGCATGGAAACGAGGGACATGTTTTTTCTCCGAAGGCCGGGAGCCCGGCCGGGTATAGACGTAAAAAAACGGATTCTAGCGTGTCGGCATGCGGCCTGCTCGCCTTGCAGGCCTCAAGCGTGCGTGATCCGTGGTGCCGGTCACGCGGAAAAGCAGCTCAGGCGTTGGGTTTGGGGGTGTCGCCGACGCGGACGATCTTCATCGTATTGGTGCCGCCGGCCGAGCCGATGGGCTCGCCGATGGTCAGTACGATGAGGTCGCCGTAATCGACAACGCCCTGTTCGAGCAGGATCTGTTCGGCTTCCCACAGCAGCACATCTCGGTCGGCATGGACTTGCGACATGAGCAGCGGGTAGACCTCGCGGTAAAGCGTCATCTGGTTGCGCGCCGAGATTTCCGGGGTGAGGGCATAGATGGGCACGCCGCTGTTCAGGCGGCTCATCCACAGGGCTGTGGAGCCGGTCTGGGTGAGGGCGGCGATGGCCTTCACCTTGAGGTGGTAGGCGGTCCACATGGCGGCCATGGCGATGGACTGGTCGATGCGCGTGAAGATGCGGTCGAGGAAGTCGCGGTCCATCGTTACTTCGGCGGACTTTTCGGCTTCGAGGCAGATGCGCGCCATGGACTCGACGACTTCGACCGGGAAGCTGCCGGAGGCGGTTTCGGCGGAAAGCATCACGGCGTCGGTGCCGTCGAGCACGGCGTTGGCTACGTCGGACACTTCGGCACGGGTCGGCACCGGGCTGTGGATCATCGACTCCATCATCTGGGTAGCGGTGATGGCCAGCTTGTTGCGCTCGCGGGCGGCGCGGATCATGCGCTTCTGCAGGGCCGGCACGGCGGCATCGCCGACTTCGACGGCCAGATCGCCGCGGGCCACCATGATGCCGTCGGAGGCGTCGAGGATTTCTTCGAGGTTGGCAACGGCTTCGGTGCGCTCGATCTTGGCGATCAGCATGGCGCTGCTGCCGGCGGCACGCAGCAGCTGGCGGGCCATGTACATGTCGGCAGCGCCCTTCGGAAAGGAGATGGCGACGAAGTCGACGCCGATCTGCGCGGCGGTCTTGATGTCGTCCATGTCCTTGGCGGTGAGGGCCGGGGCGGTGAGGCCGCCGCCCTGGCGGTTGATACCCTTGTTGTTGGACAGTTCGCCGCCGACTTTGACGGTGGTGTGGATTTCGTGGCCGAGCACGCGCTCAACACCCAGCTTGAGACGCCCGTCGTCAAGCAACAGCACGTCGCCGGGTTTCACGTCACGGGGCAGGTCCTTGTAATCGAGGCCGACCCGGTGATTGTTGCCGGGCCCGGCGAAGGCTGCGTCGAGAATGAAGGCAGCGCCTTTTTGCAGGGTGATCTTGCCTTCCTCGAACTTGCCGACACGGATCTTGGGCCCCTGCATGTCGGCCAGAATGCCAACCGGTCGGGCGGCCAGGTGTGCGGCTTCGCGAATCTGGTTGGCGCGGGCAATGTGGTCTTCGGCCTTGCCGTGGGAGAAGTTCAGGCGCACCACGTCCACGCCGGCCTGCACCAGGCGCTCAAGGGTGGCGATGTCGGAGGAGGCGGGACCGAGAGTGGCGACGATCTTGGTGTGACGAGACATGGATTCTCCAGAGTGGTGTGGCGCGAAACCGCATGATCGATGCTGTTGGCCGACATATTAAGGTTCAACGCGGGGCCGCGGGGCGTCGGTTGCGACGCTGGCACCATTGCGGCCGTTCATCTTGGCCCGGTACATGGCCGCATCGGCGCAGCGGGTGAGGCTTGCAAGGTCTTTGCCGTGGTCTGGATAAAGGGCAATGCCGATGCTCGCCGACACCAGGCATTCGCGGCCGTCGAGCACAAAGACTTCGTTGAGCGCGCGACGGATTTTTTCGGCTACGCCAAGGGCTTCGTGCATGGTGTGGATGTCGTGGAGCAGGGCCATGAATTCGTCGCCGCCCTGGCGGGCCAGCAGGTCGCTGGCGCGCAGGCCGTGGCGCATGCGCCGGGCCGCTTCGATCAGCAGGGTGTCACCGGCGGCGTGGCCGAGACTGTCGTTGATGTCCTTGAAGTGGTCCAGGTCGAGAAAGAGCAGCGCGAAGCGCGTCCTGTGGCGCCGTGAGATCAGCAGGCTGGTGTTCATCTGGTCCATGAACATGGCCCGGTTGGCCAGTCCGGTCAGCGGGTCATGGGTGGCCAGATAGTGAATGCGCTCTTCTGAGGCTTTGCGTTCGGAGATGTCCGTGATGGTCAGGATCACCCCTTGCAGGTGGCCGGCCGTGTCGAAGTGGGGCGCGTCAGTGACGATGGCGGTGAGGGTCCGTCCATCGGCGTTGCGCAGCTCCTGCTCGCTGGTGGCGGCTTCGCCACGCTGCAGGCGTTCGCTCAGCTCGCGGCTGCGTGCGCTGTCTTCGCGGGGCCACAGGCTGTCGAAACGCTGGCCGATAAGCTCGTTTTCCGGATAACCAAGCAGGTTGAGCAGACGCGGATTCAGGAAGGTGAAGCAGAGTGTAGTGTCGAGGGCGGCGATGCCGTCCTGGGAGAGGTTCACCAACGTGCTGTAGCGTGCTTCGCTGGTCCGCAGCGAGTTGCCAATCCGGTCGAGTTCGCGGGCACGTTGGCGGGCCGAAAAGAAAAAGGCGGTAAGAAGGACGAACAGTGCGCTGATCAACAGGACGGCGGCCCGCTCCAGATGGTGGACTTCCAGTCCGGGGCGCAGGGCCGGGTTGTTGTCGAATACTAGAGTCCACGTCCGATTGTCCAGTTCGAGAACACTCCGGCCGCTGATGGAACCCGTGTGCTGGCGGTTCGGATGGTTGTCGAAGAGCAGGGACCCCGGATTTTCGTCGTGACCATCGTAAATACGCAGCCGGATGCGTGTGGCGGCGTCGCCGAGCGTCCCGGTAATCAGGTCGCGCATCCGGAAGGGGCTATAGACCCAGCCGAGGAAGGCCCGCTCTTGCTGAACGGGCGTGAGCAGGGGGGCGCCGTGGCGAAACACTGGCAGGTAGAGCAGTACGCCGGCCTGGGTGTCGGTACTGGTCTCCTGGACCAAGCGGACCTTTCCGGAGAGGGCCGGCGTGCCCAGGCGACGAGCCCGCTCCATGGCCTCGCGGCGGATCGGCTCTGAATACATGTCGTAGCCGAAGGCCCGCTGGTTGCGCCAGTCGAAGGGCTCCAGGAACACGATGGCAGTGTATTCGGCGCGGTGGCCCGGCGGGCTGACCCGGTAGTCTGGAAAACCTTCTTTGCGGATCCGCTGTTCATGGTGGGTAAGCTGGCTTGCCGGCACCGGCACGGCGAAGCCAACGCCCTGGATGCCCGGGTAATCGGCGTAGAGGCGCAGGGCATCGACGTAGTCCTGCCACTCTCTGCGGGTGACTTCCTGCGATGCAGCAAACAGCGCCCGGGTACCGCGCAGGACTTGCCGATAGGCCTTCAGGCGCTCTTCAATCTTTAGGGTGAGCTCGCCGGTTTCATAGGTGAACGCATTCTTGAGTGCTTGCTCACGAGCATCGTCGAGCCGTGCGATGGTGAAGCCGCCCGCCGCGACGGATAGGGCCAGGGCGACGATGGTGGGCAGAACGATGGCGGCCTGCAGATTGCGGTGAAGCCATCCGGAGAATGCCTGCATATTCGATGTTTCTCCATTCCGGGGGGGTGTCTGCGCCGTGCCGGGCAAGCCCCGATATAGCCTGATGCATAGTAACGGCACGCGTGACCCTAAAATTGACCCGG
>APMI01014687.1_pt1 | contig 14228 bp, 8 predicted proteins | sample 667938 | NCBI WGS metagenome assembly APMI01 (sample SAMN01084076, study PRJNA167559) | wastewater metagenome | biome: Wastewater | place: Denmark: Ejby Moelle, Odense | collected 2011-11-28 | reverse complement strand
GCCCCCAGGCACAGTCGGAGCCGTCGCGCAGGCACATCCCCTTGACACGCAATCGCTCGTCGCTGATTGAACCCCGCTGACCGGCCGGCAGTGGCGCAAGTCGCCAATTCCTAGGGCGCCGGAAAGACCCCCCTTGCCCGCGACCAGTAGCTGGAGTAGTCGATCGCGGCGATCCGAGCAGCCACAGCGGTCCCAGGATGGTCAAGACCAAGTATCACGCCAGAGGTCGGCAGGACATAGCCCGAGCGAAGGCTCGGAAGCACAAGATGCCGGTCATGAAGCTGCTTCCGATCCGCCCAATGCATGAAGCGCACCTCGACCCGGTCCAAGCCCTGCAGCGCCGAGGCAACAGTCTTGGCGAAGTCCTGCCGGTCGCGGTCGTCGCTGACCAAGAGCCGTAGGCGCGCGTTTGTCCGCAGGCGCAGTAGTTCTAGAAAGCTCCGAACCCGTGCGGGTTCCCGCAGAATGTACCTATCGACCCACAGCGCACTCTCCGCGCCTGCGAGCAACTCGGCGAAGCGTCTGACGGATTCCCTTAAATCCCCGGGCCAGGCAGGGTTTAACCGATGAATCTCCGCAATAAGAGCCGACTCAGTGACCAATGTTGCCGGTGCATAAGACCCCGAATCCGAAAAGGTCCCAACACACATGAGAGCCTCGCGGCTTAGCGCGTCCACATCGGCGCGGTCCAGTGATCCCGCCAGAACGCCAACGGCGCCCGGTGGCAAAGACTCGACAATTCTCGCCGCATCGTGATTGAGGTGATCAACAACGCCCACTCGCCCTCGACGGCTGCCATCACGCCACAGACGCCGCGCTAGCCACGTTGAGTCTCCTGCGAGGCGCCGCAACTCCTCGAGGTCCTTCCCTAGGCTGTGGGCGTCACTTTCTTGAAGTTCTGGGAGTAGTACCGTGCGCGCACGGCTGATCAGAGGACTCCCTGAGAAGGTGAGGTTAAGACTCTCGCCCATTCTGGCAGTGAGAAGGGCACCCGTATCTCGAGCGGCCGGACTATCAATGAGCAGCTGATAAAGTATTGAATGCAGAATTCCGCCCTGAGAACGCCGAATCGCACGACCATAATTGTCGAAAATGAGTTGGGCCCAACCAGTCCTCACGATGACTTCGTTCACTCTAGACACTAGCCGATCGCGGAAGTCTCGTTGATTCTGCTCCGTTACCTCCCGCCCGTCCAGAAGTATCGCGGATTCGCCTAGCGCCTCAGACACTGCCTGACAGGCGGTGCTCAGACCCCAACGCGGTAGACCACGAACGAGTAGCACCTCGCCCTCGACTAGGCCCTCGCAGATACTCTCGAGCCAAAGGTGCTCGGTAGGGAGCCAGTTATGGGCCATCGTGGACAAAGCGAGCCGCGGCTCGAATACGTGGGGTAGCAGTGCCAGGGACTACGATCCCATATAGTCCGGCGTGAATGAGCGCCTCACGACTTTCCGCGTATAGGATCCTCCCCAGTTCGCTATCTTCCGGATCCGAAGACCAGAGCTCCCGAAGAAGGCCGGCTTCCTCCGGGAACCACTTCCCGAATGACGTGAGGATCTCCCCAGCCTGCTGGAAGGGCGTGCCCTCGCCTCGCATGCGTGCGGCTGACTCAGCCTCCTGGAGTCCCATATGCCACGGAATAACATCTTCGGCGCGATACTTCGCAGCTAGGGAACAGGCCTTGCGCGTCAGCAATGCATGGCCACCGTACTCCGCATAAAGAAAATCAACCACTTGATGGTCACGCACCCTCACTCCCATGCGACGCCCGAGATCTCGGACCATCTCGGCCATTTCGTCGCGTGAAAGCGGCGCAAGGTAGAGTAGGCGCACCAACTTGTAGAGTAAATTATCCGCTCCCGATGCAAGGACTGGCGACTCGAAGATCGCCGGGTCGACCCCTGCGCAGATGAGCACCAAACCCGTATCCGGCTGCCCGCTTTGAATCATGCCGCGCAGCTGCGTAATTGCGATCAGCAGCTGCTTGGCCTCTGTCACGCCAAGGTGAGAGCGATCCGGATGGATCTGATCAATCTCATCAACGAAAACCTCAAGCCAGCCTTCTGCATGACGCGAGAGTTCTTGCAGGTCTCGCAACCAATGAAGGCGCAGCGACCCCACGTCGACTTTCAATTCGCCGTTCCGGTTGAGGCATCGCAGGCGAGGATCTCCTTGTCCACGTTCAGACTGCGTAACGCTTCTCCACGCACGTTCGAGAAGCTGCACTCGGAACTCATCAGCGCTAGTCACACCACTTATGTCAACCCAGACAGCGGGTCGGCCGGATGCCCGACGACGGCCTACGACGTAGTTGAGAAGAGATGTCTTTCCGGTCTTTCTCAGCCCGAAGACGCCAACGGATTGGCCTCGTTCTATGGCAGAGATGATCGCCTGGAACTCTTCGGTTCGACCAAAGAAGCCGGCAGGGTCGTGGATGGGCACCGTGATGTCGTAATGATCGACGGCGGTAAGCACCTCGGTCATACGATGTCGGATGTCAGCGGAGCCTGTTCCCAATTCGCCGAGATAGAGAGCTAGTCCCGCGAATTCTCCCCGTCTGCGTCGAAGAAGCCTGCTTACATTCCGGTCGAGACTGGCGACGATGAAAAGGCCACGGTCCAAACGAGCATTCTTGGTGATCCGTCGTTGGACTAGTTCGAGTAGTCGCGGCTCGACGTCCTCGTACTCGGCGTAAACCAGCTGGAGCTCCAGGTGAGCGTCAAACATCTCTGCGACGTGGCCTGGGAGAGTGATGTTCAACCACCACCTCCTGGGGTCCGCGTCGTCCAGCTCGCATCGCCAAACGCCACATTCCGAGCGTTCAAGGTACTTGAGGAGTTGGGCACCGTATTGAGTTCGCTGACGAAACTTCTCTTTGAAGGCCTCCAAGTCATGTTGGCGCGCAGTACGGGGGGTCGAGTCGCCGCGTCCATACCGAGATTCATTCGCCATACCTCACCTCACCATTTCCTTTGACTCGCCATGCATCTAGGCAGTTTTCCCGTACGTGGCTTGGAAGATGGCGTCGGACAGCCAGCGGCGGAATCCTTCGTTGTCGCTGAACTGCTTGAAGAGCTCAGTGTCGTCCTTGAGGACGGCCATCATCACGCGACCGAGTGCCCGGTCGTGTTCGACCCGCGCGTTCGCCGGGTCGTTGTTCCTCTGTGCGTTCCGGTAGGCCTCGTCCTCGGAGACCTTGCGGGGGATCTCCTCTGTGATGAGCTTGTGGACACGGTCTGAATCGGTCCACTCGATGTTGCCGAACTGGTCATTGAAGGTCTGGAGAATGTTGGACAGCCGGTCCAGTTCGGGATCGTTGACGTGACCGCCACCAGCGGCGGGGACGGGGTCGAGTTCTCCGTCGTCGTCCGCCAGGGCGATCTTCATGGCCTCGCGCTTCTCGATCCGGTAGGACTCCATGTCGACGGTTTCGAGGATCCCCGACGACAGGTCGTCTTCGCGCGGCGCCGGCAACTTAGGGATGAGGTGGTCGAGGAGAATCGAGAGTTTCTCCCAGTGAGGGTTGCCGAACGGCAAGACGGCCGAGAGGAAGTTGTACGTCCTTGTGAATGCTTTGGCCAGGCCTTTGAAGGTCACTTGGTCGTCTTCGTCGGGCATCTCGATGTACTCGGCCACGCATACGTCGAGCAGGGGATCAAGCTGGTCGCGGTCCACACCGGCCAAGTAGAGCTCCACGAACTTATCGACCGTCTCCGGGGCATAGATTCCAAAGTCATTGAGCTCGGAGACAAGATCGTGCAGCTTGTTCGGATCCGTCTCCTGGCTGAGCACCGTGGTCCGGTAGTAGTCGGCGAAGGCACGCTCAATGTCCTCCGCCGTATTGGCAAAGTCGAGCACGAACGCGTCATGCTTGGCGGGGTGCGCGCGGTTGAGCCGGGAGAGTGTTTGCACGGCTTTGACACTCGACAGAGTCTTGTCGACATACATCGTGTGCAGAAGCGGTTCGTCGTAACCGGTCTGGAACTTGTCAGCGCAGACGAGGATCCGGTAGGGGTCTTCCTGGATCTGGTCGGGGATGTCCTTGCTGGGGAAGCCGTTGAGGCTGGCCTCGGTGACTTGAGTGCCCTTGTACTCATGCTCTCCGGAGAAGGCGACGATCGCCTTGTAGGGGCTCTTGCGCTCCTCGAGGTAGGCCCTGATGGCGTGGAAGTACTCGATGCACCGTGGGATCGTGCTGGTGACGACCATGGCCCGGGCCTGGCCGCCGATCTTGTGCTTGGCGATGACCTGGCTGTGGAAGTGGTCGACCATGATCTCGGACTTGAGCCGGATGGCGTGCTGGTTCCCCTCGACGAAGGCGCGTAGCTTCTTGGAGGCCCGCTTGGTATCGAACTCGGGGTCGTCCTCGACGGTCTTCATGAGCTTGTAGTAGCTGGGCACGGGGGTGAAGTTCGCGAGGACATCAATGATGAAGCGCTCTTGGATCGCCTGCTTCATCGTGTAACTGTGGAACGCCCGGTAGCTGGTGCGGCCATCGCGCGGGAACGGGTCGCCGAACATCTCCAGCGTCTTGTTCTTCGGCGTCGCTGTGAAGGCAAAATAGCTTGCATTGGGGAGCATCTTCTTCGCCTCGATGATCCGGTTGACCTGGTCCTCGAAGGTCTCATCGTCCTCGGCTTCCCCCTTGGCGGAGAGCGCTATGGACACTGCCGCTGCGGCTTTGCCGCCTTGGCTGGAGTGCGCCTCGTCGATCACGATGGCAAACGTCCGGTCCCGGTGGTCCTTACCGATGTCGTCGAGGATGTAGGGGAACTTCTGGACGGTGGTGATGATGATCTTTCGGCCAGCCTCGATGGCTCTCCGCAGGTCGCCTGAGCGGTCGGCGTGCACGACGGTGGACCCGACTTGCATGAAGGACTTGATGGTCTCCTTCAGCTGACTGTCGAGGATGACGCGGTCGGTGACCACGATGACGGAGTCGAAGGCGTTGCTGCTGTTGTGCTTTGCTTCCGTGAGCTGATGGGCGAGCCAGGCGATCGAGTTGGACTTGCCGCTGCCCGCGGAGTGTTGGATCAGGTAGCGCTGCCCCGGGCCATGCGCCTCGACATCAGCGAGCAGCCTCCGGACGACGTCGAGCTGGTGGTAGCGAGGGAAGATCTGGCTGGAGGACTTCTTGCCGGTGCGCGAGTTCTTCGTGGTAACGATCTGGGCGTAGTTCTCGATGATGTTGGCCAGGCTGGCCGGGGCAAGGATCTGTCGCCACAGGTAGTCGGTCTTGAGGCCTTCGGGGTTGGGCGGGTTGCCGGCGCCGTCGTTCCAGCCCTTGTCGAGCGGTAGGAACCAGGACTGCTTGCCCTTGAGGTGGGTGCAGAAGCGGACCTGCTGGTCGTCGAGGGCGAAGTGGGCGATGCAGCGCCCGAACTGGAACAGCAGCTCTCGTGGATCGCGATCGCGCTTGTACTGCTCGACGGCGTCGTCGAAGGTCTGCTTGGTGATGTTGTTCTTCAGCTCGAACGTGAAGACCGGCAGACCGTTGACGAACGCGACGAGATCCAGCGACAGACCGGTGTCGGTCACGCTGTAGTGCACCTGGCGAGTGACGGTGAAGCGGTTCGCCGCGAACAGCTCGGCCGCCTTGGCGTTGCCTGGCGTCGGAGTCGGGAAGAAGAAGTCGATGTGGTGCTGGCGATGATCGACGCCCTTGCGCAGCACATGGACTACGCCGTTGCGCGTGATCTCCCCCTGTAGCCGGGAAAGGAACTCGTGCCGAGTCGCCGTCGAGTCGCGCAGCGAAAGTGCCTCGACCAGTTCCGGCTGCGTCGTCTCAATGAACGCGGTGAGTTGAGCTAGATCGATCGCGTATGCCGGCTCGTAGTCGCCGACGGCGCCTGGCTTCCAGCCGGCATCGGCCATCTGTCGGACGACCAGCGCCTCCAAGCTCTCCTCATTCATCCACGTCATGGCTCAGACCTCGCTCATCTCCATGACCTCAACAAGACGTCCGCCTCATCAAGGTTCAAAGCCTCGTCCGGTGACAATGTGGGCAGGTCGATCTCCGGCAGCGCTTTCGCGATCTCTCGAACGTCCAAGTGCCCGGTCACGACCTCAGCGACCAGTCGATCTCGGAACTCCTCAAGCAGCGCAATTTCGCGCCGTGCGTCGGCAACGCGGCCCTGAATCTGTGAGGTTTCCCCTTCGATCCTGTCCACGAGTGTCATTTGCTCAGGCATTGACGGGAAAGAGATGGGGAAAGAGGCCAAGACTGGTCGCCGCAGTGACTCCATGGTGACCGTGTTGCTCTGTGATAGTGCGTAGCTCCGGAAAAATGCAACGAGGTACCAGTAGAAGTAGCGAGCGTGGACGCCCTTGAAGTTCAGGAACACATAAACGCGCTGGTGCGCATTGAACTTGCCGTTGTAATAGTGGAAGACCTTGCCAACGCCACCTTGGCCATCGCCTGGGGTCATCACGGCTTCCGCATCGAAGAGGTAGTCGTCTGAGCGCAGGATCTCGCGGCCTCTCACGAAGAACGGGTATTCGCCGTTCGGAACTGCATTGCCTGAGTCCTCTGCGCCGGTCGTGATCCTGCACAATCGCTTACAGACCATTGATTGCCAGGGGTCAGAGGTGTGCCCGAGCTCGCCTGGCCCCCTCGAAAGTATGTCTCTAGCCACCGCCTGTCTTTCCTCGTTGGCCAACGCGACGAAGCGGCGCTTCGCTGCGATCGCCTTGTCGATGCGGGCGTTGGCGTGGGCGAGGTACTTGACGATGGCTGCCTGCTCATCGGCGTTCGGCAGGGCCAACTCGATGTTGCGCATTCTTGGAATACTGAGGTCCCATTGGCCGATCCGAACACCATCAGAGGCCGCTCCGAACTCGGCCACATACGGCTTGCTACGCAGTAGGTACTCTCCGAACTTCAAGAGTGCGAAGTCGGCCTGGAAGACGAAGTAGGCCGGGCTGACAATGCCGTCAACCGGGGCCAGCCCAAGCGATCCCTGCCACGCCTTCATCTTGTTGATTACGAGATCACCCTGGCGAGCGACCTTGTAGTTGCGAAGGTCCTCTGGAATCGCATTGTGGTTGTCGTCGGCGGGGCCTCTTACGAAGACACCTCGCTCGCGAGCGACGGTAAGGAGTGGCAGCTCAGGACGGTCGCGTTCCGATCTCGCCTTGAGCAGGCTCCTCAGCGACCTAGCAGACCACTCTGATCGACGGTCATGCTGAGGCAGAGCGAAAATCGAGTCGGTCATAGGGCACTGGCTCCAACCGCTAAGAGATCCTCAGGGTTCCATACCTGCTTGGCGATCGCGCGGTAGAGGTTCCCGCGCTCGACCACGTCGGCTGCCTTGAAATCGTCGTAGGCCTTGAAAGGGAGACCGCTCGACTTGGTGAAGGCTATGAAGCCCGGGTTCTTCTCGTAGCTCAGCGAGTTGAGGCTGCCCGCGAGTAGGTTCTGGCTGAAGTAGTGCGGAAGCTTCTTGTCGTACGGGTCGTCGTTGTAGCTGGCGTTGAACTGCTTGGGCAGCAGGAGCAGGTCACCGACCCGGTTGCGGTGTCGGGCGAAGTCAGCTTCGTGGCTGAACTCGTCGGAGTGCCGCTCAGGGTGGTTGGCCCAGATGTGCTCCACCTCGTACCTGACGCCCGTGCCGTTGGTGAGCTCGATGTAGTTGGACGCCTGGCCAGAGGCGACGGTGATGTAGTCGGTGATCCGGGCCAGGATCTTGTGGAGTTGACCGCGGTTCTGCTGGTGAACGTAGAGATCGTCGTTGCTGTCGAACGTCTCGGGGAGGCTGTTCAGGTGCTTGTGCAAGGCCTTTGCGAGGTCTGGCACGTCGAGGCCCCGGATATCGCGCATGACGTTGAACATGGCGTACTGCATGGTCGAGTAGTCGGTGGCCCGGAAGTTCCAGATCCGCCACGCAAGCAGAACGTCGGTGAAGCGGCCGACGAGTTCGAGCTTGCGGTCGATCGTCGCTTGGTCGTCGGTGATCCGAAGGGGGGCCAGGAGTAACTGGTCTTGGAGCGTGAACCGGTGATCGGCGTTGAAGCGGATGAAGCGCAGCGGACTGGCTGGATCGAAGCCGCCTTTGGCGGCGCGAATGATGCGCTCGTACTGACGGCTGTAGAAGTCGAAGTCGACCATCACGAAGTCGTAGAACCTCTGGCGACTGGTCAGGCCGACTCGCTCGTGCTCACCCCGCAGCCAGCGGTGAAACTCCGTGCCGATGCGGTCCCAGTCTTCGGGTCTGGCGTCCCGCTTACGCTCGCGAATCTTCGTGGAGTACTGACTCCGCAGCCACGTCTTGAGGAAGTCCGAACTCGATTCGTCCGCCTTCTCGTCAAGCTCCCTCAGCCGCCTGCGCCATAGGTCGTTGGCCTTGGTGCGGGGGTCGCCGTCGTCGATGTTGGCGAGGAGGTAGCCCTTGAGCATGTCGGCCGGTGTCAGCTTGAGTCCGCGGTCGTTCATGGTCTCGAAGATCGCGTAGGCATCGTCGTCGGCATACGCGGTGATCTGGACGAGCTGGACGCGGTCCTTGAGCCAGTCGATGAAGAACGGCAGTGCTTCCTCGCGAAGCTCGTCGGGGAAGAGCCCGTCGAGTTCCTCGTAGCGCGCAACGAGGGTGTGGACAGACTCGGGGTCGTCCGGTCTTGGGTCGTAAGTGCCGTCCTCGAAGAGGGCGCGCATGCAGTCGTTGCGGTCGGCGACGTCGAGATTGAAGGACTTCTCGCCGAACTTCTCGGAGAAGATGAGCGGGTCAACGTCGACCTTGTCGGGTCGGTCCTGCTGTAGCCGACGGAGGTACGTCAGCAACAGCGTCAGGCTGGTCAATCGCTGTTGGCCATCGACGACAAAGGGCTCACTCCCCTTCTGAGAGATGATGATGGACCCCAAGTAGTAGCCCGGGTACTTCGCGACGTCCTTTCGGGCATGATCCGGCTCGTAGAGATCGAGGAACTTGGTCGTGAGGTCGGCGACGAGTTCAGCTGTCTGTTTCGACTCCCACTTGTACTCACGCTGGTAGTAGTCGATGGAGTACTTCTGGTTCGCAAGGACGCCAGCGACGGTCTTGGCGACACCCTCGATGCTGCGCTCGACGTCGCTCACTGCGCTCCCCCTGCGATCTCGGAGATGAGGTCCTCCGTCTCGGCCTCGAGGGCCCGGATATCGGCTTGAATCTCGGCGAGAGTCCGCATCGGCGCCGGCTTGTAGAAGTGGCGGGTGAAGGAGATCTCGTAGCCGATCTTGGTCTTCGCCTCGTCGATCCACGCATCCGGCGCGTAGGGAAGTACTTCACGACGGAAGAAGGCCTCGATGCCGTCGGCGTAGTCGCCCGCGGGCTCGTTAAGCGGCACCTGCTCGGAGTCGCGGAGGTCGGTGTCGGGTTCGTACTGGACGACGCGGTTCTTGCCGTCGACGACCGCCTCGAACAGGCCGCCTACCGGATCGGGTTGGGCAGAGTACGGAAGAACCCTTTTGATGATGGCAGGCGCGTTCTCGTCGCGCTTCCCCTCTTCCTTCAACCTCTTGATCTCGGCGGCTTTGTAGATCCGGCTTCCGTCGGCGCCCACGATCCGCAGCGGCCGTTCGACCACGATCTTGGAGTACCCGAAGTCGCGGTTGTCGAAGACCTTCGAGTGAGCCGGATCGTTGGCGTCGTCGAAGGCTAAGAACGTCCGGAGCACCCGGTCACTGTCGACGGTGCTCAGCTCGACAGCCTTCTCACCGAGATTCTTGCGCAGCGGGGTATACCACTCGGTGGCGTCGATGAGCTGCACCTTGCCCTTGCGGCGCTCTTCCTTGCGGTTGCTCAGCACCCACACGTACGTCGCGATGCCGGTGTTGTAGAACATCTTGAGCGGCAAGGCGACGATCGCCTCGAGCCAGTCGTTCTCGATGACCCAGCGCCGGATGTTGCTCTCCCCTTGGCCGGCGTCTCCCGTGAACAACGACGAGCCGTTATGCACCTCGGCGATGCGGCTACCCAGAGCGGTGTTGTGCTTCATCTTCGAGATGAGGTTGGCGAGGAACATCATCTGGCCGTCGCTGCTTCGAGTCACGAGTGAGTACTCAGCGTCGCCAGCGTGCTCGACCACGAACCTGGGGTCGCGAACGCTCTTGGCCCCACCCATGCGTTCCTGATCGGTCTTCCAGCTCTTGCCGTAAGGCGGGTTTGAAAGCATGAAGTCGAAGTCGCGGCTGGCGAAGGCATCATTCGACAGCGTCGACCACTCTGGCCCTCCGACGATGTTGTCGGCGGCCTCACCCTCTCCTTTCAGAATGAGGTCAGCTTTGGCGATGGCGTACGTCTCGGCGTTGATCTCCTGGCCGAACAGGTGGGTCTTGACCTTGTGGCCTCGCTGCGAGGTGAGCTGATGGAGCGTCTCCTCTGCGACCGTCAGCATGCCGCCGGTGCCCATGGCACCGTCATACAGCAGGTAGCTGCCGGATTGGATCTGGTCTGCGACTGGCTCGAACATCAGCCGGGTCATCAGACGCACGGCGTCCCGGGGAGTCCAGTGCTCGCCTGCCTCCTCGTTGTTCTCTTCGTTAAAGCGGCGTACCAGTTCCTCGAAAACGGTGCCCATGCCGTGGTTGTCCAACCCGTGCGGCGAGAGGTCCAGGTCTGGGTCGAGGAACTTCTCGATCAGTGTCCCCAGCGCGTCGGCCTTGGTCAGGCGAGGGATCTGGTTGCGGAACTCGAAGTTGTCGAGGATCTCTTGGACGTTTGGCGAGAAGCCGTCCAAGTAGGCCTCGAAGTCGAGCTTGAGTCGAGCGGCGCTGCTGGTGGACCGCAAATCGCGCAGGGTGAACCCGGACGTGTTGTAGAAGTCCTGCCCAGCTGCCTGACGCAGCGCGGCATCCCTGTTCACTATGCCGGCGTCGATCAAAGTCTCATTCGTTCGCACGACGTTGTCCCGGGTGGCTTCGAGCACGCTGTCCAGCCTGCGTAGGACGGTGAACGGCAGGATGACGTCGCGGTACTTCCCCCGTACGTAGAGGTCGCGCAGCACGTCGTCCGCGATGGCCCAGATCAGGGCCACGAGCCGGCCGTGCCGCGCACTGTTCACAGTGAGACCACTCCTCAGGAAGCAAGTCGGCGCAACTCGTCTCGGCTCCGACGTCGTTCCAGAACTCTATGCCGGGGCCGAATCTGCGTCCTGGCGGACGCGCGGCCAGAGGGGCGAGGCGGCTTGCCGGGGCGGGCGGACCCAGTCTCGGATGTCTAACCCCTCTTACGTTTTCGGTAAGAGGGGTTAGACATCCATAAGACCTGGTGCGCGAGGCTCGGGCCCTGTCGTCCGGCAGGAGATCCCGAGCCTCACTTCCCGGTCCCTCGCAAGGGTGGGCTCAGGGTCAGTCTAGACAGTGGGCCGCTTCGTCCTCGGCGATTCGCATTCCGGAACGGCCCTGAACACCGGTAGCCTCGAAGGACGTTGCCCGTACCCAGTGCGGGGACCAGTCTCGGACCCTCTCGACCGGTGACGTCCGCTTGAGCAAGCCAAAGCAGCGGTCTGACCAGCCGCACCGAATGAAGGCAAGTGCAAGACATTCGGAACAGCAGTGGGCTTGGAGGATCAAGTGGACAAGAACGCCGGACACATCCGGATAGGTGCCGCGCGCTCGGGCCGGCCCTCCCGCGGCAATCGCACCTACCGACCTGACGAGCTCGTGCGCGTCGAGATCCGTATGCCGGCCACCGTCGCCGCGCAGCTGTTCGCCCGCGCCCGGGACCACCGCCAACCGGTGAGTCGCACCGCCTCAGACCTCCTGGCCAAGGCACTGGATCACTTCAGCGGAGGGGGGATGGGCTGACCTGGCTCGGCGCAGGGCGCCGACATGCGAAAGGCCCAGAGTTGGCTCTCTGGACCTCGTCGCTTCGCTTCAGCGGGCTATGACCCCGCTGCACTTCTGACATTTGCGCGAGCACCCTGAGGGGGTACTTCTATGTCTTCAGCATGCCCAGACTGCACTTCCAGAACTCGTTGCGTCAACCACGCCGGCGACGTGGCGCGTCGCAGCGTCGACTCGTATGTCCCGAAGGCCCTGCGCACCGAGGACTGGGAGCCGATCGCCAGCTTCACCCGCGCCTTGGCGCACGACCTGCACCCCAAGGACGACCGCCGGGCGGTCGAGGTGATGCGCACGTTGTCGCAGGTCGTCTCCTGGGCCCACCGCGACGGTCTACCGCTGGATCGAGAACGGATCTTCACGCCCGATGTCATCGACCGCTACATCGCCGTCGGCGCAGCCCACCTGAGTGAACCCTCGCGCGCGACCAGGCGGGCCGACCTGCGCCGGTTCAGCCGCTCCCTGACCCGCAAGGCTCCATGGGAGCCCGAGCCGCCACGGATGCGGGGCGGCTACTCGATCGTGCCCTACACCGACGACGAGGTCGCGCGCCTGCTCGAGGTGAGTCGGCAACAGCGCACGCCCGTCCAGGCGCGCCGACTCCAGGCTTTGCTGGCGCTCGGCCTGGGGGTTGGGGCCTACCCGAATGAGGCATGGGCACTGACCACCCATGACGTCTTCGTCGACCAGGGCTACGTGTGCGTCCGGATCCCCGGAGAGCACGCCCGGACCGTCCCGGTGACCGCCCCGCACGACGAGGTCATCAACCAGATCGTGGCCACCGATCCGGGGTCGACGATCCTCGGATTCGTTGCCCCACGGTGGGATCGGTCTCGGCTGTCGCATCTGCTGCAGCGCGCTGAGCTGCCCGCGGACTGTCCACCGCTGCGCACCCACCGGCTGCGAGCCACGTGGGCCCTGGCTCACCTACGCGCCGGCGTGCCACTGAACGACATCATGCAGCTTGCCGGGGTCTCGTCCTGGAAGATGCTCGGCTACCTCGCACCCTTCGCACCGTCATCCGAGTGGAGCGAGCTCCTTCCCAGGGCGGTCCGCAAGTGACGCGCCGGCGCAGGCCCATGGTGCGAATGAGGGTGAGTCAGGACGCGACCCCGGCCAACCCGATGATGATCGAGCAGCGGATCAACCGCGCCCGCGCCCTCGCTGAGAGCGACATCGTCACCCTGATCGCGACGGCAGCGGAACGTCGCACTGGACGCCCACGCCTCATCCCCCTCGACGCCGTCATCGCCGGATTCGTCCTTCACGCCTCTGGGCAACCGCACACGATGACCATGGCCGGTCTCCGGCGAACGCTCCACGAACTCACGCCTGCTCAGCTGCAGGCCCTGGGCTTTCCGGTGGGCGTCATCCCGAGGTACAAGCGCATCCGCTCCAGCTGGCGCGCGGTCCTGCGGGTCGTGTCGTCCGGCACCCTGATCGACCACGACCACGAGCTGGAAGTCGATATGAGCACCGGCGAACTCGCACCCTGCCCGACGGACTGCCCCCAACTTTCCTTGAATCTGGAGGAGTTCCTCACACGGCTCATCCAAGCCAGCCTCCCTCCGGGGTACGAGCGCAGCACCGCGGTGGCTGTCGACGGCACCGACGTCGAGAGCCACACCCGGCCCCACAAGAAGCGCCTGGACTCGCAGGGCCGCGCCTTCTGGTCGGCCGACCACGAGGCCCGCTGGGGCCACCGCACCGCGACCGACCGTCGCCCCACCGAACACTTCCTCGGCTACGAGGCACACGTGGCCACCTACGTTCCAGGCGTCGGCGAAGCACCGCTTCCCCAGCTAGCCGCAGGCCTCGCACTGCGCCCGGGCGTCCGCGATCGGACATCGGCCGTGCTGGGTATCTTCGACTGCCTGCCAGGCATACGAGAAGGCCTGCTGGACCGCGGCTACACCACAGCCAAGGGCGAGAAGCTCGCCGGCCCACTCCGCGACCGGCACATCCAGGTCACGATGGACCTGCACAAGACCCAGCGAGGTCAGCGACCCGGACCGATCCCGGGCACGATCTGGCTCGACGGGCACCTCTACAGCGCATGCATCCCCGAACGCCTCCGGGAGCTCGAGCCGCCCGCGCTCACGATGACCGATGCCGAGAAGGCTCACCTACGGGACGTGTTCGACGCGCGCGAGCCCTTCCGCTTCGTCGCCCACGGCAAGCACAACAAGAGACGCGGCACTCAACGCTTCCGCGGACCGGCCGTGGACGGTCACCCCTTCAGGGTCCGGTGCCCGAACAGCCCCGCCTCGATGCGTCAGCCGCACGCCATCCCCACCACCATCTGCGTCAAGGGCGAGCCGTGCGGATGCGGCAAGACAGTCACCGTCAAGGGCACCGACCACGAGCGCGACCGGCAACCCCTACCCTGGCAGAGCACCCGCTGGGCGAAGTC
>APMI01000916.1_pt1 | contig 14241 bp, 11 predicted proteins | sample 667938 | NCBI WGS metagenome assembly APMI01 (sample SAMN01084076, study PRJNA167559) | wastewater metagenome | biome: Wastewater | place: Denmark: Ejby Moelle, Odense | collected 2011-11-28 | reverse complement strand
CGTTCGGTGCCCTGGTGGCTGGCGGGCCTTTCGATGGTGGCAACCACCTTCTCCTCGGACACTCCCAACTGGGTCACCGAGCAGGTGCGTCGCTACGGCGTGGCCGGCAACTGGCAATGGTGGGCGTTCGTGCTCACGGGCATTGCTACGGTGTTCTTCTTTGCGCGGCTCTGGCGTCGGTCCGGCGTATTGACCGACCTCGAGTTCTACGAGTTGCGCTACAGTGGGAAAGAGGCCTCGCTGGTGCGCGGCTTTCGCGCCGTGTACCTCGGGCTGTTCTTCAACTGCTTCATCATGGGGATGGTGACGCTGGCGGCCTGCAAGATCGCCAACATCCTCTTTGGGCTGGCGCCGTGGCAGACCATTCTGCTTACCGGTGTGCTGAATGTGGTGTTCGCCGCGCACTCCGGCCTCTGGGGCGTGCTGGTCATCGACATGATTCAGTTCTTCATCAAGATGACCGCCGTGTTCGCCGCCGCGTGGTTCTCGCTGGTCGAAGTGGGTCGCCGGTTGGTGGGTGCCCCCGATGGCATGGCTGGGCTCAAAGCGCTTATCCAGAAGTTGGCCGCCACGCAGGTGGTGCAAGCCGCCGGCAATGCGCAGCCGGTGATGTCGGTGAAGGACGGATCCGGTCAACCCATCCTCGATATCCTGCCGAACTTCAGCATGTCTGAGCTCGCGCTGATGGTGTTCATTCTGCCTATTGCCATTAGCTGGTGGGCGAACTGGTATCCGGGCGCTGAACCGGGCGGTGGCTCGTACATCGCGCAGCGCATGCTGGCGTCGAAGTCGGAGAAGGACTCGCTGGGCGGTACGCTCTTTTTCAACATCGCGCACTACGTCCTCCGCCCCTGGCCGTGGATCATCACGGCGCTCTGCTCGATTATCGTCTACCCCGACTTGGCCTCGATTCAGGCGGCGTTCCCCAACGCCGACCAGTCGCTCATTGGCCATGACTCGGCATTTCCGGCCATGCTCAAGTTTCTGCCGGTGGGCTTCACGGGGCTCATGATTGGCGGCCTCTTGGCAGCCAACTCGTCGACGATTCTGACCCACCTCAACTGGGGGTCGTCGTACCTCGTGCACGACTTCTACCGCCGCTTCGTGAAGAAGGACGCGTCGGAAGCGCACTACGTGAACGTGGGTCGCCTCTGCACCATTCTGCTCTACGTCGTGGCCGCGCTGCTCAGCCTCACCATGAGCTCCGCCCAGCAGGCCTTCCAGGTGTTGTTGTCCATCGGCGCCGGCACCGGCCTGCTCTACATCGCCCGCTGGTTCTGGTGGCGCGTTTCGGCGTGGTGTGAAATTGTCGCGATGGTCATGTCGCTGGTCACGTCGCTGCTGGTGCCACGGCTGATGCCGGGCGCCGACTTCGCGACGACCACCATTGTGCAGGTTGGTATTACCACGGTGGCGTGGCTGGTGACCGCGTTTGTGGGGCCGACCACGGACCGCGCGACACTGCTGGCGTTCGTGCGGAAGGTAAAGCCGGCTGGCAACGGTTGGGCAGATGTGCGCCGCGAAGCCGGCGTGTCCGATGCCGAGGTGGCCCGTGAGAATCGCATGGCGGCGTCGGCCATGGGGTGGATCTCCGGATGCGTCGTGATTTGGTCGTCACTGTTCGCACTTGGAAGCTGGCTGTATCTGCCGGGCGATCCGACCCGGCTCACCGACGCGCTCGTGCTCACGGCGATCTGCATCGTGAGCGGCTTTGTCCTCCTACAGGTCACCAGAAAACTCTGGGCGGAGAACGACGCATGACCCGCACGCCACGACGCATCCTGATGGTCGCGCTCACTGTGCTGTTGCCACTTACGCTGGCCGCACAGGTGCCACTCACGGGACAAGTCGTGGCGATGCCACTGGGCAAACCACTGCCGGGTGTTGAGGTGCGCGTGAAGTCCCTTGGCCGATCGGTGGTGACCGACAGCAACGGGATCTTCCTCATGGATAGTGTCCCACGCGGCCGGTATGTCGTTGAAGCACAAAAGCTTGGCTACCGCCTCTTCTCATCGAACTTCACCGTCGCCTCGATGAGTGATCCGGAGTACCGGATTGAACTCACCACGGCGCCACTGATGGTGGCGAGTGTCGTGACCACGGCAGACGCGGTGTCGGCGCGTCTGCTTGGCTTTGAAGAACGGCGCCTGCGTAAGGGCGGCGGCGGCCGATTCCTGTCGGCGAAAGACTTCGCCGAACAGGTAGGACGCCCCGCCGCCGATATCTTCGCGCGTATCCCCGGCATCACAATTATCCGTGGCACGTCGGGCGCCGCTTATCTGGGTAGCAACCGTGGCCCGGAGACGCTGCGCGAGAACTTGCTGCCAAAGACGGGGCCGGAAGCACGCGCTCGCGGGGCCGCGAACAACACCTGTTACGCCGCGGTCATACTGAACGGGGTCGTCATGTACGACGGACTCAATCAGAACATTTTCGACGTGAACTCAATTCCGGTGCAGTCCATTGTCGGCGTTGAGTACTACTCCGGCGGTGGTTCGATTCCGGTGCAGTGGAGCGGTTTGACGCCCACCTGCGGTCTGCTGGCTATCTGGACGAAGGACTACTAAACGCGGCAGACGCGACGCGCGCCGTTTCGGCCAGCACCGCCGCCCCCACGAGCAGACAGCCATCGGCCGCAAAGAATTGCGGTGTGTGAGCGGGGGTCGGCGCCCCGCCCGGCTCACGCGCGCCGATGCGTAGAAAGGCGCCCGGCATGCGCTCCATGTAGAAGGCGAAGTCCTCGCCACCCATGTTCGTAATGCCGAGCGGTACCACCTGTTCGGCACCGAGCAGTGACACGGCGGCGGCGTTCGCCCAACTCGCGGGCAGCTCCGGATTCACGATGGGTGGCGTACCCATTTCCAACACCACCTCGGCGGAAAGGTCGTGCGCCGCCGCAATGCCCGACGCCACGCGTCGCAGCTCGGTACCGAGCAGGGCGCGGGTTGCCGGATCGACCGCGCGCAGTGTGCCGCCAATAGTGGCCGAATCGGGAATGACGTTGGACGCGGTACCCGCCTGCATCGTGGCCACGGTGAGGACGGGAGGACGGCGGGCGCGGCCGGATTCACTCGCCTCGACACCACGCTTTGTAGCGCGGCGATCAGCATACCGGTCCCGAGCACCGGGTCGGCGGCTTCGTGAGGGCGCGCGCCGTGCGCACCACGGCCACGCAACGTGATGGAAAACGTGTCGGCGGAGGCGGCGAGCGACCCGGCCTGCGCCACGACCTGCCCTACCGGAAATCGTCGATCGACATGCGCGCCAAAGATGGCCGCCACACCATCCAGCGCGCCGGAGGCGAGCACGGCGGCCGCCCCCTCGCCAATCTCTTCCGCCGGCTGGAGCACGACGAGCACATCACCCGTTGCTGGCGCGCGTGAAAGCAGCCGCGCGGCGCCTACGGCCCATGCGGCGTGTACATCGTGCCCACAGGCGTGCATGACGCCGGCGTTTCGAGACGCATAGGGCAGCCCGGTGGCCTCATGAATTGGCAGGGCGTCGATATCACCGCGAATGGCCACCGTTGGCGCGCCGGGTACGCGGCCACGAATGCGGGCCACCAAACCGGTTCCCGCGACACGCTCGACGGACACGGGTTCGGCACGCTGCAGCGCGGCTTCGAGCGTTGCGCAGGTACGCGACTCGGCGAACGCCAACTCGGGATGTTGATGCAGCTCGCGACGCAGCCCGATGACATCCTGCAGGATCGGCGCGCTGAACAGATCGAGCACGGCGGTCGGAACGCCACGCAGATCGGCGTCGATTGGCGATGTGGTCATGCGCGAAGCAACCCTCCCCCACGAGTGTGGCGCGAAGCTAGGTTTTCGTCATGGCACAAGCAAGAGCGTCATGGACAGCCGGCGACGGCTTCACGGTACGGCGTGTTGCCGCGCTCGATGAATATCAGGAATGCATGGTCATCCAGGAGGAGATCTGGGGACCCAACTTTCGCGAGTTGGTGCCATCGGCGATTCTCCTCGTCGCGCAAAAGATGAGCGGCGTGTGTGCCGGTGCGTTCGCCCCCGACGGACGCATGCTCGGGTTTGTCTTTGGCATCAGTGGCCTGCGCCACGGCGCGTTGGCGCACTGGTCGGACATGATGGCGGTGCGCCCGGAGGCGCGTGGAGCGCGGGTGGGCGAGCAGCTCAAGGCGTATCAACGCACGCTGTGCCTCGAGAGCGGCATTCCTACGATGTACTGGACATTTGATCCGCTGGTAGCCCGCAACGCGCATTTGAACATCATGCGACTGGGTGCGCAGTGCGCGGAGTACGCGGAGAACTTGTACGGCAGCAACACCGGGAGCCCACTACACGGCGCGCTGGAGACGGACCGCTGGGTCGCCAAGTGGGATCTCACGGCGCCGGTGACACGCCCCGCGGGCAGTGCGCACCCCGATGGTGTGTATGTCCTCGAGCCGACCGCGAGCGGCGCACCGCACCTTGCGACGCACTTTCCCGACGCCTCCGTCGTGCGCATTGCGATTCCTGTTGATCACGAGCCCCTTTCGCTTGAGGAGCGCATTGCGTGGCGACTCGCGACCCGTCGCGCGTTCACGCACTATCTGGCGCGGGGCGGCGTGGTGACGCGATTTGAACGCGCGCACGATCAGCATCCGCCATTCTATGAAGTCGTGATGGGCTCGTGATGGGCGCCACCGGCGCTTGACCTTCCTCCGGAATCCCCGAATGACGCGCGTTGAACAGATCACCCTTCGCGAAGTACGCCTGCCGCTTCGTGAGCCGTTTCGAATTTCGTCAGGTGAGGTGAAGGAGCGCCGCATCACGTTGCTCGAGCTTCGTGATGTAGACGGCACCACGGTGTGGAGCGAGGGGGTAGCTGGCGAATTGCCGAACTACAGCCCGGAAGCGATTGACACCGCATGGATTGCCATCAGCGAATGGGTGGCACCACGCGTGATTGGCCGAGAGTTCGGCCACCCCAGCGAAGTGTTTGCGGTGCTCGAGCAGGACTTTCGCGGCAACTTGATGGCGAAGGCAGCAGTAGAGATGGGCATGTGGGTGCTGGAGGCGCAGCGCCAGAACATGCCGCTCGCGCGATTGCTCGGCGGCACGCGCGACGCAATTGCCACCGGCATCTCGCTCGGGATTCAGCCTTCCCCGGAAGCCCTCGTCGCGAAGGTGACGGCCGCTCACGCGGAAGGCTATCGCAAGGTGAAGATCAAAATCGCGCCGGGCCAAGACGTCGCATACATCGCCGCCGCCCGCGAAGCGCTCCCGACGGCGCCGCTGATGGCTGACGCAAACAACGCGTATACGCTGGCCGATATGGACGTGATGAAGGCGCTCGACGCCTTCCATCTCATGATGATCGAACAGCCGCTTGCGTGGGACGACATCTATCAACACGCGGCGCTGCAGCGCGAGTTACGCACGCCGGTGTGTCTTGATGAATCCATCACCTCACTCGACAAGGCGCGAGAAATGGTGACGCTCGACGCGGGACGCATTGTGAATATCAAGCCGGGCCGCGTCGGTGGCTTCGCGAGCTCGCTGGCCATTCATGACTACTGCGTGTCGAACAACATCCCGGTGTGGTGCGGCGGCATGCTTGAAAGCGGCGTGGGCCGCGCGTGCAATGTGGCGCTCGCATCGCTTCCGGGGTTCACCAAGCCGGGCGACCTGTCTCCGAGTGCGCGGTACTGGGCGCGCGACCTTGTCACGCCGGAGTGGACGATGACGGCCGATGGCATGGTGCCGGTGCCGCTACATGCGCCGGGGCTTGGCGTGACCGTGGACGTGGATCGCATTGAGGATTTGACGGCCCGCGTGGTCGTGCTTCGATAAGGTCGCCATAACGGAACAACCCACGAAGATCGCGATGATCTTCGTGGGTTGTTCATTTACCGCATGCCTTGTTTATCAGCTGTGCTGATCACCGCCAACGACTACTCGTGCGCGGGCAACGGCTCCATCGTCTTCACGTCCACGGGCACCTGCACCTCGTCCTTGAACGGCGTGGTCATCATGAACACGCGCAGGACCGGGAAGGCATCCATGAAGCTGAAGTAGCAGAACGTCCAGAGACCGAGGAAGCCAACGGTCGTACCGATTTCCTGGAGTCCAAACGGGAGGCTCGTCGTCTCGCCGTAGATGCTCGGATAAATCTCGATGTAGCGGTGGAGATACACACCGATCAGGCTGCACACCGCGAAGAGCACGAACGTGGGGAGGTACATCTTCGCGGCCTTCGAGATCAGACCGAAGAACGGCAATACGAAGCCGAAGATGGGCACCAGCGTCGTGATGGTCTTCCACGCACCCGAGAGGCGCAGACGATAGAAGTGCGTCTCTTCCGGCATGTTGCCGTACCAGATCACCAAGTACTGCGAGAAGCTGATGTAGCCGACGAACGCCGTGAAGGCGAAGCCGAGCTTACCCAAGTCCCACAGCTGGTCCATGGTGACGACATCGTGCGACTTGAGGTGATTCCGCCACCACATGGACAGCAGCGAGAGCACCATGATCATGTTCACCCAGCCCGTCATGAAGACGATCCAGGCGTACATGGTCTGCTGGAAGTGCAGCGAGATGCTCATGGAGTAATCCCACGCCATGAAGCACCAGCCGACGACAAACGAAATGCACACCGCGACGGCGAGCTTACCCTGCGTGGAGTGCTGCGAGTGCAGCTCACGACGCTCGTCACCCGTCCACGCCGCCCGCATCTTGGCGCGGAGTCCGGCGGCCCACTTGGCGCCGTACTCGGGGAGTACCGCCACGTCCATCTTCACCGAATTCCACACGAACAACCCCTGCAACAGCGCGATGGCGCCGAAGAAGAAGAGGCCGCGCAGCACGAAGAAGCCGTTGCTGAGATACACCGCCTTCTCAGCCGTCGGGATGGCCTCACGGCCGCGGAACGTGTAGATGTGCTCGCCGCTGAAGAGCAGCATCGCGATCAAGATGATGAACGCGACCGGCACGAAGGCGTAGAACCCTTCGGCGAAGCGCACGACTGGGCGCGACCAGCGCGCCGTAACGATGCGCTGCACCGCGGCGAACGCCGCGCCTGCCGTCGAGATGACCGCGAAGTACGACCAGTTGTACTGAAGCGCCTGCCAGGCGCGATCGGGATTCGTAAAGAGTCCCATGACGAAGACGCCGAGACCGACGAGCGTGGCGATGAGGGCCGCCGTCTTGATACCGGCCGGCACCGCCTTGCCCTGCAGCCGCTTCGCGAATTCTTCGCGCGACGGATAGTGATAGTGCTGGCTCACTGATGCTTCTCCTTGCTCTCAGCGCCGCCCTTGGCTTCGTGCGACGAGCCATGGAGGTCGCGCATCTTGTCGCGCTCGTTGAGCCCCTTGAAGGTGGCCGAATTCACATTCGGCGACCCGGGCGTGGGCGTCTGGGTGGGCTTGAGGAACGGGGCGGGCTTGGTGGGCGCCGTGAGCGTCGCTCCCGGAACCGTCGTGCCGTTCTGTCCCGGATACCCGAGGAGCGTCGTGTCGGCGGTGCCCTTCTGCAGGGCGCGCACGTAGTTCACGACATCCCAGCGATCGTGATCTTCAATGCGGTTGTAGCTCGGCATGATGCCGCGGCCATTGCGCATGATACCGAAAAAGTATCCGTCCGAGCGACCCTTCGCCTGATCGGTGAGCAGGCTCGGCGCGATGGCGTAGCCAGGATTGACCTTCTTGAGGCCCCCGTTGGCGTCGCCAGCATTGCCGTGACACACCGCGCAGTTGATCTGATAGTACTTCTTGCCGTTCGCCACCGACGCTTCGGACACCGGCGTCGGGTTGGGAATCGGGGTGAACGAATCGATGACCGGAATCAGCGGCGCGTAGCCGATCTGCCAGGCAGCGACGGTCACACCCTGAATGGGCACGCTGTACTTCGGCTGACCGCGTGGCGGCGTCAACGAGTCGGCGTCGTTCTGCGACGTGGACTCCCACGGCTCGATGGACGGCTGGCGCTTGAAGTCGGTGAACCACGAGCAGGCGCCAAAGGCGACCGGCATCGTGACCACCGCGGCGGCGCGAAGCGCACGAGTAACAGCAGCGGACATGAGTGGAGCGGATGCGGGATTACGCTTCACGCCGCACCTCCTCCGCGCCATGCTGGCGCAGAAGCTCTTCGGCTTGCGTGGCCTTGTTGACATCGCATGCGACGAAGATGCCAAAGTGCCCAGCCGAGAAGCGGGCGTCGTAGCCCGTGGTGGTCGTAAGTCGCGGGATGCGCGAGTTGATGAACATGCCGGCGACGGTCGACAGACACCCCACCAGCACCATCACTTCGAAGCCGATGATCGTGTAGGGAATCCACGACGCGATGGCCTTACCGCCCGTCACCAGCGGCCAGTAGTCGGATGACCAGATCGCAATCCAGTATCCAAAGCTCACACCGAGCAGACCACCGATGAGCGTGAACCGACGGACCACGCTGTTCGGGCCAGCGATGGCGTCATCGAGCTCATGCCGCACCGTGGGCGAATACACCGTGACTTCGCCCAACCGCTTGGTCTTGAGATCCTTGATCGCGTCGACAGTCGTGTCGAGGTGATGGAAGACTCCGAGAACGCCCTGCATCAGTGATGTCCTCCGTGGCCGTGCTGCTCCTTCTTGAAGCGCGGGGTCACGATTTCCTTGAGCTCCATGATGGCCATCACGGGCATCTGCTTCACGAAGAGCAGGAACCACATGAAGAACCAGCCGAAGGATCCAACGAGGAACGACATGTCGATCCAGCTGGGGGTGTAGCTACCCCACTGCCAGGGCTCGAACTCGTGCGAGAGCGACGGCACGACGATGACGAAGCGCTCGAACCACATGCCGAGGTTGATGAAGATCGACAGGATGAACAGCCACGTCGGGTTGCGGCGGAGCTTCTGCGACCAGAGCGACATGGGCAGGGCCATGTTGCACAGCAGCATGATCCACGCGGCCCACCACCACTGACCGAAGACACGGTTCCAGAAGAACTCCTGCTCCGGACGCACGCCGCTGTACCAGGCGATGAAGAACTCAATCATGTAGGCGCAGCCCACGACCATCGACGTGAAGAGCACGACCTTGGCCGTGGCGTCGAGGTGATTGAGCGTGATGTAGTGCTCGAGCTTGAACCACTTCCGCATCGGGATGGCGATGGTCCACACCATCGCGAAACCGGAGAAGATGGCGCCGGCTACGAAGTACGGCGGGAAGATCGACGCGTGCCAGCCCGGCGTGAGCGCCATGGCGAAGTCGAAGCTAACGACCGAGTGCACCGACAACACGAGCGGCGTCGAGAAGGCGGCCAAGAACAGATACGCCTTCGCGAAATGCCGCCACTCGCGGTCGCTATTGCGCCAGCCGAGCGAAAGAATGCTGTAGACGCGCTTCCGAACCGGGTTGGTCTCCTTATCGCGCAGGACGGCGAAGTCGGGGATCAAACCGATGAACAAGAACGTCGTCGAGATGGTGAGGTACGTCGAGATGGCGAAGACGTCCCACACCAGCGGCGACTTGAAGTTCGGGAACAGCAAACGCCAGTTCGGATACGGCAGCAACCAGAAGAACTTCCACGGGCGCCCGATGTGAATGATCGGGAACAAGCCGGCCGTCATAACCGCGAACACCGTCATGGCTTCAGCGGCGCGATAAATCGACGTCCGGAAGCCCGCGCGGAAGAGGTACAGAATGGCCGAGATGAGCGTACCGGCGTGGCCGATACCGACCCAGAAAACGAACGTGATGATGTAGTTACCCCACATCACCGGCGGCTCGTAACCTGCCTGCCCCAGACCCCAATAGATCTGGTACAGCCAGGCCGAGGCGCCGCAGAGCATCGCGAGAACCGCGACGCTCAGACCGAGGAACCACTTCTTCGTGAAGCCGAGCGTCGCGATGATATCGCGATCAACTTGCTCGTAGTCACGGACTGCGGGGAGCTGGACGTCGGCCGACGCAATGTTCGGCCCACGAATGCCCTCTCGCACCGGATGTGCGACGGATGCCATGCGCGCTGTCCTCAGCCCTTCGCCGGGGAGGCCGGCGCCGGATAGTTGACCTTCTTGAGATAGACCACGGCCGTATACGTGTTCAGCTCTTCAAACACGTGATAGGCGCGACGGTCGTAGGCGAGCTTCGCCACGGTCCAGTTTTCATCCGCCGCATCACCGAACACGATGGCGCGGGATGGGCAGGCCTGCGCGCAGGCCGTCGTGAACTCGTCAGCGTTGACGTCACGTCCTTCCGCTCGCGCCCGATGTTCAGCTTCACGGATACGCTGCACGCAGAACGTGCACTTCTCCATGACGCCCTTGCCACGCACGGTGACATCGGGATTGAGCGACCAGTGCATCGGCTCCGGCCAGGCGTACTGACGACGCTCGGGCTCACCGTAGCCGAACCAATTGAAGTAGCGAACCTTGTACGGGCAGTTGTTGCTGCAGTACCGCGTACCGACGCAACGGTTGTACACCTGCACGTTCAAGCCATCGGGCGAGTGATACGTCGCGTACACCGGGCAGACCGGCTCACACGGCGCATTGCCGCAATGCTGGCACATCATCGGCACAAAGCGCGTGTCGAAGTCGGGCGAGAACTCGTTCTCCGTGTTCTCGTTGCCTTCGTAGTAGCGCTCAAGGCGGAGCCACGACATTTCGCGGCCCTTGATGATGTTCGCACCCGGACGCTCATCCCACTGCGTCGGGCTGAGGGCACGTCCCTGATACGGGGCGCCCACGGTGGGAATGTTGTTCTCGCTGTAGCACGCGGTGACGCATGCCGAACAGCCGGTGCAGCGCGCGAGATCGATGGTCATCGCCCAGCGGCGCTTCTCCATCTTCTGCACGTGGTCGGGCGCGTACATCCCCTTGTCCTTCGACTCAGGATTGATGTACTCACCCTGCGCATCGGCCGCGACGGGCGACTTGAGCCCGCTCTGGAAGTCCTGCGACGGCAGGCCGGGAATGGCGTGTTCATGCTCCGCCTCTTCCTGCTCGGTTCCCAACAGCACGCCGATGGGAATGGCCTGACCGATGCCGCGGCCATGCTGGCGCGCGGAGCCTTCGGTGGTGACCAGCGGCGACGTTTCCGTTGCGACGCTGACCTTGCCCTTGAGACCGCCGATGATCAATCCGCCAGCCGCATCCCAACCGGCCGGCACGAGATCGTACGCATTCACGCCGATATTCTGCGCGAAGCGGCCATACGCGGCGTGTCCCTGTCCAAGCGACACCGACACCGTGTCCGGACGGACGCCCATGTAGATGTACGCGGGCGCCGTGATCTTGCCGGCCGCCGTTTCCACCGTGAGGTGCGAGCCTTCCTTGATGCTCAGCTTCTTGGCCGTCGACGGGTGCACTTCCACCCACGACTGCCAGCAGATCTTCGTGACGGGATCGGGGAGTTCCTGCAGCCACGGCTTGTTCGCACCAGCGCCGTCGCCAAGCGTCGGGCTGTAGGCAATGTGGACGAAGAAATCGCCCTGACCGGCCGCCGCCGGCGCTGCGGTGGCCGACAACGCCTTGGCGGTGGTCGGCACCAACGCCGAACCCGCGACCGAGGCCTGCGTAAGCGCCTTCGCAAATGCGGCGCCGCCACCGGGGAACTTGCTGATGTACCAGCTGCGATAGTCGGCCACGTTGTAGCGCGCCGCCAGCGCCTGATCCTTCTTGGCCACTTCGATGAGCACATCGCTGGTGGCCTTGGTATCGAACACCGGCTCAAGCGTCGGCTGCTGCAGTCCGACCTGACCAGTGGTCGTGACGGCATCGCCCCAGCTCTCCAGCCAGTGATTGTCGGGGAGCACCAGATCGCACAGCTGCGTGGTCTCGTCCGGCATGGCCGAGAACGACACCTTGAACGGCACCTTGGCGAAGGCCGCGGCAAAGCCAGCGGACTTCGGCATGCTGTGCGCCGGGTTGGCGCCGCGCACGAACGCCACCGGCACCTGTCCGTCGGCCATCTTCTTGACGGCAGCCGCAAGGTCGGCGTACGACGACAGGCCGTTATAGCCCTGATGACCCGCGGCCGGCTTGATGGTCGTTCCGACCGAGCCCGCCTTCTTGTTGATGTCGGCCACCATGACGCCGCACTCGACGGCATCGGCGCCCGAGACACCGCAGATGGCCATGACACCCGAACCAGCCGCCTTGATGGCCGCCGCGAGGGCTTCCAGCGTCGCCGCCGGCACCTGCGACGCGTCCGACGCCGTCTTGGCGTCGCCCGTGCCGTTCAGGAAGTTGCAAATGGCCATTTCGCTGCCCGGCGTCGCCGCGATCCACTGATCGGCGTTGAGGCCGGTCAGCGAGCGACGCGCGCCGATGTACACCAAGCGCGGCGCGCTGTCGTACTTCGAGCGGGCATCGGCCCAATCGAGCTGCTGCGGAACGCTGTGTCCCCAGCTGTCGAGGAAGTCCGCGCCGAAGCTCACGACCAAGCGCGCGGCCCCAAAGTCGAGCGCTGGCCAGGCCGCGCCGTACGCCTTCTGGTTGGCGGCAATGGTGGCCAGTGGCGCCGTGCTGTCAACGCTGAGCGCTGCCGGCATGCTCTGCGCGGCGAGCCACGCATCGAGGAAGCCGGGGAAGGTGCCGCTTTCGTGCTGATTCACGAAGACCGCGCTGCCCGCCTGCCCCTTGCTCTTCACCTCGCCCAGCTTCTGCGCCAGGACGCCGAGCGCCTTTTCCCACGTGGTGGGCTTGAGGGTGTTGCCCTCGCGCACCATGGGGGACCGATAGCGATCGGGATTGTAGAGGCCCTGCACCGCCGACAAGCCGGTCGCGCAGATCGCGCCACGGTTCATCGGGTGCTCAGGATTGCCTTCGAGCTTGATGGGACGGCCGTCGCGCACTTCGGCGAGAATGCCGCAGCTGGTGGCGCACTCGCGGCAGGTGGTCGCGTAGTACTGCGACACGCCCGGCACGGTGTTGTCCGGCGAGGCGACGTACGGAATGAGCTTGCCCACCTTCTCGGAGGAGCAGCCCACTACCGCCGTCGTGGCGCCCGTGGCGCCCAAGATCTTGAGGAATTCGCGGCGCTTGACGCCGGTTCCCGCTTCTGTGCTCATCGTGTGTGAGGGTCGATGATCAGTAGTGGCAGACGGCGCAGTCATACCGCGCCTTCTTCGCGGGCATCGCTTCGAGCTCCGGCGTCACCTTCTGACCCGCGAGTCGCGCGCCTTCAGCCGGCTTGTAGCCATTCACGTGGCAGTTGATGCACCAGCCCATGTTGAGCGAGTTCACCTGCTGCACCGGCACATAGTTCGTGTCCGGCCCCTGCGCACCCTGGTTCTGGATCTGACCATGGCACGTCTGGCACGTCACGCCAGCATTGACGTGACGCATGTGCGGGAACTGCACATAGTCGGGCACTTTGTGCACGCGGTTCCAAGGAATCGGCTGACCCTTGTTGTAGTAGTCTGCCACCTTCTTGATCTGCGCCGACGCGGGCTTCACGATCAGGTGGCAACCCATGCACGTGCTGACCGACGCGTTACCCGGATCGGGCGACTTGTTGGCGGCGCTGTGGCAGTAGAGGCAGTTCATGCCTGCCTTCGATACGTGCGGTGCGTGGACGAACTTGACGGGCTGTTCGACGCGCAAACCCTGCGACGTCGAGGCACCGCTGTAGGCGGACAGGAGACCTGCCGCCGCAGCGAGTGCGAGGAACCCGGGGATCACCGTCCACTTCTTCTTGACCGTCATCGACTTGGGGCCGGGAAGGCGTTGGTGGCCGTGTTGACCGACGACACACGCGATGCAAGAGGCATCGTGAGGGGCAAAATGCCCCGAAGCGATTCACCCTCGCCGAAGCGAGCGATCCCAGCCTCGTAAGTCGCTGTCAACGCGTTTTTTGCAAGCGCGAAGTATGACTGGCACCGTATTTGTACGCAAGTGCAACAGGTACAACACATACGACGCTTTTTGGTGGTGTCATCTTCGTAGGAACAACGAGCCGTTTTGCCGGTGGTTCCCGGGGTGTTACGGTCCGTTGGAAATCGACCGTCCATCCGCGAACCGCGAACCGGCATCGGCCAATTCGGCGGGGAGCAAATCCACGAGCGCCCGCGCCTGCTGCGTGAGCCGCAGGGGCCACCAGCTGCTCCAGGCCAGCCGCTCCGGCCCCACCGTGCGCACCAGATGGGCGAAGTGCTCCTCGGGCGGCCCCCAGATCCAGTGCCAGTCGTACCAGACGCGCTGCTGCTCCTCCGGGGTTAACCCCCAATGAATCTCCTCGAGGAGTTCGCGGCCCGCGCCGGCCACCACCAGGCGGCAGCGCGACCCGGGCAG
>APMI01023358.1_pt1 | contig 14244 bp, 17 predicted proteins | sample 667938 | NCBI WGS metagenome assembly APMI01 (sample SAMN01084076, study PRJNA167559) | wastewater metagenome | biome: Wastewater | place: Denmark: Ejby Moelle, Odense | collected 2011-11-28 | reverse complement strand
CCTGCTTCTGCACAATGCGTGCATTTTTCGCTGGGTTTGCGAACACGTAGCGACCATAAAGCACACAACCTTTCATTCCAGGGTCACAAGTCTGACCACCAACCTTGTGACACAAGCCATTAATTTCGTGTGGGCAACCCCATGAGCCGGCCATATTCAAGAACTCATCACTGGCGTTTCCGCCGAGTCGATGCCCCAATCGCCCCACTTGTACCAATCGTCTCCGAGCATTTCCGCCGGATGCTGGGTACGACCAGAACCATTGCCGCACTGCAACGAATTCACTGAACAATATTTATCGCAGCCCCAACAAGTCCGTTCAGGATGTTTAGGATGCAACGGAAATTTTTTTGCCATCTCGGGAGATTTGAAAAACACAGGGTCTTTACTCATAACCTCGGCCTTAATATCTGCTCAGTACTTATTATTGACCTGAATATACCTGACAAGATTACTCGGTTATGGGCGCAATCATTTGATTTCACTTAAACAATCCGCGATGTGGCGTTTGCTACACATGGCGAGTTGCAAATTTGTTGCATGCGCGGGATTTTCGGCGGATCTCGTGTCAAGCAGTCGTATGTTTGCTCACCGAATACCGGTCGTACAAGCAGATCTGAGAAAGCTGCAACTATTGAAATTGGATAGCCACTTGGACCGTCCGCAGATGGCCGGTTGGGCGTGGTCGCGACCGGCCGCTTTGTAGATGTCTAGTCCGTAAAACCAGGGTTTGCCTGACCGTCGGGTCTGGAGAAGGCTGGATGTCCGCAATGGGCGCGGAGTACGCATTCGCCAGAAATGGAAGCTGCCGTTCGCGACCACTCAAGGTGGAACGGCAGGTAAGCGGCGGATTGCTGCCCGATTGAGCGCCTCAGGCCAATGGCCGTTATGGCCGAGAAGTTGCCTGTGGCGACCGAAACAGGCCAACTTCGGAGTCATCTGTCTGGATTTCGGTGCACCGTTGGGGCATGTCGGTGCCAAAGGCTGCAACAGATCGGTCAGAGGCATAGGCCCGATAGGTACTCTCAACGACGCCCAGGCGCTAGCGTGTTGCCACCAGCAATCATTGCAGGCGCGGATCGAGCAGATGCGGGCGGGGTTCGATATATGCTGACCTTCGCCTCTTCGTTCTGGCTTTCGACATGGACACAGCAGAGCACAATTTGTATGCTCAGGTTCTAATATAGAACACCGCCTCCATTTTTAGAATGGAGTGTCCAGCGACCATGAGCCACACCCATTCCTTTACTCGACCGACCATCCTCGCCGCCATCGAATTGCTGGCAGAAAAGCTTTCGCAAGCAAGTTTTGACCAAATGATTTTGCGAGTAGAGCTGGAACAGGAAATCCCACAAGGCAAGGAAGTCAGCGTCAAAAGCAAGTCGACAAGGATGGCGTCGCTGGTGCTCCAGAGTGGCTTCCAAATGATTAATACCGTTGTTGGCCAGATGACCCTAGCAGAGGCGGTGATCAGGGAAGCCGTCAAAGTTTTGCCGGCGACCAACGAAACGGAGAGGGAGTCATTTCTGCGTGGGCTGGCTCGCGATGGCTATGTCATCGCCGCAGAAGAGCAATCAGGTCGCCCTTATCTTCGGGCAGCACTACCCGATGAAATTAATCTTCCGAAAACGGATGATGAAGTTCATTCGCTCTTGAAGCATTTCAACTTCTTCACGCCACTTGGGCATTTAGACCAGGCTATCGATGCCCATACCAGAGGCGATTGGGCTGCTGCAAACGCCCAAATGCGGACGTTTCTTGAGGGGTTGCTCGATGACATTGCTAAGCACGAATTTCCAGCGGATGTGGAGAACCGTAAGACCTCGGAAAATCGACGCACACTGCTCGCCGAAAAGGGTTTTTTGTCCTCTTCCAGAAACGAGATGACCACCGATGGCAAGAGCTTCGTCAGCGGTCTCTTCAAGATGCTGCATTCAGACGGCTCCCACCCGGGATTGTCGGATGAGGACCACAGTACATTCCGCCTTCATTTAGTCCTGGTGACCTCTAGGACTGTCCTGCGCCGGCTCTACTTCAAGCATTAACTCGGGCGCTCGAAACCGATGGCCGATGTAAAGCTACCCTTCGGCTGGCGCGACGGCGAGTACATCCATATCAGCCATGTGGATCGCGGACTGAAATGCAACTGCCAGTGTCCCGGCTGCAAATCCGATTTGGTTGCGAAGAAGGGCGAGGATAACGCCCACCACTTCGCCCACCACGCAAAGACCGATTGCACGTACAAACCAGAAACAGCGCTCCACGATTACGCAAAGCGCCTGATTGCCCGGCAACTGGCATTCACCACGCCTTTTCTCTATGTGGTTATCCAGGACGACAACTACAGGTTTTGGGTCGATGAGACGGTGCCCGGCAAGGAACACGCAATTCTTTCTGGCGCCTTCGAACAGGGATTTAAGGAGATCGTGCCCGATGTCCAGTTTGAGACCGACGCCGGGCTGCTTTTCGTCGAAGTGGCGGTTACCCATTTTGTTGATCGAGAGAAGCGTTCAAAGCTGAGACGCTACGGCATTCCAACGGTTGAAATCGACCTCTCAAAAATTGCCCTGGATACGCCACTTGAGGAGATCGATAAAGCCGTTCTCTCCAAGATGTCGCTGCGGAAATGGGCGTTCCACCCCGACGAATTTGATCTTCAAACTCGACTTCGGAAGCAGTTGCAGGAAAAAATTGCTCAATATGAATACGAGAATTGGCGAGATAACCCCTACGACCCTGATCTTGATGACGACGACCGCCACGAGGACGATGACGGCGATGGATGGGACTTACTAATCCAAGCAGCCGATGACTACGGCGGCGAAATGACTCATGAATGGCTACAGTCCATCCCGAAGAACCGAAGAATCGAGACATACAAAACACTCAACCACCTAGCAAAACTGACCTATCACTGTTTCTTGCTGGATCGACGACCAGAAACTTTGCCGCTGCTCTTCAACCGCAGAGATGCCGTTGGACCGCCATTTCTCTGCCCTTCCATCGTTTGGCGAACAGGCGTGTTTTTCCGTTTTGTGGTCGCCAACACTGAAAAGCGGGAGTTCAGACTTGGCGATGTCCTCCAATGGTGTCGCACCCGCTACGATACCTTTTCCTACGGGACCGGATTCGACGATCCTGACTCGCGCTATACCTCCCAAATAGATATCGATGACGAGGTAACGGAATTTCTACTGGAGCTTGAGCGGGAAGGCTACCTTGAATCTGATGGCTTCATTGCAAAGCGCCGAGTATTCAACCCAGCGATTAAATACCTTCCGAATTGGAGCCGTTTCAAGAGATAAGCTATTGAATGGATTACAATCGCAAGATCATGACACGCTCCGAACTCATCGCCCGCCTCGCTGAACGCTTTCCGTCATTGGTCACAAAGGATGCCGAAATGTCGGTCACTGAAATCCTTGCGGCGATCAATGGAGCCCTGGCACAAGGTGATCGAATCGAAATTCGCGGCTTCGGTAGCTTCGCGCTGAACTACCGTCCGCCACGCACCGGGCGGAACCCGAAGACCGGAGAGAAGGTGGCGGTTGGCGCAAAGTGGGTACCGCACTTCAAGGCTGGGAAGGAACTCCGTGAGCGGATCGAAGCGTCGGCACCAAGGGAAGAACCGGAACCGATCAAGAAGGCCGCTTGATGCCTGACTACCGCGCAGCCCTCGCCACCCGGTCCTCATACGTCGAGAACGTCCTCACCCACTCGATGATCGCCGCACTCGCTGGAGAGCTTTGGCGGCGTGATCCTGAGGTCCGTATGGACATTCTTCGAACTGAGGTCGATGAGTCGGGATTCGATCTTGTCCTCACAATGTCAGGGCGAACACGGTTCGTCCAAATCAAACAGGTCAACTCCGAGGGGAAAAACAAAAGCTTCTCCGTCCGAACCGATTTCACGCTGATGCCAGGTAGTTGCGTTGTAGTCATTGTCCATCGGGACTTCGACCTGGCTATCGAGGGTTACCGCTATTTTGGCGCCACCCCGAACGATCCGATGCCAAGCGTCGATGGCTTCAACTCCTCAGTCCTTCCCGGTCGACGGGATAAGGAAGGCAACAAGAAAGTCCGCGAGCACTACCGGGACATTCCAGGACCACGCTTCCGGAAGCTGCCTTCCGTTTCTGATCTGCTGGACGCCCTATTCCCGAACGCGGCCTCTCAGCCTGCGGAAGCCTCGCAGGTCACTGCGCCTGCACTTGCTGGCTGATCTTCGGCGACAACAACGCCCTCTGTTTCCAGGAAATAGAAGTTGCCGAACGCCGTCCAGTTGAACTGATAACCACCTCTCCAATTTTTCCCGAGTAGCTTTTCCGTGAGTAACGAAAACATTGGTTGCAAAGACTGAGTTCGAGACATCCCTGGGATTACGCGACAGAACCCAATAGCCTGAAAGCGTTTTCCTTTCTGAGCTACGTAGCCTCTTTGCTGGCCAGCAGGGAAACATAAGACCTCGATCCGAAAATACTGGCCTCACTTGTTGACGAATTAAAAAAAATGCACATAATACGTTGACGTTTTTCGGAGATTGCACAATGCAACGTTCTGGTTCTAATCTGCCTTCGGCCCTCAAAGAGGAATACCTGACCCTTGTCGCCAGCTGGTTTCTCGAAGAGTGGTATGCCACTGAAGACGACCTGGTGCGTGACACGGATACCCCGTACACCATCGGCACAACTCGCTTTGGTCGCCAAAAGCAGCGGATTAGCAATGAATACATGTCACGTCGTCACCCGTGGCTCCGCGTTGAAAACAACGGACTGGATATCGTCTTCTCTGTGAATGGCATCCCTTGTCGCTTCAGTAACGACAATCCTGATGCGCCAAAAAAGCGTGCCGTATTGGAAGTTCACCCCTTCCAAATGAGCCTGATTGAAGAAGCTGCCCCTGGCGAGGCTGCACGATTTGTTTTTGTCATCGACCAAGGCTTCGGCGAAATTGAAGAACCGCATGTCCTGCTACTGGGATTCTCGGCTTCTGGTCAAGAGGTCTGCCGTTGGCGTTCTGGTGGCATTCTGCGAAAGCTGGGAGATGCGAAGAAAACGATGCCCGCACCGGTCGAGATTCAAAAGCCGGTTATTACGCCGAAGCGGCGTGACCAGGATGACGATGCTGCTGCATCGGCAGGAGCATGAGCCCGATCCTCGGATCAAACATTCGACTTGCCCGCCTCTTTAACGGTTTTTCGCTCAACGAGTTGGGCGATTTACTAGGCAAGTCGAAGCAATACCTAAGTCGCGTGGAGACAGGAGCAGAACCTGTCTCCACTGCATTTGAGCAAGCATTGGTCGAGTCGCTGGGGGTATTGCCTGAATTCCTGCGGCACGTAGACCCGATGCCATTGACTGAAGAGCAATGCCACTTCCGAAAGCAGCTAACAACGAAAGCTGCGCTACGCCAGTATGCTCGCGCGCGAGGTGAAATGCTGAAGCGCCTTGTCTGTGTCCTCGATGAATATCTGAATCTTCCAGAGCACAGCATTGCGGAGGCAGACCCCTCATCTGAAGAAGCGATTGAGCGAGGAGCAGAGCGCTGCCGCGTAAATTGGGGATTAGGCATGGGGCCAATCAGCAACGTTACGCGAGTCGCAGAGAATGCAGGCGCAGTTGTAATGCGCGTCAATGGCTTGGCTAACGAGGTAGATGCAGTTTCATTCGCAACTCGTCGCCCTGTAATCGCCTTAAATGGTGACGGCAGATCAGCATGCCGCGCACGTTTTGGCATCGCCCATGAGCTTGGCCATTTTGCACTGCACTGCGGCGTACTGACCGGCGACCGACTAACCGAGGCCCAAGCCAATCGTTTCGCCAGCGCCTTCCTTCTCCCTCGCGCCTCTTTTCTGGCGGAAAACCATCTAGCTTTGCGGCGGTCACGTTTGAACTGGGAAGGATTGAGCGAACTGAAATTACGCTGGGGTGTTTCCAAGGCTGCTCTACTTTATCGAGGCAGACAACTTGGCGTATTTAGTGATGATCAGGTTCGCGCTGGCTACATCACGCTCAAACGGCATGGAGAGGCCATAGCCGAGAACGAAGACTCGCTGATGCCGCTCGAAACACCGGAAGTTGTGTCCGATGGCCTACAGGTAATGAATGAACAACTTGGAGTTCCGCTCTCTGCTGTAGCTCGTCAGATGGGCGTTCAGCCAAGGTTACTAGATGATTTACTCGGAAAAGCCACTGAAAGTAGCGATACGAACGTTGTAAATCTCTTCCGATAAGTCGACACCTGTCCGGCATTTCGGACGGTAGTCACAACAGTTCGTAGCATTTCGAAAAAAATTCATGGAGCAAAAAGGGGGCTCTCGCCCCCCTTGCCATATTCCGGTCAGTTACAGTTCCTCAAATCCTGCATCTGTAGGTCACTCTTTTTCGCCCAGCCCACAAACTTCCCACTTTCGGCAACCTTCAATCCAACGAATTTTTCAGCGCTTTGAGTTACGGTATATCCAATGTATTCAGATACCGCACCCGCCTTACTAGTACCGCTCTGATCGACATAGGCATTCACGCCTGGCTTGGCTGCCACCACGCACTGGCCGGCCCACTTATCCTGAGCAGGTGCTGGCGCAGGGGCTACTGCAGGCTTGTTGGCGATTCCGTAATTCAACGTCAGTTGTGCAACATAGGTGTTAAATTCGGACATGGTGTCGTTCGAGCATTTCCAGTTCGAACACGATGCCGTTTTGCGATCAATGTACTGCGCCTTGGCTTGCAGTTCCGCAAATTTCTCCTGCATGAATTTTGGGTTCTGCTTCAGATTGGCGATCTGACGTTGAATATTGTTCAGCATCTCAAACGTGCAGTTCTCGGCATTCCAGTTACAGGCTTGAGCAGCCGTGACAGACAGCAGGCCACACAGGGCCGCAAATAGCTTTTTCATGTGCGCTCCTTGATTCCGAATGCGCTGCACTCGGGCTTACTTCATGTATTTGACGGTGACCGTGCCAGCCAACTTGTTCTTGGCAATCTCGTAGTCGGGATTGAAGGTGGCGAGGTTGTGCAACCCGATGCCGACCGCTGCGCCCAGTCCGACCACGGCTGCCGGACTGAAAGTCGCCGCCATCGCCGCCGAGCGGTATTCGGAATAGACACGACATTTGAGATCCTGCTTTTCCAGTCGCCCTTCGATTTTTTCGACGACAGCACTGATGTTGGAAACCGCGACGACTTGGAACGACTCGTGCTGCATAGCGAGCGTATCGAGCTTTTCCAGAGTGAGTTCGCCGGCGGTAAATTTCTGAATATCAATCGACATGCTGATCCTTTGAGTGTTGGGCGATTAGCTCGCCGGTTGCTGATTACGGGGAAACGACTGGGCCTGCGGTGCGACCCTGATGCTTCATCCATTTCCCATAGGCGGAAACAGCGATCACCGAGAGAGCACCTGCAACAAACGTGATCGCATAACTCGCCAGGGTTTCGAGGGGTGATTGGTTGTACATAGAAACGGCTCCTAAAATGGGTCGTAAATGCCGTGGTCGTGAATGCATCATATCGTCACGATTCACGGCATGGCAAGGGTTTCCGCAAAGCTCGATCTCAACCAGGACCTCGTGAAACTGGGTAGCGCCATCCGCGCACGACGGATGGCTTTAGCTCTTTCCCAGGAGGCCCTGGCCGACTATGCCGAGATCGATCGCTCCCATATGGGCAAGATCGAACGGGGCGAACGGAATGTGACCTTCTTGAACATCTTGCGGATTGCCAAGGCCATTCAGTGCCAGCCGTCCGATCTGCTGATCGACGCAGGACTCTGATGGATCAAGCGGAAGTGAGGGCTTCTGCCTTGGCCTCCAGTTTCTGACCCAGCGTAGCGTGCTGTGGCGTTGCTGGAACAGGTGACGTTGGTAGCGAGTCTGCCTCCGATAATGTTGAGAAGAACTCCTCAACCACCGCACCGCCATCTTCCTCTCCATCCTCAAACGCCCCATTCCCCAGCCCTTGCTTGGCCGCCTGATCCAGAGCATCCTGATCAAACCCAGCCTGCCGACGTGCTTCATCCAGTTGCTTGGCCTGCAGCAGCATTTCCTCCGTAGACAGCCCTGACCGTGGGGTGATATCGACGTAGTAGATCGGCGTTCCCATACTCTGGCGCGTCGATTTCCCACGCAAGCGTAGTTCCAGTGCCAGACAAGAGAGTTTGTTTCCCGAGATTGCCTGAAAGTATTGCAACCGAGCACTCAAGGTTCGAATGCTGTTGAACCCTGTAGTCCGGAAGACAAAACTGCCCAGCGGATCATCGTCACCCAACGCGACATTCAAGCGTCCATAGGGTTTGCAACCTCCTTTCGCCAGAGGGCAAGCATCTGGTGACGGGCACGGAAACGACTTGATGCCCTCTTCCGTCTGCCGCTTGCAGTTCTGTCCATCGCCAACACAGAGTGGCCGACCGGTGGTTCGGTCAAACAAGCTATATTCGGCCCGGAAGTTGAGATCGGGGTCGTTGAACAACAAGCGGATCGGAATACTGCGAATCTTGCCGCCCTGTTCCTTGCGCAGGGCTTCATCGAGGGGATGGGGCAACCAACCGTCCTTGTTCTGTACCTGACTGGTGATGGTGAATTGATCGTCCTTCTCCGGCAGCCGCTTGCCGTTCTTCTCGACCACCTTGCCAATGGAGATTCTTCCAAGGACCGGTGGCGTGATGACTAGGCCTTTCAACATATCAGTGACTCCTGTAAAAAATGCCTTCCGCCTGCACCGCTGGGGTGGCAGGTTGGGAAGGCTGATTGCGTTGTGATGGGTGTAGGTGGAAATCAAGCAACCAGGAAGCGCCGGCTGCCTGGCTTGGTCAGGGCGTAGCGCTGCTGGAACTCGGGGTGATCATTGAGGAGGCCCGTGACATCGAGCACGACACTGTCCTTGGCTTTCTTCCAGGTGACGCTGCCGGTTTCGAAGTTCGCTCTCGTGGCACTGCCCATGGCTTGCTGCAGCGCCTGCTTGAGTTGTGCTTCCAGCTTTTCCGCTTCGGCGATGCTTTGCCGAACCGAGAGCCAATCGGCGAAGGTGGCTGACAGGTTGCGCTCCTCTGTGAAATCGAGGGTCTGCCCATCGTCGGCTGGATAGAGGCAGCGTAGCGCCAGATCGGCTGATTCACTGCCATCGGCCGGTGGTGGTGTATCCGTCTCGACGAAGTGCCAGAAGTGCCGTTCGAGTTCGATCAAGCGAGCAATCAATCGCTCATCGCGTTCGATCCGATGGATTTCGAGGTGTTGTCCGCCCAGCAGTACGGCGACATCAGCCGCTTGCTTGCCGGTAACGGCCAGCTGGTGCATGACCTGGAGCTGAACGTATTCGGGTACGCCCTCCTTCCAGAGCTTTGCGCCGTTGATGCCGGCCGTCTTGCATTCGAGGATCTGTACTTCACTCGATCCCGTGACTTCACGGTCGATGTTGGCGAGCATCCACGGCAAGCTGGGATCGGGATGCTGTAGGACGGCGTTGATGCGCCGCACCCGATTGCCGGTGCGTTTGGTGTAGTGGGCTGCGACGATTGGCTCCAAGATGGTTCCCCAATAGAGCGGCGATTCTTCATCGTGTGGATCGGCCTTGGGCAGCTTGCCATCACGACCGGTCTTCTCCATCCACAATTCGAGTTGGCTCTTGTATGGATTCAAGCCAGCGGCGGTTGCGGCATCCGAACTGCCGATGCCTCGCTTGCGAACGGCCAGCCAATCCTCGCGTGGCAGTTCCTTGGTCTTGACCAGTTTGAGTGCCGGACGATGCTTGATCGGAGTGGCGTTAGGTAAGGCTTGTGGTTGCATAGTTGTACTCCTTCCAGAAATGCAAAATGCCCAGTCCGCTAATAAGCGGAACTGGGCATGTGCGCGGGATGAATGATGAAACGCGGATTCAGGTGATGATCAGGCGACGAGTTGCAGGGCCGTATCGAGGGCGCGTTGTTTGAGGACAGCCCCCTGGCCGAACCAGGCGGAGTCCATGCGGTACTCGGTGCTGCGGGCACGCCGTTCATGATCGACGTACTCGGTGACGGCATTGAGCAGCCCCCAAGCAGTGCCCTTGGCTGCTTCCAACTCAGCCCCCTTACCTTGGCCGTCGTAGAGGGCTTGCACCCGCTTCAGGGCACGTTCGTTGGCGAGACCTGCCGGATCGATCGCGCCAGGCTGGACATCGCACATCACGCGCAGGAAGTAGTTCATGGCCTCGTGCGATTTCACCTTGCGCTCGGCCAGTGTCTTCATTCGGTACATGAACCCATCCCATTGCGAGACAGCGATACCGAGTTGCTGCTTGACGGCTTGCGGATCGAAGCGGGTGCTGTGCGGTACCTTGATCGCCTGGCTGGCACCATTCACGGCGATGGTCAGGGTGTTGTTGCAGACAACACGGACAGTCGTCGGAGTTGCCGTGGTGGCGAGGGTGCCGTCACATGACGTAGCTAACAATAGATAGCCCTCTACTTGGTCGTTACCCTTCAAGGCAGTCGATTGACCGGTCTTGGCCAGCGCCCAGAACTTCTTACCACCTTTCAATACACCAGCCGTCTCCAGCTCGTAGCCGGAAGCGGTCGTGAGATCACGATAGAACTCCAACACCTCCTTGGGTTGAACGACCTGATAACGCTGCGAAACGACGGACAGGGCTTCCTTGGTGTCCGAGCGATAGAGCACCTTCTGATCTTCGAAGGAGTGGATGGTGCCGAGACTGCCGATGCTGTCAGCCATAAAGCGGACCGGGGATTCCTGGATGGTCCAGTCCATGCCTGCAGATTTGGCCCAGACTTCGATGGGTTGTTTGGCTGGAAGACGATTGCCGAGGCCATGCCAGGGTTCGGCGCCGACATAGGCCATTTGTTGAACGAGGTGTGCCATGAGATTTCCTTTCGGGAATGAATAGGCGCAGCCGCTCCGCCGTGTGAACGGCAGAGACGGGAGGCGATGAATCAATGAGAGAGAGAGACGAGAACTGCGATGCCGTCCTTTGCAGACGGCAGAGATGAAACAAGCCGATCAGTAGGTGGTCGGCTCGGGTGCAGTGAGACTAAAGCAGTGGCCGCAGGCAAGGCAGCGGTAGTTATCGAGGATGCGACGGTCGACGAGTTCGCCCAATCGGGCACCGGACAGGCCACCGGCCGTGCCGCCGACCACAGCGCCGAAAAGTGCACCGAGGACGCCGCCGAAGACCATGCCTGGTGGACCAGCGACGACGCCGACGGTCATGCCGATTTCGATGCCGGACAGGCTACCGGTGGCACCACCGACACAGCCGCCGACGGTACCGATCAGGCCAGCAGTCTTACGGGCACGATTGCGGGTGGTGATACGTGCAGAGTGACAGTTTGGGCATTGAATGTTCATTGACTGACTCCTGTAAATGGAAAGGACGAACGAAATCAGCGAACACCATGTCTGGCACTCGCTGATTTGAACGTGATTAGGAGTTAGGTACAGGGCCAGATGCTTGACTCTGGCCAATCTGCCATGTTTTGCGGCAGACGATCACCTTCTCATTGAAGTGATATGTGATTGAAAAAATCTAGGAACTACGACTTTCCAGACATTACACACTCATATGTGCGCAATTCAACATTTAATGCATAGAGAGTTGCATCACTGATTAGCTTTACGGCTTCTTTAGCTATCTTTTTGGTTACATTTTCACCAGGAAAACCATCAAACTTACCTTGGAAGAGAATTTCTTCCATATCTGCAGGCTTAATTTTTTTATGGTTGATGGTCGCCCAGAAAGTCAAATCCAAATAGGGCAGCAGACGATCTTTGTGCCATTTCTCGAACCTTTTATCGCTAAACAACCACTGTTTAGGTTCAATATCAGCCTCCGCACGGGTTTTAGCTATCCAAGAACGGAATTGCTTCACTAGATAGTCATCTGATGCATTTAAATCGACGCCAATGAAGAACCTCTTAACCTGGCCAAGTGAATCGCGATGAATTTTCCAAGCTGGACTTGAAAGATACTCGTGGACATTACGACAAATTTCTTCGTCAAATTCCAGATCACCGTCCAGAACAAGGTCGCCATGCTTTTCGGTATCTTCCATGCGCTGAACCCAAGCCCGATAGCGCGAATCGGAAAGAACACGATGACCTCTAAAAAACTCATCTGCCGATTGATCCATGATAGGCGACAGATAAATATCGGGCTGGTGGCAAAAATTCCGCAATGGCGTCAGAAGAAATTTTTCAGCTTGCTCAACATAACTGCTCCGCAGTTCGTCAGTTAGCTTTCCTTCCCGTTCTTTAGCGAAAACGTAGCTCATGAAAGAACGCGCAGAGAGTTCTGCAACCCAATCTTTCAAACCCCATGATGCACATACGTCATAGATTGAGATGTCAAAATCATCAGGCACTGAATTGACGAAATTCTTCATTGCGAATCCTAGAAAGCAGTTATTTCGATGCTCGCAAGATATCCCTCAAGAATCTTCTAACACTGCGTTGCTGCTTTTTTGAGCTGACAACTAGCGAGAAATTCAGCCCAAACCGTCAGGGCAGCACGGCGCTCTTCGTAATATGTGTGCTGGTCATAGATGCCTTCAACACCTGATAACTTGTGATTCAAACACATCTCCGAAATATCACGGCTAACGCCAAGTTTTCGCATATGGCTTTTCATTGTGCTGCGCAGATCATGCGGGGTAAATCGACGGATCACTGGAGAATGGTTCTCTATCCAATACTCAATTGCCTCGCGAATCGCATCCTTAGATACATGCGCATCTCCATCGTATCGCTCGATCCGTGTCCGTAGGCGAGCCGGCAATACATACACGGAGTTCCCGGCTAGCTCAAACAACTCCTTAAACCATTCGATAACACACGGCACCAAGGGAATATCCATAGCTGGCCCTGTCTTGCTCTGCGGTATGTGCCAGCGAGCTTCTGTAATAAATACGTTCTCTCTCAAGGCTGTAAACAGCTCGGAAATTCGAACTCCAGTTGCCAGCAAAATTTTCACAGACAGGAGGTTGTCCGGTTTCATGTGTGCATTCATCAGCACTGCCAACTCCTCCGCACTCAGCATTAGCCGCTTCTTAATCTCCGGCCGTTTGCCGATGATGGCCTCAAGCTGGATACCTGCACATGGACTGGCAAAGATAAGCTTCTTACCTGTCGCATGCTTGAAAATGCCGAGAAGGACACACCAAAGAGTAAAAAGCTCCACCCAACCTGTTTTGACGCGTTCAATCTGAGCGACAACATCAGCAGGGCCTACCGATTGAACGGACATGGCACCCATGCCATTTTCGATCCGTTTTAGATTTCTACCGTAGCTACGTTGAGTGCTATCAGCAAGATTCGTAAGCACTAGTTCCCGATAGTCTTTAATCAGTTCACGAACCGTCCAATCTTTGTGAGCTTTGGTTTTGCGTACCTCATCCGCTGGATTCACCCCATCAATAAGGGCCAGACGCTTTTTGGTTGCATTCAAGCGGGCAGCAGCCAACGACACATCCGGATAGCGACCAAGAGTCACCTCTTGCCGACGACCTCCGTGTTGGTAGCGTAAAACCCATGTTGCCGCACCTGCTGCGGACAGCGTAAACGTGAGACCCGCGCCATCCGACTTCGCCACTGGCAAACCCGCACGCACCCATTTCCGTAGCTGGATATCAGTCAGTAAGTTGGATTGGATCTTGGCCACCGTCATCACACTCCGAAATGTGATGGGTAGCTAGCCAGTCTAGCTACCCATCTAGCTACCAATGAAAGAGCTATTTCGATTATACGGAGATCAACGGCAATTAACACCACTCAGGCAAAACCCTTGAGAAATGGTGGATCTCAAGGGACTCTCGTATCCGCAGATGAACCTAGATTACGCTACATCAAAACAATGTCGTACTGCTCTGGCGAATAGCTGGGCTCGGACTGCAACGAAACGGGTTTGCCGATGAAATCGGAAAGCATGGCCAGCGCCTGTGACTCTTCGTCGAGGAAGAGGTTAACGACGGCGGGACCGGCGAGGATGCGGTATTCACGGGCATTGAACTGGCGTGCCTCGCGCAGCAACTCGCGAAGAATTTCGTAAGCGACGGTACGTGCCGTCTTCACTTCGCCCCGTCCGCCGCAGGTTGGACAAGGCTGGCAGAGTACGTGTGCCAAAGATTCACGCGTCCGCTTGCGGGTCATTTCGACCAGCCCAAGCGCAGTGAAGCCATTGACCGTCAGTCGGGTGTGGTCACTGGCCAACGCCTTGTTGAACTCATCGAGGACGGCTTTCTTGTGCTCCTCATTTTCCATGTCGAT
>APMI01027603.1_pt1 | contig 14245 bp, 13 predicted proteins | sample 667938 | NCBI WGS metagenome assembly APMI01 (sample SAMN01084076, study PRJNA167559) | wastewater metagenome | biome: Wastewater | place: Denmark: Ejby Moelle, Odense | collected 2011-11-28 | reverse complement strand
AGAGAACGAAACACCTCGAATCCAAGACGCAACCTCAACCCAATCCAACCCAGCATAGACCCCGGCGATAGGCCGGGGTTCTGTGCTTATCAGCTCGGGTTTTAGCGAGAAAGTCGGCGAATGGCGTCTCTTGTCATGACGTTTAGGAGCGGTTGCTCGACAACAACATGATCTCCGACCGAATATTCAGCCACATGGCCGAATCGAGTGTGAGCTGCTGATAGCTTGACGGTATAAGTCATGCCATCGCGCGAAAGAACGAGCGTATCCTCAATTCGATCTCCTAGACGACCGGCAAATGAAACGAAACGATGAACATCAACCACCTTGTACTCGACGGTTGGGGGAGTGGCGAGAAGTGTAGAAGCGACGAGGGGCAGGATGTAAAGCATGTCTATATCCTATGCAAGGTCGGTGCCATTAATAGCCCCTTTCAAAAGAATCTGGTGAAGTTACCGGCCTAGCCCCAAACGCCTTTCGCAATCAGGGCTGCTGCTTTCACATTCGCTCTGTGACCGCTTCGCTCTGCGACAACATCCAGTGCGCGAATAGGAACCCCCGACAGGAACAGATCGCCGATTAGGTCAAGCAACTTGTGTCTAGCAGGTTCATCCTCAAACCGAGGCTCGTTTCGATATCCTTCGAATCCTAAGATAAGTGCAGAATCCTCATCAAGGCCTTGCCCCAAGCCATGCTGTATGAGCATAGGGATTTCTTCGCTCAAGGCAAAAGTGCGTGAAGGGGCGATCTGAGCTATATAATCATCCACAACGTTCAGAGCTTCAAACGTTTGAACGTTCGGCCACCTCGCGCCAAGATCATAGGTGTAACGCCAATGACCGTGACCTTTTGCCGCGGCAATCTTGATCAGATCTTCTTGCAAGAAGGCCCGCTGATACAGATCCGGCACTTCGTATTCGCCGAGGTCTTTGAGGCCGCCGTTCAATATCTCCTTGACGAATGGTTCAGAGCTACCATCCATTCCTGGAACCTCTGGAGCATCCACCTCGATCTCAAGAGCACTGATCTCTAGGCCAGCAAGAGCGCTTAAGATGTGCTCGACTGTACCAACCGATCCAAGCTTTGTGCTTCGAGTTGTATCGGTAACATTTTCTGCCTTAGCTTCGGTCCTCTCCGTTCCAAATCGAAAGAAAACCCCGGCCTCGGCAGGGTGAAGAGTCATCTTTACTGGAACACCGGTGTGAAGACCTTTGCCCTCAAACTGTATTGGGTTGGTGATGGTGCGTCGAGTAAATGTCATGACTGCTTCTCTAGTTCTGCGATCCTTCTTTCTAGTTGCCTTAGCTTATCCGCCATGTCAGGTAACTTGCGCGAAAGGACGTTCACTTTCAGAGCTTCTCCAAAGGGAATTGCAGGCGTTCCCCAGTAAGGGCCTGCTGTAAGCAAATCTTTGGTGACACCAGTCCTGCCGCCCATGATAACGTCATTGCCTACGGTGACATGGTCGGAAGTGGCTGCTTGTCCACCTATCACGACTCTGTCGCCAATCGTTGTGCTTCCACTGATTCCCACCTGACTCGCGATTACCGTGTGTTTCCCGATCCTCACGTTGTGCGCGACCTGGACAAGGTTATCGAACTTCGTTCCTGTATCGACGAAGGTTGTGCCAGCCGTTGCTCGGTCAATCGTTGTGTTCGCACCGACTTCAACGTACCTTTCCAGCGTCACTGAGCCCACTTGAGGAACTTTCATCTGCTCGCTGCCCGTCCATACGAACCCGAAACCATCTGCTCCGAGAACAGCTCCAGCGTGAATCACACATGAGGGCCCAAGCTTGATGTCTTGGTAAAGCACGGCGTGAGGGTAAATCGTGGTCCCTTCACCTAAGTCGCAACCGGCGCCAATGTAGGCAAATGGATAGACTCGTACCTTCGCACCAATTTTTGCGTGCTTCTCAACGACGGCATAGGGGCCGATGGAAGCGGTCGGATCAACATCTGCTTCGGGGCTAACGCAAGCCAAAGGGTGAATGCCTGCCTCGATAGGAAGTGGAACGACGCAAAGAGCTAAGAACTTGCCGAAAGCCTCGCGCGGTCTCGCTACGCGAATACATGGCTTCGCCGTCTCGCGCATCGATTCTGAAATGATTACTGCTCCAATTGAACTCGCTTCGATAGCTGCTAGGAACTCCTCTTTCTCGGCAAAACCGAGACTATCTGGTTCGGATGAGTGCATCGAAGCGGCGCGACGAATGGGCAGATCTTGAGGTCCCTGAGTTGTGCCACCAAGGATCTGGGCCAACTCGGCTAAGGTCCAAGTTTTAAGTTCTTTCTCCATCTAATGAACTCTTTCGTGGCGTCACGGCCATCAGATCGTCGCTTAGCAAGCTCATATCCGTTGACTTTTGACCATATGAGAAGCTGTTTATTCAGCAACTCAAGCCGCCCTTCTGGCGACAAGGACCACATCCTTGACTGTACCTTGGGAGGAGCCGGGAGCTTCTCCGATTCTGGCAGGACGATCTTCTTCTCGGGTATCGCTGGAAACGAAATTGGCTCGTTGGATGTCATGCGCAAGCCGAGTTCTGCTGGCTTGAGTTTCACCTGACTTTCGGCCTCTTTGATGGCTTGAGCTCTGAGTTCGTCTGCCATTTTTGCGATCCGAAGCAATGCTTCTGTCTGTTCTTGATTCGCCTCAGACTCAGCTTTATCAAGGAGCGACTGAACATCCTTTTTATAATCTAAATCAAAATTCCTTAACTTATCTCGAAGTTGCTTTGCTTCATTGAGTCTTTGTACTGCGACGGGTCTCGTGCTCTCGTCGGGTTTTAGGAGACTGTCCGGGTCTGGGTCTGGCCATCCCACCAAGAAGGCAAGTCGAATCATAACTGGGCAACGTGCCTCTGCATAGATTTCAAATCGCTGTCGGATTTGTGGATTGACACTCTCGTATGCCGAACGATAGGTATCCCCTAATCGCTTGCGTTCGTCTTTGGCAAATTTCTGTGCCAGTCTGTCATAGAACGACAGAAGTTGCCTCGTAAGGGACTGCGAAGCTTTGCGTTGAGCTTCAAGGATCTCATCGGTAACACTTGCCCCTCCTTCGTTGGCAGGTCCGTAAAGAGTCTCCGCCTGTTTTGCAGGAAGTATGATTGTCTTTGCCGGTAGACGTGTCGGCAAAGGCATTCCTGGCACATTTGTGTTCACGACCTGGGAGCGGAAAACCGAGTCGATGTCCACCCAAACTTTTGAAGGCTCGCTATGACGACAGGAGAGGCACAATAGCACCGATCCGATTGTAGCGAGCCTCTTCACAAGATTTACTTCTTAGCGTTCATCGATGCAAGCGCTGCATCTGTGATGTCATTGGCACCGTAGGGAGCGATACTTGATTCAAGTACGACCGTGTAACCCTGCGCCTTTGCAACATCCTGAATGGAAGCTCTCGCCCGCTCGATGCTAGTGAGTTTCTGCTTCTCCATCCACGAGTCCATATCAGCCGTAAACTCGCGAACCCATCGTTGACCGAGGTCATTCATCTTTTGGGCTCGGTCGGCATATTCCTGAACGAGAGTCCGCTCTTCAGGTGTCATGTTCGCTTTGGTTGCGAGTTCGGTCCACTTCTTGTTGGCGGCAACGACATTCGCCTTTAAGCTGTCTAGTTCAGCTTTCTCTTCGGCGGATTGCGTTGGCTTGAGACTAAGATCGCGCAATCGAGTCGCTTGCTCAAAGGTCAACACGCGGTTTGTATCAATGAACTCCAAGACTGACTCACGGGCTTGTCGCATTGTGGTGTACTGCTCTTTTACAGACTTTCCGAAATCGCTCTGATCAACGATCCTCGTAATGTCAGCGACGCCAGTTTTTTCCGCCGCGCCTTGAAAGCCGCCAGCCAATACCAGAATGATGGTGGCTGCAAAGAAGACCCAGCCAAGTTGCAAAAATCGTGAACTGCTCATGATGTTTGTGCCCGTCGAGCGCGCACTATCCATTCTGACGGCTCTACGAGGATTTCGTTTGCTTTGTCTTTGGTTGAAGTGTGCTAATCGCTGTATTTACTTGCTTGCGCAGACCCGAAAAGTCCACTTCATTCATGCCAGTCAGAGCCATGATCATATCTGGCTGTAGTAAAGCGATCAAGTCTAGACTCTGTCTGATGCGCCAAAACTCCTCGAGAAGAACCTTCTTGCGTTGCAATGATTGAGGTGTCGTTTCACTTTGGAGCGACTTGAGCGCAGTCTCCGCTCGCTTTCGAGCCGAGGCATAGTAGGGCCGGTATTGCTTCACAAGCTTCTCGGCGTATGGCCGCCCCTGCTTGTTGATCTGATCCCAAGACTTAGAGAGCGCTGTTGCCGCTTGCTGCATAGACTTGGTCCAGCTAGAGATCTGAGCCGTAGATGCAGCCGTCACAGCAACACAAAAGCATATGAAGGCGACTCGCATACATCAATTATGCTTTGAAAGACGGTTTTACAAAAGATCCGCAGAATGGAATAAATGGTCTCATGTCTGGTAAATAGTAGACAATAATATACTAATATTGAACGGTCGATAGATGATCGCGAGTTGTTGATGAGACGAGTTACGAAACCTACCGCATCTATTCTGTGGCTTGAATGGAAGCACTATTATGCTGACAATAGCCTGACACAGCCCCATGTCGTTCTAGTGAATCACCAGGTCTTCGACATGAACCGTTTGGCAGTCCAACGAGGTGTCAAAGTGGGCATGCGAAAGCATCAATACAAGGCACTTGCTGATAACTGTCTCGTGTCTGAATTTGCACCTAACCCTGCGAGATCCAACTCATGGCTCGACTTGTGTGCGCCCTATTCAAGTGTGATTGAACCCAATGGAGAACATGCCGCTGCGCTTGATCTAAGTGCACACCCATCACCGGTGGATCTAGTCAACCGACTACTTGATGGGCTTCTTGTGCTTGAATACGGTGATTTGTATGCCGCTCTCGCGCCCAGTAAATGGTTGGCTCAACTCGCCTCATCAAGCCAGCAAGGCTTAGCTGTCGTTTCTGATCCTGCCAACTATCTAGCTCATAGACCGATTAGTTCACTGAGTGTGGTGGAACCCGAAATTCTTGATCGTCTGAGGTTTCTTGGTTACAAAACAATTGGTGAGGTTGCGACGCTTACGACTGAAGTTCTTCGTTCTCAGTTCGGAGACGATTACCTCACCATTCAACAAGCATCAAGAGGGACATTAAGAGATCACGTTTTGCCGGTGTATCCCGAAGACGAGCTTCATGAGTTCATGCACTTTGCGGAACCAATTGATGATTTGCTGATGCTGGAATCTGCATTATCAAAGCTCTCTCTCAGTTTATCGGCCAGATTGTCGGGGCAACAAGCTACAGGATTGACCCTCAGTGTTCAGTTCGAAGATCACCAAGAGGTTTGTGCTGATAGAATGCTCAAGCGCCCAATCTACGGGAACACTGGACTACTCTCGACGCTTAAGGTCTTGTTGCCTCTCATCAAGATAAGTAAGCCCGTTATTCGACTCGGTGTGAAGTTGAATGCACTAGAGCCTCTTCGCACACGGCAAAAAGCACTGTTTGCAAAAGACAATCCTGTTGACCCAAATGTCAGTGTTCGAATCATCCGCAATGCGTATGGTGATCAGTCGCTGATGAAGGCTACAGAGATTGTGCTCCCCCGACGAGAGCAGGTGCTCAAGGAGTGGCGACGTGCCACCGGATGGTACTGAGACCTTAGCCAAATGGCGCGAGGCGGGCGAGTGGTGGGCAGGGAGCAACGGAAGAGAAATCCATCGCTTTATAGACTCTCATGGAACTCGCCGGGAACGAATCACAGATATTCCGACTGAAGCAGCTACACCTGAAACCAGCATAAAGGTACGGCGAATCACAGATGAAAAGGTGAGTCTCGCAACCGGCTATTACGAACCTAGCCAATATGGTTCCGGACTGAGAACTGGTCGTGCCCCAGGTGTCCTGCTTCATTCTTACAGCGCGTACGCATTTAGCTATGGCACCATAATCGCGGGTGAGCTTGCCGCACTGGCTGCTGAGCGCGGGTTTGGCACTGTCCTCCTTGCCGATCCATTTAGTCTTGTTGGTGCACGTGAGTTTGCAAAGACCGCCGCCCTAGTAGGAGTCAAGCCGCTGATCGGAGCGACCTTTGAGCTTGAAGATGGCGGTTCCATTGTCTTAGTTGCAAAAAACAAGAATGGCTACAAGACCCTTTCAAAGCTGATTACTGAGTGCCATTTAGCTGAGCCTAGGCTTTATCCTCTGTGCAATTGGAACCGGCTTTCATTGCATAACTCAGGACTTCTCTGCCTGACTGGGGGCAGTAATGGTCCGCTGGATCGTCACCTCATAAGGCGTGATGCCGTCAAAGCTGCGGCTGTACTAGACCGCCTGATTCACTTGTATGGGCGAGGCGATGTCTTTGTTCAAATAGAAAGGTCCATGCTTCCTTGGCAGCACTCTGTCGAGACAAGACTGAGAGAGTTGGCTCGTTCTAGAGGAGTTTGTGCTGTTGCAGGTGGACCAGTCATTCATGCAAATCGTCAGGACTTTCCCGCCCACGATGTTTTGGTTTGTGTCGATTCTCTATGCTTAATCGATGAAATAGATGGTCGTAAACCGCCTCGTGCTGAACATCAAGTTCAGATTGACTCTCCACCCAGACGATCGCTCAATGCAGAGCGGTTTTTAAGGGATTCTGCTGATCTTGAGGAACTCTATTCAGATTCACCCGACCTAATTGATAATGCTAAACGACTTTCGGATAGATGCGAGTCGCAAGTTTTACCTGGCCGCATCAATTTGCCTGAGTTTTGCAAGGATGAAAACGGACTGCTTGTACAGATAGTTCAAGCGAGTGCATTCAATCTGTATCCAAAGATCTCCCATGCGTTACAAAGGCGAATCGATTACGAGCTCAGAAGAATTACCAAACTAGGTTGGGCTCGTCACTTTCTCATTGGGTGGGAGATGTGTGAATGGGCTAAATCGCAGAACATCCTGCTGAGTGGGCGAGGCTCGGTAGTCGATTCTGTCATCGCCTATTGCTTGGGCATCTCACGAATTGATGCTTTTGAACATAAGCTGTATTTCGATCGCTTTTTACCCCCGGATGGTAGCAAGCGTCCAGACATTGACATCGACTTTGAAGCCGCCCGAAGAGAGGATGTACGACAGCACCTCATTACGCGATACGGTGATGCGCATGTGGCGACCGTGTGCGCTATCGGAACCTATGGAACGAGGGGAATTCTGCGTGAAGTCGGAAAAGTGATGGGGATTTCACCCTCCGACATCAGCTACTTATCGAAGCGAATCCATGGTGGTATCAACCCCAATCGCTTAGATGAAGCACTAGCTGCGCGCCCCGAATTAAGAGACAGCAATATCGAGAAAGCGCGATATTTCTGGGTTTTCAAACTTGCAGAGCGGATGATGGATCTTCCGCGTAACCTCCGCGCTCATTCATCGGGAGTCGTGTTATCAGAAGTGCCTATCAACGAGGTCGTGCCGGTGCAGTGGTCGGGTGCTGAGGGCGTCAAGATCATTCAGTGGGATAAACGCAGTTCCAAGGTCAATTTCGACAAGTTCGATGTGTTATGCCTTCGAGGTAACGATGTCCTTGGGGGAACTCAGCGTAAAGTCGGCGGCGGTCTACGAGTAACTGATCTTCCCATTGACGACCCCGAAACGTATAGAGCGATGCGCTCAGGGCAGCTTATCGGCATTCCACAATCAGCATCTCCAGCGATGCGGCAAGCTCACATTCGCATTGGCACCCAAAACCTTAGCGATGCGAGTATTGTGCAAGCAGGCATCCGGCCAGGGGTAGGTGGTGCTGTCAAATTAAACGAATATATTTCTCGAAGAAAAGGAAAAGTATTTCGTTACCTTCATGAAGATTTAGCCGATATATTGCAACCTACCTTAGGAATTGTAGTATTTCAAGAACAAATAGATAAATTACTAGAGCGGTTTGCAGGCTATACAGGAGATGAGGCAGAAGAGATACGAGAGTTAATCCAGAAACATCATCAGAAAGGTCGTATTGACCCTGCATGTGAAGAGATTAAGGATCGAATAATTGCTCGAGGTTATAGTCATCAAGTAGCACATGAAATCCATCAACTCGTAGCCGGTTTCAAAGGGTACGGGTTTGCCGAAGGGCATGCCTTTGCTTTTGCCGAAATCTCGGTGAGATCAATCTACTGCCAACAGCACTACCCGGCCCCATACTTTGCTGCTTTGCTCGATGCACAGCCGGCGGGCTATTACGGACCTATTACAATCGCAAATGAGGCAAGAAGTCGTGGAGTAACGATCCTTCCCCCACACATCAATCGCAGTAAAAGTGAGTTCACTGTTGAAGATGTAAAGTCGAACATGGACCCAAAGATTCTGATTCCTGGAGCAGGAATTAGGATTCCCTTTAAGCAGATCCAAGGCATCAGTAAGGAGCTATGTGATCGATTTGTTGAGTTACAACCTTATGAATCCATCTTTGATTTTGCCGTTCGAGCCCAGCCTACTCGCCCTGAGCTAGAGACGCTCATCCTGGTTGGAGCATTTGATGAACTACACGCGAACCGACGGGAATTATTATGGACCGTCGCTACATTAATGGAGTACGCAGGTGGGATACGGAACTTGTATGGAAGCCTGCCACTAATATTTGAACCTCCACCTATAGCCAGCAATATCGTTGACTTTTCTGCGCCAGAGAAAGCGATCTATGAAAGGAGATTTCTAGGCATGGATGTCGATCATCATTTGATGGCCTTCGAAAGAGACAGAATTCGCAAGAAGGGTGGACTATCTGCCTTCGATGCTTCGAATTTACACCCTGGCAAGAAGGTCTTTGTTGTTGGTAATCCTATCAGATTGCGGTTTCCACCTACTCAGAGTGGAAAACGAGTTATGTTCTTCGATCTAGAAGATGAAACTGGACTGCTCAATGTGACTAGTTTTAACGATGTCTATCAACGTGACGGACATAAAGTGATATGCCATCCCTATGTGACGATATGGGGCCAAACGGAAGATAGAGATGGGCACTTATCGTTTATTGCTGAATCAATACTGGCTTACTCGCCTAAGATGTCAAGCATTTGTAACACAGATGTAATACCTATCGTGATTGCCGATTTCTTAATGCGATAGTGATCTGGCTGCTAGTTGCGCATCCGATATATGAGTTTCGTGTTGCTCAGCGACTTATGACAACCCAAGATGGTCCAACTTCGGTTAGAAAGACCTTCGACAATGCTGGCAACATGACAGCAGAAAACCGTGGCGAAGTGATTTCAGTTGACCAAATCATGCGATTGTTCGAACTGGCTTCAACTGCCGATCTTACGTTCAAAATGGCGAGTTCCGAACAGAAGAGGGAGCTGCTCCAATTTATGCTCTCGAACTCCTCTTGGGTGGATGGAAAGCTCGAGGTGGAGATGTTCGAAGCGTTCGATTTGATGCTAAATCTGGCAGAAACGGCCACTCAAAATGTTCACGAGACCGTTGAAAACGGCCTCGTAAACATCAAATCTGTTGATTGGTGGAGATGATGGGATTCGAACCCACGACCTCTGCAGTGCGATTGCAGCGCTCTCCCAACTGAGCTACATCCCCAAAAACTAGTTCAAGCGAACTCGTCTGGAACTCGCGCAAGGCGATTCCAACAGAAGCAGGATACCACGCGCACTTCGGCTAGACAACTAGACTCGACTGTGCCTCAAAACCATTGCGGAATCCCCGATATAAAGTCGATTGATCGTTCTGCTCAGATAAGGTGTAGAGTGAGTATGTCGAAAGGCGTGTCATGACCAGGCAGATGAATGCTCGTCTTAGTTTGTCATTACTTGAGGCGCTCGACCGAGTTCAGATAAAGGTCAAATTGGTCAAATGCAAAGAGGTTTTGTTTGGCCTGAGCGAAATTCACAACGTTCGACTGATGTGGTTTAAAGCGATAGTTCCTTAGCTTCAGGCCAATATCTGGTCGAACCCGAGGTGCACGTAGAGTCGCGCGAGCAGTCAGTCCATAGACCGCAAAACCAATAGCTACTGGGAAAAATGTGGGTTTTAAGCTGGGTGCCTCCGCGTTTGTGAGGCGGTAACGAGTCGTATCGTCGGGCGTGAAAGTGAATGCGTTGTGCTGGGACGAATGCCCAGTTAGCGACAAAGTCGTGTATGGTTTGTTGGAGTAGAGAGTTCGATGATTATCTTTGCATGCCTTGCATTAGCCAGCAGTCAGTGGCGCGGCGTCGATGCCTCTTTTGTGCCTGAGTATCGTGACCTCAAGGTGCCGTTTTATGTTGGTGATCGCCAAGTCGATCCGCTAGAAGCGCTCGCGAAAGCAGGAAATAATCTCCTGCGTCTACGGATTTGGGTTAATCCAAAGGACAAGTATTGTGACCTTGACCATACGCTGAAGCTTGCAAGAGATGGAAAGAAGCTCGGCATGGCGTTGATGCTTGATTTTCATTACTCCGATTGGTGGGCAGATCCTGGTCATCAAACGATTCCTGAAGCATGGAAAGACTTGAGCGTCGACCAACTCCAAGTCAAGGTGAGCGAATACACCACGGACATTCTGAACCGTTTGATTAAGCAAGGAACAGCGCCAAGAATTATACAAATTGGCAACGAAATACGTGCTGGTTTTATGTGGCCAGCCGGAAAAATGTATGAGAATGGGTGGCCGAACTTTCTGAAGCTAGTTCAGACGGGATGCGCTGCCGCTCGTAAGGCTTCGCCGACTTCTGAACTCATGCTTCACACCGATTCGGGTGCGGACAATGGAGCTTGCCGGTTTCTATACGACAAGTTTGCGGACGCGAAAATAGACTACGACATCATTGGTTTAAGCTATTACCCTTGGTGGCATGGTTCGCTCGATAACTTGCGACTTAATGTCACTGACCTCGCGAGCAGGTACAAGAAGAAGGTGATGATAGCCGAGACCGCTTATCCATTCACTTTAGCGAAACGTCGCTCTAGGTTTGTGGAAACGGAGAAGCAACTGCTCGATGGATATCCGGCTACCGAAGAGGGACAATCTAAATTCTTGGAAGAAGTGAAGAAGATAGTTGCACAAATCCCAGGTGGTTTAGGTGCTGGAGTCGTCTATTGGGCGCCAGAGTATGTTGCGGCACCAGGAATTCAAACTCCTTACGATAACCTCTGTCTATTTGACTATGATCACAGAATGCTTCAAGGCGCATATACACTCGGAAACAAGCAAAAACCAAAGCGTTAAGGCAGGTAAATTATGTTGCTCTCCGATGGATTTGATCGGGTGAAGCATTGAGATTTTGCGTCTATGAAGGATGGTTTATTCACCAATCTAGGTTCACATGTCTTCAAAGCTGAAGATAACAAGCTCCTACCGCTCAACCCTTCGGCGCAGAATTTGAGCGTTACTGACGTCGAATATAAATTAGTTTTAGGCTTAAAAATTATACAAATAGATGGGCGGACCTATCAAGTCGAACCGTTCGAGGTTGAGAGCGAACGATTCATCATCTTGCATGACGTTTCGTACTTTACGCAGCAGATCGAAGAAGCGCAACAAGACACTCAGAGTTATCTGTATGCCATTTCCCATGATTTCCGAGCTCCGCTCCGCGCCATCCTGATGTCTGGCATGATCCTCACCGAAGACTATGGCGAGGTGTTGGATGAGAACGCTCATCAAGAACTCAAAAGGCAAGAAGTCGCGGCGAAGAAACTCAATAGCTATATCGACGAACTGTTGAAGCTGTCAAGGATTGGTACGGCTAAGTTCAGCCCCAAGCCGATCAGTCTTTCGGCGATTGCCCAAGAAATAGGAAATAGCTTTCAGCTTGTCCAAGATGAACAACTCTTTATTGACAATGACCTACATGCCGTGGGAGATGAAGCTCTCGTAAATGCGTTAATTGGGCATCTGATCAGCAACGCCGTAAAGTTTCACTCGGGCGAGCGTCCTCTTAGAATCGAAGTCGGTCTCCACCAAGGCGAGTTTTTTGTTCGCGACAACGGGATAGGAATTCGAAGTGTCGACATCGATCGAATCACGAATGTGTTTGAACGCGTTAACGGGAATGACTATCCTGGATTCGGTACGGGGCTTACTCAAGCGAAAAGGATCGTCGAAAGACACTCGGGCAAGCTTAGAATTGAGTCCGAGGTCAATATTGGAACAACCGTTTGGTTCCAACTAATCGCTGAATAAACTCTCAGCGAATAACTAAACATGTAAACTCAGTTGCATAACCAGGGTGCATATGTTGATCTTCTATTCGCAATATTTGGCCTAAATTCACGAATATTGGGCGGATTACGGCTTTTTGTGTACACTAATATTCAGTTAACGCGTTTAGCAAATAAGGCGAAGAGGCACTAGAATGGCAACGATTCGAGACGTAGCAAAAGTGAGTGGGGTATCCGCGGCAACTGTGTCAAACGTTTTGAATCAGCGTGCCGACCGTGTGAGCGCAGAAACACGTGACAAAGTGCTTGCTGCGGTGCGGAGCCTCAAGTACCGACCTGGTCCAGCTCATCAGTTTCACCAGACCGTCCGTGTCCGCAATATAGGGGTTCTGATTCCGAATTTTGCGCCTCGTCCTTTAACGAGCGATGTGTACACCTTTGGGGTGCTGAATGGCATTCTGGAGGCAGCGCTTATGAGGGAGTGGACGGCAACAATCTACGCGGACATCTTGTGGCGTGAAAACGGTCAGTCCATCCGTCAACGGTATGACGGTAGGTGTGACGGTATCGTGGCGATTGCTCCTTCTAAGCAGCGCGATTCCATACCTGTCCTCGTGGAAAGAGGCGTACCGATTGTTCAAATCGGCACGACCGCCTGGATAGATGGAGTATCCAGCGTTGACGTTGATAACTTCGCCATTGGTGTTCAGGCGGCGGAGCACCTCTATGGACTCGGTCACAGAAGCCTTTGCTTTGTTGGATCGAAGGAGGAAGCGATTGCAGCGGTTGAGCGTCTTGATGGTTTCAGTTCTTGCCTCGAAGACTACCAATCAGTCTCCCTTGAAAAGTTCGCCGTAGGATCTGAGGCAGACCTGGAACGAATTGCCAGACTGATTTTGGAATCAGAAGCGAAGCCCACATGTGCGTTTTGCTGGAACGATGGGGTTGCTCGATCACTCATCAAAGTTTTAAGCACGCTTGGCGTGAGTGTTCCAACCGCATTCTCGGTTGTCGGTGTCAACAACGACACGTCGGCTTCTGATACCAACGACTTAACTACTTTTGAACAGGACCTGCACACGATTGGTGTTCAGGCCGCGACGATGCTGATTGACCATCTATTGGATGAAGAAATTCGTCCAGCAATAGTCCGATTACCAGCACAGTTCATCCCTCGAAGTTCGAGTGGGCCAGCGCCTCAACTCGACAGATAAACGACATTACTAGGAACCAACGGAGGCCAACCTAAAAATGAAAAAGGCATTCACCTTAATTGAACTACTTGTAGTTATTGCGATCATCGCCATCCTTGCTGCAATCTTATTCCCTATCTTTGCGCAGGCAAAAGAAGCGGCTAAACGGACACAAAATCTGAGCAACCTAAAACAGATTGCTCTTGGCATGACTATGTATGCCAACGACTATGACGACACAGTTTGTTACACTTCCAGATTGGGGGTGGGAACGGAGCCTTATATTGTTTGGTGGATGTATGCCGTTAATCCGTACATCAAGAACATGAAGGATTCGTCAAGCACTTACGATGCTGTCAACGACAGCACGAAAGGCGGTTCCTCTATCTTCATCTCGCCTTTCTGGAACAAGGCGGCGGCGTCAGTCGACTCTGCTGGAAACAAGCTCACGACTTACACTGGAAATGCTGCGGAACCAACGACGGCGTCCTATGCTCTCTATAGCTATGGAATGAACCAGAACCTGTCGCCGATCTTCTGGCAGAAATGGGTTGGTTCGCCCTCTTGGGCAGGACCAGATTTCTCGTCAGTAGCGACCTTCACAACGATTTCGGATCCAGCAAACTACGTGATGTTTACAGACATTTTTGATACTCCGTGGAACCTGGCAGGTTGCGATGGTTCAGGGACCGAGTGGAGAAAGGTTCAGAATCGCTCCTCTTCTATCGCGCTTGCGACGATGGACGGTTCTGCGCACTCGGTTCCAGCTTCAAAGACTCAATATGCATTGAACGCGGCTACCACAAAGTCCGGTTGTTTCAGGTGGTTTTCTGCTTCTGGCCCGCGCGAGCTACCTGGATCGCAAGTGGCATCCTGCGCGCTGGAAAACACTGGTG
>APMI01025488.1_pt1 | contig 14248 bp, 12 predicted proteins | sample 667938 | NCBI WGS metagenome assembly APMI01 (sample SAMN01084076, study PRJNA167559) | wastewater metagenome | biome: Wastewater | place: Denmark: Ejby Moelle, Odense | collected 2011-11-28 | reverse complement strand
TTATTATTTGTTGCCGTATCATCAATTGCACTGGCATCGTGCGCCCATAAACCAAAACCGGAAATGCCGCCGGAAGATATAAGTGCGCCTGCACCTGCGCCACAGGCTAATGATGGTGTGGATAAAGTTGACCCAACACAGGCTCCGCAACAGAAAAAAGGCTTTTTTACCAACCTTTCGAAAAAACTAAATGGTGATTCTGGGGTGGCTAATGCTGGTCCTTGCCCTGCGGTACGCACATTGTATGAGGCGTCACGTTTTGTTGAAATTGATGGTGCAGAGAAATTTGAAAATGTTGGTTATACCGGTGAAATCCAAAACATTACTTCAAGCTGTCGCTATTATGGCAATGAACCAATTACAATTGATCTTCAAATCGATATGGCGCTTGGTAAAGGTCCAAAGGCCGTTGGCGATTATAAAGATGTGAAATATTGGGTTAGCGTTGTTCGTACTGATATCGCCCCAATTTCAAAACAAGAATTTACCAACCGTGTTTATTTCAAGCCTGGCGAAGATCGTCAAAGACTTTTGATGCCGCCGGTATCAATTACTATACCACGTGTTAATTCTGGTATTTCGGGAACAAATTTTGAAGTTATTGTTGGCTATGACTTAACGCCAAAAGAACTTGAATTTAACCGCGATGGCAAAAGATTCCGCATTAATTCCGGCGCAAAATAAATAACATCTTTAAATTTGCTTTTTATGGCTGTTTTGGCTATTTGCCTGTAACATAATACGTTACAGGCAATGGCTATGAATCTCACAAAAAAACTTAGCGCGATTTTATCACAGGCATTTGAAACTGCGGGTTTGCCAGCAGAATTAGGGCAGGTTGTGCCTGCAACTAAATCTGAATTCGGCGATTTCCAATGTAATGGCGCAATGGCTGGTGCAAAAAAACTGGGTAAGAATCCGCGTGAAATTGCAACCGAGATTGCGGCACTTGTTGCGAGTAACGAAATAATAAGCAAGGTCGAGATTGCCGGCCCTGGCTTTTTGAATATTTTCCTAAAAGATGATGCGCTTGATGTTCGCGCGTCTGAAATACTCGCTGATGAGCGGGGTGGTGCAGAAATTGTTGAACACCCTCGTAAAGTTATTGTTGATTATGCGGGGCCGAATGTTGCCAAATCGATGCACGTTGGGCATTTGCGCGCAACCATAATTGGTGATTCTTTGAAACGCCTTTTCCGTTTCCGTGGTGATGATGTTTTGGGCGATGCACACTTTGGTGATTGGGGCTTCCAAATGGGGCTTTTGATTTCAACTCTTTCTGAAGAAATGCCCGATTTACCGTATTTTGATGAAAATTTTTCAGGCGAATATCCAACCCAAAGTCCGGTTACGCTTGCCGATCTAGAGCGTATTTATCCATCTGCTGCGGCACGTGCCAAGACCGATGATGATTACCGCAATCTTGCACGCCGTGCGACCGCAGAGTTGCAGGCGGGGCGGGCGGGTTACCGCGCTTTGTGGCAGCATTTTGTAAATGTATCACGCGAAGCATTAAAACGTGAATTTGGTGCATTGGGCGTTGAGTTTGATTTATGGCTTGGTGAATCTGATGCCGATCCATTAATCCCTGATATGATTAAAGACCTTGAGCAAAAGGGTTTGTTGGTTGAGGATCAGGGCGCACGTGTTATTTTTGTGCATGATAAAATGGTTCCGGCACGCGATGGTGGCGAACGTCCTAATGTCCCGCCTTTATTGGTTGTAAGTTCTGAAGGCTCTGCCATGTATGGCACAACCGATTTAGCAACCATTTTGGACCGCAAGCAAAAATTTAATGCTGAATTGGTTTTATATTGTGTTGACCAAAGACAATCAGAACATTTTGAATCGGTTTTCCGTGCCTCTGACAAGGCGGGATATTTGCGCCGCGATCAATTGGAACATATTGGCTTTGGTACAATGAATGGCAAAGACGGCAAACCATTTAAAACCCGTGAAGGTGGTGTGTTAAAACTACATGATTTAATCCAAATGGTCCGTGAAAAGGCGACTGCCAAACTTAATGATGCCGGTGTTGCCGCAGATTTACCAGAAGATGAGCGTACACAAATCGCTGATTATGTTGGTATGGCAGCCTTGAAATTTGCTGATTTGCAGAATTTCCGTGGCACATCATATGTTTTTGACCTTGATAAATTTCTGTCTTTTGAGGGTAAAACAGGCCCTTATTTGCTTTATGCCTGCGTTCGTATCAAAGCGATTTTGCGCAAAGCGGCGGAAAAAGACATTAAAGCTGGCGAAATTCATATCAAAGAACCACAAGAACGCGCCCTTGTTTTTGCGCTCGATGGTTTTGAGAATGCGCTTTTGGGCGCATATGAAAAACGTGCACCGCATATTTTGGCGGACCATGTCTATGCTTTGGCGGGTGCCTTCTCATCATTCTATGCCAATTGCCCGATTTTAGGTGCTGATGATGCGCTTGTAATGCAAAGCCGTCTAGCGCTTGCTTTTGCTACCCTGAAGCAACTTGAAAAGGGGTTGGAATTATTGGGAATTAACGTTCCCGAGCGGATGTAGTTACTTCTCACCTTTTGCTTTGGGTGGACCTTTTGCGGGTTTTTGTGGTTTCAATTCATCGCAGATGCGCCAACAATACCAAGCAGCATAAGAGCGGAATGGCTTCAAATGATCGGCCATGCCCATGATTTCCTTTGGTGTCGGCATTTCTTTGTGGCCATATACATGGGCAAAGCCTTTGCGTACGCCCAAATCATCGGCAGGCCAAACATCTTCGCGACCCAATGTGAAAATAAGACACATTTCAACCGTCCAACGGCCGATGCCACGAACACTTATCAGGCGCTCAACCAGTTCATCATCAGATAAACCATGGGCAACATCATTATCAGGAACAACACCGTCAATTTTCTTTTGCGATAAGTCTTTTATGGCGCGGATTTTATTCCATGATAAACCTGCCCCGCGTAGTGCGTCTTCATCCATAAGCAAAACGGCATGAGGGCTTGGAAAGGTGACGATATCTCCTAAAATTTCTAAATCAAACAACTTTAAAACCCGACCAAGAATCGTGCTTGCCGCTTTGCCTGATAATTGTTGGAATACAATGGCACGAAAAAGCGATTCATAAATTGAATAACCACGCTCATTCGGGATTGGGCAATCACCAAAGCGTTCATGCAAAGCCGCCATTTTGGGGCATAGTTTTAAAAAATTTTTGTTCATTATTTGTTCTTAGGGTGAAAAATAAGTTTTGGCAAGTAGGTTTTGAAAAGCTATTTAAGCATAATTACCGAAACATTGCGCCCATAATCAGGTTCACCCAAATGATTGCGGCGGCGATTAGAAAAGAAAGCATCTTCTTCTGCACACGTATCATTTGGCAAAATATCAATATTTTTAATGCCGGTACTTGCAAGCACTGATGCACAATAACCCTTTAAATCAAAATGATATTTTTGGGGCTTACCAGATTTGAAAAATTGTGAATTTTCTGGTGCTTGTTTGGTGAATTCGTCAAAAAACTCCTCACCAACCTCATATGATTTTTGTTCAATACATGGACCAATCGCACAGGATATTTTTTCAATATTTGCACCGTGGGAAACCATTTGATTTACGGTCGCTTGAATAATGCCGCCAATTGCACCTTTCCAACCAGCATGTGCCGCACCAATTACCCCATTTTCGGCATCACAAAATAAAATCGGTGTGCAGTCAGCGGTTAGAATAGCAAGAATCACATCTTTTTTATCGGTAACAATCGCATCGGCACGGGGTGTGTTTTCAGGTAAGTCCTTGTCAATATACACGCAAACATTCGAATGAATTTGGTATGGATTGTTAAGTTTGTTAGGTTTACCAGAGAGGTTGGTTGCAACCAATTCACGGTTTTTTGCTACATTATCGATACTGTCATTAGAGCCAAAACCACAATTAAGGCTTGTATAAATACCGCTTGAGACACCGCCTTCACGACCATAAAAGCCGTGCGCGATATTTGAGATTTTATCAAACTTTGCGGATTTGAATGGGGTCACTTTATTATCCATATTAAATAACTTTGAATGCAAATGCTTTGAACAATGTACCCATTTGTGCTTCACCAATCAATCGGTGAAGATCTGAAAGAATTGATTTTGTTTTTTCTGGGTTTAGCGATGCAAGTTTTTGTGCACGTTCTTTGATGCCAAGACTTGTTAAAAACTCTGCTTGCGTAATCGGGCCTTCGTATTCAATTTCGTGTTTATATGCAATTCGTGCCAGTTCCATAAAATCAACATGGGCAGTCAAATCCGCTAGTCCAATATTTTTAAGCGGTGAATTCTTTTCATGTTTATAAAGCGATTGGAAAGTATCGCCATTTTCATAATCATCATAACCATAATCAATGAAAAGCGCATAACCTTTTTTATCTTTTAAATATAGGCAGACATTTTCAATGAATGCCTCCAGTGGGCGCGAAATTTCAACGATTGCGCCAATATCATCATTTTTGATTTTCTTTTCAAAACTTATATTCATTGGTGCAGAAAGCCCAAAGGTAAGTTTGTCATCTTTGCCAATTCCGACAAGTTTCTCACACCAGCCCTTTGGGGTTTTTATAAATTGTTTTATTGGCAGACAATCAAGAAATTCATTGCCAATCATTATAAACGGACAATCATCATTATCTTTGAATAATTTGTTTAAATCTTGATACCAAAACACCCCTAAACTCTTTTCAGAAGTAATGGAGTTTTCGATTGTTTCTTTTTGTATTTTTGCGAGATTATTATTACTCTCAACAATATTGATTTTTATGGCATTAGTAATTTCTGGGAATTTGCACAAAGTTCGAATGATGTCTTTTAGCAATGTTCCGCGTCCAGCACCCATTTCAATAAAATTAAATTTGGCAGGCGAACCAAGATTGACCCAGCACGAAATAACCCATTTCGCAATCATTTCACCAAACATCTGGCTTATTTCTGGCGCGGTAATAAAATCACCTTCTGCGCCAATTGGGTTTTGATTGATGTAATAACCGTGCTTAGGGTCATAAAGGCAATATTGGGTAAATACATCAATACCAATAGGTCCTTGAAGGCCTATTATTTCGCGGATTTGTTTTTCGACTTTATTGTCGCCTGATGTTGAATTACTCATTAACTCTATCTTGGTTACGGTTTTTTATCCCAATGGTTAAAAACACCACGCCTAGTGCCAATATTGGCATCGAAAGCATCATTCCCATTGTTAAGCCAAATGGGAAATCTGGCATGAATCCATCAGGTTGTCTTACATTCTCAAGTATAATTCTTGATAAACCGTAACCTGTCAAGAAAATTCCTGCCGTTAACCCCTTGTTTTTTAAACTTTTTAACTTGCATACCGCAAAACAAAGAATCGCAAATAGCAAAAAACCTTCTAACATTGCCTCGTATAATTGGCTTGGGTGACGCGGTAAACGAAGTGGGTCAGTGTCAAAAATGAATGCCCATGGAACGTCGGTTGGCCTGCCCCATAATTCCTGATTAACAAAATTGGCAACCCGAACAATCCCGATTCCCAACGGTGATGCAAGCGCAACAGCATCAGCAAAATTTATAAGATTAATTTTGTTACGCCATGATACATAAAGCACAGCGAGAATAACCCCACTTATGCCACCATGAAAAGACATTCCGCCTTCCCAGGTTCGCAAAATGCTTAAAGGGTCAAGTAGCATTACCGGTTGATAAAATAAAACATATCCTAGGCGGCCACCAATCAATATGCCCAAAGTGGCATAAAAAACAAAATCGTCGATATTTGGTCCTGTAAAAGGTGGTTTATTATCGCGCCATAAATCAGGGGTTTTTGCAAGTTTTAAAAGTATATTCCAAGCAATTATAATGCCTGTAATATAGCCAAGGGCATACCATCTTATGCCCAATGGCCCAATGTGAAATCCAAATAAATCAAATGGTGGGATTTGAAAAGCAAAAGGGCTAATTTCGGGGAATGGTATAGCAAGCAAAATCATGTATCAATCTCTATATATCGTGATGTGATTTGTCAAAACCTGAAATTAGGTTTCGCAGAAGTTAATTTTATCGCATTAATTCGCGGTTTAAATTTGTGGATTTTTTGACAATGTTGTGATATAAGAAGCCAATGCAAACAAAAAATCCTATTTTTGACGATATTTCCAAGATTGCGAATGGTGCTTTAGGCTTCGCCCAAACAATGGGTGAGGAGGCGAAGACTTTTTGGCAATCAAAAATCGAACAAACATTGCTAGACCTCGATTTGGTTCGCCGCGATGAATATGAAAATGCGCTTGATCGTTTAAAGGCTGTTGAAGAAAAACTTGCGGCACTTGAGGCAAAGCTTTCCGATAAGCCAGAGGTCAAGAAGACAGGCACTGCGAAGACTACTGCAAAGACAGTGGCAAAAAAGACCGTCAAATAATTGGAATCAATTTAATAAGCACACATTGATGTGGCAGTCTCTTTGCATTTGAAGAGAATCTCTGGAATTTTTACCCATTCTGGGACGGACCGGTTCAGTTAGAACAAAGAATTTGGGTGTTTGGGCTATATGATGAATTTAGAAGAAGATACATACGAACTCGGTGAAGTATTAGATAGTGCCGAGGCGGTACTATGCTCTGATAGTCGTCCATATGAACGACTTAATAATGAGCTTCATTTTGCAACTTCAATTTCTTACACCGAAATGCATGGTCACATTGCTATGCGTGAAGATAAATCATCGGTTGGCGTTGCCTATGTCTTTGAACAAAAAGTTCCAAAGGCAAAATTTATTGAAGTTTTACAATTAATTGGTCTTTTGAATGAATCAATGTGGCTAGGTCATTTTGAAATCAATTCGACTGAAGACAATATTATTTGGCGTCACACCTTGTCGCTTATTGGTCGTCCAGATCCTGAACCTCAGGAATTTGCGGCAATAATGGCGGCAGGTATCGAGGCTTGTGAGCGTTTTTATCCGGCATTTAACTTTTTACTTTGGGCCGGAAAAACCCCACGTGAAGCAGCCGAGGCAGCACTTTTCGAAACTGCCGGCGAGGCATAATTATAACAAACAGGAAATAGGAGAATTGCATGACCCAAAAAGTCGCTATTATCGGCGGTGGAAGAATGGGGCAGGCGATGATTTACGGCTGGATTAAGGCTGGTCTCGACTTTGAATTTTCACTTTTTGACCCTGTTGTAAATGAAGAGTTTCAGAAATTCCTTTTGACAAATAACTGGAAAATCAACCCGACTGAAGGTTTTTTCGACATTGTGATTTGTGCTGTAAAACCACAGATTTTCCCTACGATTATTGAAAATTTAAAGAAACTTTGTGGCGAAAAAACCTTGGTAGTTTCGATTATGGCGGGAATAAATCTTGCTACATTGCAATCGGCTTCTGGGTGTGGGCGCGTTGTTCGTGCTATGCCAAACACCCCTGGGCAAATTGGGGCTGGCATAACCGCATATATCGGCAATAATAGTTGTGTTTCCCAAGACTTTGAATGTGTAGAAAAATTATTATCGCCGCTTGGTGAAGTTGTAAAAGTAAGCGCAGAACACGATATTGATGCAGTAACTGCGGTTTCTGGCTCTGGCCCTGCATATATATTCTTAATGGCCGAGGCAATGATTGCGGCATCCCAAAACGAAGGTCTTGATAGAGAAACCAGTGAAAAATTGGTGATTGAAACCATATTGGGTTCGGCAAAATTATTGAAAGAATCTGGTCAATCCGCACAAGAATTACGAAAAGCGGTTACTTCGCCAAATGGCACGACTGCGGCTGCACTAGATGTTTTGACCAATAATGCGGCATTGTTCGAATTAATGCGTAATGCCATTCGTGCCGCGGCACACCGTTCGAAAGAACTTGGTAAGAACTAGGATTTTGGCAATCTAATAACTGCCTTTAGACCACCCATATCGCTAGGTGCGAGTTGTAATTCACCGCCATGTGAGCGCGCGACATCGCGTACAATCGCAAGCCCAAGCCCAACTCCTTTTTTGTTTTGGTTTCGCGCTTCGTCAAGGCGGGAAAATGGGTTTAATGCCTTGTCATACTCTTCGGGTTTAAGGCCGGGGCCATCATCTTCAACTGTGAAAAAAACGAAATTCCCCTCGCATCTAATGCCAATTTTGACATTATTTCCGTATTGCAATGCGTTTGAAATTAAATTGTCAAAGCAACGTTTAATCGAAGTTGCCTTTCCGGTTACAATGGCCTCATTTTCATCGGTTTCAATGGTGATGTTTTCATTAATCCTACGGGCATCGTGATATGCCGCCGCCGCAAGTTTATAAATATCAATATATTCATTGGTGTTTGCCCACTCACCCTTTGCAAAATCAAGATATTCCTCGAGCATTTCTTCCATTTGCTTTAAATCAGATTGCGCGGCCTTTATATTTTCATCTTGTGGCATCATTGCAAGTTCTAGCTTAAGGCGCGTGATGGGGGTTCGTAAATCATGCGAAACACCTGCAAGAATGTGGGTTCTTTGCTCAATATGTCTTTGGATGCGGTTACGCATTTCAAGGAAGGCACGGGTGGCGTTTCGAACCTCACGTGAGCCATGCGGTCGTAAATTAACGCTTTTACCCTTGCCAAATTCTTCCGCAGCTTCGGCAAGTCGCTCCATCGGTTTAATTTGATTGCGTATAAATAATACGGAAATTGTTGCGAGTATAAGGGTTGCACCCAATAGCCAGGTGATAAATAGCCCACCAGATGACGCAAAAACCCGATCGCGGTAGGCAAGATAGCGCAAAACCCCTTCTGGAACTTGCACCCTAATATCAACATAATCTGGGTAACGTGTGGTGTCGAACCAATAATCATAAGAAAGCTGTTGCGACAATGCGCGGTTTAATGTGCGGTCATAGGCAGCGATTTTTGCTTTGCGCACCGATTGTGGAAGTTTTTCCCCTTGTCTCAATGCAACTGAAAGGCGGAAATGTTTTGATGCATCGCTTTTTAAATGTTCAAAATTTGCGGCACTTGGGTTCGCAATATATTGGTTGGTAATGTATGAAATATCGCTTGCAGTGAATTCAGATAATGAACGACTTACGCGGGACCAATGAATATCAAAAAACAAATAGGTTACCACCACCTGCATAATCATAATTGGCAGTACGATAATCAATAAAGACCGCGCAAATAGACCGGGTGGAGATATTTTAGATAGGCTAAGGTTAAATTTCATACTTACCGCAAAATAAAGGTAATATCTTTATAATCAATGTTTGCAAAAATAAAAAGGCTTGGCATCGCCAAGCCTTTAAAAAATGTATGAATGTGGGAATTTGAATAAATTATATTTGCCCACAAGCCTCTAAAACGTCTTCATAAGTTCTAAGCCCAGGGCGAGGTGAATTTACAAGAACCGCCATATTGCCCGGTAAGTGTTTATTATCAAGCATTTTTTCGTGCGCCAATGGAATATCTTCCCAAGAGAAAACCTCTGACATACATGGGTCGATGCGGCGTTGAATAACAAGTTCATTTGCCGCTGATGCTTGTTTTAAATTGGCAAAGTGAGAACCTTGGACGCGTTTTTGGCGCATCCAAAGGAAGCGCGCATCCATAGTTAAGTTGAAGCCAGTTGTGCCGGCACAAATAACCACCATGCCGCCGCGTTTAACAACAAAAACAGAAACGGGGAATGTCGATTCACCTGGATGTTCGAAAACCATATCAACGTCTTTTTTGCCGGTTATATCCCAAATGGCTTTACCAAATTTACGGCTTTCTTTCATGTAGTCGTTAAACTCAGGTCCATTTACCTTTGGAAGCTGTCCCCAGCAATTGAAATCTTTACGGTTTAGGACGGCTTTTGCGCCCATGCTCATAACGAAATCACGTTTAGATTCATCGGAAATTACCCCGATGGCATTTGCACCTGCTGCCGCACAAAGTTGAACACCAAATACACCGAGACCACCAGATGCACCCCAAATAAGAACATTATCAGCCGGTTTTAAAACATGTGGGCGGTGACCGAATAGCATGCGATAAGCAGTCGCCAATGTAAGAACATAACAGCCAGATTCTTCCCAAGTTAAGTGTTTTGGACGCGGCATTAATTGGCGCGCTTGAACACGGCAATATTGGGCGAATGCACCATCTGGCGTTTCATAGCCCCAAATACGTTGTGATGTTGAAAACATTGGGTCGCCGCCATTGCATTCTTCATCGTCACCATCATCTTGGTTACAGTGTACGACAACTTCATCACCGGGTTTAAAGCGTTTAACATTCTTACCAACCGCCCAAACAATACCAGCCGCATCAGAGCCAGCAATGTGATAATCTTGTTTATGAACGTCAAACACGCTCATTGGTTCACCAAGGCCGGCCCAAATGCCATTGTAATTAACGCCGGCGGCCATTACCAAAACCAGAACTTCGTCATTATCAATTGTTGGGGTTGGGACTACTTCAAGCTGCATAGCCTGATTGGGGCGACCTTGTCGGTCACGGCGAATTGCCCATGCCCACATCTTTTCAGGGACATGGAATTTTGGTGGAATTTGACCCATTGGATACAAATCCAACAATTCTTCTTTCGCAGTTGCAGCATTAGTATTCATTTCACGCTCCCGATTTGTGTAACTTCTCAAGTTTCTTTATCTTACAATAGTTTTTAAACGATGATTTGGCAACTAATACCAAAGTGCAATTGCCAAAACGGTGCAAAAAAATTTTATTTACTTTGCGCCGCACAAAATATATGGTGCATTGCAAATTGAAAGTGTCAAGCCATAAAATAAAAAAATATGTGGTTTAAAACCTTGTTTGAAAAAATACCGTCGCAATGATGGTGTCTGGGGGAGTGAGAATGGAATATCAACACGCAAAAGACCGCCCATGGATTTTTAGAACCTATGCTGGGCATTCGACCGCAAAAAAATCTAATGAGCTATATCGTGCCAATCTCGCACGTGGTCAAACTGGTCTTTCTGTTGCCTTTGATTTGCCAACGCAAACTGCGCTTGATTCCGATCACGTCCTTTCAAAAGGCGAAGTCGGCAAGGTTGGGGTTCCCATTTGCCATATTGGTGATATGCGCACCCTTTTTGATGGCATTGATTTGGGCGTAATGAACACATCTATGACCATTAATGCCCCTGCGGCATGGTTATTGTCACTTTATGTTGCCTTGGCCGATGAACAGGGCGTGCCACGTGATAAATTACAAGGCACAACCCAAAACGATATTATTAAAGAATATCTTTCACGCGGAACCTATGTTTTTCCACCCGAACCATCGTTGAAGTTAACCGTTGATACGATTGAATGGTGTCTTGCAAATTCGCCAAAATTTAACGCTATGAATGTTTGTTCGTATCACATGCAAGAGGCGGGTGCGACACCGGAACAAGAATTGGCATTCGCCCTTGCGACCGCTATCGCAATCCTTGATGAGGTTAAATCAAGAAATCTCAATTCAGATGATTTTGATAAAATTGTTCGCCGTATTTCCTTTTTTGTTAATGCGGGCATGCGTTTTATTACTGAAACATGCAAAATGCGCGCCTTTACAAAATTATGGGATGAATTGTGTGAAACCCGCTATGGCGTTAAAAACCCTGAGGATCGCCGTTTTAGATACGGTGTGCAGGTGAACTCTTTGGGTTTAACCGAACCCCAGCCAGAAAATAACGTTTATCGTATTTTACTTGAGGCATTGGCGGTTACAATGTCGAAAGATGCGCGCGCGCGCGCCGTACAATTACCGGCATGGAATGAGGCATTAGGCTTGCCACGGCCGTTTGACCAACAATGGTCACTTCGGATGCAGCAGATTCTGGCATATGAAACAGATCTTTTGGAATTTGAAGATATTTTCAATGGCTCGACAGTTATTGAGGCAAAGACCAAAGAGTTGATTGATGGCGCCAAAGCTGAACTTGCCAAAATTGAGGCAATGGGCGGTGCAATAAAGGCGGTTTCATACATGAAAGAGCAATTGGTAAACGCCAACCGCGACCGTCTTTTAGGCATAGAGGGCACAGAGCAAATCGTTGTTGGTGTCAATAAATGGACCGAATCTGAAGAATCCCCGCTTGGCGCTGGCACAAAGGCAATTCAAACTGCCGACCCAATGGCCGAGCAGGACCAGGTTGCTCGTCTAAATGAATGGCGCAAAAACCGTGATGAAGCGCGGGTTGCCCAAAGCCTCGCGGCATTAAAAGATGCTGTTCAAAATGGCATAAATATTATGGAGCCATCAATCGAATGTGCCAAAGCAGGCGTCACCACTGGCGAATGGGGGCAGGCATTACGTGAAGTTTTGGGCGAATATCGTGGACCAACTGGTGTTTCGTTAATTGTTCAGATTGATGATGAAGACATCGCCGCAGTAAAATCCCGTGTTGAAAATCTATCTGATAAGATTGGTGAAAAGCTTGCTATGCTGGTTGGGAAACCTGGACTTGATGGTCATTCCAATGGCTCTGAGCAAATTGCAACCCGTGCCCGTGCGGTGGGTTTTGAAACCACCTATGAAGGCATTCGTTCAACACCCGAAGAAATTGTAAACCTCGCCAAGGTTAATAAAGTTCATATTGTTGGATTGTCGATTTTGTCTGGCTCTCACCTTGATTTGGTGCGTGATGTGGTTGGCCGCATGCGTGAAGCAGGGCTTCAAGATATTCCTGTTGTTGTTGGGGGAATCATTCCGCCAGAAGATGAGCAGGCATTGTTGCAATTTGGTGTCAGAAAAATTTACACACCAAAAGACTTCAAAATCACCGAAATTATGGGCGATATTGTGGGGATTTTGGAACAAAAATTTGCATAATGACGCATCCCATGCCGATTAGAATAATATTTATGTCAACCGCACTTGCAACAAAATAATTTTTCACCTAAAGAGCGGCACGCTTTTGTGAATGGCGGAGTCTGTCATACAGCGAGCGATGAAACATATTGCACTTTTACTAATAAAGGGTTTTTAAAATGGCTAAGGAAAAGTTTGAGCGTACCAAGCCGCATTGTAACATTGGTACTATTGGACACGTTGACCACGGTAAGACAACATTGACTGCTGCTATCACCATGACATTGGCGAAAGCTGGTGGTGCGAAAGCAATGGCTTATGCGGATATTGACGCGGCTCCAGAAGAAAAAGCACGTGGTATTACCATTAACACTGCACACGTTGAGTATGAAACAGCGAAACGTCACTATGCGCACGTTGACTGCCCAGGACACGCTGACTACGTTAAAAACATGATCACTGGTGCGGCGCAAATGGACGGCGCGATTTTGGTTGTGTCTTCAGCTGATGGTCCAATGCCACAAACACGTGAGCACATTTTGCTTGCACGTCAGGTAGGTGTTCCTGCGTTGGTAGTGTTCATGAACAAAGTGGACATGGTAGACGACGAAGAATTGTTGGAATTGGTTGAGATGGAAATTCGTGAACTTCTATCTTCATACAACTTCCCTGGTGATGACATTCCAATCACTAAAGGTTCTGCATTGGCAGCTGTTGAAGGCCGTGACCCAGAAATCGGTGAGAAAGCAATTCTTGCACTTATGGACACAGTTGACAGCTACATCCCACAACCAGAGCGTCCGGTTGACCAAGCATTCTTGATGCCAATCGAAGACGTGTTCTCAATCTCAGGCCGTGGTACAGTTGTTACCGGTCGTGTTGAAACTGGTATCGTTAAAGTTGGTGAAGAAGTTGAGATCGTTGGTATCCGCGACACACAAAAATCAACTGTAACTGGTGTTGAAATGTTCCGTAAATTGCTTGATTCAGGACAAGCTGGCGACAACATTGGTGCGCTTCTTCGTGGTGTTGGCCGTGAAGACGTTGAGCGTGGTCAGGTTCTTTGCAAACCAGGTTCAATCAAACCACACAAAAAGTTTGAAGCAGAGGCATATATTCTTACTAAAGAAGAAGGTGGTCGTCACACTCCATTCTTTACTAACTACCGTCCTCAATTCTACTTCCGTACAACTGACGTGACTGGTATCTGCATGCTTCCAGAAGGCACAGAGATGGTTATGCCTGGTGATAACATCAAAATCACTGTTGAGCTAATCACCCCAATCGCAATGGACCAAGGTCTTCGCTTCGCAATCCGCGAAGGTGGCCGTACCGTTGGCGCGGGCGTTGTTGCTTCTGTAATCGAATAGTAGTCATCAACTCGCCACCCTCGGCACTTCGTGCCTCACTCAGCGAGTTGGATTATAATGACTGAGAATTTAGAAAAGTGTCATTTCCGAAATTCTCAGACACAAA
>APMI01001990.1_pt1 | contig 14249 bp, 12 predicted proteins | sample 667938 | NCBI WGS metagenome assembly APMI01 (sample SAMN01084076, study PRJNA167559) | wastewater metagenome | biome: Wastewater | place: Denmark: Ejby Moelle, Odense | collected 2011-11-28 | reverse complement strand
CCCTGCCAGCCCTTGTATTGAATGCTGACTACAGGCCGCTGAGTTATTATCCCTTGTCGCTGTGGTCCTGGCAGGACGCGATCAAGGCCGTGTTTCTTGACCGCGTAAACATCATTGCCGAATACGAACACTCGGTGTCCTCACCGAGCTTCACGATGCGCCTGCCGAGCGTCGTGTGCCTGAAAACCTACGTGCAGCCCTCACGCCACCCGGCCTTCACCCGGTTCAACGTGTTCCTGCGCGACAAGTTCGAATGCCAGTACTGCGGGTCGCCGGACGACCTGACCTTCGACCATGTCATTCCGCGCGCCCATGGCGGCGAGACGACGTGGCACAATGTGGTCGCGGCCTGCTCCCCGTGCAATTTGAGAAAAGGCAGCAAGCTGCCGAAGCAGGCGGGCATGCACCCGCATCAGAAGCCCTACCAGCCGACGGTTCAGGATCTGCACAACAACGGGCGACTGTTTCCACCCAACTATCTGCATGAAAGCTGGATGGACTATCTCTACTGGGACGTCGAACTGCAGCCCTGACGCAGCCAGCGCAAGACCGGGGGACGGTTTTGCGGCGATGGCATGCGTTTAAAACGGGTTGCGGGCATCAAGCTTTCGCCGACCGCGCGCCCTTGAAGGCGATCGCGGCAAGGATGAGGCTTGCGATCACATTCCAGCCGGCAAAGGACAGGCCGAGCAGCCGGAACGATGCTTCCGTGCAGGACGGGCCGTGCTTGGTGTTGATGTCGGAAAGCAGGTCGCCGGCATTCTGCGTAACGCCCTGCGCCGAGGTCGCGCAGGTTGCCGGCCCTTCCCAAAAGCCCCATTCGACACCGGCGTGATAAACGCCCATGCCAGCGCCGACCAGCATCATGATGCCGGCAATCGCCAGCAGCAGCCGCGTCAGTCAGGCCGGCCCGCCGAAGAGCGCCGAAAGCAGCGCCGCCACCGCGACGGGAATGCCGTAATAATAAGGGTCGCGCTGCAGGAGGCAGAGCGCGCAGGGAATATAGCCGCCGATATGCTCGAAGGCGAGCGCGCCGCCGACGGTCGCGGCCATGCCGAGCGAAAGAAGGCCGGCGGAGGCCTTGCGTGAGAGGTCGAGGGAAGCCGTCATCAGGTTCGTCCAATCGGGCCGGTGGGGATACCGGCGAAACGGCGCCGAGTTCTAACAGGTGCCGCACCATTGTAAATCACCCGCACGGATAAGTGATCACCCGCCGCCGCCGATTTGCCGGTTGCCGCCCGCGAGCGCATCGTGTAAACGGCGATGGCTGCAGGTGCCGTGCCCCATTGGCGGAACTGGTAGACGCGCTCGACTCAAAATCGAGTTCCGAAAGGAGTGCTGGTTCGATTCCGGCATGGGGCACCATTTTGACTTGAGAAACCCTGATTTCTCAGCTATTTCAATGCTCAATCGATCCCTCTGGTCCACATTCCGGTCCACCGGAGGTCCACAATGGGGCTTGTATTGAAATACGCTAGACTGACAAAAGCCGGGACATGGCAGTACCGTCGCCGTATCCCAACGGCGATTAGAAACGTGCTGAATCAGGGGGAATTCAAGCGATTTATCGGCGCAACACGTCCGGAGGCGATGAAGGCATACCCCCGGACAGAGGCCGAGTTTGACGCGCTGGTGCGGGAAGCGATGCGCCGCCGTGACACCAATGCCGAGTCTCCTGCATCGCCGCTTGAGCTTCACCAGAGGGCGGAACGTCGCGCGAAGGAATTGGCGAAAGAGGTCGTCATTCTTGGCGGACAGGAAATACCAGCATCGGACCCCGACGCGGCACGCCTCCTGCGAGAGAGCTATATATCCCGCCTTCCTGTCGATCCAGCGACCGGCGATCCTGTCGGGGGCGATCCTGTCGAAGGGCGGGCTCTTGGCATTCTGGTGAGCGGTGGTCTCTCCCGTCCAGCCCCGACGCTGGAGGATGCGAAGCGCCTCTACCTGAGAGAGCGCATCAAAGGGGATATCAACGAACGGCAGAAGACTCAGCGCCTCACCCGCGTCATGGCCTACCTCACCCATGCGATTGAGGCGGATCGTCGGCTAGATCGCCTCACCCGCGAAGACGCCCGCGAGGTCCGCGACCATATGCTCCGCGACCTCAACATAAAGCCCGCCACCGTGGGCCGCTATATGAACGACATTCGGGCCTTGATCGCCTTCGGCATTACCGAGTTCGGATTACGGGATGCGCTGAACCCGTTCCTGCGGCTGTCAATTCGTGTCGAGACGGTGGCGAGGGAAGAGCGGTCCCCCCTCCCTGAGAAGACCTTGAAAGCAGTCCGCGCCCGCATATCAGCCCGTGCAGGTGCCGACCTGTGGCAGATATGGCGGATACTTGAGGGGACAGGATGCCGACTGGGTGAGGTCACTGGGCTTCTGGTGTCGGACGTGCACCTCGACGCCGCTGTGCCCTATCTCGACCTGATCCATCATCCCCATAGACGGCTCAAGACGGCTGGCTCAATTCGCCGTGTGCCGCTGGTCGGAGAAGCCCTAAGCGCCGCCAAGGAAGCCGTGAAAGCCGCTGGAGACGGTCCCGCGCTCTTCTCACGGTATGGTCGAGGTCGAGGAGCCGACACGGCATCCGCCAGCCTCATGAAGCACCTGCGGGCCGTGACGGATGATCCAAAGATCGTCGTCCACTCCCTCCGGCACACGATGAAAGACCGCTTGATCCGGGCGCGGGTCGGGGATGCCGAGCAAGATTTGGTCTTGGGTCACTCCAATGGCACCATGGGTGAGCGGTACGGTGGCCCCGATGCACGGCTTGAGGTCGCCCATGCTGCTGTGAAGGCTGCTCTCGGGAAGTGATGGCCCCAAAGACGGGATAAAACCCCATCCATAGCCCCCACGACTCCACCAGTGAGTCCGAGCGCCCCGCGATGGGGGGCAGCTGCCGGGAAACCTTCCGTGGCTGCTAGTGGACTCCTGTGGCCGATTATGAGGCCCCGCAAGTTTCCCTGCGAGGCCGATTTTTGAGAGGCGGAGTTTACTTGGCCCTCCACCCGTCCACGACGGTCGAGCCCCCGACGCGAACGTCAGGAACCAAAGACCGGAGCCAATCCCTACGCGCGGCGAGGTCCTTGACGCCTTGATCGCGGTTCGCCTGGATCAGGGCCGCGATGTCTTTTGCTTCTGGCGGAACAATACCGGCCGCCCAGTCGAGATTTTCTTGGAGGTCCGTTTCTATGGCATCCGCCACCCGCTGGCTTAAGAACCCGCTACGATTCCGCAGTTTCGAGATATGGTCCCGCCGCGATTTCACCCATGCGTGCCATTCGGCCCCATACGCCGCCCTCTCCGCGTCCTTGGCGCGTACCATCTTTCTAACCTTCTCCTCGTATTCGGCACGTCGCGCCGCCTTCCGCTCCGCTAGGGATTTCACGGTGATCGGGTTCGTGGCGTCGAGCCGGTGCCCCGGAAGGGACTTGGCGGCGATATACCAACGCTGCTCACCGGGGTCCGCTTCGATATACAAGTCCGAGGGGTCCTCGATCCCGTACCGCTTGGCGATGGCAGGGAATCGCGCCTCAATCTCCTCGGTCATCAGCTCGGGGAAGTCCGGGGGTAGATCGTTCGTGGCCTGCACGAGCATCCCGTTGATCGGGACAGAGGTGGCGAGAATGTCCTTCTCGATCTCGTTCTTGATCTCCCGTTCGGTTGCCCCGTGCTTCGACATGCTATCAATCTTGCGCATGACGGGGGTTAGGTTGCCCGCTCGTTCGTCCAGACCGAGATCCGATAGGGCGCTTTCGGCCAACTTCCGGCTGTCCTTGTAGGACAACTGGCTTTTCACCTTCTCGCCCTCGGGTACAGCGACCGCAGATGCGGAGAACGACAAAGCGTCGTCTTCGGTGAGGCCGCGGTTTATGGCCGCGTCGTAGGTCTCCAGAAACTCCCGAGACTGGGGGTTCTTGAGCATGTCGTTGACGTACGCCGGATTGGCGGTTTTCAGGTCCCGGTAGAGCTTTGCGTTGGCCTTGAGGTATTCCGGGGCCCCATCCTTCGCGAGGAGCGTGTCGAGGTTGGCCCGACCGGCAAAGCCGTTGAGCGCGTCCTGCCATGTCTCGTTGACGATGTTGTTCTGAGAGAACCACGTAAGGCGCTCCCGGTTGACCACGGTGCGTGGCCTGCTCAGGGTCCATTCCCTTTTGCTCGATCAGCTCGGCCTGCATCGCCTCGAACTCGCGTTCGCGAATGGCAACCACTCCGTCAATGATCTGCTTCTCGGAAAGGGTCTTTGTGCCTTCGCCGGTTGGGGAGACGATCTCGGTGTCCGTGATGTTCGACTTACCGCCCATGCGCAACATAGCGCCGTATGCTTGGGCGATGACGCGGTTCTCCTGTCGCTCGCTCTCCCGCTTCCTTTCCCGCTTGGCGAGGTCCTGCGCGGCCTTCTGGTGGATTTGCTGGAGGTTGTTCTGGCTGGTGGCGACCATCTGAGACAGCCCCTCAGCGGAATATCCCGGCTTGCCAAGGCGCTTGTCGGCCTCCGCCCGGGTGAAAGCTCCCCTCGCTACAAGGTTTTCGTCCGCGACCTGTGCCGGAAGGTTATTCTCGCGGAAATCCCTGTCGGCCTTCGCCCCCGCCTCGTCCAGAAGACGATATGCCTTGTCGGAATATGCCGGGATCGTGATGAGGGCGGGAACGGGACGGCCATCGCCACCAATCCGGGCACCTTCCAGCAACGCGCGGGCCGTCGTTTCATCGCCCCGATTGGCATACTCCTGCGCGAGCAAGAATATGGTGTCGTTCTGCTCCTGCCCGGAGAGGCCAAGGAATACCCGGTTCGCCGCCGACTTCTCGAAGACGATCCTCGCGGCCTCCGCCGGGGACTTCCCGTAGATGCCTACTGCGTCATCAATCGCGGCCCGGAAGCTGCCGACAATGGTGGTGCCGACCTCCTGCTTGACGACGGCGATCTTGTCCTCCGCGTCCTTCTCCATCCACGCCCGCCCGAAGTCAGCCGAGAGGCGGTAGAGGTGGCCCTTAGAAACCTCGGAAGGGAGCCCGGTTGCAATCTCCTGCCGGATGCGCCCAAATTCCGCTGCGGCATCACCCGTCGAGCGGTCGAAGTCGGTATTGTAGAACTCGGACCATCGCTTGCGCAGATCGTCGTTTGCCCGCTCGGCAAGCAGAAGCTCGGCGGCGTCTTGCTGCACGCGCTGACCGTCTAGGGAGCCGCTGGCGATCTCCGCCGCAAGCTGGTCGCGGTTCATCTGCTGGAGACGGGCAACCTGCTCCTTGTTGGCCCTTGAGTGGGGGTCGTCCTCATTGGCCTTCTGAACCGCCGCGAAACCCTGCAAGGCATTGTTCAGTCCCCCGAGCGCTTCTGCGAGGCGGGAAGCGTTACCTCCCACCTCACGCTGCTGCGGGCGGATGAAGGAGGAACCGGGGATGCCGGTCGGCTGGATTGCGGTCTGCTGGATAGGTCGGATTTGGGCACGAGTGCCGAAGAGGTTCGTCATACTGGTGGTGGGTCCTTTCTACGGCGCTCAGGCCGGAGGTAAATGAAGATACGCCCCGGCGTCGGGAAGACACCAAGGATCAAGGGCAAGTCTTGGCGGACTTACGTGGTTCATCGAATGATGGCGGGGAGGAAGGGGGAGAAGACCATGCTCGAAAGAGCTATGAGGTGGAGAGACCTACTTCATCTTTTATGAGAGAGACTGAGAAGAGCTATCCACCAAAGAGCATGGATTATCTCGGGTGTCGGCTCCTCTGCTCCCGCTCGTTCCGAGGGTTGCCAGAGTGTCGGACAGGGCACCTAATCAGGTGTCACCTGTCATCAAATACGCGTCATCCACGATAAGGTGGCACTATATAAGGGAATGTCACCCCCTGCGAAATCTATATAACCCTTTCTTTTCAATTGGATAACTCGGCCTCATCGACCTCGACAGCCCCACGGTCTGGCCACTTCTCCACGGTCTGGCCACGTCATGCCGCCCGTGCCCGTTCCCATGACGCCGCATGACGCTGCACCGTACGCTTGGAGACCTCCAGCCTCCGGGCGATCTCCACCTTCGAGACGCCCAACCGAATGAAGCGCACGATCTGAGCCCGCAAGTGGCGACCTCGCACTTCCGCGTCGGTGAGGAAATCGCCTTCCCGCGTGAACCGAACGTGGCCCCTTACGGTGCGCTGGTACTCCTCGTATTCCCGACGTTCCTCCGCCTCCCGCTTCTCCACCTCGTGCGCGGGATAAGGCGAAGACAGGAAGCGCCGGACGCTGCGCGGGGAAAGGCCCATAATAGCCCCTATCTCGGCCCGTGAGTGGCCCCGTTCGGCCAGCACTCGGCAACCCTTATGGTTGAACTCAGCGGCTTCCTCGCGGGCTGTCGTGGCGTTGCGCGTGCGCCTCACCAACCGCCATCCTCCTCGTCCTGCGGGACAACATGATCGGCAACAATCGCCGCGTCGTTTCTCTTCACCCATCCCCGATGCAGGACGACATTCTCGGGGCGGAGGTCGAGAGGATCGCCGTTGACGTACCGGACAGCATTCCGTGCACCGGCACCCGCGATGATCCTTGCGGGCATGACAAGCGTTCTGCCGATGGGCACCCTGACGTAGGAGGTGCCGCAGCCATTGCTATTCAGGAGCCACGCCCCTGCCGCTCCAGCGTCTCGGACCTTCTGGAAATCCATTGCGGTGACAACGGCGTGCTGCCGCCCATGGCGATCAAGCGGCACCCGAAGGCATTTCCTGCCGTGCTCGTCGGTGAAGCGAACGGGGGCCGGTCGGTGGCGGGTGGCGGTCTTGGTTGAGGTTTCGGGCATGTGGAGCCTTTCGTGATACATAGGTGAAAACAAGTGGGAGACGAGGTGCGGAGACAGATAGGGAGAGATGCATGAGGCGCACACATTCCCGCCAAGCAATGCATAATCGCATAGCTTGTTGGCGCGGATCGTCCTTGATGGGTGGGTAATCACGTACTGATTGCCAGTACGTGCACCCTCTCGCCCGCCACAGAGAATGAGACAGCGATTTTGCGCAAAACCTATCTTGATGGGCCCGTAATCGAGCGGACTACCGTAATGGAGGGGTAATCAGTCAGACTTCCTCAATGAGGGGGTAATCGCCATTTTGTGCCGTCATCCTTGGTGAGGCTGTTATTGGCGGAGACTCTATCCCGGCTCCAGAACATGCACGATCTCCTCAAGGGAGGTCGGCCTAATCTGCATATACCTCATGGTCGTGACAATAGCGGTGTGGCCCATCCACTCCATGACGCGCTTCACGTCCACGCCACCGAGGACCAACCTCGTGCAGCACGTATGCCGCAGCGTGTGCGGGGTCACGTCAGGAAGATGAAGAGCCTCCCGCATGGTGTCCCATCGTGACCGCATCGTGTGCCGATTGAAGCCCGCGAACGGCCCCCAACGTTCATCGACGGCCCGACGATCCTTGACCGCGAACCGAGCCCGCAGGATCGCCCTACAGCGCTCCGTGAGGGGCACCGTGCGGGGCTTGTTGGTTTTCGTGAGCCAGAACGTGACGGTCTTGAAGTCCTTGCCGAAGGCGTCCCACCGAGCGGGCAGCATTTCGGAGAAGCACCGCGCCCCGGTGTCGAGCAGAAGGACGGTCAGGTCGTGAAGGTCCGACAGGTTCGCCAAGTCCCAGTAGGCGAGCAGGGCTTTCTCTTCCTTGTCGTCAAGGAACCGGAATTTGGTCTGCTCGACCTTGTTCCAGCGGAGGCGCGGGACGTTCGACACGAGGTCGTTATCCTTCGCCACCTTGAGCATCTTGGAGAGTGCCGCCGTCTTGCGGTTCACCGTCGCCGGGGCAAGTCCCTGTTCTGCGAAGTGGACGCGCATTTCTGCCGCCTCCGCTGGCGTGATCTCGTTCACGAGCTTGTTGCGACCGAAGTATTCGACCACATGCAGTCCGTTGCGAGTGAGGGAGGATTTGGCCCGCATGTCGTTCCATTCGGTGCGGCATACGTGGTCGTAGAGGTTGCCGAGGAGGGCGAGGTCTCGGGAGGACCGGGTGCGGGCGACGGCGGCGAATTTGGGAAGAGGCTTCCCCATGTCCAGCGCATACCGCGTCTGTGTCTCCCACCTCTCCGCTGCCTCTTGTGTCGTGAAGGTGGGCCGGAGCCGTTTTCCTTCCGGGGTCCGTATGTCAGCCTGCCAGAGATTACCGCGCATCCTCGCCATGGTCATGCCTCCCATTCGATGAGAGCGAGGCAACGGCTCGCCGGACTATCCTCGGGCAATCCGAGAAATCGGCTCACTTCTAGGAGCTTGCCTGTAACGAACAGGAAAGGAACCTGCGCCCCCCGGTCAGCAATATCGTCTCCCCCGGCGAGCGCTAGAGCGGCTTGGAACGCTTGGTCGATAACGTCTACAAGCGAGTTGAGGGCGAACCGGGCGGGGACGCTAGTCGGCGTTCCGGCGGCCTCCAGTGCATCGAGGGCGTCACAGAGAAGGCGAATGGGCGATGGTCCGGTGCAAATGGTCGAATGCATGTGATCTCCTATGCCGCAACAACGCGGCGCGGGAGAGTGATGCAACGAAATAAATACAATGAAAACAATTATATAGTCCCGATAATGGGACGATCTTGTCAGCGCAGGAAAGTAGTCTCGATAATGGGATTGGCAATGCCGCAAGGTATGAGGGCTTTGATGGCGGCATTGTCAAACGTGGTCCCGATAGTGGGCCTTTTGTGGACAGAATGTCGCACCCCGGCTATCTCCACGACACGCACGCAATGGCCGCCCTGCTATGGTCTAAAGAACGTGTCATAGGCACCCCATATGCCCGCCAGCGTCATGCCGCCAAGGGTGAAGTAACAACCGCCCATCCATATGATTTCCGCAATCTCGCCCATGCTCACGCCTCCCACCTCGCTAGAGCTTTCTCGGCGGATGCCCGGTCGTCCCTGATCCTCAAGACGGCTTGTCGCGACAAGCCCGTGGCCTTGGCGATGGCCGACGCCCCCGCCCCCTGCGCCCACAGGTCTATCACCTGCTGGAGCTCCATCCGCCCATAGCTCGGCTTCTTGCCCCGATATCTCGTTTCATCCCCCTTCCGCGCCTCTATCCCCGCTCGCTGGGCCGCTTTCGTCGCCTCGGCTTGGGCTTGTGCCGTCGCCGCCATGAAGGCGATCAGCGCGTCCCTTACGGCTTGCTGCACGGGGTCCTTGGTGGCCCCGTCGAATGTCATGTTGTTGATCACGGTACGGATCACGACACCCTGCCGCATGAAATGCCGGATCGCGTCCGTCACGTCCTGATAGCTCCGTCCGAGCCTATCCACCCATCGGACCACCAGCACGTCGTCCTGTCGCAGCTTGTCAAAGAGGCGTCGGCCCTCCGGCCTATCTGCAAGCTTTGTAGAGACGCCGGAGACGCCTTCATCGGCTATCACCTCATCAATGACAAAGCCCGCTGCCTCGGCTTGGGTGCGTTGGTGGGCAAGGTTCTGATCCAGCGTAGAAACGCGGGCATAGAGGACAGTCTTCATAGGAGCTCCAATTCGTCCGAATGGGTATTGTCCGTATAAATATCTGTCCGTTGATCGAAGTCAACCCCTACGGACGCGCTTTCTGGCCCCTTCCAACCTGTCCGCTCAGGTATGCCCCAACGGACATAAGCCTTGCATTGGCGAACGTGGCGCGGAAGGCGAAGAAAATAGAGAAGGCAGGCCGGAGGGCCGTGCACATCAACCGGCAACGGCAACCGGGCCACCAGCAGGCCCAAAGCCAACCCCACCGGGGGGTGCCGCGGTTCCGCATCTGTCGAGGTCGATGCCTCGGATTTTTGGGCCAGTTTTAAACCGACTCATGGCAGGTTCCGTCACGATGAACATAGGGGACCCCGATGAATGCTACCTTCGACACCACACAAACCGAACAAAGCGTAGCGACTTTCGAGTGCTTTCACGTAACGCGAAGGTTGCCCTACGGCCCCCAAAGCGACTGGGAGGTCGGGCAAAAGCGCATTGTCGGGCGCGATGATAATCCTTTCTTTGGCTTTTATGAGAACGCACGATCCTACCCCCTAACGCTGGCAACCGGCGAGGTCATCCAAGTACCAGCTATTAGATTTTTGACGGGCGTACAGTCAGGAGAGATAACGCCGAACAACCTCCCCGCAGCAGCAGTTGAGATTGCAAAGCACTACCTTATGCTTGCTCACGAGCTTATCTACGAGGAAGTGAGGTTGACGGCCGCCCCCCTCTTGCCGTCACGCAAGCGCTGTCTCTGGACGTCAGACAGCTTAGAGCAGTCCAGAGATTGGGCCGGAAACCTTGGAGGAGAGTGCAAGATACTCCGTTTGGAGGTGACTGGCTCCCGCCATGTCGCTGACTCCAATCTTCTGCTTGCGGACAGCGAACCGCTCTCGGAAACCTATCATAAGGCCGGAATGTACTGGCGCGGCGAGCGGTCGGCGCAGCCGTTCCTAGAAACTTTGGTATCAGGCCAATTGACTGTGCTTGAGGTTGTTCACTAGCTCTCTTGGCAAACAACCTGCGATGCAGTAGGCTCCCTAGCGGTCCACAATTGGGCCGCATGAGGTCCACAATAGCGGAATTGGCTCAATATTGGATCGTCTATAAGCATCTGAATAAACTGCATAATTTTGGAAATTCTCGCAGTTCGATTTAGTGCCTAGCCGCCGGCATGGGGCACCATTCCATTTTAATGCATATTTGAACTCCCCATGATTTTGAATGGCATTGATATTCTCGCGCTGCCGCGGCCTTCCCCTGAAAAGTGATCCTTCTCGTAGTATGGCTTATGAGCCTCAGAAGGACATTGAAATGGCAGCGAAGAGACATGGGGCAGAAGAGCTCGTCACGAAGCTTCGCCAGGTTGACGTGCTGAATGCGCAGGGAAAATCGATGGCGGAAGCGATCCGGTCGATATGCGTGACGGAAGTTACATACTACCGGTGACGGCCCGCATACGATGGCTTGAAGGGCGACCAGGTAAAGCGGCTGAAGGAACTGGAGACGGAGAATGCCCGGCTGAGGCGTGCGGTGTCCGACCTTAGCTGGACAAGATGATTCGGGCCGATGCCGCAAAGGGAAACTTCCAAGCCCCGCTCGCCGCCGCGCTTGCGTGGATCATGTGATCAATGATCTGAAGGTGTCCGAACGTCGGGCATGTCGGATTCTCGGTCAGCATCGTTCCACACGGCGCAAGATCGCCAAGACCTCAGATGGTAAAGTGGCGCTGACCACCGACATCACGGCGCCTAGCCCAGCGTCAACGCCGGCTGTGGCCACAAGGCCGAGCATGCACTAACAGTCCAAACAGATCACCCCATGGGGGCGGGCCATCTTGACGAATCTACCCTAAATTGTGTTGCGCTCCTTTGAGGGCGCGTCCTCGCCTGAGCCTCCCAAATCAATTCAGGTTTGAAGGTGTCGGCAGAAATACCAACGTCTTGCCCAATTCTCTGCAAACCAACGCTTCACAACGACCGAAAGGGTCTGTTTGCGGGCATGCCAGGTTTATTGGCCTGCCTTTTCCAGACAGTTTTGATGGTTAGGCGTCGCGGTGCCCGAGCCGCGTAACGAAGACATGGAAGATCGGCACGAACATTACCGCCAGCACAGTGCCGGAAATCATTCCGCCGAACAGGCCGGTTCCGATGGCATTCTGGGTTTCCGAACTTGCGCCAGAGGCTATGACCAGCGGCACCACGCCCAATGTGAAGGCAAGCGATGTCATGACGATGGGACGCAGGCGGAGACGCGCGGCTTCTACAACAGCTTCGACGAGACCATGACCATCCATCTGCCGTTTGCGGGCGAACTCTACGATCAAGACCGCATTCTTCGCTGAAAGACCAATGAGGGTGATCAGCCCGACTTTGAAAAAGACATCATTTTCCAAGCCGCGCAGATGGACTGCGATGATGGCCCCGAGAACGCCGAGTGGCACGACGAGCATGACGGAGAGCGGCACCTTCCAGCTTTCATAAAGTGCTGCCAGCACCAGAAACACGATCAGAAACGAGAAGGCCATTAGCATCGGGGTTTGAGCACCTGATTGTCGCTCCTGCAAGGATTGCCCCGTCCATTCGACAGCAAAACCCTTGGGAAGCTGGAGGGCCAGTTGCTCGATCTCGTCCATGGCCTTGCCACTGGAAACACCTTGTGCCGAAGAACCGGACAGGCTGGTCGAGGGGTATCCATTGTAGCGTGTGACCTGCAGGGGAATGGTCGACCACTGCGGCGTTACGATCTCCGAAAGGCGGACCATATTCCCGGTGCCGCTTCGGACATGCAGGTTGAGAATGTCATCCAATTGCATGCGGCTTGCCGGCTCTGCCTGGAGGATGACCTGCTGCAACCGGCCGTCGTGCGGAAAGTCGTTCACATAGGTCGAGCCTACGGCATCACTCAGCGTATCGCTGATCATGGCGTATTCGACACCGAGGGCGCTGGCCTTCTGGCGATCGACCTTGAGCGTGACGCTGGGACCGCTTGGAAGCCCATCGATGCGCACGTCGCTCAGGAGCTTGCTCTTCGATGCAAGCTGGGTGAGCTGAGCTGCAGCTGCGGCAAGTGCCTTTTCCCCATGATTGGCGCGATCCTGAAGCCGCAGTGAAAAGCCTGATGTGGTGCCCAGTTCCTCGATTGCCGGCGGCTTGAGGCTCAATATCTCACCCTCGTTCGCCTTGGCCATGGCATCAGTTGCGGCATTCACTTCGTCGTCCACGCTTGTCGCGCGCTCGCCCCAATCCTTCATCGTCGTGAACGACATTGCCGTATTGGAACCTGAACCCGAGAAACCGAAACCCATGATCGTAAGGTTGTTGACGATATCCGGTCGCGTTTGCACATGCTGTTCGAAGAGATCGACCACGTCGCGCGTGCGTTCCGCCGTCGCCTCTGCCGGCAGCGTGAAGGACGTCATGAACGAGCCCTGGTCTTCCTCCGGCACGAATGTGGTCGCCAGCGTTGTGTAGCCATAGGCCACGGCGCCGAGAACCGTAAGATAGACGAGCATCACTCTCCCTGTCCTCTGCACAAGCCTCGCAATCCAGCCCGTGTAGCGCTCGGTCAAACGGTTAAATCCACGATTGAACAAACCGAAGATGCCCTTTCGCTGAAGATGACCGTGTTTGGCCGGCTTCAACAGCGTCGCGCAAAGGGCGGGCGTGAGGCTGAGTGCAAGAAAGGCGGAGAAGAGGATAGAAACGGCCATCGACACCGTGAACTGACGATAGATCGCACCGACCGAGCCGGATGCGAACCCCATCGGAAGAAAGACAGCGGTCAACACAAGGGTGATCCCAATCACCGCGCCTGTGATTTCAGTCATGGCCTTGCGCGTCGCCTCACGCGGTGACAGGCCTTCCGTTGCCATTAGCCGCTCGACATTCTCAACGACCACGATGGCATCATCAACAATGATGCCGATCGCGAGAACCATGCCGAACATCGTCAGAACATTGATCGAATAGCCGATTGCCAGCATGACGGCGAATGTGCCGAGCAGTGCGATCGGAGCCACGATGGCCGGGATGAGCGTGTAGCGGATATTCTGCAGAAACAGCAGCATGATCAGGAAGACGAGCACCATGGCCTCGGCGAGCGTCTGCACTACCTTCTGAATAGAGACCTTTACGAAAGGTGCGGTGTCATAGGAGATGGCGTACTCGATCCCGGCAGGCATGGTGAGGGCAAGCTCCGCCAGGCGCGCGCGCACCCCGCTCGACGTGCTGACGGCGTTGGCGCCTGGGGTCATCTGAATGGCGGCTGCGGTCGCCGGCTTGCCGCCGTCGAGAATGGCAAAGCTCGACGACTGCGATCCTACCTCGATCCTGGCGATATCACCCAGGGTCAACCGCGAACCGTCCGGACTTGATCGAATAATGACCTCGGCAAATTCTTCAGGCGTCTGAAGCTGGCCAGTGACGTTGAGCGGCACGCTGACTTTCTGTCCGGGAACCGTCGGGGTATCACCCAATCGTCCTGGCGTAACCTGGATGTTCTGGGACTGGATCGCCTGCGTCACCTCCGCCATGGAGATTGAATGCGCCAGGAGACGCATTGGATCGACCCAGATCCGCATGGCCGCTTCCGAACCGAACGACTGGACGCGGCCGACGCCGGCCACACGCTTAAGCTCCGGAGCGATGTTGCGGACCAGATAGTCATCAAGCGCGAGCGCGTCGATGCTTCCGTCCCTCGATTTGATGGAAACGATCATCAGGAAACCCGAGGATGCGGCTTCCACGGACAGCCCGGCCCGCCGTACCGGCTCGGGCAGCC
>APMI01037993.1_pt1 | contig 14256 bp, 8 predicted proteins | sample 667938 | NCBI WGS metagenome assembly APMI01 (sample SAMN01084076, study PRJNA167559) | wastewater metagenome | biome: Wastewater | place: Denmark: Ejby Moelle, Odense | collected 2011-11-28 | reverse complement strand
GGTTTCGCATCTATAGTTTCCTTTCCTTTCACTCCAATCCTTACTTTTTTCATTTCCTACCACTTTATATTTACCTGTACACCTTGGCTATAATTTGGAAATCGTAACAATACCGTTTTTGTTTTTGTATCCCAACTATTGGTAAATAATTCTATCTCATTATTACTTAAGTTTACAGAAACTACTTTGGGTGGCATTGGCAATCTAATTCGCATTGCGTTAATAGTGTTGGAGGGACTTTTTGCTATAAATGTATAACTGTTGGCTGCCACTACTTCGTCATATATACGCGAGGCAGATGCAAGCACTTTAGGCTCTTCAGTTTTAATAGTTGATATATCAAACAAAAATGACTGAGTGCCGGGTAGAACTTCTTTCACATCTAATACAGGTAGTTCGGGGTTGAACAAGTCTATTACCGGTCCTTCAATTTTGAGCGAAGCGTCTTCGGGTTGGCTTTCATCCATAACTGCAGCAACGATATAGGCGCCTCGTTTTAAAACAAAATTATTTTTAAATTGAAGTTGCCTTTCTCCAGCATACACTTCAAATGCTCTTTCTACTTGTTCTACAAATGCAGTATCTGCACCGACGGTTAAAACCATTTCCTTAGGATCTTGGCGATTAATGCGAACCCATCCTTTCCCTATTTTATTAAATTGTCCGTTTGAGATCGTAGTTTTATTCAATGCCAATTTTTGAAACAGATCTTCGGAGGGTGCTTTGTATTTTTTCTCATTTGTATTCCACCACTCCTGCACTTTCTGAAACGGGTCGTTATCTTTTCCATAGTAAATCAACACGCCTCCATTCGCTACCCATTTGGCTAATGCAGCATGATAGCCTTCACTTAGCGGCTTCATATTTGCGTAACTCATTATTAAAACCTTAATCCCTTTTAGTGTATTAGCATTAAACAGGTTTTCCATGTGAACGGTTTCAATTGGTACGCCTCGTTTTAATAATGGCATTGCCATTCCATAGAAATTAGAAAGCTGGGGATCTTCGTAGCCGGCATGAGTAGGGAAACGCTGAAACATCATAGAATTGGACACCAAAATTCCAATACCATGGCTTCCATTTAATTTGTTTTCAGACTTGGGTATTTCATTTAGCGCATTAACCATTACCTGCATTTGTGTAGCATAAGCTGGCGATATGGGCTGCCGCTCATCGCTATTCTCCAGTTTGAATTTTCCCAAATAAATGCGGTTGGGCCATGGCATTACTTCATAATCGGCCACTGATGGATATAGAAGTTTTGCTACAAAAGTAGCCTGATAGTTTTTTTTGTAATCATCCCATGTGCGAGGCCAATCTTCTATTGGATCAGTAAGTAAAAAAATCTTTTTGCCAGTAGGTTGTATCATGGAGATCATTGATCCATACTCTAAAAAGGCGTTTTCAAAAACTCGTTCTTTACTAACACCGTTAAAATAGACAGGCTCCCGTGAAGTGCCAGTCCATACCTGAGCAATATATCCATCCACATCGTTTATAGATGCTAGGCTGGCTTCGGGGCTAACTATCTTCCATGCGGAATAGTTAAGCAACGAATGAGTGGGTACATAGCATTTCACTTCTTTTCCAACACTTTTGCTATACGCTTTTACATAAGCAAAACAGTCTTTCAGTGCGTTATAATACAGCTGATATTTTAGTTTGGATGAAAGCCAGGTTGCTTCTGGAGACTCGTGTTGTGGCCGCCAATCAAAACCATAATAGTTTTTCCATTCTCTTTTAAATGATTCACTGTAGCCTGCTCTTGCCCAAAATTCGGGTTCTTCTAAATGAATAGCTACAACACCCGCATCTATTGCCCGTTTTAAATGCGTTTTTAGATAATTGAGATAGTTGGCAGAAGGCACAATATATGGTACGTTTTTCCCATGCCATATTGTATCTCCGTTTCGCTGTACCTGTCCTTCGTCTAAATGTGTTTTGCCATCGTACTGTCCCAAAAAATAATCCTGATATTGTCCCCAGGCAATGCCGGTCATAAAGTGTACTTTATATCCTTTATCCCTCCAACCCTTTACCCGTTGCTCAAAGTTTCCGCCGGCATCGTTAACACCATAAACGATAGCCACATCAGATCTTACATCATAGGCCTCGTTCCAGGGTGCTGCAATTTGGAATGCTGTTTTTTCCTGACTTTGTGCCAACAACATGCCCCCGGATAAAAGAAATAGCAACAGTATCTTTTTCATAAAGTTCTGTTTATATTTAAAGTAAATGCGGCTTTTCGTTTAAGGTTTTCCATAGTAGTTCGCCAAATAAAGTATTAGCCCATGCAAACCATTTTCTCGTAAACTTTGAAGGATCGTCTTTGTGAAAAGATTCATGCATGAACCCTGTACCTGCATGAGTGTTCTGCAATATTTTAATGCACTTACGAATTTCGCTGTCGCTTACTGATGTTATGGCCTGCATCGTGACACTCATCGGCCAAATCATATTTTTTCCGATGTGTGGGCCTCCAGTTCCTTCTCCAAACTTTCCACTAAAGAAATAGGGGTTCTCTTCAGACAATATAAATTTTCGTGTAGTTTGATAAACAGGGTCGTTTGCCGAAACCGCATTAAGGTAAGGTAGCGATAACAAACTGGGTACGTTGGAATCGTCCATTAACAACTGGCTGCCAAAGCCATCAATTTCAAAAGGATATATTTTGCCGTATTGTGGATTTACGGCCACTGCATATTTTTTAACTGCGGTATCCACTTCATTTGCAAGATCTGACAATTCATTAGAAAGAGCATGATCGCCATTTATTTTGCTTACCATTTCAGCAGCCTGCCTCAGGCTAACAACCGCAAACATATTAGAAGGTATCAAAAAGGGAAAAATGGTAGCATCATCACTGGGTCGAAAAATAGAACAAATTAATCCTATTGGTTTAACGGTAGCACCTGTTCCCATATTTGGAACTGCATCTATTGCCCATTGTGATGTTCTTCTAAAACTATAAGGGCCAACGCCATTTTTTCGTTGCTGATCTTTACACACTTTTAATGTTGAAATAATAGCTTCTTTCCATTTTGAATCAAAAGGTGTAGTATCGCCAGTTTGTTTCCAAAAATGATATGCCAAGCGAATGGGATAACATAAGGAGTCTAATTCATATTTACGTTCATGCACACCGGGTTTCATTTCGGTATGATCTGTTTTCCATTCTCCAACTTTATTTTCATCATTGTAAAAGGCATTAGCGTAAGGATCTTTTAATATAAAATGAACCTGTTTGTTGATAACGCCAGCAATTAGCTGATGCAAAGCCTTATCCTGTGGTGCGAAAGGAATGTATGGATACACCTGTGCAGAGCTATCCCTTAACCACATCGCATCAATATCGCCTGTGATGACATAGGTATAGGGTTTTCCCTTTTTCTCTTCATAAAAAACAGTGGTGTCGAGCGTGTTGGGGAAACAGTTCTCAAACAACCAGCCCAATTCCTTATTTGTTGTTTTACTTTTGAAAGTGCTGATAGCATTTTCTATAGCTACGCTTTTAAATTTTCGTTTATTTTCTGATACTCTTACAATAGGAAATTCTTTTTTTACTGACTGAAATGAAATTGGGTTGTTTAGAATAACTCCGGTGCCTAATACGCCACCTGCTTTCACAAAATTTCTTCTGTTCATGTTCGTTGAATTTTAAATTGCGTATTCTAACGCATTTTTGTGCCTGCTATAATTATTACTTGGCCTGATTACTTTATTGCAATGCAATATCTGCACTCATTAAAAACACATTGTATGGATTCCATAATGACATTGTAAAGTATAACTTATTCTCATCGTTTTGTATAGGATGCATGTAAGGGCTATACAAACCAGGGTATTCCTTTGCGGTTACCATTACCTTAGCAGTGCTCCATTGGCCCGTAAGTTCGTTGGCCTCTCTGTAAACTATGGCGTGTGTTTTTACAACCGGATTGGGATCATGCAGATAATCGTACATATAAGTAATGATCCACCGTTTATACTTTTCATGATACAGCAACGAAGCTTCGCCTACCGGTGCATTTATAACCGGCATTGCAGCATCTTCCATTCCTATAACCCATGAGTGTCCATTCCAATATTCATACTTGCCGAGTTCCTTGATGTACTCCTCTTTAAACCGAGCCAGATACCCAGAGCTACCACGTCCGGCAAGGGTACCAATCATATAAACATACCCATCCCTTTTTGCATAACAAACCTGCGAGAACTTACTGTCGCTTTTAAAAGTAACTTGCTCTATTCTATGCCAATTATTTCCTCCGTCTTTTGATTCATAGATGGATGAAAAATTTGTCAACCATCTGCCTTTGGGAGCACTCCACTCATAAATGTTCATATAATGCACATAATCTGCTCCGTTAGCATGTATTGCTCCCGTTGGAATTGACGTTTGATACGGATTAGGTTGGGCTTTTGCCCCTGCACAAATTTCTCTGGCACTACCCTGTTTGTCCACTGCCATGCTGTCTATAGAAAGGCCATCGCTCAAGTTTGTGTCATTAGAAAATGCAAGCACATTAGACCGCCAGTTACTTCCATTTCCACCTCCTTTGTCGGTTGGCACAAAATCCTTTCCATTTGTATCGCCGAAAAAAATACCGGTTTTGCCATTCTCCATATACCACATAATACCCAAATCGGTACCGCCCACATCATAGTTGTTGGCAGTGTTGTTGGGGCTGGGCAAGTTTTCATTGGGTAATGGATTTCCAGTAACACGAGAAACTTGCCGAATATTTGACAGTACTATCCCATTTGATTCTTTGTTAATACTGCTGATATTTTTAGTACAAGTGCAGCTGGTTAATAGCAGAACTATAACTACATATGTTGTAGAAAAGAATGAATGTTTCATGTGTGTACATTTTTTATTGCCACATGAAATTCGCCATTGAAACTTCATGCCAATTGGGACGATTGCTACTTATGGCTTCATTTCATTTTACATTTAAACAAAAGCTGCCTTCGTCAGGCAGCTTTTGGATATAAAGATGGTTAAAACGGTTAAGGGACATCTACTCTGATAGCTTCATTGTAGTTCCACCGCCTTACGCCTTCGGTGGTATAGTTTATTCTTGCTGCTGCACGAACAAAAACTGTTCTTCCAGATTGAATGGTACCATTATGTGTAACCTCAATAGGTGTACCTAACAAAGGTTCAAAAGAATTCCCACTATACGCAATCTCCTTTCGCCTGTTATCATTATAAGTAGCACGGTAGCCTACAAAAGGTGTTTCGCTTACCATGAACTGTATATCGGTTACGTTTAAAAAATTATCGTTATAGTTGCCCATCGGTTCTATTTTAGCTTTGAAATCTTCCCTGTTTACACCTCTGGTTACTTTTACTTTGGCTTTAATAATACCATTACTAACAGTAGGCTTCTCCACCCATTCCACTTTAAGGAAAGGCTGCACCTGAAAATCTACCGTAGTAACCCCTTTAATATCTACAGTTTTGCTTTCGTTGGCAATGGTATCTCCCTTATTATTTAATCTTACCAGCGGGATAAATGCTCCATCTATTCTTACATTATAAGTACCGGAAAAAACTTTCGTATTTTGATACACCCCTTCTTTCATGCACCAAAAATCAAAATTATCCGGCGTGGGAGTTTCCTTCCAGCTTAGTTCGCGCAGCCGTATGCGTGTTCCTTCGCTACCCTGATCGGTAAGGACAGGATCGCCAGTTTTTACGTCCACTATTTTTCCTTTTATGGTTTCACCCGGCTCGGCGTAATTGTCCGGCTTGCTGCAAGCCACAAAGTAAATAACCGGGATCGAAAAAATAACATATTGTAATAGCTTTTTCATCTTACTATTTTTAATTTTTTAAATAAAATAATACATCCGCACAATACTATCGTCCGGGTTGTTGATCTATTACCGGGCTCTTCGAAACCTGGTCTCCAGGTATCATGAAATAATATTCAGGATACGTCATTCTGAATCGAATACGGAAAGTTTCAGGACCTGGATCAAAGAAATACTTGTTGGCAATTGAGGAATAGAATGGGTACAAGCCGCTGTAGTTGGTACCATCTTCTTGTGTTGCTCCATTTACCCGATCGGATACCTGTGTTCTCCACCGACGAATGTCCCATAATATCTTATGTTCAAAAGCAAGTTCCTTTCTTCTTTCCTTTCTTATTATATCCAAGCCTGGAGTGCCTATAATATCCCCAGGACCTGCCATTGCGGTAGCACCTGCTCTTTCTCTTATTTGGCGAATGGCTTCGTAAGCAACGCCTATAAGGTTTTGACCATCAGGAGAAGCCTGACCTGCTAATTCTAGCTCCTTTGCAGCTTCAGCCAAATTCAATACTACTTCTCCCAAGCGCATCAAAATAAAAGATTGTTCTGAGCGAGCTTCCAAAACGAGATTTTGTGGCATATTTTCATTTTGGTATTTACGAACAAAAAATCCCGTCATGGCAGAGGTGGCATCATTTGTAAACGGACCGCTTCTACCAGAAGCACTTAAATCAGTTCCGTCTGGTAGTTTTACTACTTCATTCCCTTGCTGAGATGACACGAACAACACTTTTGTACTAAATGCTCCCACGCCACGATAAGCATCTGTTTCTGTGTATTTAACAGGGCCGGCTAATGTATAATTTACATTGCCGTTGATAGTGCGAAGCGGAGCTATTCCATTAGCTATGCTGCCTGTGTAAATTCCTGCTCTAATATCAATAGCTTGTCCTTTATACGTTTCGCCGGGTAATATTACAAAAGCTTTTAAACGAGGTTCGGCATTCTTGAAAAAGTCTGTAATATTATCGTACATGATATATTTTCCGTTTGCGTCAAAAGTTTTAATAGACCCATCTGCATTTTTTGGAATGCCATCAAACATTGTTACATACTCCAAGGTGGGGCAATTGCCAGATGAGTATCCGTTACCGCCAGCCAATTGACGAGGAATATTATACGCATCGAAACCATGTGCCAAATCAGGATATTTATAATCTTTTACAAAAATATTCTCGAGGCTAGAGGCATCAAAGAACATATCTATCATATTTTGCCGCTGACCATCTTTGTCCCCTGCTGACCATTTTTTCTTGTACAAATCATATTTGCCAGATTTGATTACTGCCATAGCGGATGCATATGCTTGTGCAAAATATTTATTGGCAGCAACGGTACTGGTAGCTGGGTCGAAACCAATAACCCGCACTTTGGTTTTTTGTCCAAACCCGGTAAGTGTGTTGTATTTTGCAATGCTGCCGGCGTATAGTGCTGCTTCCGATTTGAATGCTAATGCAACATATTTGTTTACCATACCCCGTTGCGGGCTTGTTTCACTTAATAGTGCAATGGAGCTATCCATATCTGCAAGTGCCTGATTCCATGTTTCTTCTTCTGATGCACGCGGTGTTTCCAACTCTTGTGCGGATTGTTCTGGATATTTTAATACGGATCTTACCAGAGGTGCACCGCCATAACGTTTGGCAAAGGCATAGTAAAGATACCCTCGAGCAAAATATCCTTCGCCCAACAAATGCTTATATTCCGATTCTTGATAGTTGCCTTTATATGCGGGCAGTGTTTCTAAAAGACGGTTGATGTCTCTTAGCAATGAAAAACCCCCAGTCCAGAAATTCCAGTTTCCTTGTCCCTCGCTTGTCATAGCACCGCTTCGGTCGCGCCCTATGGAACTTCCTTCACTCACACCGGGGCAAACCAGCCAGTCGTGGAAGAAGCCGCCACCTGGAGAATATTTAAAATCTTCATAAGGCATCTGGCTGTATATTCTTGACAAATAAACTGCCATTCCTTTTGACGAACTGAAAAGGTCAGCATCTTGTACCACATTTTTGGGTGGTACATCCAGATAGTGCTTACAGCCGACAAAAGACAAACTGAACAGTATTAATGCGAATTGTATATATCTACGTTTCATGTGATTTTTATTTATTTTATTAATGGTCACATGGAATATGCCGGCAATAATTCTTTTGATACATAGAACTGTGTGGCATATTTCATCATTTACATTTATTAGAACCTAACATTTAAACCAATAGCCACCGTTTTGTTTAATGGATATAGATACCCATACAAAGTATCCGTGTGCTCAGGGTCGACAAACTTGACTTTTGTAAATGTTAGCAGGTTATAGGCACTTCCATACACGCGTACGCCCGCAATACCTATTCGTTTTACCAGCGTGGTGGGTAGGCTATATCCCAACTCTATGCTTTTTAATCGTAAATAAGCCCCATTCACTGTACTAAAAGTGGAGCCTCCTCTAGGATTTGTACCCAAATAAGCATAAGTTCCTTTTGCCCATTCTGTATTTTTTGAGTAGGGGTCTGCGTTGGGATCAACGGGATGCCAACGATTCATAAATTCACTTAAAATACCAGAAGGCCCACCTCCCCACAAGGGGTTCATGATTTTTTCGCCATACGTTATGGTGGATAGTGCTTGACCTTGTAGCAGGAATGAAAAATCAAACCCTTTATATGCTAGCTCACTGTTCAAACTAAAATTCATCCATGGGTTCTGATTGAATCGCATAGGATGCACATCATTACCATTAATTTCTCCATCCCCGTTCCAATCTTCGTAGGCATAATCGCCGGGTAAAACACCAGCATCTACATAGGTGCTACTATTGTGTATTTGATCCCAATTTTGGAATTGTCCTGTGCCATTGTACAACCAGGAAACACCCTGTAGCCTATCATTCTGATTGTTTTTCCAATTACTCCAAGAGCTACCTATTGCACCTCTTTCTACATATAATCTCTTTATTCTAACTAACGACATCATGCCTTTTAGCCCATAAGAGAAATCGCGACCAATTGTATTTCTGTGAGAAAGCTGCAGTTCGAACCCGGATGTTAAGTCGCTATTAATGTTTTCCTGAGGAAGTGCGGCTCCAACTACGGTTGGGATACCACCATTTCGTTGCGCCAGCAAACCTACTCGCTTACGAGAAAAATATTCTGCGGTAACGCCCAAAAGTCCATTCCATCCAACAAAGTCGAACCCTCCATTAAATGTTCTGGATTCAAACCAGCCGATATTAGGATTTGGAATGCCTTTATTGTCTGCACTGGCCAAGAAGCTGTTGCCAAATACATATCCGGCAGTAAACCATCTTCTATCTGTACCGCCAGTAGGATAATTATATCCAGAGACAAATTGATAGGCAGAAGCGGCATCATCCCCCACAAGCCCGTAAGAAGCTCTAATCTTCAACTGATCGATAGAAGGGAACATGTTTTTAAAGAATTTTTCTTCTGATATACGCCATGCTCCAGCCACAGAAGGAAAAAAGCCCCATTGATTTCCGGGAGCAAATTTGGATGACCCATCATATCTAAAGCTATAGTCCAAAATATACTTACCTGCATAATCATAATGAAATGCTCCTACCAAACCCAAGCCTGTCATTTCATAAATATCACCAGTATTCATCCCCCCTTGCTGACCTTCAGCTATGCCTGCAAAAAGATAGGGTATTGGCAACACGAGATTTCTTTTTGCATTAAAATTATCAGCTTTCCTTTTTTGAGTTTCCCAAACCAAAAGACCCGATATGTTGTGTGCACTAAACTTCTTATCAAACCCTAATGAAGTTTGCGATAGCAATTGGCTTCTGGTAATCATACCGCGCTCTGCTTGGCTGGGCGAGTTCATAGAAACACCATTATACGCTTTTGTAGTTTCGTTATAAGAATACACCTGGTACTCTCTGCCATATCGGTTAAGTTCCCACATGTTCCAGTCGTAGGTTAGCATTTCTTTTAGATAAAGCCCTTTTATTGATGGAAAATCATACCGTAAGCTGGCTGATGGAGACATCCATTTTCGTTGATACTTTCTGTTCCCTGTAACATCTCCATTAATGTACGCTACGGGATTGTCTCCATCATTTTTGTCATTCCAATTTAGCTTAGATGGGTCGTTATTAGCATAAACCGGGAAAAAGGGCCCTACTTTCCAAAATCCTCTTATAATCCACCAACTATCTACATCGGAACGGTTTTGCTCGTCCATTACAAAATTCATCAATACTTCTGCTTTTAGATTATCGGTGATATTGGCAGTAATTGTAGAGCGAACGTTGTATTTTTTATAATTGAGATCATCGGTATTAAAAAAACTACCTTGGTATTCATACCCTGCCCCAAAATAATATTTTAGCTTATCTGTTCCTCCTGTTGCACTGAGATTATGTATGTATTGTGGTCCATACTTTTTAAAAACTGCATCTTTCCAATTTGTACTTTGCAGCTTACCGCTTTGGTATTCGTTTATTTGATCATCGCTATATATGCGATTTTGCCCCTGTAGCCGGTGCATAGATGCTTCATTTCGAAGTATCATATTATCTACTGCATTTACCGTGGTTGGCAATCCTGATGGGAACTGGAAAAGATAGGAGCCATTATAACTTAGCTCACTTTTTCCTGGTCGTCCTCTTTTAGTAGTTACTACTACTACTCCATTTGCCGACCTTACACCATATACTGCAGCGGTAGCATCTTTAAGGATGGAAATGTTATCAATATCATTAGGATCCAGTCTTTGCAATGCTTCGTTATCGCGAGGCACTCCATCTATTACAATAAGCGGACTGCCCATTGCTCGTATATCCATTTGCACATCAAAAGATCCGGGCTCGGAAGAACGCTGTGATACTCGAAGACCTGGTAAACGGCCAGTAAGCATATTCTGTACGTTTTCATTTTTGGTACGTACAATTTCATCTCCTTTAATATCGGAAACAGCTCCTGTAAGGTTAGCTCGCTTTTGCGTACTATATCCTACAACCACTACTTCGTCCATTTTATTTTCAATTGGGGTGAGGACGATGTTAGTATAAATGTCATTTTTTACAGACAGTTCCTGTGCTTTGTACCCCACGTTTGAGATGATTAATATAGCATTTTGATCTTTTACTTCGAAGCTAAAGTTTCCGTCTTCATTTGTACTGGTGCCATTAGTGGTGCCTTTTTCTATTATTGTAACACCAGAAAGTGGTTCACCCTTGTCATTCACCACTTTCCCCTTTATGGGATACGTTTTGGCTATTTTATCTTCATGCCCTATGATAACAACCAGATTGGTACTCATTGTTTTATATGAATATGCAGTGCTCTGAAGCAATTGCTGCATCACATTGTCGATAGTGGCATTGTTGGCATATATATCTATTTTTTGGCGGTCAAGTGCCACGTCATCGCTATAAAAGAAACGGTATTCATATCGTCGTTCGAGCCGTTTTAGTATAGAGATAATAGACTCCTCTTTCAGGTTCAAGTTGATTCTTTTTTGGGAAGACCCATTTATCGCTATGGCCTGAAATGAAGTAAGTAGAATAAGAAAAACAGAGAGCTTCATTATCATAAAAAATTTGATAAATACATTCTCCTGCCGTCTGGCAAGACAATCGCTTTTTTCCATAATTTTGTTTTTTCAATTAATAATGATTATTCATTGTTTTAAACAATGACAAACGTCGTTATCCGGGCAGGAATGTTGCAGCATTTCTGCCTTTTTTTATTGTTAGTGTATTTAAGTTACTGTTGGCATAGCATCGGTTTTTATTGTCAAAAAAAATGTTCTATTTATATATTGTTACATTGTCTCCCTCTATTTTATAGCGTAATCCCGAGATTAAGCTGAAAAGGTGTAGCACTTCCTGTAAGCTTTCGTTTTCAATTTTTCCATTAAACCGCTTTTGAAGCAGTTTCTGATCGTTTACCGTAATTTTTATATGATACCAGTTTTCCAGCATAGGAATAATATCCTGTAACTTTTGCTGATCGAAACTGATACTGTTTTTTAGCCACTGTGTTTCCAATATAGCCGAGTCTATTGGACTGATTGTAACTGGCTGCAATACTACTCCTACACTTTTTTTGCTTACCAGAGCGATATTATGAGTATCTGGCTGATAATTATTTTGAACGATCAATTTTTCGCTGGGTTTTAGTATTACTTTTTCATTGTGTTTTGCTTTCAGGACTACTTCTACCGAACCTTTTACTAATGTTGTTTGTGCATCAGGTTCGTTATTATAGGCTCTTACGTTAAATACTGTACCCAAAACCCGTACATCCATATTTTTTGTGTGCACAATAAATGGCCGATTCTTGTCGTGCGCTACTTCAAAAAAAGCTTCTCCTTCCAGTGTTACCTCTCTTTTTTGTTCTCCAAACGATTTTTCGTAAGTAAAGCGTGTATCGGAATTAATCCAAACCTTAGTTCCATCTGGTAAGGTAATATTTGATTTAAGCCCCTTTTGCGTAGTTACAATATTTTGTGCTCTTGCGGTTGTACTGTTATTATTCAAGAGCAGCACACTTGCCAAACCAATTAATACTAGAATAGATGCTGCTATTGCCATCGCCTTCATTAAAATTCGCCGCCGTTGCTTTGATCTTTTACTACTAACGGATAACGGATCTATGCGTAAACGAAGGCGTTCTACAGATTGCTGTACAAAATCATCTGAAATGTTATCGCCAAAACTTATGGCATTTTTAAAGATTTTACTGACAGCATCGGCGGTATCAACGGAAGACACATCCTCCATCAGAACTGTTAATTCCGATTGCTCAGACAGATTGATGATCTCGGTTTCTTTCTTTATTAATAATGTAATGAGCCTTTGCTGATCCATATTCATAATACAAGCTATTATTAAGTCGTAAAAAAAAATCGAATTCCTTAAAATGGTTAAAAAAAATTATACTTTTTCTTTTCCGATGGTGCGAGTACTAACTCCCGGAAATGACAATTTTAGTATATCAATCAGTTTTTTTGTTGCTATATACACCTGAGTGTCAACTGTTTTTACCGATATGTCTAATAATTCTGCGACTTCGGCATACATTAACTTTTCTTCTTTAACCAGCCTGAATATCAGGCGACATTTAGCAGGCAGGCTATCGATGGCATCATTTATAAGTTGTAGGTTTTCTTTGGATATAAGTTGGTTTTCGGGGGTAGAAAAGGACCAGGAGACATTTTCGGTTATTTCATGAAATTCTACCTTCTTTTGTTTTCTCAAAAAACTAATGGCTGCGTATTTGCAAGCTGTATATAGATAACTTGAGAGATTTTTGATTGCAGTTATTGTTTTCCGGTTTTCCCAAATTTTGGCAAATACTTCCAGTACTATTTCTTCGGCTTGTTGTTTGTCCTTCACAATAGCATTTACGAAAGAAAAAAGACCGGGCAAAAAATGCCTGTACAGTTTTGCAAAAGCTAACTGGTCATCTTTTTCAGAGATTAAACGAGCAAGTTCATTCGTATTTAACTCCATATATAAAGGAGGTTTATTGCTAATTTTGGACTTAATAACGCTATTTACGAGATAATTACGGGGTAAAGATAAAGGATAGCCGTTTAATACTGTGCCTTTGGGATAGATGATATGGGACGATGTTGATAACCCCAGCTCTTGATGAGCAAAATAACACCGAAATGCTGTGTGGAAAGTGAAGATAATCAGAATTTTGTTTCGGATTATCTTTAATCCCTTTTTCACACTACCTATCTGCCGTACACACAATTAAAAAAACCTGACGTAGTGTCAGGTTCTTTTAATTGTGATTTAGCACTCTTATTTAGTATCCTTGGTTTTGTTGCAATTTCGGATTTCTATCGATTGCTCCTTGAGGAATAGGAAGCAAATAGTTTCTATCTGCAAAACTGCGGGTTTCAATTACATTTCCATTGGAAGAAAGATTCACATTGTAGTCTCCATTGGGCTGGGTAGTAAGTAGTACTGTGCCTTTTTTTACACCAACCAACTGTACGTTCATTACCGATGGTGCAATTTTCCAACGGATAATGTCGTCTCGGCGTAGGCCTTCTCCTGCAAACTCAACCCGACGTTCTCTTCTTACAAGCTCTCTCAGTTTTGTCTGACTATTGTATTTTGTTCTATCGGTTTTTGGCATGCCAGCTCTTTCGCGTACAGCATCGATAGCGTTGTAAAGTTCATTATCGATTTGCCCCAATTCTACCTTTGCTTCCGCGATGGTTAACAATATCTCAGCATACCGAAACACAAAAACATCGGCTCCGGAATTCCAATATGCAGTTTCTGGTCTTACATAATTTAGATACTTTCGAAAATTGTAGCCTGTTTTACTGGCATTATCTGCTTTGCTGTAATAGTCCTCATTACCGGCTACTATAGAAGAATACACATTGCTTCCATTAAATATGGCTCCGGGGTGATGACGCTTGGCCTCAACCGGGGATCTCTGT
>APMI01007233.1_pt1 | contig 14267 bp, 8 predicted proteins | sample 667938 | NCBI WGS metagenome assembly APMI01 (sample SAMN01084076, study PRJNA167559) | wastewater metagenome | biome: Wastewater | place: Denmark: Ejby Moelle, Odense | collected 2011-11-28 | reverse complement strand
CGAAGCGGCGGCGGCGCTGCCGTTCCACCAGATCGCGCCGTGGAAGCGCTGGCTGTGCGGGTTCGCGCAGACGATCGCGCTGATCCCGATCTTCACCATTGCCGGGCTGCAATGGTTCTTCCCTTATGTCGCTTACACCCGGCTTTCGGATCAGTTCGATCGCGTGCCCGCGCTGATGCTGAGCGGCCTTGCCTTCATGTTCATTCCGCCGCTTGCGATGTTCGCGTCGATTATCGTCAAATGGCTGGTGATCGGGCGGTTCCGGGCGGGCGACTATCCGCTGTGGGGCGGTTATTATTTCCGCTGGTGGTTCGTGCGCCGCTTCTCCGAAGTGATCGCGACGCCCTATCTTGCCGGGACACCGCTGATCCGCACTTATTATCGGCTGCTCGGCGCGAAAGTCGGGCGGGACGCCTTTATCGGGCGCGGCAATATCGACGTCGCCGATCTGGTGACGATCGGCGACGGCGCGATCATCAGCGATTATGCGATGCTGGCGACGAGTTCGGTCGAGCGCGGGCTGCTCCGGCTCGGGCGGGCGGATATCGGGCGCGACGCCTTTGTCGGCTCGATGGCAGTGATCGGCCGCGACTGCGTGATCGGCGAAGGGGCCGCGCTGGAGGATCTGTCGGCATTGCCGGTCGGCGAACGCATCCCGCCGCGCGAGCGCTGGAGTGGATCGCCGGCGATCCGCGTCGAGAGTGATATCGCCTGGGAGCCACGCCCACAGACCGGCACCGCGCGGCGCCTCGCCGTGACCCTCGCGCTCTCGCTCGCCGCGCTGTTGCTGCCGCTGGTTGCGATCATCCCGATTGCACCAGGGCTGATTTCGATGATCGAGCTCGACTGGCGCAGCGAAACCTACACCTATCTGCTGATCGCGCCGGTGCTGGCGACGACCTATGTCATCCTGATGTGCGTGCTGACAATGATCGCCAAACGATTGTTCCTCGGCCGGGTGCGGCCGGGGCGCTATCGCATGGATAGCTGGTTTTACGTCCGTTTCTGGTTCGTCCAGCAAATCAACGATCTGGCGCTGCGCTTGCTCCACCCGATCTATGCCACGCTCTATGTCATCCCCTGGTATCGCGCGCTTGGCGTGAAGGTCGGGCGGCGGGCCGAGATTTCGACTGCGGCGGCGATCGTCCCCGATCTGGTCGATATTGGGCCCGAGAGCTTCATCGCCGATGCGGTGCTGTTCGGTGCGGCGCGGATCGAGCCCGGCGCGATCCGGCTGGCGCATACGAAGATCGGGCGGCGGACGTTCATCGGCAATTCGGCGCTACTGCCGACGGGGGCGACGATCGGCGACGGGGTGCTGATCGGCGTCCTCTCCAAGCCTCCGGAAAATCGCGCGGCGGAGCAGGCGGACAGCACCTGGTTCGGCTCGCCGCCGATCTCGCTGCCCGTGCGTCAGACGGTGGGGCTGTTCGACGAGGGCGCGCGCTTCAATCCGGCGCCGCGGCTGGTGGCCAAAAGGCTGTCGATCGAGGCGATCCGCGTCACCTTGTCGCTGACCGCGTTCATCGTCTTCTTCAGCCTGTTGCTGTCGGCGGTGAGCGAGCTCGATGACCTGCGCAACGGCGGCTACCTCGTGCTCGTTGCCTTCCCATTCCTCTATCTCGGCTTCGCGCTTGCGTGCGGGCTGTCCGTCGTGCTGCTCAAATGGCTCGTGATGGGGCGCTACAAGCCGACTACCCAGCCGTTGTGGAGCACCTTCGTCTGGCGCACCGAGCTGGTCACGGCGACCTACGAGAATCTCGCCGTGCCCAATTTGCTCGAGCCGCTGCGCGGGACGCCATGGCTTCCGGCCTATCTCCGGCTGCTCGGATGCAAGATCGGGCGGCGCTGCTATCTCGACACCACCGACGTCACCGAGCACGATCTGGTGCAGATCGGCGACGATGTTGCGCTCAACGATTTCGCCGGGCTTCAGACGCATCTGTTCGAGGATCGCGTGATGAAAGTGAGCGGCGTCACCGTGCATGATCGCGCGACGATCGGCTCCTATGCGATCGTGCTCTATGACGCGGAGATTGGGGAGGACGCACAGCTTGGCGACCTGTCGGTGGTCATGAAGGGCGAATATCTCCCGCGCGGCACCTCGTGGGAAGGATCGCCGGCGCGGCTCGCGCGCGGCGGATGACCTCGCTGCGCTAGCCTCGCCGTGCGAAGCTGCCGGCGTCCGCCATATCCCACCAGCGCCTGAGCCGTTGATCGCGCGCGCCGGCGAGCAACTCGCCGGGTTCGACGAACGGATAGAGTTCGTCCATCGAGCGCATCTCGGCGGCGTTGATACGCTGGCGCAGGCCGTCCGGCGTGAATTCGTCGGGGGTGCGAAGGCCGGCGGCGACAACGATATCGTGCAGCGCGTCCAGCGTCGCCTTTTGAAAGCGCGCGACGCGCTCGGCCTTTTGCGGGATGACGAGGCCGCGTTGGCGTGCGGGCGACTGGGTGGCGATCCCGGTCGGGCAGGTATCGGTGTGGCACCGCATCGATTGCACGCAGCCCAATGAAAACATGAACGCGCGCGCCGCGTTGCACCAGTCGGCGCCGAGCGCGGCGTTCATCGCGATTGATGCGCCTGAATTGACCTTGCCCGATGCGGCGAGCCTGATCTTGCCCTTGAGATTGGCGCCGACCAGCGCGTTGCGCGCGAGGATCAGCCCCTCGCGAAGCGGCATGCCGACGCGGTCGGAAAGCTCGCTCGGCGCGGCGCCGGTGCCCCCTTCCGCGCCGTCGATCACGATGAAGTCGATGAGGATACCGGTCTCGATCATCGCCTTGATTATCGCGAACAGCTCGTGAGGATAGCCGATGCAGAGCTTGATCCCGACCGGCTTGCCGCCCGACAGATCGCGCATGCTGGCGGCAAAGGCGAGCAACTCGCGCGGGGTCGAAAAAGCGGAATGATAGGGGGGAGAAAGGCAATCCTCGCCCTCCGGAACGTCACGGGTTCGCGCGATCTCTCCGGTAACCTTGGGCCCCGGGAGCAGCCCGCCGTGCCCCGGCTTGGCGCCCTGGCTCAGCTTGATCTCGGTCATGACGACCGACGGGTTGGACGCTCGGTCGCGGAAATGCTCGGGATCGAAGCGGCCGTCCTTGTCGCGGCATCCGAAATAGCCCGAGCCCACTTCCCATACGACATCGCCGCCGTGTTTCAGGTGATAGGGCGAGAGGCCGCCCTCGCCGGTGTCGTGATAAAAGCCGCCGATCTTCGCACCGAGATTGAGCGCCTCGATGGCATTGGCTCCGAGCGCGCCGAAGCTCATCGCGGAAATGTTGAGGCGCGCCGCCTGATAGGGGCGGGAGCATTGTTCGGTGCCGACATGCACCCGGCTATATTTTTCCGCATCGCGTGACGGCGCGATCGAATGCGCCAGCCACTCATATTCCTCCGAGTAGACGTCGAGCTCGGTGCCGAACGGGTGGGTCGAGACGTCGCCCTTGGCGCGGGCATAGACCAATGCGCGCTCGTCATGGCTGAACGGGCGGCCGTCGAGGTCGCTTTCGACGATATAGGAGCGCAGGAACGGCCGAAGCCATTCGAAGAACCACCGAAAGCGCGCCGACGCGGGATAGGTGCGCCGCAGCGAGTGATATGGCTGGAGCAGATCGATCAGCGCGATGATCAACAGCGGCACGAACAGGATCAGCAGCCATAGCGCATGGGGATGGCGCGTGCCGATCGCCGCGGTGGCGACGGTCCCGATCAGACCGGCGAGCAGGAGCGAATTGCGCGAGACGGCGTGATCGCTGAACAGCGCGTCGGCAATCGTCGGCTGGTCCTTCACGAAAGCAGATTCCGGAACATCCCGAAGACGTCTTCGCCGCGTCCGCCAAGCACGGCCTTGGCCGAGTAGAGCGCCATCCCGGCGACTTCGCCCGGCTCGATCTTGGGTGGCATCACCAGTTCGAACCGATCGGTCACAACATCGAGCAGCGCGGGGCCGGACGCCGCCAGCCAGTTTTGCACCGCGGTGTCGAGATCGTCGGCGCGCTCGACGCGCTGTCCGTAAAAGCCGATGGCTTCGGCAACGCGCGCGAAATCGGGATTGATCAGATCGGTGTAGCTGTCGAGCAGCCCCTCCACCTTCTGCTCGATTTCCACGAAATCGAGCGCGCCGTTATTGAACACTGCGACCTTGATCGGCAATTTCTCCTGCACCGCGGTGAGCAGGTCGCCGAGCAGCATCGCGAGGCCGCCGTCCCCCGACAGCGCGATCACCTGACGCGCGGGGAAGGCGGCCTTGGCGCCCAATGCCTGTGGCATGGCGTTGGCCATCGTGCCGTGGCTCAGGCTGACCACGGTGCGGTTGCGCCCGGTGGACGCGACGTGGCGCAGGCACCAGACCATCGGCGAGCCGCCGTCGGCGGTATAGACGGCATCGGGCGCGGCGTGACGCGAGATCGTCTCCACCAGATATTGCGGATGGATCGCGCCGCCCTTGCCGATCTTGTCGTGCTTCGCCTGTCTGGCGGTGGCCTTGCGACGATGCTCACGGCATTCCTCAAGAAACGAATCGTCGTCGCGCTGGCGCAGGCGTGGCAGCAAAGATTCCAGCGTCGGGCCGATATCGCCGACCACGCCGATATCGACCGGATGGCGCCGCCCGAGATGGCTGCCGTCGATATCGACCTGCAGGATCGTCGCTTTTTCCGGATAGAATTGGCGCCAGGCGAAATCGCAGCCGAGCAGCAGTAGCACGTCGCACGCCATCAGCGCGTGATAGCCGCTTTCGCTGCCGAATATGCCGGTCATGCCGACGTCGAACGGGTTGTCGTGCTCCAGAAAATCCTTGGCGCGTGACGTGCGCGCGACCGGCGCGTTGAGTCTTGCCGCCAGCGCGACCACCGCGTCATGCGCATGTTCGCAGCCCGAGCCGCCGTAGATGGCGACGCGTTTGCCACCGTCGATCGCCGCCGCCAGTCGATCCAGCTCGCCGTCCGACGGGCGGATGACGGGCGCGGCGCGATGCACCGCGAAATCTGGCTCTTGCGGTGCTTTCGCGCTCGATATGTCGGCGGGGACGATCAGCACCGCGACGCCGCGCCGGGCCAGCGCGGCCTGCGCCGCCATCGCAGTTTTCCGCCGAGCCTGCGCGGGCGTGCGGATCTCCTCGCAGAACACGCTGCACGAGGCATAGACGGATTTGAAATCGACCTCTTGCGGGAAATCGAACCCGAGCTCGTCGCGCACGATCTGGCTCGCGATCAGCACCACGGGTGCGCGATTGCGGTGGGATTCGAACAACCCGTTGATAAAATGCAGGCTGCCCGGGCCGCAGGAGCCGGCGCACGCGGTAAGCTCTCCGGTGAGCATCGCCTCGGCCCCGGCGGCAAAGCCGGCCGCCTCCTCATGACGCACATGGACCCAGCGAATGCTGCTCGTCCGTATCGCGTCGGTCACATGATTGAGCGTGTCGCCGGGGATTCCATAGCAGCGTCGGACGCCCGCGGCCTCAAGCGTTTTCACGATAACCTCGGCGATGGTCGGCATGGCCCTGTTTCCCATTGCTGTTGCGGAAGCGAAACGCAGCAACGCGAAGTTCGATCACCGGGCGGGCATGTTTTCTTGTGTCGCCCGCGCCCGCGGTGGCTCATGGTCGACTGGTGCGTTATCCTCATCCGCGCATTCAGACAGGAGGACCCTATCCATGCCCCATCCCGCGATCGGCGACGGAAGGGTTGCCGTCATTACCGGCGCCGCCGACGGAATCGGCTTTGCCGCCGCCCGCCGGCTGTCGGGGCTGGGCATGACGGTGGTGATGGCGGACAACGCGGCCGAGAAGCTCGCCGCCTCGGCGGCATCGCTTGGGGCCAATGCGCTTGCCTATCCGCTCGATGTCGCGGACCGTGCGGCGGTGGAGACGTTCGCGACCCACATCCGATCGACGGTCGGGCCGGTTTCGTTGCTGATGAACAATGCCGGGCGTGGCGGCGGGGGCGACGCGCTATCCGGTCCGGCAGGCTGGGACAAAGTGTTGGCGGTCAATCTGATCGGCGTACTGAACGGCGTGCAGGCGTTCGTTCCGGCGATGATCGACGCAGGCGCGCCGGGCGTGGTGATCAACACCGGTTCGAAACAGGGGATCACCCAGCCGCCGGGCGATACCGCCTATAATGTCAGCAAGGCCGGGGTGAAGGCGCTGACCGAAGGGCTTGCCCATACGCTGCGGCAAAAGGCGGGCGGGCGCATCACGGCTCATCTCCTGATCCCGGGGTTCACCTATACCGGCATGACCGCGCGGCACCTTCCGCAAAAGCCTGCCGCGGCATGGGAGCCCGATCAGGTGATCGACGTCATGCTCGCCGGCGTCGAGCGGGGAGATTTCTATCTTTGGTGCCTCGATAATGAAACGAGCAAAGCCACGGACGCGAAACGCATCCTTTGGGGAGCCGGCGACATCATCGAAAACCGGCCGGCGCTTTCGCGTTGGCATCCAGATTATAAGGATGAATTTGCGGCGTTCGTGGCGGATGCCGAGATATGAATCTAAGATGATCGAAATATTACAAAAGTATGAATCTTGAGATCGCGTTTTTGGCGCGAAGTTTTTTGAACGTATATTTGTCCGATAATAGTGATTTGTCCCAAAGCGGGAGAAATGGCCAGAAACGGGTCAATGTTGAACTGGTTAACAGCATTGAAGCCGTTTTGATCTTTGGATACTCGATCCTGAAGCGGGAGGTCGATCCCATCGACATCGTCAAAGCCCGCAACAGGGGATTCATTATGCGTGCGTTACTGAAACTCAGCGCCGTTGTGGCGGCGTTTGCCGCGGTTCCGGCCTTTGCCGTCCCGGTCATCACCTCGGCCGCGGTCACCGGTTCCAACGGTCACGCCGCAACGGGCACCGTGTGGAATACGGCATCCAACCAATATTATTCTCTGTTTGTCTCGCATCCTTACGGGAACACGCTGAACCCGAACGGCACCTTCACCTCGGCGCCGGTCGGATCGATCGGTGATTCGAACTACACGATCGCGGGCGACGGTTGGCCGACCAACACCAAGAAGGGCAATTCGGATCCCTTCTACGACCTTACCGTCGTGCTGACCGAGAATGGCGTGTCGAAGACGCTGACCGGCATTTTCGACGAGGCGACCCAGGCGTTCACGCCGACCGGCAATGCGGTCAAATTCTCGGGCGTCAATTATTCGCTGACCGATTTCAACTGGGTGCGCGGGCTTTCGAATATCGTCGGCTCGCACAGCGTCGGCAGCGCGGTCTACAAGGGCCAGCCGATCGGCTCGAAGTCGGATTATCAGGGCGCGTTCACGATCAACGCGGCGGGCGTACCCGAGCCGGCGACCTGGAGCCTGATGATTGTCGGTTTCGGCGCGGTCGGCGGCACGATGCGTCGCCGTCGTAACGCGGCGCTGGCTGCCGCCTAAGACTTTCCGGTCCGGAAAACAGAGGCCGGTCGATTCAAATGAATCGACCGGCTTTTGTTATGAGTGATCGATTGCCCCTTATCGCGAGGGTGGCGATCAACTCTGCAGGATCAAGGGGCCTTTCGGTGTTCGCAAGTGGGCGGCAAACGAAGGTTTATCGGCGCGCTGCACTGGAATATCGATCGCCAACGCGCTGAAGACGCGGCGCAGTTGGTCGGCATCCGGATGATTGACCTCGAACCGTTCGAGCGCAATTCCCTGTGGGGAATCCTCCGACGGGTGCGGCTTCGATCCGAGCCAGTCGATGAAAAAGGGCAAGCTGTCGTCCAGCGCGGAGCCCGACACGTTCAGCAATTTCCAGTTCAACTCGCCGCCATCTGCCCGCACGCGCCCCATTGCCCGCGGGCCGGAGGGGGAGAGGCCGACATTGGGAACGGCTTTGAGCAGCGCATCGAACCCGTTGGTGCGCAGCGCATAAGAGGCGATATGCGGCTTCCCGTCGCTGACGAGATCGAGCCAGCGGCCGCTGCGCATCGCGACGCGCGGCGCGAATACTTCCAGATAGGTTCCGCCGCCAAGGCTGGCGAGCGCATTATGGCTTTGCGTCGCGCCCGGTGCATGGCCGCCCAAAACGGGAAGAATGCCGGTCCAAGCCTCGATCTGGCGGCGGCCTTCTTCGAGGTCGGGAACCGCCCATACGATATGGTCCAGTCGCAGTCGCGCGGCGCCGGGTGCGGCCGTCGCCGCGCCCGCGCCACCGAGGCTCAAAAGGCCGCTTGCGATACTTGCCAGCAAACCAGCCTCACGGCGCGTCACATCAATCGTCATCAAATCCTCCCGCAAAATATCTCAATGATCGGTATAGTCGAGCGGCGGTTTCCGGTCGCCGATGAATGATGTGTATCGGTAGCCGTCACCGCGGCGCTGCTCGAATTCGGCCTTGGCCGCGCTGATGTCGTCCGGGCTGCGGAATAGTTCGGCGGCGGTCAGGGTGAGAGTCTTGGCGGCCACGACCGCCCCCTTGACGCCGATCCCCGTTCCACTGGTCGCCGCGGCCTGCCAGCTATGCGCCGATGTCCCCGAAACCCAGGTCGCGGTGCTGAGGCCGACGGTGGGCGTCACCCAGCTGATATCGCCGACGTCCGACGACGCGGAGCCATCGCGCTCGGCGCCATAAGGCTGGACCTGCGCCGGGTCCGTCACGCGGAATTTCTGGTCGCCATAGCTCGACTGGATCGCGCGAGCGAATTCCGCTTCCTGCGGTGAATAAGTGACACCCCCGACGCGCTTGAGATTCCCGTAGACGATGCGGCCGAGCACGTCGTTGGGCAACGTGGAATAGGTACCCGAGATAAGCTCGACATTCACCTTCGTTCCGGTCGCGAGCGCTGCGCCTTGCGCGGCGTTCACGACCCGCGCCCAGACATCCTTGACCACCGCGGAATCGTGATGGCGGACATAATAGAAGCTTTCGGCACTGGCCGGAACGATATTGGGCTGATCGCCGCCCTTTGTGATGACATAATGGATGCGAGTATCCGACGGCACATGCTCGCGCAGGAAGTTGGTCGCCACGTCCATCACCTCGACGCCGTCGAGCGCGGAGCGCCCGCGCTCGGGCGCCGCTGCCGCATGCGCGGCGACGCCCTCGAAGCGGAATTTTCCCGAAACCATCGCCAGCGAACGGCCTTGCGTCGCATCGTTGCTCGCCCCGGGATGCCAGGTGAGCGTGACATCGACGTCCTTGAAATAGCCGTCGCGGGCCAGATAGACTTTGGCGAAGCCGCCTTCCTCGGCCGGCGTGCCATAGATGCGGATCGTACCGGCGACGCCGGTTCGGGACAGCCATTGTTTGATCGCAATCGCCGCCGAGACGCTTGCCGCGCCGAGCAGATTGTGGCCGCATGCGTGGCCGGCAATCTGCCCGGCAATCGGCTGGCGTTGGGCTGTATCTCGCTGCGCCAGCCCAGGAAGCGCGTCGAACTCTGCCAGCAGCGCGATGACCGGCCCGCCGGACCCGGCGGTTGCGACAAAGGCGGTGGGCATCCCGTCGATGCCCGCCTCCACCTTGAAGCCCGCTTCCTTCAATTCCTTCTGGAGTCGCGCCGAGCTCTTGTGTTCCTTGAACCCGACTTCGGCGTAGGACCAGATGTCGCGCGCCACGCTTTCGAGCTGCGGCGCCCTTGTATCGACCGAGCGGAGCAACGCGTCCGCCTCGGTGTCGCTCAGCGGCGCCGCTGCTGCCGCGACGGGAAATGAGATGCCGGCAACAGCCGCCATTAACAGCTTACGCATATGCGCGTTCCTCGCTTAGAATTTCGTGGTGAGGTCGATGCCGATCGTGCGTGGCGGCGCGGTGGTGACCGTCTCCAGCGTGCCGCCGAGCACATTCGCCGCATTGGTGCGGGCGATCGTGTCGAACAGGTTGTTGACGAACAGATAGGCGCCCCAGCGCTCGGCGCTCACCCCGACGCGCGCATTGACAAGATCGTAATCGCCCACCTTGCGATAGGTGATCGCCGTCGGCCGGAAATCGGCATAGGATGCGCCGACGTGGTTGAGGTCGGCGCGGACCAGCGCCTTCAGCCCGTTCGCGATCTGGCGCTCATATTGGCCGGCGACGGTGAAGCTGAATTTCGGGATGTTGGGGATGCGATCGCCCTTCCGGCCGGGGGCACTGACCAGCCCGTTGACCTGATCCTCGGTCAGCCTGGCATCGAGCGCCGTCGCGTTGACGGAAAACTGGAGACCGGCGAGCGGCGCAACCGCTGCTTCCGCCTCAAGCCCCTTGATCCGCGCGCTTCCCGCATTGGTGAGGAAGGCGAAGGTCCCGCTGGTGCCGCTGACCTGCATGTTCTTCCAGTCGGTGATGAAGCCGGTGAGGTTGACCAGGATCGCGCCGGACAGAGCGGTGGTTTTCGCCCCCGCTTCATAGGTCCACAGGCTGTCCGCCTGATAAGGCGTGAAGCTTTGCGGCAGCCCCAGCACCTGATTGGCGCCACCGGGGCGAAAACCGGATTCGGCCTGCGCATAGAGCAGGATGGTCGGCGTCGCTTGCCAAGAGACATTGGCCTTGTAGAGCCAGCCCTTCTCGCTGTTTTCGCGCACCGTCCAGGGTTGGATCGCGAAGTTGATCAGATCGAAGCCATTGGTGGTGTCGCCTGCGACGGTCCTGCGATAGTCGTAATAGCGCAGCCCGCCGGTTACCGTCAGCCCGGGCAGCGGCTTGAGCGAAACCTCTCCGAAGCCGGCGATCTGGCGCAGCCGATCGTCGATATGGCGATCGAATACCAGCGACGCGGAGTCGATCGGGGCACCCTGGCCGTCGACCAGCATCCCGCGGGAATCGATCAGCGATTTGCGGTTGGCGTAATAGAAGCCGGCCGTCCAGCCGATCCATTGGCTGGCATAGGATTGCAGGCGGATTTCGCCGGTCCAGTTCTTGGTGTTCTGCGGTGCATAATAGGAAAGCGGCGTGACCGAACTGACATAATTGTTGAAGTCGGTCATTCCCTGCGAGGTCGCGCAGACGGCGGCGGTGAAATGCCGCCGGCAGCTGGTCACATTGTTATAGGAAGTAGAGAGCAGGAAGTTCGGATCGCGGATGATCACCGCATCGCGATTTTGATAAGTGCCGGTGGCAATGAGATCGGCAAAGCCCAGTTTGGCCGTGCCGGTAACAGTATAGAGTTGCGACTTGTCGTAGAATAAGAGCTGCGCGCGATTGCTTGAGGTATAGCGTCCCGCCGATGGCATCCAGGTCGCGGGGCGTGCCTTGGAATCCTGGAAATAAGCGGCGGCGTCGAGCGTGAACCACGGCGCCGGCGTCAGTCTCGCGATAAGGCGCCCGCCATCGTTGCGCTCGGTGTTGAGATCGGTGAGATGCAGTGTCGGATTGTCGATCCAGCCATCCTGATAGCGGTGATAATAGACGCCGCGCACCGCCAGCAAATCGTTGACGATCGGCACATTGAGTTCGGCGTTGAGATTATAGCCGAGTCCGCCGTGTGCGACGCTATTGGCCGAAACCTCGGCCGATCCGCCGAAGCGAAAGTCCGGCTTGCGATAGATGACGCGGAGCGTACCCCCCATCGAACTCGCGCCGTAAAGCGTCCCTTGCGGCCCGCGCAGCACTTCGACGCGATCCACATCGAAGAGATTGAAATCGGATTGGTTGCCGCCTGCATCGCTGGTGGTGCCGGGCGGGCTGGCGACCGGCGCTTCGTCATAATAGATCCCGACCTGCGCCTCGCCCGCGCTGCGCACGCCACGTAGCGTAATGCGCCGTTGCCCGGCGCCGCCGTCGTTGACGGTGAGACCGGGAACCGCTTTCGCGAGATCGTTCACGCCGGTGATGCTGGCGCTCTGCAACAGGTTGCCGCTGAGCGCGGTGATGCTCGCAGGCGTTTCCTGCAGCCGCGTTTCGCGCTTCGATGCGGTGACGATGATGTCGGCGCTGGCCAAAACCCCGTCGGCGTCGGCCGATGCGGATGCCGTCTGAGCCCAGGCGGGGCTGGTCGGGATGAGTGCCGCCCCGAAAGCGCCGGCGAGGAAAAATGCTCTGTTGTTACGGAAAGTCATTTGCTGGAATTGCCCCGGTTGAACCGCCCGACGGGATCGAGCGATTCAATTCCTATTGAATCGATAGGAATTGGGGCAAGCGAGGGCGTTGTTTAGTGTGCCAAACGATTTCTTGCGACGAACGACTGCCCTTCCACAGGCCCCGGCCGGGCGAGGAATCAGTCGGTTGCGGTGAACTGACGCGTGCCGGATCGCGGTCAGAGACCCTCGCCCTCCACCCAATGCGCATTCGACAGCCGGCGCGCCAGATCCCATGCCTGCCGCCGGATATCGGGGACGGCGGTCACTTCCCAGAACGTCCCGCGGGTCATCGGCCCGATGCAGAAAAGCGCGGCCTGCGTCTCGCCGTTTGCCGCGCGGACGTGGCATTGCGCGTCGACCTCGATGCCGAGGTTGAGCGGGTCGGTCGCGACCGCGCCGCGCGCAAGCAGCGCCTGTGTCAGCATGTCGTCCCCGCGGCGCAGGTCCGAGCCGACGCCCGTGCAATTGACGATGCGGTCGACGCGTGCGGTTTGCACATGGCCCGTTCCGCGCTGCCGCCAGCGCGCGTTGATCGCCTCCGCCGCCCGCCCAACGTCAAGCAGCTTGCCGGACGCGATGCGGAGCTGGCGTGACATGATCAGCGCATCGATCCGGCCGGCGATGTCCGGCGCGAGGCGATGGCGGTGGCTGTCCCAATAGGGCCGAAGATGGCGGAGGAAGCGGGCGCGCATTTGCACCGGCCAGCGCGCCCATAGATGCTGGCTGACCGGTCTGTAGCGATCGATCGCGCCGCGCCAGCCGCCTTGCGACGCGTTGTCGCGAACATCCCTCAGCAGTGCAGAGATTTCTTTGTCCGGCACCGTCTTGATGAAGTCGACGGAGGGTTGCGCGATATCATGCGGCTGCGGCAGCAAACCACGGCGCGACAAAGCAATGATGGGGCCGGCGAAGCCGCGATCGGCGACGTCGAGAATGGTATCGATCGCGGTCAATCCGGTGCCGAGCACCAAGATCGTCCCCGCCGGGCCGAGCTCGCCGAGCACATCTTCGCGCCACGGATCATTGATGATGTCGGGAGCGGCTAGCCCCGAAGCGCGCAGCGGCGGAAGGTCGGTCGGTGGGAGATTGCCGAGGGCGAGGACAACCGTCGCGGCGGCGACCTGTTCCTGCCCCTCGATATGAACGTTGAATCCACCGCGCGGATCCGGGCTCATATCGCGCGCTTCGCCGACGACGATGCGGAGCCGATCAGGCTGTCGGCTCACGGCATCCTGCAGCAATTCGCGCAAATAGATGCCGTAGAGCCTTCGCCTGACAAATTGGTTGTGTCCGGCATCATGGCGATCGAGCCATTTGACGAAATGATCGGGATCGTCGGGAAAGGCGCTCATCCCACCGGCGCGGACGTTGAGCAATTGCTCTGGCCGTGCCGCCCCATAAGCGAGGCCTCGTCCCAGCGTGCCGGCGTCCCGTTCGATCAACGTTACAGGCGGGCCGCCGAACCGCGCGATATTGATGGCAAGCAAGCTTCCGCTGAAGCCGCCGCCGATGATCACGATATTGCCGCTGGTCAAGGCGCGATCCTACCCCCGTCGTCGGGCGATTGACGTTCGATGCTGAGGATCAATGAACGAACCCGTGGCCGAGCGGTTGCTTATCGATGCGGTGGAGGGCGGAGGCGCTTCGATCTGCAGCGAAGCGCCTCGCCGGTGGTGTCAGACCGCGATGCGCGCCGACCGGAGCGCCTCGAGCGGCCGGTGATCGATCCAGTCGCGCGTGTCGAACCTTTCGGGGATGAAGCCCCAGCGATGCAGGAAATCGGTAAAGTCCTGGATCGCCGCGACCGATTGCTCGGCAAGATCGGTTCGCAGCCGCTTCTGCGCCTCTTCGCCATAAGCAATCGACACCCAATATTCGCTCGCATTGGTTTCGCGCGCGAGATAGCGGCGCACGTCGGTCGGATGATCCTGCACCCAAGCCTCGGCGCGTAGCACCTGATCGAGGATCGTCACCGCGGCATCGAAATGATGATCGAGCAGATGGCCGTCGACCGCCAGCGTGCGCGGCGTGCCGTTGTTCGATCGGATCAGCGGCTCGGGATGCGCGCCGGTATCGATCACCGTGGTGAGGCCGAACTGGTTTGCCACCTGCGCGCCATGCGCGCCCTTGAGAAAGATCGCGTCGACCTCGCCGCGCAGCAGCGCGATCACTTCGAGATTGTTGGCGCGGGCGCGGCTGCCGCCGGCGCGCCGGGCGAGCGTCCCGCCGACATTCTCGGCGCGCTCGTCGCTGTAATGGCCGTCGG
>APMI01013904.1_pt1 | contig 14271 bp, 8 predicted proteins | sample 667938 | NCBI WGS metagenome assembly APMI01 (sample SAMN01084076, study PRJNA167559) | wastewater metagenome | biome: Wastewater | place: Denmark: Ejby Moelle, Odense | collected 2011-11-28 | reverse complement strand
GCGGTTCGTCGGGCGGTTCGTCGGCCGCCGTCGCCGCGCGCCTGGCACCGGCCGCGACCGGCACGGACACCGGTGGATCGATCCGCCAGCCGGCGGCCTTCACCGGCATTTCGGGCATCAAGCCGACCTATGGCCGTTGTTCGCGCTGGGGCATCGTGGCCTTCGCCAGCTCGCTCGACCAGGCCGGGCCGATGGCGCGCGACGTGCGCGATTGCGCGATCATGCTGGAAGCGATGGCAGGGTTCGATCCCAAGGATGCGACCAGCCTCGATCTGCCGGTGCCCGCGTGGGAAGCGGGGCTCTCGGGCGACCTGCGGGGCAAGAAGGTCGGCATCCCGCGCGAATACCGCATGGACGGCATGGACCCGGACGTCGCGAAATCGTGGGACGACGGCATCGCCTGGCTGAAGGACGCGGGCGCGGAGATCGTCGACATCTCGCTGCCGCACACCAAGTACGCGCTGCCGACCTACTACATTATCGCGCCGGCCGAAGCCTCATCCAACCTCGCGCGCTATGATGGCGTGCGCTATGGCCTGCGCGAACTGCCCGACGGCGCGAACCTGCAGGACATGTACGCCGCCACGCGCGCGGCCGGATTCGGCGCGGAGGTCAAGCGTCGCATCCTGATCGGCACCTATGTGCTCTCGGCCGGGTTCTATGATGCCTATTACACGCAGGCGCAGAAGGTCCGCACGCTGATCAGCCGCGACTTCAAGAACGCCTTCACCGAAGTCGACGTGATCCTGGCGCCGACCGCGCCGACCGCCGCGTTCGCGCTGGGCGAAAAGAGCGACGATCCGCTGGCGATGTACCTGAACGACGTGTTCTCGGTGCCCGCCAGCCTTGCGGGCCTGCCGGCGATGTCGGTGCCCGCCGGGCTGGACTGCAACGGGCTGCCGCTGGGCCTGCAGATCATCGGCAAGGCGTTCGACGAACAGGGCGTGCTCAACGCCGGGCTGGCCATCGAGCAACGCGCGGGGTTCGCGGCCAAGCCGGCGAAGTGGTGGTAATGGACGTCACCCCGGCGCAAGCCGGGGTCTCGGGCCTGAAGGTCCGACCCAGATCAACGAGATCCCCGCCTGCGCGGGGATGACGGAAGAACGAGATGAACAGCTATCGCATTCAGGGCGCAACAGGGGATTGGGAGGTCGTGATCGGCCTCGAAGTCCATGCGCAGGTCACGTCCAACGCCAAGCTGTTCTCGGGATCGGCCACGGCTTTCGGGGCCGAGCCGAACAGCCAGGTTAGCCTCGTTGACGCGGCGATGCCGGGGATGCTGCCGGTGCCCAACCGCGAATGCATCCGCCAGGCGGTGCGCACGGGCATGGCGATCAACGCGCAGATCAACAAGTGGTCGCGCTTCGACCGCAAGAACTACTTCTACGCGGACTTGCCGCAGGGCTACCAGATCAGCCAGCTCTATCACCCGCTGGTGGGCGAGGGCACGATCGAGATCCAGCTCGACGACAAGGACCCCGAAAGCACCAAGACCATCGGCATCGAACGCATCCACGTGGAGCAGGATGCGGGCAAGCTGATGCACGATCAGCACCCGACGATGTCCTACGTGGACTTGAACCGCTCGGGCGTGGCGCTGATGGAGATCGTCAGCCGGCCCGACATGCGCTCGCCGGCCGAGGCGGGGGCCTACCTCACCAAGTTGCGCACGATCCTGCGCTATGTCGGCTCGTGCGACGGCAACATGGACCAGGGCTCGATGCGCGCCGACGTGAACGTCTCGGTCCGCCGGCCGGGCGAGCCATTCGGCACGCGTACGGAGACCAAGAACGTCAATTCGGTGCGCTTCGTCATGCAGGCGATCGAGCACGAGGCGAGCCGGCAGGTCGATGTGCTGGAGGCCGGCGGCAAGATCGTGCAGGAAACCCGCCTGTTCGATCCCGACAGCGGCTCCACCCGTTCGATGCGGTCGAAGGAAGACGCGCACGATTACCGCTACTTCCCCGATCCCGACCTGCTGCCGCTGGAACTGGACGATGCGTTCCTGGAGGAATGCCGCGCCAGCCTGCCCGAACTGCCGGACGCCAAGCGCCACCGCTATGAAACCGTGCTGGGCCTCTCGCCCTACAACGCCGGCGTGCTGACCGCTGACGTGGAAACCGCGCGCTGGTTCGAGAAGCTGCTGGCCGAAAGCGCGGGCAAGCAGGGCAAGGGCGAAGCCGACGTGGCGAAGCAGGCGGCCAACTGGCTGACCTCCGAACTGTTCGGCGCGCTCAACAAGCTGGGCCGCGGCCTCGAGGATTCGCCGGTCAGCCCCGAAGGCGCGGCCGAACTGCTGGCGCTGGTGGGCGATGGCACGATTTCCGGCTCGATCGCCAAGCAGGTGCTCGAAAAGATGCTGGAAACGGGCGACGGCGCCGCCGCCATCGTCGAGCGCGAAGGTCTGAAGCAGACCAGCGACACCGGCGCGATCGAAGCGGTGGTGGACAAGGTGCTGGCTGACAATGCCGACAAGGTCGAACAGTACCGGGGCGGCAAGGAAGCACTGTTCGGCTTCTTCGTGGGCCAGACGATGAAGGCCATGCAGGGCAAGGCCAACCCGCAGCTGGTCAACGAACTGCTGAAGAAGAAGCTGGGGTAACGTTCCGGCCCGCGCTGTGCGGGCCGGAACCCGCCAATCAGGATTTGGCCAGCGTGCGTGGCGCCTTGCGTTCGTTGTTGGCGTATTCCTGGAAGTTCTTCTTGAACACGGCGACCAGCTCGTCGAGCGCGGCCACGGCGTCTTCGCCTTCCTTGGGCGGGAACAGTTTCAGGCCGTTGCCGCCTCAGGCCTCGTATTCGAAGGCGATCTTCTCGCCGGCCCCGAAATCGCGCACCATGAACAGGGTTCGCAGCGAGCGACCGTAAATGGCGGCTTTCTGGTAGAAGACGTCAGCCACGATCAGTTCGGAATAGCACTTGCTCGGGGATTCCCCGCGGCGTGTCTTGACCGAGTTCATGGTGTGGCGGTCGACGGGTTGCGAATGCGTGATGATCGTGGTGCCGGGCGTCAGCTTCAGTTCCGTCCGCAGATCCAGCGCCTGCAGCGCATCCAGCTGGCTCGGACTGTCGAGGGCGCTGGCCAGCAGCGTGCGGTTGGTGGCATCCCGGTTGCCGTGGATCGCAGCATCCAGCAAGCCTCCGCCCAGCAGGCCGGTGGTCATCGAGGTCATTCGTTGCGCGGGCCAGATATGCAGTTCGCACCCATCCGCCGCGGCATCGGCAGGAGGATGCGCAATGACCTCGACCGGAGCCGGAGCGGGTTGAGCCGTGGCGGTCTGGTCCGACACGGCCGCCGCCGGGGTAGCCGCCGACCCCTGTTCCTGTGCGCAGACCTGCTGCACGCTGCCGGCAAGCAGCATCGTTCCGAGCACAAGGCCTGGATATTTCATTCGTAGCCCCCCTCTTATCCTGGTTCGGTCAATGTTTGCGCTTCGGCGGGGCGGCCAGCATCCTGCCGAAATCGGTCAGGCTTTTGCCAAAGGCCGCAGACAGTTCGGCGACAGCATCCGCGGGGTCCGCATCGCTTTTTGCCGGCGGGAACTGGGTGAGTTTCTCGGTCGCAATCGTGCCGAACGTGCGGGTCGGCGTATCGCCGGCATCAAATCTGCGGAAGCGCACGAGCGTCTTGAGATAGGCACCGCTGAAGACATCTGCCTGAAAGAAGACGTCATCGATGGCGAGTTCCGCGTAGCAGGGGGGACTGTTCGCGAGAATGCGGCCAACGGTGCCACGCAACACGCGGCTTTCCAGCGGCTGATCGTGCAGAACCGTCCGGAAGCCGGGCAGGCCGAGGATGGCTGGCAGATCCTGGCTGTTCAGGATTTCCACCTGTCGCGCGGTGGTCAAAGGCTGATCGGGCAGTTTCGGATAGCCAGGGCGGCCTTGGACGGAGCCGTCCACGATGCCGCCATGCACCCAGCCGTAGTAGGTAGAGCGCAACGGGCCGGATGGCCATACATGCAATTCGCAAAGGGCGGCGGCGGTGCCGGCGGTGCTTTCCGCCGCGTACGCCGCATGCAGCGGCGCCAAAACGGCCGCCAAGGCCCATAAAATCGTCCGCATCGTCGACCCCCCTGCAACGCCCAGTATACCTGTGGGGGAAAGCCAACAATGCCGATTTTACCTATCGCGTTTGCCGCGCAGTACGCTGATTGGCGCCATCTTCACGACGACGCGGATGGACACAAGTTGCGCCCATCCGCGTAAGGAATCGTGGAGACTTCGTTCAGGCGCGCGTCCCGTTCATCGGGAAGGTGCCGAACATGCCGGCGGTGACCGAACCAGTCAGCGCGTCACCATCGACGGTGGCCTTGCAGTCCAGCGTCATCGGCATCGGTACGGTCATCTTCATCTGCCAGGTCAGCGTGTTGCCATCGACCTTGCCGTTTTCCACCGCCATCGTGCCGGTGGGGCCGGCGTTGCTGCCGGTGAAGGTATCGCCGCTGACTTCGACGGTGAACTTGCTCGACTGATCGCCCATCGGCGTCTTGGTCACGCAATCATAGGTACCGGCAACAGACATGGTTCTCTCCCGTTAACGGCTCGCCGGCAAGCGCCGGCGACGCCCTCTCATTTGCTACCTACATTGCTGTCAATAGCAAGCGATTCGACTGGCAGGCCCAGCGCTTCCAGTTGCGGCCGCACCTTGGCGGCATCGCCCACCACCACATAGACCAGCTTGTCGGCCGAGATTGCGGCGCGGGCGGCGGCGTCCGCCTGCTGCGCGGTCATGCTGCCATAGCGGCCGGCGAGCGTTTCGTAGTAGTTGTCGGGCCGCTTGTTTTCGATGATCGAACTCACGCCATCGAGCACCGAGCGCGAGGTTTCGAACATGCCGGGCAGTTCACGCGCGCTGCCGCTGGTGGACCACTTGATCTCGTCGGCTGTCACGCCCTTCGCGCCCAGGAACCCGGTCAGTTCCTTGCGTAGTTCGGCGATCGCTGGGCCGGTCTGGTCGGTCTGCACCGGCGCGATGATGCGGAAGGGGACGCGGTCCTCCCGTTCGACCACGCCGCTCGACACGCCATAGGACCAGCCCTTGGTTTCGCGCAGGTTGGTGTTGATGCGTGAGAGGAAGTTGCCGCCGAAGATGTCGTTGGCGGTGCGCAGCGCCAGCAGGTCGTCGGTGCCCTTTGCGTCCAGCACTTCGCCCGTCATGATGACGGATTGAGGGGAGGCGGGCCGGTCTATCAGGATGATGCGCGGCTTCTGGACGGGAACCGGCACCGCGAAGTTCTTGACCGGGGCGGGTTCGGCCGGCGCTTTCCAGGCGCCGAAGCTCTTTTCCAGCAGTTTGGTGACTTCGGCCAGCGTGGTATCGCCGACCACGAAGACGCTGGCGGTATCCGGGCGGAACCACCGCTTGTGGAACGTGGCCAGATCATCGCGCGAGAGGCGCGCGACGACGGCCGGATCGCCGGTTCCGGTGGCGGGAATGCCATAGGGGTGCTGCGGCCCGTAGAGCGTCGGGTAAAGCACCCGGAACGCTAGCGAGGTGGGGTCCTTCATCTCGCCGCTGATCGCCGTGAGTTGCTGGGCACGCACGCGCTCGAGTTCGCGGGCATCCAGCGCCGGATGCTGGATATAGTCCGCCAGCAACCCCAGCGAGGCAGCGAGATTGGGCGTAACCGCATCGAGCTGGAACGACGTGGTATCGGGGTTCGCGCTTCCCGAGATGCTGGCGCCCAGCCGCTCGCGTGCCCGCGCGAACGCCGAGGAATCGAGCGTGGTCGTGCCTTCGTTCATCAGTTTAAGCAGCAGCGCTTCGGTGCCGAGCGCGTTCTTGGGATCGGCGGCATAGCCAGCGTCGAAGCTCACGCGCACCGATACCGCCGGCACGTCGGCGCGACGGGCGAAATAGACCTTCATCCCGTTGGGCAGGGTGGCGCGTTCGATCTTCGGGAACACCAGCGGGCTGAGCTGCCCCACGGGCGGAAGCTCCGACCGGTCGGGCGCGCTGGCCCCCGCGCCTGATGCCGAACCATCCGCAAAGCGCGGATCGCGCCAGAAGGCGGGGCGGGCGGACGGGCTCTTGGGATCGGTCAGGAAACCGCCACGGTGTTCGCCGCCTTCGGTGCGCGTGCCTGGTTCCACCGTCAGCGCGAATGTGGGACGCGAAAGCCATTTCCGGGTCACGTCGCGAACCTGCGCGGGCGTCAGCGCGGCCGCGGCGTCCAGTTCCTTGCGATAGGCGCCAGCATCGTGCTGGTAGAGCAGGCCTTCGGCGAGCGTGGGCGCCTTGCCGCTGCCGCCGCCCACCGATTCCAGCGCGCGGATCTGCCCGGCGGCAAACGTCGTCGCAGCGCGTTCCAGTTCGTCCTGCGTCGGCCCTTGGGCAAGGAACCGCGCCACTTCGGCATCGAGCGCGGCGCTGACCTTCGCCGGATCGGTGCCGGGCTTCACGTCGGCAAAGACCTCGAACTGCCCGCCCTGCGCGAAGATCGAGGTACTCGCCGATACCGATACGGCAAGCTGCTGCTGCCGGACGAGCGCGTCATCGAGCCGCGAGCTGGCAAGCCCGCCAAGAACCGCGCCCGCCATCTGCAGCGGCAGGTATTCCGGGTTGTCGAGGCCGGGGATCGTCCAGACGCGGTAGATGCGGGTGGTGGCGATCTGATCCTTGATCGTCTTGCTGACCGGCGCGGGCAACGTGGGCACCGGCACGGATACCGGCTGCACCGCCGGGCCGGCGGGAATGGCGCCGAACCATTTGACGACCTTGGCCTTGGCCGTGGCGAGATCGATGTCGCCCGCCAGCACGAGGATGGCGTTGTTCGGCCCGTAGTGGTCGCGGAACCAGCCTTTGACGTCTTCGAGCGAGGCCGAGTTCAGGTCGTCCATCGAGCCGATGGTGGAATGGTGATAGGGATGGCCCGAGGGATAGAGCGTCTCCAGCTCCTCGTACTCGACCATGCCGAACGGCTGGTTGTCGCCCTGCCGCTTCTCGTTCTGAACGACGCTGCGCTGGTTATCGAGCTTTTCCTGGGTGACCGCACCCAGCAGGTAGCCCATGCGGTCGCTTTCCAGCATCAGCGTGCGGTCGAGCGCGGCCGTTGGCACGGTCTCGAAATAGTTGGTGCGGTCGAACCACGTCGTGCCGTTCATGTCGGTCGCGCCGACCTGCTGCAGCGGTTCGAAGAAATCGCCGGGCGCATGTTCGGACCCGTTGAACATCAGGTGTTCGAACAGATGCGCGAAGCCGGTCTTGCCCTTCGGTTCGTTCTTGGAGCCGACCGCGTACCACACCGAAACCGCGACCACCGGCGCCTTGCGGTCGGTACTGACCAGCACCCGCAGGCCGTTCGGCAGGGTGAAGCTTTCGTAGGGGATGGTCACCCGGTTGACGAGATCGGCGACGGGGGCGGGCTTGATGGCCTCTGCCGGCGCCGGCTGCGCGGCGGCCGCGGGCTGCGTTCCGGTGAAAGCGAGTGCGGCGGCGATGGCGATGGCGGAGACGAACTGCGAAGCGGAATGCATGCGGGCCATGGGTTATCCTGTGGGAGACTCTGTATCCTTTGTAACCGTTTCAGAAACCGATGCCATACCGAAGCTGAACGGCGTTCGACGAACGACGTGTCCGTTCGTCGAACGCCGCTTGCAAACTTGCATACGCGAAAGGCCGGCCCGCGCGGAATGCGCGCGGACCGGCCTTCGGGATGCCTTGCGCCTTGGCGCGCGGATCAGAACTTCACGTTGATTTCAGCGCCCCAGGTGCGCGGATCGTTGAAGAAGCCGCTGATGCCGGCGGCGGCGCTGCCGGTCTTGTAGAACAGGTGCTGTTCGTTGAAGAGATTGCGCGCCCACACCGCCACCGTCACCTTCGCGCCGTTCGCTTCCATGGGGATGTCGGCCAGCGCGATGCGCCCGTTGAACACCAGCCCGGATTCCCCCTTCACCTGCGGGTAGCGCACCGCGCGCGTGTTGTTGTCGTAGTTCGCGTCGGTGTAGTTGACGTAGAAGCCGGAGTCGTAGTTGCCGTCGAGGTGCAACTTCAGCATCGCGCCGCCGGCCGTCACTTCGTGTTCGTAGTCGATCGATCCGCTGGCCGAATGCTTCGGCGTGTAAACCTGGTAGATCGGCACCGGCGTGGTGATCGGCACGCCGCCGGTCTGCGGGAACGGATTGACCGTCGGCGGGATGTGCACGCTGTTGTAGGCATAGCTGGCCGACAGGGTCAGGCCATCCACCGGCATCAGCAGCAGTTCGGCTTCCACACCCTTCAGGCGGCCCGTGCCGGGCGCGTTGACCACGTCCGTCGTGGTGCGGGTCGTAATCTGCGGCACGCCGTTGACGGTATCGACATAGAGGCCGCTGAAGTCGAGCTGGATGCTCTTGTAGGTGCCGGTGTAGGCGGCGATATTGAACCGGGCATGGCGGTCGAAGAATTCGGTCTTGGCGCCGATTTCGAACATCGACACCTTTTCCGGATCGAACGCGCGGTACGTCAGCGAGCGCGAGCTGGCGCCGCCGGAGCGGTAGCCCGTGCTCCACTTGCCGTAGAAGTGCAGGTCACGCGATGCATCGAACGCCAGGTTCACCAGCGGATCGACGCGCGACCAGCTGCGATCGAGCGCGATCGGACCGACCACGTTGACGCCGTTGACCGGGATCGAGGGCGCCGCGCCGTTGATGGTGAACAGCGATCCTTCCTTCTTGTCGCGCGTCCAGCGGGCGCCGACCGTCAGGTGGACCATGTCTTCCAGCACGGGCGGGGTGTACGTCGCCTGGCCATAGACGCCGATGCTGGTGGTTTTGACGTGGCTGGCGCGCTGCGTCACATAGCGGCAGCTTGAAACCAGTGCCTGATCGCAGATGGTATAGGCGGTGCCGGCCGCGTTGGTGAACATCAGCGTGTTGGGCGCCTGCGCGCTGTCTTCCACGCGTTCCTGGTAATAGAGGCCGCCGGCCTGGTACTTCAGCCGCGGCACTTCGCCGATCACCTGCAATTCCTGGCTGAACTGGTTCTGCCGGAACGGCGCCAGGCTGTAGCGGCCGAAGGCGAAGTTCTGGAAGCTCGTGACCGAGGTCGGGCGCTGCATGCTGGTGGCGACGGAGCCGTTGTCGAACTGGCTTTGCGTCATTTCGCGATAGCTGGTGATCGACCGGAAGGTCAGGTTCGGCGTAGCGATGTATTCCAGGCCAAGCCGCCCGCCTTCGGCCTTGCCCACGCTCGCCTGCTGCGGCGCTCCGACCACGGCGGTGGACGCGCGATCGGGCTGCAGGGTCAACAGCGGGGACAGGACGTTGGCCGGCACCGCGGCCGATCCCGACGCGGAAACGGGCAGGCCGAGCGGCGCCGAAATCTGCTGCATGTACAGCGTGCTGGTCGCGTCATAGCTGTTGTCGTAAGACAGGTCGGCGCTGAAATTGCTTACCGGCTTCCACAGCGCTTCCACGTGAACGCCGTGCTTGTCATAGGAATTGAAGCCCAGCTGACCCGGCATCGGGTTCTTCACGAAGGGGTTGCGGCGGGCAATCACGCCATCGACCTTCAGGCTGATGTTCGCGAACTCCGGCAGATCGACATGGACTTCGCCCTTGTACGATCCATAGTTGCCGGCGCCAGCCGTGGCGTTCAGCTTGAACTGGCCGCTGGGCTTCTTGGTCACGATGTTGACCGCGCCGCCCATGGTGTTGCGGCCGAACAGCGTGCCCTGCGGACCTTTCAGCACTTCGATGTTCTCCACATCGAACAGCGCGGTGCCAAGGCCCTGCGCGCGGCCCATGTACACGCCATCGACATAGACGCCCACGCCCTGATCGCGCGCGGGCTGGTTCGAATCGGACAGCACGCCCACGCCGCGGATGTTGACGATCAGCGCGCCGGGGCGCGAGAAGAACGGGGCGACCTTCAGCGAGGGAATGGCGCCGTCACCCAGATCGAGCAGCGAGGTGACATGGCGGTCGGCCAGGCCCTGGCTGGTGAGGACCGAAATCGCGATCGGCGTTTCCTGCAGGTTTTCCCGGCGCTTCTGCGCGGTCACCACGATTTCGGAAAGCTGCCCGCCGCCACCGGGCGCTTCGGCGTCCGGGCTTTGCGTATCGGCCGCCGGTGCGGCCTGGTCGTCGGACGCGGCCAGCGCGGGCGTGGCCAGCAGGGTGGCCAGCGCAAGGCAAGAGGCGCCCAGCGCCAGGCGCGGTTGAAATGCGATCATGATTGTCCCCCTGGGATTTGAACCGCCCGACCCGATCGGGCTCCCGGGCGGCACCTAGGGGGCGCAGGTTGCAGTTCGGCGCTGCTCCGGTGACGGTGATCTGACCGACTTGTTGCGATGCAGCATTTTGAGGCGCGTTAGGATGGGCTAACGCGTTGGCCGGGTGGGGTATTCTTGGCGAGAGTGTGAAGGCGACTTTCCGGCGGACGCCTGCGCGTCGATTGGCGGCGCAAAAAGGGTGACAAGAACGGTGTATGGAGAGATCCAAATGCCAATTAGGGCAACGCCGCCTCGCGATCGAATCAACCGAGTTAAATTCGGTTGCCTAATCGTGGTCCGACTGGTGACGCGCCTCGGAAGTAGAGGTAGGAAATGCTGCTGTCGTAAGTTTTTGGACTGGACTCTTTCGTGGGCTTATGTGGCTTACGAGGGTGTTTCGCGTCAGGCGTAAAGCGTGGCTTTTTCAATTTGATCGGTGTTATTGATGACTGTCCCGGTGCTGACCCCCGTCGAGGAACACATCGCCTTCCATATGGCCATAGGACAGGCGATTACGCATTGGGCGCATGTTGAGAACGGCCTATTCAACATCTGCACTGTCGCTTTTTCCGGCGTGCCGACAAAGGTCGTCGGTGCGTCCTTCTACGCAATCGATAACTTCAGAACGAAGCTGGCATTTACGGACAATGCAATTGCGCAATCCAATACGTTCAAAGAGCTGATCGAGGACTGGGCAAGATTGCGTGAACAGGTTCGTGCTTTGTCCTCAACGCGTAACAAGATCGCGCATTGCCGAACTATCGGATTCTATGGAGCAAGTGCGGGGCGACGATACGCGATCGTGCCAATCTCATATAAGGAGCCGAAGATCAAATCTAAGAGGCCATTGCCGCCAAGTGGATCACTCTGTGTCAGAGATATTGATCTAGTTTCAAGGCAATTTTCTAGAACTTCCAATCTTTTATTGGATTTGATGGCGAAAGCCCAAGGGGGCCAATGGCTGCCAGCAGAACACGCTCCACCAGAACCGCAACTCCGCTCTCTGAAGGACATTAGAAGCCTGATAGACGCAGCGCGTTCCCAACGGTGAGAGGCATCGTCTTAGTAATTTCAATTCTCGAACTGCCACGCAGTTACGGGGCGTATCGACAGCTAGCTTTGTCATGAATGTCATCACCCAAAATTTGACCCATGTCCTTGTGTTGCCCAAACGCAACACTATCTCTGGCGCAACAGGAGGACATTAGACCCCATGAACCTCGAGAAATTCACCGATCGTGCCAAGGGCTTCCTGCAGGCGGCCCAGACCGTGGCCATCCGCATGAACCATCAGCGGATCACGCCGGACCATATCCTGAAAGCCCTGCTGGAAGATGGCGAGGGCATGGCGTCCGGGCTGATCCAGCGCGCCGGCGGCAATGCCGCGCTGGCGCAGGCCGAAGTCGACAAGGCGCTGGCGAAGATCGCGGCGGTGTCCGGCTCCGGCGCGCAGCAGACGCCGGGCCTCGACAACGATGCCGTGCGCGTGCTCGACCAGGCCGAGCAGGTCGCCGCCAAGTCGGGCGACAGCTTCGTCACCGTCGAACGGATGCTGGTGGCGCTCACGCTCGCCACCACCACGGCGGCGGGGCAGGCGCTGAAGGCGGCGGGCGTCACCGCGCAGGCGCTGGAAGCGGCGATCACCCAGTTGCGCGGTGGCCGCACGGCGGACAGCGCCGGGGCGGAAAACGCCTATGAGGCGATGAAGAAATACGCGCGCGACCTGACCGAGGCGGCGCGCGAGGGCAAGCTCGATCCGGTGATCGGCCGCGACGAGGAAATCCGCCGTACCGTGCAGATCCTCGCCCGGCGCACCAAGAACAACCCGGCGCTGATCGGCGAGCCGGGCGTGGGCAAGACCGCGATTGCCGAGGGACTGGCGCTGCGCATCGCCAACGGTGACGTGCCCGAATCCCTGCGCGACCGGCGGCTGATGGCGCTCGACATGGGCGCGCTGATCGCCGGGGCGAAGTATCGCGGCGAGTTCGAGGAACGGCTGAAAGCGGTGCTGGACGAGGTGAAGGGCGCCGAGGGCGAGATCATCCTGTTCATCGACGAGATGCACACGCTGATCGGCGCGGGCAAGACCGATGGCGCGATGGACGCTTCCAACCTGCTCAAGCCGGCGCTGGCGCGGGGCGAACTGCACTGCATCGGCGCGACCACGCTGGACGAGTACCAGAAGTACATCGAGAAGGACCCGGCCTTGCAGCGGCGGTTCCAGCCGGTGTTCGTGGGCGAGCCGACCGTGGAGGACACGATCAGCATCCTGCGGGGGATCAAGGACAAGTACGAGCTGCACCACGGCGTGCGCATCGCCGACAACGCGATCGTCGCCGCGGCCACGCTGTCCAACCGCTATATCTCCGACCGCTTCCTGCCGGACAAGGCGATCGACCTGATGGACGAGGCCGCCAGCCGCATCCGCATGGAAGTGGAATCGAAGCCCGAGGAGATCGAGAAGCTCGACCGGCGGATCATCCAGCTCAAGATCGAGGAAATGGCGCTCGCCAAGGAAAGCGACACCGCCTCGAAGGACCGGCTGGAGAACCTGCGCGAGGAGCTGGCCAACCTGGAGCAGCAGTCGTCCGAACTGACCACGCGCTGGCAGAACGAGCGCGACAAGATCGCTGCCGAGGGCAAGATCAAGGAAGCGCTGGACGCGGCGCGGATGGAACTGGAGCAGGCGCAGCGCCAGGGCGATCTCGGCAAGGCGGGCGAGCTGGCCTATGGCCGCATTCCCGAGCTGGAGAAGCAGCTGGCCGACGCGCATACCCAGTCCGAGAACGCCCTGCTGCGCGAGGAAGTGACGGCCGAGGACATCGCCGCCGTGGTCAGCAAGTGGACCGGCGTGCCGGTCGACAAGATGATGGAAGGCGAACGCGAGAAGCTGCTCCACATGGAGGAGGAGCTTGGCCGCCGCGTGATCGGCCAGAAGGACGCGGTCGTGGCCGTGTCCAAGGCGGTGCGGCGCGCCCGTGCCGGGCTGCAGGACCCGAACCGGCCGCTCGGCTCGTTCCTGTTCCTTGGCCCGACCGGCGTCGGCAAGACCGAACTGACCAAGGCGCTCGCCGGCTTCCTGTTCGACGACGATAGCGCGATGGTGCGCATCGACATGAGCGAGTTCATGGAGAAGCACTCCGTCAGCCGCCTGATCGGCGCGCCTCCGGGCTATGTTGGTTACGATGAAGGCGGTGTTCTCACCGAAGCGGTTCGCAGGCGGCCGTACCAGGTCGTGCTGTTCGACGAGGTCGAGAAAGCGCACAGCGACGTGTTCAACGTGCTGCTGCAGGTGCTGGACGATGGCCGGCTGACCGACGGGCAGGGGCGCGTGGTGGATTTCACCAACACGCTGATCATCCTGACCTCGAACCTGGGCAGCCAGTACCTCGCCAACCTTGAGGAAGGGCAGGACGTCACTTCGGTCGAACCGCAGGTGATGGAAGTGGTGCGCGCGCACTTCCGGCCGGAATTCCTGAACCGGCTGGACGAGATCATCCTGTTCCACCGCCTGGGCCAGGAACACATGGCGCCGATCGTCGAAATCCAGGTGGCGCGCGTCGCCGGCCTGCTCAAGGACCGCAAGATCGCGATCGACCTGACGGACGCCGCCAAGCGCTGGCTGGGCCGCGTCGGCTACGATCCCGTCTATGGCGCAAGGCCGCTCAAGCGCGCGGTGCAGCGCTACCTGCAGGACCCGCTGGCGGAAAAGCTGCTGGGCGGCGAGATCCCGGACGGCAGCACCGTGCGGATCGACGAAGGCGATGGCGCACTGAACTTCAGCGTCTCCTGAACCGGACGCCGCTCCCGGCCCTCAAACGCCGGCCCTTGAACGAACGCCCTCTCCCGCCGGCCGGGAGGGGGCGTTTCGTATGGGAACGTCCATTCTTGCGCTATTTCATGGAGATGTAACCGGGAAAGAGAATTGACGGCGGCGCTTTCCTTTGCCTCATTCGCGGTGGGGCGGGGCTTCTAACCGGGGGATTTCGATGTTTGACAGGCGCTGGCTGGCCGCGGCGGCAACCACGATCATGCTCGCGGCCGGGGTGCCGGCTCACGCGCAAGCGGATGCCGG
>APMI01010794.1_pt1 | contig 14273 bp, 10 predicted proteins | sample 667938 | NCBI WGS metagenome assembly APMI01 (sample SAMN01084076, study PRJNA167559) | wastewater metagenome | biome: Wastewater | place: Denmark: Ejby Moelle, Odense | collected 2011-11-28 | reverse complement strand
AATTTTATTTTTTGAACAATCAAAGGTAAAAATTATCAACTAAGAATTTGTAATAAAAGAATTAAATTTTTGATAGATAGAATAAATAAAGATGCATTTTAATAAAATCTTAACCGAAGAATAAATAAGCCATCAAAATAGAAACCGTAATCCCTACTAAATCTGCCAAAAGCATTGCACCAACAGTATAACGCGTATTTTTAATACCAACCGCACCGAAATACACTGCTATTACATAAAAAGTAGTATCTGAACTACCTTGTAAAATCCCTGAAAGTCTCGCAGGAAAAGAATCTACCCCGAAAACATTCATTGTATCTACCATCATTCCTCTTGCTCCAGAACCAGACAATGGCTTGATAAGCGCTGTAGGTAATCCGTCAACAAATCTGGTATCTAAATTCGCAATTTGGGCAAAATATTTCATTCCGTCTATAATAACATCAAAAACGCCAGAAGTTCTCAGCAAAGAAATTGCAATGAGCATTCCTACCAAATATGGAATAATCTTCACACAAACATTAAAACCTTCCTTAGCTCCATCAATAAAGGCATCAAAAACATTTATTTTTTTGTAAACAGCACCTACAATTATGGCAAAGAAAATCAATAGAATCATTCCGTTGCTGATAAATTTACTGGCATTGTCTAATTCTTCTTTGTTGAGTTTTACCAAGTACCAGACCAAAAGCGCAATAAATACAGAAATCCCCCCAATAAAAGCCAAAAGTGTAGGCTGAAAGAGATTGATTTTCTGTTTGAAGGAAACAATAATCATCGCCGCCATTGTAGCACAAAACGTAGCAATCATCGTTGGTAAGAAAATATCTGTAGGCGTAGCAGAATCCATAGAAGCTCTAATGGCAATAATAGAAACAGGAATCAGCGTAAGACCACTTGCGTGCAAACAAAGAAACATAATTTGTGCATTAGAAGCCCTGTCTTTGTCAGGATTTAAGGACTGAAGACTCTCCATAGCTTTTAATCCGAAAGGAGTAGCAGCATTATCTAGACCTAATAAATTGGCAGCAAAATTAAGCGTCATGTGCCCGAAAGAAGGGTGGTTTTTAGGAATTTCTGGGAATAATTTAGAAAAAAATGGCTGAATCATCCTTGAAAGAAAATTGATACCTCCTGCTTTTTCGGCGATACTCATAAAACCCATAAAAAGCGTCATAATGCCAATCAAACCTAGAGAAATTTCTACGGCAGTTTTACTGGTAGAGATTACACCATCTGCTTTTTGCACTCGGTAAACAGAAACGGTATTGGTAGAATCTTTTTTGTAATTAATTCTAGAAACTTCTGCTTCTGGTTTTTCAGTCAAAGATTTTTGAATTTCCGCAGAAAGAGTTTGCACAGGAACTTTAATAATTTGAACAGTATCACCACTTTTACCAACTACCAAATCATTATAAATAGCTTTGTAATTATCACTAAACAAATATTTAATACTTGCCACTACAATGGCTACAATAATAAATGCACTCCAAATTCTGCTTAAAACCATTTCCTTGAAAATTTTGATAAAAATAAGATTTTTTGTTGGATGTTAGATGTTAGGTGATGGATGTTTTAACAAAAATATTTTCCATTTTTTACATCCAACTTCCATCATCCCGCAACTCGCAACTCGCAACCTTTCAAAAATCATATTTCATATTTTACATCATATTAAAAAACTTTGTAACTTTAGATTCCTAAATTTTTATACAGAAGTGCCTTTTAAGACATTTTTGGTTTTAAAAATTTTCGCCTAAAAATGGAAATTAATTTAAAAAATCAAAAGATATGAGCACTAACACCAAAGACCTTCGCAACGTAGTTTTACTCGGACATTCAGGAAGCGGTAAAACTACCTTTATAGAGACTATGCTTTTTGAAGGCGGCGCTATCAAAAGACGCGGAACTGTAGAAGCACACAACACCGTTTCTGATAACACAGACCTAGAACATCAGCGCGAAAACACCCTCTTTTCTCACCAAATGTTTGTAAATTGGAGAAAAAATAAAATCAACATTTTAGACACTCCTGGTTTTGATGATTTTGTGGGCGAAGTAATTGCCTCTCTTAAAGTAGCAGATACCGCACTTATTCTCGTTAATGCTTCGGCTGGTGTAGAAGTAGGCACAGAATTGGTTTGGGAATATGTAGAGAAATACCAAACTCCTACCCTATTTGTCATCAACCAAATAGACCATCCAAAAGCAGATTTCGAAGCGTCTTTGGAACAAATTAAAAATAGATTTGGGGCTAAAGCATTGCCAATTCAGTATCCTTTAAATTCTGGAGAAGGATTCAATCAAATTATTGATGCCTTAAGAATGGTAATGTATGAATTCCCTGCAACTGGTGGTAAGCCAGAGAAAAAAACAATCCCAGAATCTGAACTGGCAAGAGCTAATGAAATGCATAATGCATTGGTAGAAATAGCCGCAGAAAACGAGGAAGGTTTAATGGAAAAATATTTTGAAGAAGGAAATCTTTCTGAAGAAGAATTGGCTCAAGGTCTTAATATTGCCTTAGCAAAACACGATTTTTTCCCAGTTTTTGTAGCTTCTGGTCTTAAAGATATGGGTTCTGGCAGAATTATGGGCTTTATAGATGATATTGCTCCATCTCCTGCTGATAGAGCTGGCGAAAAATTAGAAAACGGCGAATTGCTAAAATGTGATTCTAACGATAAAACCACATTATTTATTTACAAAACCCAAAGTGAACCACAAGTTGGCATTGTTTCTTATTTCAAAGTTTATTCTGGCGAATTAAAACCTGGTGATGAATTGGTAAATGCAGAAAACGGCGAAACAGAAAGAATTTCTCAGATTTTCTTAGCCGAAGGCAAAGACAGAACTCCCGTGGATAAATTAGTAGCCGGAGATTTGGGTGTTACCGTAAAATTGAAATACGGACATTCTAATAACACACTGAATTCTAAAGGAATCGACAGAAAAATAGAACCAATGCATTTTCCTGAAAGTAGAATCAGAAAAACAATTTTTACTGAAAACGCTGCCGAAATGGAGAAACTTATTTCTTCTCTACATAAAATTCAAGAAGAAGATCCTACACTGCAAGTACTGCAATCTACCGAAACCAAAGAAACCATCTTGAGCGGACAAGGGCAATTGCATCTGGATTTGGTAAAATTTCGTTTAGAAAAAGAATTTGGCGTAAAAATGGAAATGAAAAATCCTAAAGTTTCTTACCGCGAAACCATCACCGGAAAAGCAGATGCAGATTACCGTCACAAAAAACAATCTGGTGGAGCAGGACAATTCGGTGAAATTCATATGAGAGTAGAAAATTACTACGAAGGAATGCCAGAACCAGACGGTTTTAATATTAGAAATAAAGAATTTGAAGATTTATCTTGGGGCGGAAAATTTGCTTTCTATTGGTGTATTGTAGGCGGTGCTATAGATTCTAGATACATTGGCGCTATTAAAAAAGGGATTATGCAGCAGATGAAAGAAGGTCCGTTAACGGGTTCACATTGTCAAAACATTAGAGTTTCTGTCTATGACGGGAAAATGCACAGTGTAGATTCTAATGACATTTCTTTCCAATTGGCAGCTTCTGGAGCGTTTAAAGAAGCATTTCACAGTGCGAAACCTCAGCTTCTAGAACCTATGTACCACGTAGAAATTCTTTGCCCAGATGAATGCACTGGTGATGTAATGGGAGATTTACAAACCAGACGTGCCATGATTTCTGGAATGGATACCGAAAGTCATTATCAAAAAATTATGGCTGAAGTTCCGCTAGCCGAAATGAATGATTATGGTTCTACCTTGCGTTCATTAACAGGTGGAAGAGCTAAATTTACAATGAGATTCAGTGATTATCAATTGGTTCCTGCCAATGTACAACAAGAATTGGTGAAACTACATTCTCTAGAAAAAGCAGAAGCTTAGTTTAGACAAAACCATCAATATAAAACCTCAACTTTCGGGTTGAGGTTTTATTGTTTTCTTTGAGAAACTCTACATCCTAATCTGAGTAATCAGCTCAAACCTATTCCAAACTCCTTTTTCTTTTTTGTACAAGAAAACGTGAATTAAGTCTGGTAAATCCCTTACTCCTATTATTGTAAACCCTTCATCTTTCTTATTAAAAACGCCTGCTTCTATAATTGCATACTTTTTATCTTCAGAAATAATGGGCTTCGAAATCGTATAGAATTTTTTTCCTTTTTTTCTTAATCCTTGAATTGAATCCAAACTAATATTCACTATTTTGAACTGGTCAAAATCTTTAATTTCAGCATTTTTGTTGTTCTGAAAAGAAATAGTCCTTTTATCAAAATAAGATTTAACTGTAAAAGATTTTGAATTTGATTTAGAAAAGAAATAATTTGAATTCAAATAAAGAGTATCTTCAATTCCTAAAATTGGATTTTCTGTATAGCTTTTTATAATTTTAATTTCTTCGTTGTCAGATTGCTTCTTTTCACATTGAAAAAGAAATATTAAAAGGAATAATATTAATGAAGCTTTTCTCAACCTTACTTCTTCTTACTTTTCACTTTTTTTACCTGGTCTTTTATGTAAGGATACTTCTCCTCCATATCATCTGCAATAGAAGAATCTAGTTCTAGTGCCATTGCAAGAGCATTTTGTCCGTTTTCTTCTTCCCCTATGTTTAAGAAAGAATTGCTCATTTGGTAATATAATTCTGCTCTTTTGTGAAATTTTATGGCTTTTTCTAAGATTGTAATGGCGTCTTCGTAATCACCAATCAGCATTAAAACTTCGATGTAAGCATACCAATTATAGAATCTTTTGGGTTCTGCTTCTACCAATTTTTTAAGACAAGTAAGAGATTCTTCGAATCTGCCAGAATCTATGTACAAAAACGCTAATTTTTTCTGAAAATCTAAGTTATTTTCGTTCAAAGCCACTGCTTCTTTAGCAAAATGTAGCGCTTCTCTATTACTGCCCATTTCTAGATAGATATCGCTTTGCTCCATCATCGAAAGATAAAATTGAGGATCTTCTTTCAGAGATTTTTGGAAAGCTCTCAGTGCTTCTAGATTTTTCTTATCTGCCTTGTAGCACAATCCTATTTTGTAATAAGTAAATGCTTTGGTATATTCTAATTCTAGCTGTTCTTCATACACTTCTATTGCCTTTTGCCATTGTTCTAGTGCTTCATAGCACGCTGCTTTATTGGCATAAACGCCTGTTGCATCAGAATTGATGGCAAGTAAATAATCAAACGCTAGAATGGCTTTTTCGTAGTTTTTTCTATTGAAATAGAACTGCCCCATTTCGAACCAAGCGGTTTCAGAAAAAGGAAACTGATTGATGTAATTTTGGGCAAATTCTTCTGCTTCTTCGTGTCTGTTAAGTTGTTGGTAACACATCATCGCACTTTCCAGAGAATAATCATCTTGCGGATCGTGCTTAAGTGCTAATTTATAATGTTTTAGCGCATTAAATGGATCATCTAAATTATGATATTCGTCTGCAATGAAATTGTGAAGAAAATTTTCTTCTTCTTCTAATTCTAAAGCTTTGAGACAATAATCTATAGATTTTCTGGGATTTCCGTTGTTAGAGAAATATTTGGCACAACAAACCAAATAATCTGTAGTTTCAGAACACGCTGGTTCTAGCTCATTAATTAACTGACGAGCCTGTACATATCTTTCTAAATCCAAAAGAACCTCTAGCTGTTTTACCTTAAGCTCAATAGAATTAGGATGGAGTTTTAATCCGTAATTGACGGCAGTTTCCGCGAAGTGCGTATCTCCCATTTCGAGATAAAAAATAACCAAATCTTCTATTTCTTCGGAATCGAAATAGAAATTCTCATTATTCTCTATCATTTCTTCGAACTTTTTAGAAAGCTCGTTTTCAAAAAATTCTTCCAAATTATTTTATAGATTTTTAGATTCGAGATTCAAGAGCCAAGACGATTTACAATTTGTCTTGATTCTCGGTTCTTGATTCTAAATTAAACTCTTAATTTTTTCTATCATTTTATCTGCCAATTCATCTGCTTCTTGCTGAGAAAAGGCTTCTGTATAAATTCTAATAATTGGTTCGGTGTTAGATTTTCTTAAATGTACCCAATTTTCTGGGAAATCTATTTTTACTCCGTCAATCGTAGAAATTTCTTCGTTTTTATATTCTTCTTGCATCTTTACCAAAAGTGCATCTACATCTATTTCTGGCGTAAGCTCTATCTTCTTTTTGCCCATATAATAAGCTGGATATGTTGCCCTTAACTCAGAAACAGTTTTATTTTCTTTTGCCAAATGTGTCAAAAATAATGCAGCTCCTACTAAAGAATCTCTTCCGTAATGCAAATCTGGATAAATAATTCCGCCGTTTCCTTCACCACCAATTACTGCATTTTTTTCTTTCATTAAAGTTACTACATTCACTTCTCCTACAGCACTTGCAAAATATTCAGAATCAAGATTTCTAGCAACGTCTCTCAAAGCTCGGCTTGATGAAAGGTTTGAAATCGCAACTCCTTTCTTATGTCTCAGCAAATAATCTGCCACAGCAACTAAAGTGTATTCTTCGCCGAACATTTCGCCATTTTCGTCAATTAATGCCAATCTGTCAACATCGGGATCCACTACAATTCCTACATCTGCACCTTCTTTCTTGATCAAATCACAAATGTCTGTCAAATGCTCTTTCAAAGGTTCTGGATTGTGAGGAAATTGTCCGTTTGGTTCACAGTATAACTTCATGACTTCGCAACCTAATTTTTCTAAAAGGGGCGGCAGCGAAATTCCACCAGTAGAATTTACAGCATCTAAAACCACTTTGAATTTTTTAGCTTTTACCGCTTCTGCATCTACCATTGGTAAATCTAGAATTTTTTGAATATGAATATCAAAAGCATCTGTTCTGGTCTCATATTTTCCTAAATCATCTACTTCGGCAAAGTTGAAATCTTCCTTTTCGGCAATTTCCAGCATTTCTGCACCGTCCTTTCCGCTGATGAACTCTCCTTTTTCGTTCAAAAGTTTCAGAGCATTCCATTGTTTTGGATTATGAGAAGCGGTTAAGATAATTCCGCCATCAGCATTAAGCTCAGGAACCATTACTTCTACAGTTGGTGTAGTAGAAAGTCCTAAATCTACTACATTGATCCCCAACCCTTGTAAAGTTGCGGTAACCAGAGAATTAACCATTGCACCAGAAATTCTGGCATCTCTCCCAATAACCAGCGTTAAATCTTTTTTATTTTTATTTTTTTGAAGCCAAGTCCCGAAAGCTGCGGTAAATTTTACTACATCTACTGGTGTAAGATTATCATCTACTTCTCCACCTATTGTTCCTCGGATTCCTGATATACTTTTGATTAGTGACATATAACTATTGATTTTAATTTTCTTTATAAAAGAACATTCCTGTCTCTTCTGTAGGTTTCCAGTTTATATTTTTTATTTCTTTTAATTTTAATTTTTTAAATAATTCATAGCTACCCCTTACAGTCATTGTAAATTGTTCGCGATTTTTTAGGTTTTTTTCAGTTAAAACATAACTAAAAGAATATTCGTTCTTTTTTACATATTTTTCAATTTCAGGAGAAACAATTTCACTAATTGCTTTAGGGCTTTTGTATTCTTCATTTTTAGGAAACTCCATTTCAAAACTGCCTTCAAATTTGAATTGAGGAGAATAATCAAAAAGAAATTTAGCATTTTGCTTCTGTTGCATGAGATATTTTTGATATTCTTCTTTAGATTTAAAAACTACTTTTTCAAAATTATAAGCAAAGGGATATTTTTTGTTGAGCTCAAGAATTTTATCTAAATCAATATTATAAGAATGACCATAATTTAAAATACTCTTATCAAACATATTTACCAATACTCTTTCTTCTTCCTTAAAATTATTAATTAAACTAATATCAAAACCTGGATCTGCAATTGAACTGTTTTTTTCAGTACCTAGTTCGATGGACTTTATTAGTTCTTTAATGGCTTTAGAATCATTAATATAAAAATTCTTATCACAAAAGGTTTTTGACTTATCAAAATGTGGGCATCTACCTATTAAAATTGAGTTATCTTTAATCAAAGTTGTGTCAATCATAAACTTATGTTGAGAAAATCCCAAAAGGTAAATTAAGAAGAATAAAAAGGCATTAATTTTTTTCATAAAATAAATTTCTGCAAAATTACTGAAATTACCAAGAGGAAAATGGTTACTGTGGAAAAATAATAGAATCTAAAAAACTAACCGCAGCCGCAATCTTTATCACAATGTGTTCTTTTACTATCAAATTTTTTAGGTGTGAAATTTTTCTTCAAAATATTAAACAATGAATAGCAAGACGCCAATACTACGGCAAAAATGATAATATACTGAATAACAAGTGAATTCATACTGCAAAGATACAAATATTATTTTTAATTTTTATTTGTATTTATTCTAAATAAATATTAATTTTGTAAAATGAATGACTTTAGAGCGAATCCATATTTTAATTTGATTGTCCCTGCAACAAATGTCAACGCCAATCAAGAATTTTATTGTGGTAAAAAGAAATGCTGCAAAAAATTCAAAAAGGGAAAAAGATGTAAAAAATGCCCAGGAAGAGATAAAATTTCATAATTTTGAGTAAAATATATTCAAGATGAACAGAGACATAATCTATAATTTGCTAAACTCACAAATAGCAAAAGAACAATATGCCGCGCAATTGTACTTATCTATGAGTGCTTGGTTTTACGAAAGAGATTTAGACGGAATTGCTAATTATTTTAGAATTCAATCAAAAGAAGAATTAATGCACGCAGAAAAATTCTTTGATTTTCTGAATGACCTTGGCGGAAAAATTGTTTTACAAAGTGTAGAACAACCACCATACGATTTCGCAAATGCACAAGCCATCTTTGAGAAAGCTTTAGAACACGAAAAACTGGTTACCCAAAGTATTTTTGCTATCGTAAAAGCTGCCAATGAAATTGGTGATTATTCTACCGCTTCATTTCTTCAATGGTTTGTAAACGAACAAGTGGAAGAAGAAGCTACCGCATCTCAATTAATTACAAAAATTAGATTGGTAAAAGATAATCCCTCTGCGTTATACCTATTTGACCAAGAATTAGCACAAAGGGTTTTGACACCAGGAGAATAAACCTAATCGCAATAAAAGTTTGAGCCACAAAGTGGCGATTTAATAAAGGATAGGATGCCAATCCTATCAAAATAAAAGAGACAATGCTATTCATTAAAACTGCTTTCTGAAGCAGTTTTTTTGTGGCTTTATTTTAAAATTTGATAAGCAATCATAGAAACAAAATACGCTAGACCAGACATAAACACCAACTGTATTGCTGTCCATTTCCAAGATTTTGTTTCTCTATAAACCACTGCAATGGTAGAGATACATTGCATAGCAAAGGCATAAAAAATAAGGATAGAAATTCCTGTAGCAAAGTTAAAAACCTTTTCACCATTTGGTTTTACATCTGCTTTCATTTTCTCTATTACGGTTTGTTCTTCTGCTTCATCGTCTAAGCTGTAAAGCGTTGACATTGTGCCAACAAACACTTCTCTAGCCGCAAAACTAGATAAAATACCTACACCCATTTTCCAGTCGTATCCTAATGGTGCAATGGCAGGTTCCATTTGTCTTCCGATTTTTGCTAAATAAGAGTTTTCTAGTTTTACTTCGCTTTGAACTTGAAATAATTGTTTTTCATTTTTCGGGCCAAAATAACTTAACACCCAAAGAATAACGCTTACTGCCAGAATAATTTTACCAGCTCCTGTAATGAATTCCCAAACTTTACCTAAAACCAATTTGAAATCATACGTCCAAAGTGGCATTTTATAAGCTGGCAAATCCATTACTAAAAACGTTTTCCCTTTATTTTTAATGAAATATTTGAGTATAAATGCAGAAATCAGAGCGGTAACAAAACCTAAGAAATACATCGCAAAAAGTGCTAAAGCCTTATATTGAATTCCCCAAATGGTTTCATTTGAAAAGATAAGTGCAATAATGATGCTGTACACCGGAAGTCTGGCAGAACAGGTCATAAAAGGGGTAATTAAAATAGTAATTAATCTTTCTTTTACGTTTTCTATGTTTCTAGTACTCATAATGGCAGGAATAGCACACGCCGTTCCTGAAACCAAAGGCACAATACTTTTTCCGTTTAAACCAAAAGGTCGTAAGAATCTATCCATCAAGAAAATAACTCTCGCCATATATCCAGAATCTTCTAGCAAATAAAGAAAATACAAGAGAATTCCAATTTGCGGCGCAAAAATAACAATTCCACCAATTCCAGGAATTATCCCGTCTGAAAGTAGAGAATTGATAGGGCCTTCCGGAAGATTTGTTTTGGTAAACTGTGATAGCCAAGCAAAAGAACCATCAATCCAGTTCATCGGATATTCTGCAATAAAAAAAACGCTTTGGAAAATCATCAACAAAATCAAGGCAAACACCAAATATCCTAAAATTGGGTGAACCAATACTTTGTCTAGTTTCTCTGTCAATAATTCCTTAAACTGAGGTTTTTTAGAAATAATCTGAGACATATAACCATCTATCTGCTGATATCTTCTGATGGTTTCCTGCACTTGTAGTCTCTTCGGAACCATACACTTTTTGTCTTCTTGGTTCAGTTGAGTTTTTACACTTTCTAATTTTCCGAGATATGTATCAGCTGCAATTAATGTCCAAACTTTATAGAAATTTTTCTCATTAATTTGTCTCGAAATTTTGAAAACCAAGCCTAAATTTTCTGAAGGAATATCAAAAAAAGCCTTATCTGAAAACGAAAATTCATTATTACTGATAGCATTTCTAATTTCTTCGACACCAATATTAGCTTTTGCATTGGTTTCTAAAATTCTATTACCAATTAAAGTTTCTAGTTTTTTAGAATCGATATACAAACCTCTTTTCTCTGCCAAATCCATTTGATTAAGAACCACCAAAACCGGAATTCCTAAATCTTTGATTTGCTGAAAAAGCAATAAACTTCTCTTTAGATTAAGCGCATCTGCGATGTAAATTACACCACTGTATTTCTCTTGCTCTTCTATTAAATACTTGGTAAAAATAGCCTCGTCTTCCGAGGTAGGATAAATACTGTATGAACCTGGCAAATCTACAATTTCTATTTCTTCGCCTTGGTGTATGTAAGTTCCTTGGTGAGAAGCTACCGTTACGCCCGCATAATTTCCCGTTTTTTGGTTCTTATTACAAAGCAAATTAAAAATGGTAGATTTCCCCACATTAGGATTACCTACCAATAGAATATGTTTTACTTTTTGAGACTCAGTTTGCATTATATTTTCCAAAATTTTTACAAATCTTGGCTATTTTTCGGGTTCTACGAAAATAAATCTTGCTTCTTCTTCTCTTAGTGCCACCCTGGTTTTTTCTTCGCCGTATTCTATATAAAGCGGCCCTCTAAAAGGCGCTTGATGCAGAATAACAAAAGGCGTTTCTGGCAATAACCCCATTTCTATAATTTTGTTGGGCATTTGCAGGTTTTCGTTATCATAACCGCAAATTTTTCCCTTCAATTTTTTGGGGAAGCAGCACATTTTGTTTGAGTTGATATTTTTCAAGATTTTTCTAAAAAATTATGAGTTGCAAATATACTTTATTTATTTTAATTCTAAATAATATGCTCGCTTTTTTTATTTTTAATTCCTTACAAAACCAAAACTTCATTAAATTTGTAGAAAACAATACATTATGAAGCTATTGTACACCAAATCTTACGAAACGCCATTAGGAAAAATGATCGCTTTTGCCAATCAAGATGCACTTCTGATGTTAGATTTCGAAGATAGTAAGTATTTTGAGAAACATTTTGAGGAAATTTCGGCTCAATATGGTGTCATTAAAAAAACAGGAAATAAAGTGCTTTCTCTTTTAGATAAAGAATTAAAACAGTATTTTAAAGGAAAACTAAAAGATTTTACAGTACCTGTAGAATTTTCTGGCACAGATTTTCAAAAAAAGGTTTGGCAAGAACTTCAGAATATTCATTTCGGAGAATACCGAAGCTACCAATCTCAAGCAGACGCTATGAAAAGACCAAAATCTGTGCGTGCGGTAGCTAATGCCAATTCTAGAAACAAAATCTGTTTGGTGATTCCTTGTCATAGAGTGATTGGTAAAAACCTTTCTTTAACGGGCTATGCAGGCGGAATCGAGAGAAAAGCGGCCTTATTAAAATTAGAAGGCATAGAGCTGGAGTTTTAAAACAATAAAGAAGCCACCGAAAATTTCGGTGGCTTCTTTATGTTTTCTATGATTTTATTTCATTTCAGAAATGATATTTACTGTTTCCTGAAGATAAATATCTCTTTTCAGATTTTTTAACCAATTTTCAGATTTTTTAGCAAAAACCTCATCTGTTTTACCTCTTTTTGCTTCATCTGCGTGTAGCGTAAAGTTAAGCCCATTGTTAAATTTAATTAATGATTTGAACTTTTCTATTTGCTCTTTTCTGGCTTTCATTAAGTTTTCGAACTCTTTAAGATTAAGGGTTACTTTTTCTTCTTTGTCTAGTTTTTCTTTCCACTGAGCAGATTCTAACAATAATTGGTAATTTTTATTTTGAGTTAATCTTTTTGCACTATTGCTTACCAAATTGGTCATATTCAAATTATTTAAAGGAGCAAAACCAGAAGTAGAAACTTGATCCCAAGGCAATGCATAATTATCATATCGTTCCCCTATTTCTTCGTAAGTAAAAATATCTTTCATAGGAATATCAGACTCTACGCCTTTTAACTGAGTAGATTTACCGTTTACTCTATAAAATTTTTGAATGGTTAATTTCAAAGCTCCAAAATCATCACTCGTATTTAAGAATCTATTGAGCTCTACAAAAGTCTGAACCGTTCCTTTACCAAAAGATTGTGGAGAACCTACAATTACCGCTCTACCATAATCTTGCATAGCACCTGCTAAAATCTCTGAAGCAGAGGCAGAAAGCTCGTTCTGCATAATTACGAGAGGACCTGTCCAGATAGGATCATTTTGATTATTTTTAAGAACTTGTATTTTTCCGTTACCATCTTTTACTTGAACTACAGGGCCGTTTTTCATAAACAATCCCATAATATCTACCACTTCTGTTAGAGAACCTCCACCATTATTTCTAAGGTCTAGGATAATTCCTTCTACGTTTTGAGCTTTTAATTTTATCAATTCTGCTTTGATGTCATCAGAGGCGTTTCTACCTTTTGCATCTTCGAAATCTGCATTAAATCCTGGTAAATTGATAAATCCATATTTTTTACCATTAGGAGAATTTACAATAATACTTCTAGCAAAAGTATCTTCTATGGCCACCTCTTCACGAATCATTTTTACTTCTTTGATGCTTCCATCTTTTTTTCTGAGCGTAAGAACCACTTCCGAACCTTTTTCGCCACGGATAAAACGCACTGCTTCATCTACCAACATACCTGTTACATTGATCGGTTCTTCGTCTTTTTTGGATTTTACTTTTAGAATTTCATCTCCTTCAGAAATTTGCTTAGACTTCCAAGCTGGCGCTCCTACTACTAGAGTTCCTATTAAGATTTTTCCTTTTTTCTCTTGTATGGTTGCACCAATGCCTATAACTTTTCCTTTGAAATTTACATCAAAATCTTCTTTGTCTTGTGGAGAAAAATAATTGGTGTGCGGATCAAAAACCTCTGTATATGCATTCATATAAACAGAAAACCAATCCATTTTTTTTCTTTTATCATATCTCTTAAACATAGAAGTTAACAAGTCTTTTACCTCATCGGTTGCTTTGGCTTGTTTCTGCTGAGGAGTAAGAATTTGTAATTTAATCGTGTCTTTTAGTTTAAATTTATTTACACTATCTTTTTTCTCTTTCTGAGTTTCTTCTTTGGCATTTAGTGTTTCTATTTCTTGCAAAATATTATACTTGATGAATTTTTTCCATTCATTTCTAAGTTCTTCTTGGTTTTTAGGATAAGTTTTTAACTTAGGCTCTAAGATTAATTCTTCATTTTCATCAAAATTAATGGGCTTGCTCAAAATATCCTGAGAAAGTTTTTCTACTTCTTTGGTTCTAGCATTCAGCCTATCCACCGTAAGATTGAAAAAAGAAATATCTCCTTTGTTAAGGTAATCATCTAACTTAGTTTTGTGCTTCGTAAATTCATCTACATCAGATTGAAGCAAGAATTTTTTAGCAGGATCCATCATTTCCAGATATTTATCAAAAACATCTACAGAATAGGCATCATTAATAGGTTTAGGAGAATAATGGAGGTATGATAAGGTGTTTTTTACA
>APMI01010091.1_pt1 | contig 14278 bp, 16 predicted proteins | sample 667938 | NCBI WGS metagenome assembly APMI01 (sample SAMN01084076, study PRJNA167559) | wastewater metagenome | biome: Wastewater | place: Denmark: Ejby Moelle, Odense | collected 2011-11-28 | reverse complement strand
GGTGGATTGAACGTTGTTACATTTTCTTCAAAGTCCAACAGCGGTACTATCTTCTGCCAGTTAAAGCCATGGGACGAGCGTAAAAAGGAGAGCGAGCAGGTACCGGGCATAATAGCAGAGTTTCAGAAAGGGTTTGCCAAGGCAGGTATAAAAGGTGCCAGCATAGTCGTTATTCCGCCGCCGCCCATTCCCGGCATCGGGCAGACGGCAGGCTTCAGTATCCAGGTTGAGCAGCGTGAAACCAAGGATGATGTAAAGGCCTTTGAGGGCGTAGTAAAGAAATTTGTCGGGGCATTAAATAAGCGCCCGGAGATAGCCAGTGCATTTACGTTCTACTCAGCACACACACCCAGTTACAATGTTACGGTGGACAGGGAAAAATGCAAGAAGCTGGGCGTATCTATCTCCGATGTATTTACTACCATACAAACTTATATGGGTAGCCTGTACATCAACGATATAACACTATACAACAGGAATTTTCACGTAGTGGCACAGGCCGATACATCTTATCGCAAGATGATCAGTGATATGGACAAATACTATGTAAGGAACCAGTCGGGCGATATGCTGCCGCTGAGTACTTTGATAAAGTATGAACCAACTGAAACCGCACCCTTGATATCCCACTTCAATATATTCCGCTCTGCAGAGGTAAATGGTTCCCCCGCTCCCGGTTACAGCAGCGGGCAGGCGCTGGAAGTGTTGAAAGAGGTGGCTGCGGAAACACTGCCACAGGGATATGGTTATGAGTTCTCAGGCCTTAGCTACCAGGAGATACAATCAGGCTCGCAAACTGTTTACATTTTCGCGCTCTCTATCATATTCGTGTTCCTGTTCCTTGCAGCACTGTATGAGAGCTGGTCAGTGCCTTTGTCGGTAATGCTGGCATTGCCTGTGGGTGCATTTGGTGCTATTGTTACCTTGATATTACTGCCTAAGATTACTAACAATGTGTACGCCCAGATAGGGCTTATCACGCTTATTGGCCTTGCCGCAAAGAACGCGATACTCATCGTTGAATTTGCCAAAGAGCGTGTGGACCATGGGGAAGAAGTAATAAAAGCTACCCTGGAAGCAGTGAGCCTTCGTTTGCGGCCCATTATTATGACCTCGCTGGCATTTATACTGGGTGTTATGCCGCTGGTATTTGCCAGCGGTGCGGGCGCAGTTGCGCGGAAAACTATTGGCTTTACTGTATTGGGCGGTATGGTTGCCGCTACCTCAATAGCCATCTTTATTGTGCCGGTGCTGTTTGTGATCATTACCCGTGCCTCGTATGGGCGGAAAAAACTGGCCTACCTGCAGGAGCATCACGAAGAGATCGAAGAGAAAGTAAAGACGATACAGATGGCCTCGACCGATCCTGAGCTGGAATATGATCTTGAAGAAGAACATAGAAAAGCACAAAAAAAGGATGATAATACAGCTGATACGGGAAACGCTCATTAGCGCCTGCTGTATAAAAGACCATAACGGCCCTGCTGCCGCGGGGCCATATTTTTAGTGGTGTTTAACAGTCATTTGAATGTACCTTCACCGCCACATGACTGCGCAGTTTGAGGAGTTGATAGAAGGGTTTATTACAAATAAGATAGGTATTTCAGATGTTTTCCTGGCTGCACCACTGGCGCTCTTGCTACAGAAAAACCTTCAGCAGTTGCACGCTGATGGCGAGATGCACCTGGCGGGTATAGGGAATGCAGTCGTATCGGATCCCCTGCAAAAGCTACGGGGCGATAAAATATATTGGCTGGATAAAAAGAACCGCAATGCCGGGCAGATGGAGTTCCTGGATATGGTGGACCAGCTAATAGACCACCTCAACAGTACCTGCTACACCGGTATCAACGCATGTGAATTTCATTATGCCTTTTATGAGACCGGTAGCTTCTATAAACGCCATAAGGATCAGTTCAGGAATGACAGCGACCGTAAATACTCCCTTGTTTCTTACCTGAATGACGACTGGCTGGTTACGGATGGAGGGGAGTTGGTAGTATATCAAAACGGCGGTGCGCAAAAGATCGAGCCGGCTATCCGCAAGGCCGTTTTCTTTCAAAGCAACGAGATGGAGCATGAGGTGCGGGCGGCTACCAGGCCCCGTATGAGTGTGACCGGCTGGCTGAAGCGAGTATAGTTTATATGATATACCATAACGGTACCATCGCGGGCAGGTAATGCAAGCTTTAAGCAATCGGGTCGCAAACCTGATGCGAAATAGGTTACAAAATATGGGAGTGGTGCAGCATTGCCTTAGTCGGCTGAATATACCAGTACCGGTTTGGTAAGCTTGATAATATGCAGCCATGCCAGGAAGCGGATAACCGGGTAAACCGGGTCGAACTCATGCCACTTGGTACCGAAGTTCACCGAAGAAGGATGCTTGTGATGGTTGTTATGGTAAGACTCACCCAGCATCAGTATATCCACATGCAGCAGGTTTTGAGAGGTATTTTTTTGTTTATAGTTAGTGTAGCCATACTTGTGTGCGAACCAGTTGATAACGATACCATGTACAGGGCCCATTGCTATTACTATAGGCAGCAACAACCACCACCAGATAGAGGTAGCGAACACAGCAAAGAAGATAACATAAACGCCCACCCACAATAGCCTCGACAAGGAAGAATTTGCCCAGCGCTCAAAAACAGGCCAATCGGGCACGTTCTTCACAAAGCGCTCCTCCACTTCCATGGTATTATTAAATATACGGTTGTAGAATATACGGGTACGCCACATCATGTCGAACATATTCTTCGAATAAGTAGGTGAGTGCGGATCAAGTTCGGTATCGGTATAGGCGTGGTGCATACGGTGCATCACCGCATACGCCCTGGGGCTCAGGTAAGAGGAGCCTTGTGCTATATAAGTAAGTATAAAAAATATCTTTTCGGTGCGTTTGCTCATTTTAAAAGCCCCGTGCGCAGCATACCTGTGCTGGAAGAATGTTTGGAAAAACAAGGAAAAATACCATAACAGTATAAAAAAAATCAGCATTACCATAAAGATCAATTTGTATTGGGTCAACTTAATAAAACGAAATAGAAAATGCGGAAAACTGATTTTTTACAAGCCCACTACATACGACCAGGAAGAGGAAGTGGAAAGAAAGAAAAAACATTGCGCTTATTTGTCTACACAAATTATTATTAAGAGCAAAAGTAGTCATTTTAATGTTAATGTAAGCACAATGGACTCGTACTAATTTCACCTTTTTATCTTAAGATATGTAAGAAACTTCAAGAAGGCTTACCCAAAACAGGTCTAAGCCAGCCGGGCCGTGGCTTTTAACTTTTTTAACAATTTTTCCTCTAACGTTTCTTCCTAATATTACGTCAAACAAGGTAAGCACTCATTACAAGGGCTTTATTTTATTAGAAAGGATTTAAAATTGTTGAAAATGAAAAAAATCTATACCGGCCTATTGCTTTTAGCGGCCATTACAACTGCCCGGGCTCAGAATTACATCCCCTTCCCTTCATCCAATGCTATTTGGACACAAAGAGAAGGCCAGGGCGACACAACACCAACTTATCATTGCTATGGCCTGACCACAGAGGATACCCTGCTCAATAACTTCAGTTATCACAAACTATTTCGTTCTGTTGATACGGTGTTTGAAGCAAATGAATGTATTGGTGGCATGCGCGAGGATAGCATGAAGCATGTGTTCTACTACGACTTTGCTATGCACCAGGAGCGTATGCTCTACGATTTCTCGGTGCAGCCCGGCGATACGGTAGACTATGACTCCAGCAGTGCCGGTATTGTGTATAGCGTTGATTCAATAGACATATCAGGAAATTATCACAGGCGGATCAATTTCCGAACATTTAATGGCAACTTCTGGCTTTATGGCTCATGGGTTGAGGGCATGGGTAATGCTTCCCTCGGTGGTTTGCTGGGCTCTGCATTAATGCAGCCCACCTGCGACTGTGCGGACAATATCATCTGCTTCAAGCAAAATGGTGTGTGGATGTATCACAACCCGCTTTATTCTGCCACAGATTGTGTGAACGATGCACTTGAAGTAGGCCGTATCGAAACAGCTAAAGCATCTGTACGCATATATCCTAACCCCGTTACCGGCAATAGCTCTTTAAACATTAGCGGGCTTGCAACGCAGGGTATGGTAAATATTTACAGTATCACCGGTACTTTGATGCACTCACAAAATGTGAGCAATAACAGCAGTATTACAATCAGCAAGAGCGAATATCCATCAGGCATATATTTCTACAGGCTCAGCGGGCAGGCAGATCAGGCAGTAAGCGGAAAGTTTATAGTGGAGTAAATATGCCGCTTACCTTTGGGGTTATATATATATACAGAGCAAGCCGAAAGGCTTGCTTCTTTGTTTTCATGGCAACACTGGCACGGAATTTAATACAGTAGGTTTATGATAAGATCATATTGCGCCCTTGCAGCCATCCTGCTGTTTGCACAATGCACGGAAACCAGCACGAACAAGACCGGCAGCGAGGTAAAAAATGTAAAAGCAGCTAAGGAGGAAGAGCCTAAAGCACCTGCGAAGGTTTATACTCCCCTCAGCACAAGCTACCGCCTGCTGACGGCCAAAGATACCATACGGCACATAGACAAATATTTCACTCCTGCACAGCAAAGCGTACTCTTTGCGGTGAACAGGGTGGACTCTGCTAACATCACTAGGCGCGATACGCTCATAGTACCGGCCGATATGAGTGGTGAGCTGAACAGTTATAGCCCTTATCCCGCTTCGCTCAAGTTTCTTAACGGTGTGCACAAGATCATTTTCTTTTCGTACCCGGCGCAATACTTTGCCGCTTACGAGAATGGATACCTGGTGCTTTCAGGCCCTACCAGCATGGGCCGGAAAAAAGACCCGACCCCCACAGGCATCTTCTATACCAACTGGAAAGCTGAAGAGACCAGGAGCACATTCAATGACGAGTGGGAGTTGAAATGGAACTTTAATATACAGAATAAAGAAGGCATAGGCTTTCATCAATATGCGCTGCCGGGCTACCCCGCATCGCACTCATGCCTGCGCCTGCTGGAAAGCGATGCTAAGTACCTGTACAACTGGGCCGACCAGTGGATCATAAAAGGCACTGACGATATAAAGGCACATGGCACACCTGTTGTAGTATTTGGCACATATCCCTTTGGCAGCCCCAGGCCATGGCTACAACTGGCAAAAGACCCTCATGCACTGGATATGACAGAAGAGACACTGCAAAAAGAGACTGCCAGCTATCTGCCGGACATTATGGCCAAGCAGCAACAGCGGGATGCAATGGCTGCCAAAGCACAATAGGTCTTTATCACGGGCCAATTTATTTTGTTGCCTGCTCCAGGATATTTTTTAAGACAATAGCATGGGTATGTTCCACGTCTTTGGCAGCGTACAATAATGTTATGTGCTTCTTGCCCTTATGTCGGTCAATGAAGGGCTTGATCTCTTTATTTTTTTTCAGTTCGGCTTTATATTCTTTCTGAAATTCTTTCCATTTTTCAGGCTCGTGGCCGAACCATGTTCTGAGTTCAGGTGATGGCGCCAGCGCCTTCGCCCACTCATCTATTTTGGCGTCTTCTTTCTTCATGCCCCTGGGCCATAACCTGTCGACAAGAACACGATAGCCATCTTTTTTCAATGGTTCATCGTAGATCCTTTTGATGCTGAAGGCGGTTTGCATCCGTCAAAGTTCGGACTTTTTGCTAATAGCACTCGCCCCCGTTGCATGTTTTATTGATCTTCCATTGCCCCTGTTCTTTCACCAGGTATAGGGTAATACAGTGATCGGAACCATCGTATAGGAAGCAGGCCTGGTACTTTTTGGTATTGCCGGCACTTAACCTGTTCACTCTGAGGGTGCTGATCCATGCAGTATCAAAATCCTGGAAGTGCACTACGGGATCGCTGCCGATATAGTCTGCATGTTTTAATTTATTAAGGAAGGCAGCGCTGCAGTATTTCCGCATGGTATCCTTACTGAAGGTATGTATGGGGCCGGCATTATCGCGTATGTAGTAAGTATAAAAAGCCTTCAGCCTGTGGGCTATGGCGTCATTGTTCTTCTGCGCGCGTGCAGCCAGGCTGCTGAACAGCACAAGCGCAAAGAACATATTTATGGCGCCTTTCATGACCACTGCAATATATTTCACTTCAGTCAAAGTTTAACTGTCATCTTATCAATTCTTACCTTTGCTGCACAATACGCAACATATGCAAGCAAATTTTTGGGATGAACGCTACAGCGCATCGGAATATATTTATGGCGAGGCACCGAATACATTTTTTGCCGGGCAGCTGCAAAAGCTAAAGCCCGGCCACATCATCCTGCCATGCGATGGGGAAGGCCGTAACGGTGTATACGCCGCCACACAAGGCTGGACGGTCAGCGCCTTCGATCAAAGTACTGAAGGGCAGAAAAAGGCCCTGCAACTGGCTGCTAAGAAAGGCGTGACCATCAGCTATGACATTGCAGATGCAGCGGAGGTGGATTATCCCGCTAACAGTGCCGATGCCGTGGCGCTCATATTTGCGCACCTGCCCCCCGAGCCGCGCGCTATACTACTCGCGAAAGTGCTAAGCTGGTTGAAGCCGGGCGGCAGGCTCATCCTCGAAGCGTACAACCCGGCGCAGCTCAACAACGACACCGGTGGACCGAAAGATGTATCTATGCTTTATACCGAAGAGATACTTGCAGACAGTCTTAAAGCCCTGCACACCGAAATGCTGGAGACCCTGAGGCTGCACATTGAGGAGGGTACTTATCATACGGGCATGTCTGATGTGATCAGGTATGTTGGCGTTAAATAGCTGATGGCAAAGCCTGGTGGAATAGTATTTGTAACATCACTACTTTACTAAAACAGTATGTCGTGAAAAAGGAAACCGGGAAGGACATTGCAAGAATATTACTGGGAGCGGGTTTGATATTTGCCGGCATCAGCCACCTGACATTTTCCCGAAAGGATTTCCGTGCGCAAGTGCCGGATTGGGTACCCCTTAAGAAAGATGATACCGTAGTCTATTCGGGCATTGCTGAGATAGCTTTGGGCTCGGCACTGGCTCTTACAGGCAAGCGACATAAAGAAACTGTGGGCAGGATAGCCGCTGGCTTTTTCACGGCCGTGTTCCCCGGCAATATTTCCCAGTATACCCAACACCGCTCCGCCTTTAGCCTTGATACTGATAAGAAGAGGTTCGCAAGATTGTTCTTCCAGCCCTTGCTGGTGGCATGGGCATTAATGAGTACTTCCGTGAGCAAAGACCTTAAATAATATTAAGATTCCGGGCCAATGACGCCCTGGACCATCTTTTTTAACCGCCTCGAATCACTTCTGATGCAGGTAACCTGCAGCTGTTTACTCACTCCGCTTGCCATAGACCTTAAACAGAAATAGCAGGATGATAGTAAGTATCACAAGCGCTGCCAAAATGCATTTGGCCATCAGTACATATTCACTCCATGGATGCGGTGCGTAGCGTCGGAACATATGGTATGCTTAATAAAAGATGCTACAGCAATTTACTAATAAAAAGGCGTTCTAAATAAGTAAACAGTCCTCCTCCTTGCAAACGAGGACCAATGGGGAATGGTGGTGGTATTGTGGATAAAATGACATAAAGCCATAATTGTTTATGCGAGGGTTGAACCTACCTTTGAGAAAACCGCTAAACAATGCGCCTGCTTATTGTTACAATTCTGTGCACGTCATTCTTTTCTGCAAATGCACAGAAACAAGAATTGTCTTTCGGCAAACTGCTGAACAACAATGAGGAGGTGATTTTCGGCTTCCGGCTGGCAAGAGGTAAAAAGATGGCTGTAGTTTGCAAAGAAAAATCCGGTAAGTACCTTGCCTACCGTTTTGGTACAGCCGATAGTGTAGAGCTAAGCTACCCTGCAACACTTGACAAAAGCTCGGGAAAACTATTCAGCTATTACGGTTACCATAGGGGTGGCGGCAAGCAAAATGCTGCAATGGATCTATATAGCTTGACATTCACCCATAATGGGGTGAAATACCATGTATACGACGAATGGTATAGTGAAGACGATTCGCGGGGCATCGGCATACAGGTAACAACCGGCAAGAAAACGGTTGACCTCAAAGGCGACCTTAAAGCCAGGGTCAAAACACTTGGCCTATTGGAAACAGAAGATGAGCTTATCCATAATATTGCCTGGGATTGAGGATTGCACTGAAAGTTTTTTCTTACCTTAAATGAATGGCTAAAAAGAGCGCGGGCATACTGGCTTACCGCAGGGCGGATGGTAAATTGCAGGTGCTGCTGGTACACCCCGGCGGACCTTACTTTGCCAAAAAGGACCTTGGTGCCTGGACCATACCCAAAGGCGAATATGCAGATGATGAAGAGCCACTTGCCGCCGCAAAAAGAGAATTAAAAGAAGAGACCGGGCATGAACCTGAAGGTAACTTTATAGCACTGGCAGCCATAGTACAAAAAGGCGGCAAGGAGGTACTGGCATGGGCAGTGGAGACGGATATTGATGCCGCTGCCTGCAGCTCAAATACCTTTAGCATGGAGTGGCCGCCCAGGTCGGGTAGATTCGCCGATTTTCCTGAAGTGGATAAAGCGGAATGGTTCAGCATAGAGGAGGCAAAGCAAAAGATCAATCCTGCGCAGGTGGGGCTGCTGGAGGAATTGATTGGGAGGGTTTCATGCAGCTGACTTTCTCGTGTACCATTATTAACAAGCGGTTTCCAGATTTGGACATCCACATTTCACAAGCACTTCGGTTGGTGGTTAAGAACACCAGTAATGGCGCCCCCCTTTCGCATGTATATGATCTTGCAAATGCTGTGTCTTAAAGCCCTCGTTACTGACGGGGACTGGTGATGAAGAAAATCGCAAATTGAATTATGGCGAATAATCTAGTTATAGGCGATTTATTATTATTTTTAGAGTGTGCCAGACAAAATAGAATTGTTGGACCTAGATAACCGCTTGCCTATGCTACGAGCTGCATTATTGGTTGAAAGCTTTATTACCGCCTTTTTAAGTCAGTTGCTAGATATTGATGATACAGATAAATCTAAATCACTTGGTAAAAATGGCATCTCATTTTATTACAAAGTAAATCTGCTAATTGATATTGGCGCTTTAGATGCAAAAACCCAAACTAAGTATCAAAAATTTATGGAAGTGCGTAATACATTTATGCATGACCTAAGAGCCAAAACTTATACAGAATGTGTTGCCCAGGTTGATGGACTGGAAAATTGGCTAAAGAAAAATTATCTAGAAATGATTAATCCTGACGTCGAAATTAGTAAAGAAGAACAGTTGCAAAATTATGTTGCCCAATTATCTGATGATGTAATTAAGATTACCTTACAACTGACGGAAAAACTAACAGATAAATTTAAAAAGAACCTTGAGAATGAGCAGTATAAAAAGTCATTTGACGCTTTTAACGAAACTATGAAAGAAATACGGGAATTTCTGAATAGCTACATTCAAAAATATCTTGATGCCGATGAATTAATTAAACCAAAACACTTAGCCAATCTAGGGGACACGATAAGCAAAATATTTTATCAAGGAGTATCCAAAAAGATATGGGGCACTAAAAATCCACCTAAAACTGAGGAAGCTTTTGCCCCTACAAAAAGAGCAAGAGGATAAACCAATTTTTACTATGAAAGATCAGGGAAATGGAATTGACTTAGTTGATGTAATATCATCTGATGAACTCATTGAGATTGATATTGACATGCTAGAAGCTAGTCTTGACCAATTTATTTCAGATGATTTCCTGAAAGATATACCTATGTTAGGATTGGTATATAAGGGGATTAAACTAATTGGCAGTTTAGGGAATTTTTTCAGTTACAAAAAAATACTAAGATTTTTGTTTGAACTAAAAGATATATCTAAAACCAAGAGAACAGCATTTGTGGAAAAAATTGAAAAAGAGGGATTTGAAAAGACTGGCGAGAAATTACTATTCATAATTGACCGACTTGACGATTATGATAAAGCTACAATTCTTGGCAAATTGTATGCCGCAGTGATCAATGAGAACATACACTATAACGATTTTCTTTATCTCGCACACATTATTGATAAGGTTTACATTGGCAACCTCAGATCATTAGACCCCAAACTAAATTCTGAAGAAAAAGAATACTATAGTGATAAATTGAATGATGTGCCTGACAATGGTAAAATCGACCTTTATCAATCAGGGTTACTAGACATGGAGATTAAAGATAATAGAGGTCGAGAAGAGTACGAAAGAAAGAACATAGGCAATACTCCCCAATACCCACCAACTATTAAATACAAAGAAAATAAGTATTGCGAGATGCTTATTTGCTATGGTTTTTAAGGTATGAACTATCCTGTAATGTTATCAAAGATTTCCGGATTCTATGTGGAGTTCGATAAGGTCATATAATTTCCAACAAAGTCTGTCATTCAATTTTTTCAACAATAGAGAAATCGCTATCACTATGATCTTTTGGCATTGGGCGATAATCCTTGATAGCCACATTCCAAGCGTGTTCAAGTTAAAGACTAAGTTCTTGGAGTCTTGGGCTCAAAATGATTAGAAGTAATCTTACTGTGAAAGGTGGGTTTATGTATATAAGCTTTTGTATTGCATGTTAGTCTCAATGCCGAAAAATGTTGCTTAAGGGAATGGGCTATCCAAAACATATCGACTAAGTACCAAGCTTTGGGAAGCATTAACTTGGGGAGCCGACCTCTTGGACTATTAATTGAGCTGTTTAAGAAAAGTAAGTCAGCAATATAGTGGTACCAGTCTGGTTCTGACAACAATAGGTCGTGATATCCGTGGAAAGAACGCCCACTTCGAAATATATTCAGAGTTCCACCTTTAATATTAACAAATTCAGTTATTTTTTTCTTAAAATCGTTTGTAAATTGCTTATTACTAAAATCAACAAGAGGTATATGATAATGTTTGCTATTAATAATAATGTGAGAATTAAACGCCAGTTCATGCCCCTCCGGTACTTCAGATATCAAACTAACTAAAGAAGATCTAAACTCTTGTTCGTCTGCTACACCTTTTATATATAAAATATTCCTATAATCAGATTTGTGTTTTCCGGGGATACCATTTTTATAAACTGAGAACGTAAAAGTAATGTTCTTAAGTGCATAGCTTTTTAGACACTCAAATTGTGTCAATAAGCTGGGAAGCTCGCTTGTAATTTCTTTATTGAATCTTAGTGCCATTAAGTAAATGATAGGTTTCCAACGCGTAATTATCGGTCATTCCAGAAATATAATCAACTAACAAGTGTGCTCTAAAATACCATTCCATGAATGAAAACTCATCATTTTTTGGCAGGTTTTTCACAGCAAAATCGTAAGCGTCTAAATGTTTTCTTGGCAATCTATTATATAATCTCCATTCCACGTCAAGATTTTTTCCACTTAAAATGTTAATATCGTTTTTCGCGTCCACCAAAGCATTGAAGTTAGCATACGGCAATTCTAATAGGGGCTTTAAAAATGCCATAAGGCAAGAAATAACACGATATCCCGCAAGTTCTATGTTTTCCGCCTCCTTCGATCGAAAAAGATGTGTTCTCGCAAATATTTTTAACGCCTTTAGCAACGATTTCACTGGTATTACGGTGTCGAATAAGTCATCTATATCGCCAGCTTTAATTCGGCTCTGATTTCCTATATACGAGTCTGAAGCAATCTGAATTAGGCTTCTAGTAACGGCAATTTTGAATTTATAGAAATCGAACTTAGTCTCAAGTGCATTCACATTTATCCCTAATAATTCAAATTGTTTATCTTCCCAGTACTTTAACAACTCGCCAAAGAAAAATTTTGGGCTGATTATCCCCTTTTCTATCCCATCTTCTATATCGCTTAAACAGTAGGAAATATCATCAGCAGCTTCCATAATAAACGTAATCGGGAAACGTTCTTGCCAGCCTAAATGATTTTTAATATGTTTCACCTTTTGCTGCTCAGAATGAAAATAACCTGGTTTTTTATATTTACCGCTTTTGATTTTTTCACTACTCGGATCACAGTTATACTTAACGCACGATAATATTTGAGAGTAAGTTAAATTTAAGCCATTTCCCTCGTAGTGGTCTGGTATATCTTGAAGATGTAAAATGATTCTAATTCCCTGAGGATTGCCATCAAAATAAGCAAAATCATTTAGGAGCTTAACGATACTGAACCCATCAAAATCCATTTGAGTGGAATGAAGTAATGTAGACTTTGCAAATGTTGAAAACCATTTCTTAATGGCGGCTTCACCGAAGTGTCCAAACGGAGGGTTTCCAATGTCATGTAAAAGGCAACAAGTTTCAGCAATATCTATAAATGGTACACGGAGTTTTTCTTGCATGTGGCCAGATGCTATTAACGATGCCGCAACTTTTTTTGCTATTAAACTTCCTGTATTAGCAACTTCAAGTGTATGAGTCAGTCTACTTCTTACAGTTGAATTAGTTTCAAGCCCAAAAACTTGAGCCTTTTGCTGTAGTCTACGGAAAGAACTTGAGAAAATTACCCGTGACTTGTCGCTACTACAACCTTGTTCGACATCAGGGTTATGAGGCTCTTCCTTGAACCTCATTGGCTGCAAAATGCTATCATAGTTAATAGTCGGATCCATTAATGGATGTTTTTGCATTTAAAAATATGATTTTTTTTGATTTTTATATGCATAATTAATGATTTTAACAACTTAGCCTTTGCCCATTGGTGCCAGAATCCGCCTTGCTGCGTTGTGTTTCTTTTGCCTACCCTCACATAAGCCCAAAATGTGGATATCCTTATTTGGAAGCCCCTCCCTCAATTTCGTATCTTGCTTTGTCCGCCAAAAATTAAGAAAGGTGGGTATATGACCTGAGTATAAAGTGGGAAAGAAATGAGAAAGAAATGGGAAATTTTTGGGAAACAAGTTGATACTAAAGCATTGATAATCAATAAAAAAGTGAGAAAATAAATTTTGAGGGAAAATGGGTAAAATGAAAAAGAAGAATAATATTAAACAAGGCGAGAAAAGCAGTGAAAAGCTCGAGGACATGCTGGATGTCATTGTTGCCACCGCACGTAAGGAAGAGCCCAAAAGAGACTGGGTTGAGTTCAAAAAGTCATTAAAAAATAAAGGCAAACTATAATGTATCACGTCCCCCCTCTCCATTTATGGAGAGGGGCCGGGGGTGAGGTCAAAAAAAAAACTACTTTTGCAGCATGCAAGCAACACTCGAGCAGGCCATGAAACTGGGCCTACGCGAAGAAGAATTCGAGAAGATAAAAGAAGTCCTCGGTCGCACCCCAAATTTTAATGAAGTAGCCATGTACTCCGTAATGTGGAGCGAGCACTGCAGCTACAAGAACTCCATAAAATGGCTGAAGACCCTGCCCCGCGATGGGGAGCGCCTGCTGGTAAAAGCAGGTGAGGAGAACGCCGGCCTGGTGGATATAGGTGATGGACTGGGTTGCGTGTTCAAGATAGAAAGCCATAACCACCCATCAGCTATCGAGCCCTTCCAGGGCGCGGCCACGGGTGTGGGCGGTATACACCGCGATATATTTACCATGGGGGCAAGGCCTATAGCCTCGCTCAATTCATTGCGCTTCGGCAAGATGGATAACCCCAAGACCAAGCACCTGCTGAAGGGTATAGTAAAAGGCATAGGCCATTACGGCAATTGCTTTGGCGTACCCACGGTAGCGGGCGAGGTATATTATGAAAGCTGCTACCAGACCAATCCACTCGTTAACGCTATGAGCGTGGGCGTGGTGAAGGTGGGGCAAACGGTGAGCGCCACATCGCACGGCGAGGGCAACCCGGTGTTTATAGTAGGTGCCTCCACAGGTAAGGATGGTATAGGCGGTGCGTCGTTTGCATCGGCAGATATTAGTGAGAACAGCGCGGAGCAACTGCCCGCAGTGCAGGTAGGCGATCCCTTTGAAGAAAAGAAACTATTAGAGGCCTGCCTGGAGATGATACCTACGGGTGCCCTGATAGGCATGCAGGATATGGGCGCGGCGGGCATTACCTGCAGCACCAGCGAAATGAGCGCCAAGGGCGAGCATGGCATGATCATACACCTGGACAAGGTGCCCACACGCCAGGCCAATATGAAGCCATGGGAAATGTTGCTGAGCGAAAGCCAGGAGCGCATGCTGATAGTGGTAATAAAAGGCCGCGAGCACGAGGTGCAAAAGATATTTGACAAATGGGACATACACTGCGTGCAGATAGGCGAGGTGACGAAAGACAAGAACCTGAAGTACTACATGAAT
>APMI01009283.1_pt1 | contig 14279 bp, 12 predicted proteins | sample 667938 | NCBI WGS metagenome assembly APMI01 (sample SAMN01084076, study PRJNA167559) | wastewater metagenome | biome: Wastewater | place: Denmark: Ejby Moelle, Odense | collected 2011-11-28 | reverse complement strand
AGCGCAGTGGGCACCGTGGCTACCGCCGAGCAATTTTCGGCGCGGGCGCGGCTGAGCGGCCTCGCCCTGGGCGCCACCAGCGCCACCGCCCTGTTCGGCGGGCTGACGCCCTATCTGGCGCACCACCTGCAACAGGCGACCGGCCTGACGGAAGTGCCCGGGATCATGATCGCGGCTGTGGCGCTGGGTTCGGGGCTCGCGCTGATGGTATTGTTGCCCAGGCGCACGGTCACAGGCTGAAGGCATCAACCTCGCGCCGCTGCGGTTCCTCCATGGTGGCATAGGCGCGCAAGGACTGCTCCAGTTCCGCCAGCCCCCGCACCAGGTTGTCCTGCGCCATGCCGAAACCCAGGCGAATGTGGGCGGGCGCTCCCCAATAGTGCCCCGGCGCCACGATCACGCCGCGCGTCGCCAGCAGCCAGGCGGCAAACCCATCGGTGCGCGCCATGCCCTCAAGGCCGGGAAAGGCTAGGCATCCCCAGGGCGATAGACCGCCTGATACCAGGCCTTCCCCCGCCATCCGGGTCAGCCAGTCCTCCATGATCGGACGGTTGGCATCCAGGATGTCCTGCGTGCGCGCCCGAAACCGGCGCCAGTCCCGCAACACCGCAAGGCCGATCGCGTGGGACACCGCCGAAAGCCCGGTATCGTGATGCACGCTGGCATGGCGCAGCCTTTGCGCCACGGGAGCGGAAGCCACGATCCAACCGCAGCGCAGCGCCCCCAGGCCGAAAATCTTCGACAGACCCGACAGGCTGATGACCGCGGGCGATCGCAGCGCGGCGAGACCTCGATCATCGGCAAACGCGCCATAGATCTCGTCCAGCACCAGCCGGATTCCGGCCGCCTCGCACAACTCGGCCAGCGCCGCCAGATCGCTATCCAGCAATGGCAGCCCGGTGGGATTATGCAGGTGAGACAGCACGATCATCCGCGTTTCCGGGCGCAGGCGCTTGCGTAGATCGGCCAGATCGGGTCGCATTTGCGGGCCGCTGCGCACGAAGCATTCGGCCTGCAATCCGGCGGCCCGGGCCATGTCCTCGAACGGCTGATAACCCGGCCGCTCGACCAGCACATGGTCATCCCGGCGCGCCAGCGCGGCGAATACAAGCGCGAGGCCCGACGAAACGCCAGAGGTGGCAACTACGCGATCATTGCTGATGCCATAGGCATCTGCCAGATGACTCCGCATCGCCATGCTGCCGCCGCCGAACACCGGCGGGAGGGATGCCTGCCCGGAGCTGCCGAACGTCTTGCGCGCGGCCTCGGCCAGCAACGCATCGGGCGCGCTGACGGAACTGTCATACAGCGACAGTCCGCCCCTGCCCGAAACGTGATAGACCCAATCCAGATAGCGCAACGCTTGATCATCCCTCCTGCGAAAGCCTGTCACGCACGCCTGAGGGCGGCTGCAAAAGCGCCGGTCATATGCGCTGACGGCGAACCGCGAGAGATTGGTATGCAAGCGGCGACCGAACGGCAAGCCGCTTGCCAACATGGCTCTGCCGGTTACTCCAGCGCCCCAAGGGCGTTTTCTCGTCAGCACTCCGGTCACCCGGCTTCACATCTACTGCGCGCGGATCTTGAGTGCCTCAGTCAAACGATGCCCCGGTTCCGGCGGACCAACATAGATCAGTACTTCGTCAATTGACGGAATAGCGGGCAAAGCCGATACCCGTTGCCGGGAGCTTTCGCGTGGTGTCGCCCTCCCCCAATCCCCGTTGCATGTCATCGCCTTGTGCATCCGCCGGATTCCCATTCCACGGCGATGTGGAATAAATGCATGTCCACGACCTTATTGAATCGACCGAAAATCCTTGTCGTTGAAGATGAATGCTTGATCGCGGAGGAGCTACGGATCTGTCTGCTTGAAGCGGGGGCGGACGTGATCGGCCCAGTCGGTGTGCTCGAGGATGCCCTGAACCTTGCCGGATCGGAACAGGACATTGCCTGCGCCTTGGTCGATATTGGGCTGGAGGGCGGCATGACGTATGCCGTCGCCGAATATCTCGACGAACACTCCATCCCCTATCTGTTCACAACCGGATATTCCCCCGCGGCAATTCCCGACCGGTTCGGCGGGATAGGGAACTTCCAGAAGCCGATACGAATGGCGGCATTGCTGCGGGGGATTGGCGATCTGATCGATGCGTAAAGGACGAAAGCTCTTCTCGGGCTGGCTAGGCAAAAAGGCGGTGATCCGTCCTTCGATCCCGATGCCGATCGCCGCAGAGAAATGACCCGCGCGCGATAGACAGAACGGCAGATAACCCAGCAAGATTGAAGGCATCAATCGTCGCGGAGGCCGAACCGGTCTGCCTCGTCATCATGCGCGGGCTCGCCCTCGTAAGCCGTGTAGTCAAGGCGCCCGGAGCGAAGCATTTCGTTCATGCGATCGACCGTGTCAGGCGTATCCTCCGCTACCAGCGGAGCATTTCTGGGCCGCACGCGGGCACGCTCTGCCCCTGTTGCCTCGGCTTCCCCGGCGTGGTTGTGAACGACGATCGGGTGGCTTTGCTCATCTTGGTCAGTATGCTGGTCCTGATGCTTTCTGGCGTCTTTCGGGTCGTCCGTCATCGGTGATCTCCAAACTAAAGACGGGTATCGTTCCCAGGATCTGCCCCCGGGGAATGTGCCGCTTGTGCAAGCCATCAACAGGGCGGAACGCCCTGCGATCCATTCGGCCAGCCATTGCTAACGCATGTTTGTGTGTTCCTTTTGCGTGGTATCGGCGGAACCGGATGGTGCGTTCTTCGCTTTTCCCGCATGGATAGCAGGGACCCGATGGTGGCCGGGAGCATCGACGAAGCGGGCCTGGTCTACAGTGCCGATACCGCAGCCGGGATCACGCGCCGTCGCCGGGGCAAGGGTTGGAGCTATCGCGACCCGAAAGGCCAAGCCATCCCGGAAGGTTCAACGCTCCGGCGGGTCCGGGCGCTCGCCATACCGCCGGCGTGGACCGAAGTTTGGATATGTCCGCGGAGCAATGGGCATATCCAGGCAACGGGACGGGATGCCCGCGGTCGCAAGCAGTACATCTATCACCAGGATTTCCGGGCGTGGCGCGATGAGGCGAAGTACGCGCACATGCTGGACTTCGCGCGGCGGCTTCCCAGAATTCGTGCCGCTGTCGACGCGCATATGCGCCTGGCCGGTCTCCCGCGCGAGAAGGTTCTGGCCACCGTGGTCTACCTGCTTGAAAAAACCCTGATCCGGGTCGGCAATGCCGAATATGCGCGCACCAACCGCAGCTTCGGACTGACTACGCTGGGCAGGCGCCATGTGCGGGTCGAAGGCGGGGAACTGCGGTTCCGCTTCCGGGGCAAGAGCGGCAGGCAATGGAACCTGCGCCTTCACGACCGACGCGTCGCGCGCATCGTGCGGCAGTGCCAGGAACTGCCGGGACAGCACCTGTTCGAATACGAGGATGGAGAAGGACACATCCGCGCGGTGTCGTCGGAGGACGTCAATGTTTACCTGCGCGAAATTGCCGGCATCGATGCTACCGCGAAGGATTTTCGCACATGGGCGGGAACGATGATGGCCGCCCGCATCCTGGCGCTGGCCGAACCGTGCGAAAGCACGGCGGCGGCCACTCGTGCCGTCCGCGATGCCGTGACGGCGGTGGCATCGGCGCTTGGGAACACGCCGGCTGTTTGCCGGAAATGCTATATTCACCCGGCGGTAATCGATGCCTGGATGGACCACAGCCTCACGCCGTTGCACGGCGCAAGGCACCAAGACGTTTCCACGCGACGGGAGCCGCAGATCAAACCGGCGCTCAGCACGCTGGAGCGATCCGTCCTGCGCCTGCTTCGCCGTTGACGGTTCAGACTTTGGGCAGATCCTGTTCTGCCTTGCCCCAATCGCGGAGCTTCTTCCCCGTGGCGCGTTTCGCCAGTTCCTGTTCGTCGGCGATGGTGAACATCTGCGCCGATGGCGCCTCTTCCAGTTCCCGCCAGCTGACCGGGGTGGCCACCGGTGCGCCGGGGCGGGCACGGACCACATAAGGCAGGACCGAGGTCGATCCGCGCTGGTTGCGCAGCCAGTCGATGAAGATGCGGCCTTTCCGCTTCGCCTTGCTCATGGTCGCGGTATAGCGGTCGGGGGCATTCTCGCTCAGGGCATGGGCGAAGCGGCTGGCGAAGTCCTTTACCTCCGGCCATTCCGCCACCGGTCGCAGGGGCACGACCACATGCACGCCCTTGCCGCCGGACAGCATGGCGAAGCTGGTCAGCCCGATGTCGGCAAGATTGTCCCGCAGGTCGATTGCGGCGCGGCGCACGTCCGCGAAATCGAGGCCTTCATCCGGATCGAGATCGAACACCATGCGGTCGGGGCGTTCGAGATCGTCGATGGTGGAGCCCCAGCCGTGGAATTCGATCGTTCCCATCTGCACGCAGGCTTCGATGCCTTCCAGGTCCTCGACATAGAGATAGTCGGACTCGCCGCCGTCTTTCTCGCGGATGGGGACATGATGCACCGCGGAACTGAAGCCGCCCTTGTCGTGCTTCTGGAAGAAGCAGTGGCGCGATGTGCCCTGTGGGCAGCGTACCAGGCTGACCGGCCGCCGCGCGAGCCAGCGCAGCATCGCCGCGCCCATCGTGGCGTAGTAATCCGCCAGCGCGCCCTTGGTAACGTTCGCTTCGGGAAAGATCACCCTGTCGCGGTGGCTGATCTCGAATTGCGGTTGCCCGGTCTCCGTGCTTGGCATGTTCGTCTCCGGCCTCACTTCACGGGCGGGCTTGTCCTGTCGCAGACCGAGAAAGCGCGCGTGCCGCACCCGTCCGCCAGCGGTGCGTTCAGCGAAGGCCACTTCGGCGACGAGCGAAGGCGTAACCCATTCCGCGTCCCGCGCTTCAGCACGCGGCACCTCGGTCGCCGGCCGCTTCGCTTGTAACCGCGCCAGCGCGTCCATCAGGCTATCGGTATTCCCCGCATTGAAGCCGGTTCCAACCTTGCCGGCATATACCAGGCGGTCCTCCGCATCGTGCTGCGCCAGCAGCAGGTTGCGGACTCCCCGCCCGGCCGCCGTGCTGCGCGTCCAGCCGACGACGACGAATTCCTGCCGGTTGACGCATTTCACCTTGAGCCAGTTGTGCGTCCGCCCGGCCCGATAGGGCGCATCGGCGCGCTTGGAGAGAATGCCTTCCTGCTCCATGTTGCAGATGGTGCCGAACAGCGTGGCCCCCGCCCCGGTCAAGTGATCGGCGACATGGACGTGCCCGGCATCGATGGCATCGTGCAACAACGCCGCAAGCCGGTCCTTGCGCGCGATGTTGGGGATGTCGGTCAGATCCTCGCGATCCACTTCGAGCAGGTCGAAGGCGAACAGGTCGAGCGCGCCGCCCTCATCCGCGTCCAGCCGTTGTTGGAGCAGCGAGAAGTCGGGATTTCCATCGCTGTCGAGCGCGACGATCTCGCCATCGATCAGCGCGGGCGGCAGGTTCAATCCGGCTAGCTCGCTGGCAATGCCGCCGAACCGGTGCGTCCAGTCCAATCCGCTGCGCGAATGGATTTTGACGTCCGGTCCCGCCACCGCGATCAGGCAGCGATACCCATCGTACTTGATCTCGTGCATCCAGCCCGCGCCCTTGGGCACCGCATCGACGGCGGTGGCGAGCTGCAGGGCGCGGAAAGCGGGCAGTTTGCCGGTACTGCCTTTCTTTCGGACGCTTTTTGCCCGTTCGCGCGGAGCCGGTCTGGCGATGCGCTCCGCTTTCCGCATCGCCACGTCGAAGGCCGCGCCTTTTTTCCCCTTCAGCGAGACCGGAGTCGCGCCATCGGCGATCGCGGCCATGGTGCGGCCGCTGTGGATGCTGGTGAGTTCCTGCCCGGTCAGATCTTCTGCGCCGCCGGCATAGGCATCCTCGACCTTGCGCAACAGCCAGTTCTCGCGCTTGTCCTTGCCGCGCGGCTTCAGCCGGATGAGGATCCATTCGCCCCTCATCCGCGCGCCGTGAAGGACAAAATGGAGGTGGCCTTCCTTCAGCCCCTTGGCGGCTGACTTGCCCGCAATCGGCTCCCATGTGCCTTCGTCCCACAGCATCACGGTGCCGCCGCCGTATTCGCCCTGCGGAATGACGCCTTCGAAGCCGGCGTACGAGACGGGGTGATCCTCCGTCCGCACCGCCAGCCGCTTGTCCGCGGGATCGGCGCTGGGGCCGCGCGTGACGGCCCAGCTTTTCAGCACGCCGTCCATCTCCAGCCGGAAATCGAAATGCAGCCGCGATGCCGCATGCTTCTGCACGACGAAGCGATGGCCGGACGTCTTGCCGCTTGCCCTTCGGGCAGCTTTCCCCTCGGGTTCCCGCGTCCGCGAAAAGTCGCGCCGGCTGTTGTAAGCTTCGAGCGGATCGGGCTTCGGCATCGGGTCAGGCCCGTTTGCGCGGGCGAGGAGCGGAGCGAGCCTTCGGCGTCCGTTTTCGCGCCGGTTTCGGCGGCGCATCGTCCTGGCCTTCTTTCCCTACCGATTTCTTGAGCGCGGCCATCAAGTCTAGCACGTTGCCGCCACGGCGCGCGGGCTTGTCTTCGCTGGCCTCCTCGATGATCCGTCCGCCCTGGGCCTTCTTCTTTTCGATCAGGCGCAGCAGCGCGTCTTCGTAGCGGTCGTGAAAGCGGTCCGCATCGAAGGGAGCGGTCTTCCGGTCGATCAGGGTTTCGGCAAGGTCGAGCAGTTCGGGATCGGGCTTGCCGTCAGGGACATCGCGGAAATAGCCCTGCGCCCGGCGCACTTCATCGGCATAGCGCAGCGTTTCAAGCATCATGCCGCGCCCGCAGGGCTTCAATGCCACCAGGTATTCCCGCCCGCGCATGGCGAGCTGCCCGATGCCCACGCGCCGCGTGCGCCGCAGCGCCTCGCGCATCACCACGAACGCCTCCCCGGCCAATTCATCCGCCGGCACGACGTAATAGGGCCGCTCGAAATACAGAGCGTCGACCTCATCCGCGCGCACGAACTGAATCAGGTCCAGCGTCTTCTTGCTCTCGAGTTTCACGCCCTCGATTTCCTCGGGCTCCAGCAGGACGTAATCGCCCTTCTCGAGTTCATATCCCTTCACGATGTCATCGGCGTCGACCGGGCCAAGACCGGGCACGACCTTTTCATAGCGGATGCGCTTGCCCGTAGGCTCGTGAATCTGGTGAAACGCGATCTGCGCGCCGCTTTCGGTCGCGGGATAGATTTCGACCGGGATCGAAACGAGCGCCAGCCTGATCTGGCCCTGCCAGTATGGTCTTGCAGGCATGTTCTGGCCTTCCGTTGCCGTCGCCAAACAATGCCCCAGCAATGCTCAGGTTCCGGCCGACCGCGGCCTCTTGCCAAATGCGCGCCGATCCTAACCTGTGACAGGAAAGCGGAAATCCCCCTTGGCGGACGCATTGTTTCCAGTTCCGTCATCCAGCAACCGCGAAAGAGGGAACCATGCCCGCCCGGTCCGTACTCGTCAGCCCCTACAGACTGGTCGAAAACACGCTTGCCGGCATCTGGAACTCGTTTTTCAGCATCCTGCCCAACATCGTCGGCGGGCTGGTCTTCCTGCTGGTGTGCTGGGGCATTACCCGGTTGATCCGCCGCTGGATCTGTTCGTTGACCGCGCGCCGCAACCGTTCCGATCTCGGCGGCCTGCTATCGTCGATCGCGACCATTTCGATGATGACGCTTGCTGTGCTCGTCGCGATGGCGATCGTGTTTCCCAGCGTCTCGCCCTCGGGCATCCTGTCCACGCTGGGCATCGGATCGGTCGCCATCGGTTTCGCGTTCCGCGACATTCTACAGAACCTGTTCGCCGGCATCCTGACCGTTATCAACCAGCCCTTTGCGCGGGGCGACATCATCGCCGTGGCCGGGGCGGAGGGCGAGGTCGAACGGGTGGAGGCGCGGGCCACGATCATTCGCACGGCCGACGGCCGCCTCGTCGCCATGCCCAATGCCACGATCTATACCTCGCCATTGACGATCGATCCGGTCGACGGGCCCCGCCGCGATCAGATTTCCGTCACCGCGCCAGGCGGCAAGGATCTGGGCACGCTTATCGCCACGCTTCGGCAACGGCTGAAAGGCCTGACGGGCGTGCTTGACCAGCCCGCCCCCCAGGTGATTTGCGAGGGCGTGGCGGGACCGGACGTGCAACTCGTGATCCGGTGGTGGACGGCTACCAAGGGAGAGCGGCGCCAGGATACGCATTCCGCGGTGGTCAATGCCGTTATCGGGATCGTAAAGTGACGCGATACCGCCCGTTACCAGGAAGCCGACAGAACGCAGCCGTCATGCAACGCCGCTCCGCTGAGACGGAGCCGGTTGCGGGCTATCCAGCGGCCTTGCTTCGGCTCAACAGCACCACATGAACCGGTGCGTGAAGCCGGCATCCCGGCTCACCGCTTTATAATCAGCGAAGCGGGACGCTTGCGTGGCGTCCACTGCCCACGGCCCGGGAAATTCTTGAGGATTTCGCCGTCCCACAACCGGGCCACGCGGCGGTGCAAACGCCAGCGGCCGTCTTCGCCCTTCATCGCGTGATCCTCGTAATAGCCCACAAAGCGCAGGTCGAACGGCGTATCGCCGGCGCACTCGGTCACGAACGCGAACGATCGCATTTTCACCGTGCCGTCTTCCTGCGGCATGTACTGCACCTGCGACACATGGTGCTGGCGGCCGGGAAAGCCTTCGGCGTTGCGGTAGTGCTCGGCGATTCCGCGAATGCCGTCATGGCCTTCCCAGATGTCGGGCTCCTCGAAAACCTCTTCGACCATGCGGGCGTCGGACGTGAAGCAGGCCACCAGGCCTTCGACATCCCCTGTATCCAGAGCCCACGCATAGGCAGCCAGCAGGTCCTCCAGTGCGAAGCGATCCTCAACCGAAAGAGCCATCGTATTCCTCTCCATTCTGTTGACACAACCGTAACGATCGTTATTTTCAAATGCAAGAGGTAGCCTGAAATCGCAAAGGAGTTCCAAGGTGCGAAGCCGCACGGGATGCACGGCATCGTCGGCGAAAGCAGCCGTATGTGGCGTGAAAAAGTCGCTCCGCGCTACGCCTCTATTCGAGAAATTCCAGCAAACCGATACAGAAAGACGCAGCGCGTGAGCGAAACCGATATAATCGTGATTGGCGGCGGATCGGCCGGCGCGGCAATGACCGGCCGCCTTGCCTCGGCCGGATTGAATGTAACGCTCGTTGAAGCGGGTGTGTCCGATCAACATTTCCGCTCCCGTATCCCGGCCCTGACCAGCTCGATTGTCCAGAACCCCGCGTTCGACTGGTGCTACCAGGTCGAACCCGACGAATCCCTGGGCGGCCGCGCGGACATCTGGCCGGCAGGCAAGCTGCTGGGCGGCGGCAGCGCATTGAACGGGATGATGTTCATCCGCGGACATCGGTGGGACTACGATAACTGGCGCGCGCTTGGCGCCGCCGGCTGGGACTACGAGTCCGTCCTGCCCTACTTCCGGCGCATGGAGGACAACGAGCGCGGCGCGGATGCCTGGCGCGGGACGGGCGGCCCCATCGCCGTCTCCGAAGGGCGCGCGCGCTATCCCATTACCGATGCATGGATCGCCGCCGCCGAGCAGACCGGCATCGAAAGACGCGACCTGAACGGCGAAAAGGCCGAAGGCGTCGACTACGTGCAAGTGTCGCAGCGGGACGGAACGCGCTGTTCGTCGGCGCGCGGTTATCTTCATGACTTCAAGGGATCGACCCCGCCGCGGACATTGCTGGGCGCGCAGGTTCTTCGCGTCCTGATCGAACATGGGCGCGCCGTGGGTATTGCCTATCTTCAGGACGGCGAGGAAAAGAAGCTGCTCGCCCGGCACGGCGTTGTCCTGAGTGCCGGCGCCATGAACACGCCGCGGCTGCTGATGTTGTCCGGCGTCGGCCCCGCCGGCCATCTTGCCGAAGTCGGCGTGCCGCTGGTGTGCAACCGCGAGGGCGTGGGCCGCAACCTGCAGGATCACGTCGGCACGCACATCGTCAACGCCGTGAGCGCGCATACCTTGAACGACGATGCGCGAGGACTGCGTGGCGCGCTGTCCGTATTCCGCTACGCGCTGTCGCGGCAGGGTGCGCTCAGCACGTCCATCGGCCACGCCCAGGCGTTCGTGAAGAGCCGCCCTGGCTTGCCGGCCCCCAACCTCCAGTTGTCCTTCGCCGCCTTCGCGTTCGACTTCGACGACCAAGGCAGGCTGATGCTGCGGAAAAACGCGTCGGTCTCGACCCTGGTCGGTCTGATGCGCCCCAGCTATCGCGGACGGATCACGCTGAAGTCCGCCGATCCCATGGCGCCGCCGGTGATCCATCACCAGCAGCTTTCGACCGAGGACGACGTCGACCAGATTGTCGAAGGCATTGCCATGGCCAGGAACATCCTGGCGCAAACGCCGATCGCGCCGTTCATCACCGAAGAGCTGCGCCCAGGCCCCGCCCTCACCGGCAAGGAAGAGTTGCGGAGCTACGTCCGGGCGGCGGCCATCCCGATGTTCCATCCCGTCGGCACCGCCAAGATCGGTGCCCCCACGGATCCCATGGCGGTGGTGGACCCGGACCTGCAAGTCATCGGCGTAAGCGGGCTGTGGGTCGCGGACGCGTCGATCTTTCCGTCCCTGCCTGCCGGCAACACCAACGCCACCGCGATCATGGTGGGCGACAAGGGCGCCGACCACGTCCTCAAGACCCTGCGGCGCAACACTTGAAACAGCATTCCCCTGCATGAGAGGATCAAGCCCATGGCGAGTTTCCCCGAGACAATTCACTTCACTGGCCTGAACACCCCGGTCCGCCTGGAATGGTCGGCGCACGATCTGGACGTGGTCGGCGAGATCCCGCGGGAAATCGACGGCGCCTTTTTCCGGGCCGTGCCCGACCCGGCCTACCCGCCCAAGTTCGAGGACGAGATCGTCCTTTCGGGCGATGGCATGGTCTCCAAATTCGCCATCCGCGACGGCAAGGTGAATTTCGCGATCCGCTACGTCGAAACCGCGCGCTACAAGGCCGAGAAGGCCGCGGGGCGCGCTTTGTTCGGCAAATATCGCAACCCGTTTACCGACGACGCGGAAGTCCAGGGGGTCGAGGGCACGGTGTCGAACACCACGCCCGTCTGGCATGCCGGCCGCCTGTTCATGACCAAGGAGGACGGCCTTGCCTACGAGATCGATCCCGAAACGCTCGCAACGATCGGGCGCTGGGACTATCACGGCGCGCTGAAATCCAAGACCTTCACCGCGCATCCCCGCGTCGACGCCGAAACGGGGGAGATGTTCTTCTTCGGCTACGAGGCCGGCGGCCTGTGCACGGCGGACGTGGCCTATTGCATCGCCGACAAGGACGGCAACCTCGTTTCGGAGCAGTGGTTCCAGCAACCCTATTGTTCGACGATCCATGATTTCACGATCACCGAGAAATACGCCGTCTTCCCGATCTTTCCGACCACGACGGACCTCGACCGCGTGAAAGCCGGCGGCCCGCACTGGGCACACCAGCAGGACCTGGAAAGCTGGGTCGGCATCATGCCGCGCTATGGCAAAGTCGAGGAAATGCGCTGGTTCAAGGGGCCGAAGGGCGTTTCCGCGTTCCATTTCGTAAATGCCTACGATGACGGCGACAAGGTCCACCTCGACATCTGCCTGTCCGACACCAACGCGTTCGCCTTCATGCGCGAGGCGGGCGGCGTCCACCGCGCGCAGAACGAACTGGGCGGCGGGTTGACCCGCTGGACTTTCGATCTCGCCAGCGAGGGCGAGGGCTTCGAATCCCGCCTTATCGGCCCGCCGGGCGACATGCCGCGGCTGCGCGATGCGGATCAGGGCCGCGCCTATCGCGCGGCATGGTATCTGACCATCAATCCGCAAGGCGGACCACCGCTCCCCGGCGGTCCGGTCGGCGCCGCTTTCAACGCGATGCTGCGCGTGGAGCCCGGCAATGGCCGGCTGGACATGATGCCGCTGGAGTTCGGCATGGCCATCAGCGAGCCTGTGCATGTCCCCTCGTCACAGGGCGATCACGAAGGCTGGCTACTGGCGGTGGTCGATCGCCAGGTCGAACCCAATCGCTTCACATCCGAGCTTTGGATTGTGGACGCGGGCAACATCGCAGCCGGACCGGTCGCGCGGGTAACGGTTCCTGTTCCCTTGCGCGCGCAGGTCCACGGCGCCTGGGTTTCGAGCGAGCGGCTCGCTGAGGCACAGGCCCACGCGCAGGCAGCCTGAAGCGAAAGGGGAAGCGCGGTTGCGTTTCCCCTTTCCCCGGACGAAACAAGAAGCGCCCGGCGGAACGTTCCCGCCGGGCGCTTCTTGTTTCCGGGCGCGCGCGATTCCGCTAAGCGAAGGCGTCCGCTTCGGTCATCGCTTTCGCGATGCGCAGGGCGCGGGAGATCAGCAGTGCCCCGACGATGCACAGACAGGCCGGCGCCACGGCCAGCACGAAAAACAGCGACGTGCTTGCACCAGCGCCGATAACAAGGCCTCCCAGCATCGGCCCGCCGATCGCGCCAAGCCGCGCGACGGCAACCGCGATGCCGATAGCGGAGGAGCGCAAGTGCGGCGGAAAGAAGCCGACCGCCACCGCCATGACGACAAGGTGCGCGGCCGAGATGCCACCCCCCGCGACCAGCAGCAGGACGCCCCAGCTCCACAGCCCGGGCGCGACCACGCCCAGCAGCAGCAGCGCCACGACCGCGCTCGAGTAGGTCCCGACGATCGCCGGAACCGCCCAGCCGCGATCGAGCAGCAGGGAAAGCCCCAACCCGATCGTCAGGCCGCCGAACTGGATCAGGGAAAGGAAGCGCGATGCGGTATCCATGCTGAATCCCGCAAGCGGCAGGATCGTGGGCACCCAGCTCGTCACGTAATACAGCACCAGCGCATTCACCGCATAAAGACCGGCGAACAGGACCGTCGAAAAGAGCAGCGGCGGGCTCAGCAGCTGAACGAACGCGATGGAGTTCTTCTTCTCACGCGGTTGCTGCGCGCGGTTTCTGAACGTGGGCGATTCCGGCAATTGCCAGGCCAGCACGCCCAGCAGGGCAAGCGTCGCCGCGCCGCCCGCCATGAACAAGGCCTGCCACCCCCCCGCAGCGATGAGCGGCGGGGGGAGCAGATATGGAGACGACGGTCAACGTCCGCGCGCTTTTGCCGGGCGGCGCCAATTCGGCCACGAGCGCCGTGACGTTGGGAAGGCATGCCCCCAGCGACAATCCCGTCGCCAGACGCCAGAGCGCGAATCCCGTAACCGTCCCCCCGGCCGCCGTCCCCAGCGATGTGAACGCCATCAGGGCGGACGCGGTAAGAATGACAGGCCTGCGCCCCACGCGATCGCCGATTGGCGCGATCAGCACGGCGCCCAGCCCCAGCCCGAGCAACACCGCCGACAGCGCCACGCCGAACGACTGCGGCGGCACGCCCAGTTGGGCTGACAAATGCGGCACGACCAGTGGCAAGGCATAAAGGTCATAGCCATCGATGCACATGACGAGCGCGCACAGCAGCAGCGGCAGGAATGCCCGCGCCCCGGCGGAAGGTGTTTCCGATTTCACGATCATCAATTCCCCGTAACGTTGCCGGGGATATCCTTTTCGATATCCACGTAGCGCCCTGCCAGCGCATCGTGTTCGCCAGCGGCCAATGCCACGGCGAACAGGCGCAGCCGCGCCATGCCTTCCGCGCTTTCCTCTTCGGTCGTCGCTTCCAGCAAGGAGACTAGCGGCTTCGCGAAGGCGCGCGCCTGCTCAGAGCGCAGCGTTTCTTCCGCCATCGCCGTCATGATCGTGCCCGGCTGGATGGCAAAGGCGCGGACGCCAGCATCCTGCTGCTCGACATCGATATGCTCGGTCAGGCGAATGAGGCTGGCCTTCGCCACGGCATAGGCCGAGGCGAACGGCGCCACGAACGTACCGGCCTGCGAAGCGATGTTCAGTATCCGTCCGCCGCCGTTCGCGATCATGTCGGGCAAGGCGGCCGAGATGCACAACAGCGCGCCCAGCACGTGAACGCTCTGCGTATCCCACCAGGCCTGCGTATCGACCAACCCGGCGGGGCCAAGCGGCCCCTGCACGCCGGCATTGTTGACCAGCAGGTTGGGCACGCCAAAAGCGGCCTTCGCCTCCGCATAGGCGGCGGCCACACTCTCGCGATCTGTGACGTCGCAGCGGACCGCCAAGGCCCGCCCCCCGGCAGCGCCGATGGACGCGACCGTTTCCTCGACCTGCGCCATCGTACGCGCCGCCACGGCCACCGCCGCGCCAGCGTCCGCCAGCGCGGTGGCGATGCCGGCACCCAGCCCACGCCCT
>APMI01010808.1_pt1 | contig 14280 bp, 12 predicted proteins | sample 667938 | NCBI WGS metagenome assembly APMI01 (sample SAMN01084076, study PRJNA167559) | wastewater metagenome | biome: Wastewater | place: Denmark: Ejby Moelle, Odense | collected 2011-11-28 | reverse complement strand
GGCAGCAGCGAAATCGCATTACGTTCGCTCAGTATGGTCATGGTAGCGGTTGCAATCGTCTTTATGTATCTTCTTGTTCGTAAATCGTTCGGCAGGCGAGTGGGTGCGTGGACAATGCTCCTCATGGCGCTCTCGCCCATGCTTATTCGTTACTCAGAAGAAGCGCGTATGTATGGTATGGCAATGGCAATTGTCGCAGCTGCTACCTATGTACTTGTGAGCGCCACAGAAAGGCCAAGCCGCCGCAAGTGGATTCTTTATGGCATACTCGTATCGCTTGGCATGTGGACGCACTACTATACGGCGATCATGTGGTTGGCGCACTGGGTATGGCGCTATATGACTGTTCGTACAACGACAGCTAAAAAGACCGCCAGGGCCTTTTGGACAAAAGAGTGGGTATGGACACACATTCTTGCAGTGGCGTTATTTCTGCCTTGGCTACCGCACATGGTTAAACAAATGGCCAATGTTCAGGGAGGCGGTTTCTGGATTCATCCCATTACTGCGACGACACCCTTTAACTTTTTGACTAATATCATACTGTATCGAGAAAATCACGAAGTGAGTAGTTGGCTGGCAATTTTGATGCTCGCGATTATGACTGGTATAGTGGTAGCGATTGTTTTGGCGTACAAAAAGTTGCGCGCCGGGCAAAAAGAAACTCTGCGATTGTTTATGGTGATGGCATTTGTCCCAATGCTTTTGTTGCTTGCGCTGTCACTTCCTCCACTTCGCCCTTCATTTGTTGATCGCTACTTATTGCCGAGTATTCCCTTCTGGTTTGGTTTATTGGGCATTAGTGTTGCTACGGTGCTAGCAAAACAGAAAGCCCGAGTGGCGCTTCCTGCCACTGTACTTTTGCTTGTAGGACTGAGCCTAGGGGTTGCGCATGTGTATACCGTAGGCAACTACAACAAGAACGCTAACGACCCTTTGCCTATTCGTCAAACCGTGCGGCAGATGCAGCAGCTTGGTGCTGTGGGCCAACCCATCCTTTCCTCATCGTCGTGGCGCTTTTATGAAATGCATTACTACGATACAGAGCGTAACCCGGTGTATTTTGAGGCAACCGATAACTTGACGTGGGGGTCATACGACATGCTTCGGTATAACCCTTACCGCAAAGTATATGGGGCACCTGATTTTGCAAAGGAGCATGGCGGTACTATATGGTATGTAGGCGACTGGAAGGCAGGCAGCCCTATACTACCAAGGCAAGGAAGTTGGGAAGTTCTCCGCGAAGTCAAAGTGGACGGTATTCCCGACAATCAATCAACCATTCACGCTGTTGAAATTCGCCTGAAGTAAGCTATTTGGGAATAACACGCCGAATGCCAGGCAGTCGTATAAAGAAGTACGTTGCCATAATGGTGGTGAAGCCGAGCAAAGTGTTGTAGGGAATGGCCAGTGCTTCTGGTACCGCAAAGGTAAAGATATAGTTAACCAAACAGATCATGAAGCCATGCGCGATGTACGCGGTGAGCGAGTGAGTGCCGAAGTATTCTAATACGCCATAGGTATACTTTTGCAACCACGGCGCAATGCGCTCGAACAAGAACGCAAGTGACACAAACCACAGCCCGGCAACGATAACGCGCAGTGGCGAAAAACCTTCTATCGCAAAGGCTGCATTTGTCCAATCAACAAAAGCCGTTGGGAGCGACCAGGGGGCAAAGGCGGCCATGACCGACAGAAACAGCAAAACACCAGAAACCCCCCACAGCCCTGAGCGAAGCTGGGCTTGCATGGTTTGCGCCCGCGCTGACCACCAAGTACGCACTTGGTCAAAGTAAAACCCGACAATACTTGGTAGGAAGAAAATAATTTGCCATTTCATCCACTCTTCGTCAAAAATGAGCCCAAGAAGGTAGGTGAGTAGCGTGGTAATGACCAACAACCATGGCTGGCGCCTACGGAGCATGAAGACGGCGCCAATTGCAAGTAATAAGAAGATTGCGTACAGGTACAAGAAATGAATCCACATATGGGGTTGGCCGCCAAGAGCGAATTGCGTAAATGCATCAAGGTGGCTCGTGTAATTGCCAGTTGAAATAGGAGTAAACGGCATGTTGGGAACCAGCTTACTCCACTCCAGCATGATATAGCCCATACTCACAATGACCATCCAGAAGTAAAGCATGGCGGCTCGCCACAACAATTTGCGAGCGATGTCGCTAAACGGCAGCTTTAGGCCCTTGAAACCACGAATGTAGCCAATCAGGAAGCCACTAATCATCACAAAGCCTTCCGCAGCAGTCACCCATAGCTTAGCCTCGCCAGAAACGAGTGCCCAGAGACTGGGGTACTTCCATAGGTGGTCTACAATGATGATGATGACAAAGTAGCCGCGAAGATAGTCGAGTGACAGGAGCCGGCCTGCGGGCGTTGGTTGAATTTTCGACATTGCTATAATTATAACAGAACACCGCATAAGGTTCACGTAACAAAGGAGAAGAACATGATGACACAGCAAGTACCCTACCCGGCACCAGAGTTTTCTTTGCAAGACAGTAGCGGAAACACGCATACCCTTGCAAGCTACAAAGGAAAGTGGCTCATACTGTATTTCTACCCCAAAGATGATACCCCTGGATGCACACTTGAGGCCTGCAGTTTTAGGGATAGCAACGAACTCCTGTTAGCAAAGAAGGCGGTTGTCGTAGGAATATCACGTGACAATGCAAAGAGCCATGGTGAATTTGCTAGTTCGTATTCACTACCCTTCACGCTGCTAAGCGATACCGATCACGCCGTGATGGATGCTTATGGTGCGTGGGGCAAAAAAATGTTTGGCAAAGAAGGTGTGTTGCGAAAAACCTTTATCATCAATCCTGAGGGGCAAGTAGTAAAAGTATACGGTAGAGTCATTCCTACCGGGCATGCACGCCAAGTGCTCGCCGACCTTGAGGCGCTTCAGGGATAATTAGCGCGGACGCTTGATAGCGACTTCACGTGCTTTATGAGCGAAGGTATCGTCAATAACTTGAGGGTGGTATTCGCCATACTTGCGGACCACAGCAGTTTCAATTAAGAAGTCGGCAATGGCTGGATTTTTAGGGAGAAGAGAGCCGTGAAGGTAGGTGCCAATTACATTCTTATAGCGGGCGCCTTCTGTGGTATCCTTGCCATTGTTGCCCGCGCCACGCACAACAGAACCGAGTGGTATTGCTTTGGCTCCAAGCGTCGTTTGCCCGCTATGGTTTTCATATCCGACAATCTGGCCAAAATCTTCACTTGTTGTCACGATGTTACCTATCATTCGCTCGTCCCCACCATAGGTTTCAATGTCAAGTAACCCAATTCCTTGAATCACCTCACCGCTTTTGGTTTTAAAAAAGTGACCAAACTGTTGGTAGAGTCCGCATATCATGAGCATTGGTACATTATCTTCAGCGAGTTCAATCAGTTTTGGCCCAATTCGTAGTAAGTCTTCGCCAATGCGCGATTGCCCGCTATCCTGACCACCGCCGCCGATAATAATATCGACGTCCGATGGGAATGTATCACCTGGATTATATGAGAGTAAATTGACAGAGTAGCCATGCCACTCAAGGCGCCGTTTCAACACCAGCGTATTGCCCCAGTCGCCGTATATATTCATGTCGCGCGGGTATAATTGCAAAATACTAATAGTTTTTTGGCTCATCGGACCGTCTCCACTTTTGTACGTTTTGCAAGCTTTTTACGGAGTGTGAGCATGGCAGTATAGCTACAGTAAATACGTTTTGGTGTACCGCTTGTTGACGAGAGGAACTCATTCAGTGCGACGGCAAGGTTGGTGTTGACGTACTTCATCGCAACTTCATCGTATTGTAAGCGCAGCGCCATGTCATAGGCGCGGATGCCAGACACAACGGCAACGCCAGTACCCTGCAAGCTGTCAAAATCGACATCCCACAGCCAGCTCATATCACGACCATCAGCGTAGGCATCGTTAATGGCGATCATGGTTTCATATCCGCTGGGCGAGAAAGAGGCGAGACTGAGTCGAAAGCCAGCAGGGTTTTTGACAAGCACTAGTTCGCAGGTGTCGCCATTAACTATGATTGATTCACCGCGGCCAAATGCTGGTGTTACGCGCTGTAGCGAGCTAAGCATTTTAGCTTCGTTTAATTCGGCGCCCATAACCATACGCACAAGGGCGACTGCACCAACGGCGTTCTGCACATTGTAAATGCCTTTGAGTTGCAGTGTAACGGCATGTGTTTTTTCGTCGTAGCGTATATGAGCGTGTTGACCGTCAATGGATTCGAGTGAAACGTCATCTGAACGAAAGGCGGATGTTTGGCCCGTTTCTTTCGTTGTAGTACGCATGGCGTCGTCGCTAGGAAACAGTGAAAGAAGAGACGGGGCAACCCCGTAGGATGTAACGGGCTTGGTGAGCGAAGAAAGAAATGCTTCTGAGCTTAGGCGAGGATCGTCACGATTAATAACGATTCCATCGGTTGTGTGTTCAGCGATGATGTGGAGCAGATCGGCGGTTTTATCAATTTCACCAAAGCGGTCAAGCTGGTCGCGCATGACATTGAGAAGCAGGCAGTAGCGCGGCTGAATGGCACGTACAAAGTGCACCGCATGCGCTTCGTCAAGTTCAAGCACGGCAACATCTGCCTGTAGGCGCCCACGTGAATCGACATCTCCGAGGAGCGCCGCAGCAACACCGCGAGTAAAGTTACTCCCCGTTCGGTTTGTAAATACTGATAGCCCCTGTCCTTCTAGCAATTCAACTACCATTTTTGTCGTTGTTGTTTTGCCGTTTGTGCCGCTAATTAGTACGACACCACGCGGCAGTTGCGCCAGGGTGCGCGAAACAAACAGAGGATCAATGCGTTCAACAAACAGTCCGGGAAGCGCAGAGCCTCCACCCCTAAGTTGGGCAATGTGCTTTACGCCTTTTCCAAGCATTGTAATAAAACGCTGTTGCATAGTCTTATTATACAGGCATATGACCTGTGAGTAATTGTGACATGCGACTAGTGAATTGGACCTACCTGAGGTACAATAGGGTTATGTTTATTGTGGGCTTGTTCACGTGGTGGTATGGTGCCGGCTGGAAGCAGCGTCTTTTGGAAGCCCGTGAGCATATGGCGAGTACCTACGACTACTTCTCGATTGATCTGTTGGCACGCACGCTCTTTTCACCCTATCGTCAGATATCTGCAGGTACAGTACGCGGCCCGATTGGGGTACAAATGCGTGCGTGGTTTGACAGACTTATATCGCGCACAATTGGTGCAATTGTGCGTTCGCTCGTGATTGTTATAGGGGTGGTTACACTCCTAGTGACACTAATGGTGAACACTATCGTCATCATAGTCTGGGGGCTTGTGCCTGTTGCGCCGATTATTGGTATGGTATTGATGAGTACGGGGTGGGTACCATGGCACATTTAGAGTACAATTATCACTCCATGCGCTCGCAAAAGGCGCGCGTAGGTGCTCGATTGACTGGGGTACCGATTACTGCGATTGCGTGGTTGCTAGGCGTGATATTGCTGGGCGGAGTGGCGCTCCTTATTGGTGCGGGCACTGCTGTTGGCTGGCTACTGATTGGTCTTGCGGCTGTTCCTTATATGGTGGTTATGTGGTACCACTACGATTTGCGTCACTTACCATCTGGCAAAGGGAACGCCGTGACAGACATTTTGTCCGGTGATATTTTGGGTCGCTTGCCCATGAAACCAACTCCAGCTGATGTAGCGCTTGCGGCTGGGCAAACAATAAGCGGGCAGTTTATGGGTGTACGATTTGGGCTTACCTCCGCACTTCTTCAGTCTGTGGCGGCATCCGGTGCCAGCGACATGGCAGCGTTTTGGGAACTAGCAGACGGTATTCGCCAAAAGAGCGGACTTGTCCATATTACCGGTTCGGTGCTGGCGGTTGCGCTAGTGCGTAACTTTGCCGACTATGAAACGCTTATTGCCAAGATTCACCTAGATGATGACGATCTCGACAGGGGCGTCCAATGGCAAAATCACTTGCGCGAGCTTGTTGCAAAGCACAGTCGGCCCAAGCGCACAGGTGGCTTGGGGCGCGACTGGTCATTTGGGTATATTCCGCTATTGACTCGTTTTGGACAGAACATCAGCGAGCAAATTGGTAACGGCAGTGGACTCCTTACCGTCGATGTTGCTTCGCACATTGAAGCGATTGATCAGCTTGTTGAGACATTTGGAACGGGTGGACGGCAGAATGCAGTGCTTGTTGGTGCTGCTGGAGCGGGCAAAACCACGATTATTCATGCATTTGCTGAGCGCTTGCTTGATGCAACCGCAGCTATACCGAGCAATCTCAAGTTCCGCCAAGTATTTATACTCGATTCAGCGGCATTGATTGGCGCAGCACCCGGTAGGGGAGAGCTAGAGCAGCTAGTGATGCAGGTGCTTGGTGAGGCATATAGTGCAAAAAATATTATTATTTGCCTCGATAATGCACAGTTATTCTTCGAAGAAGGTGTAGGGGCGGTTGACTTATCGAATGTTTTGCAACCGATTATTGACGCAGGTAATTTACGCGTTATTCTTTCTATGGACGAACAAAGGTTCTTGCAGATTGGCCAACGCAATCCCGGCCTGGTAAATTCGTTGAATCGCATCAATGTTCCAGCAGCAGATAAAGACGAAACAATGGTTGTCATGCAGGAACAGCTAATATACACAGAAATCCATCGCCATGTGACCTACATGTACCAAGCAGTCAAAGAAGCCTACCGTCTGAGCGAACGGTATGTTCACGATTTAGCGATGCCTGGTCGGGCCATTAAACTCCTGGAGTCCGCAGCAGGCTATAGCGAAAACGGCTTGGTTACAATGAACTCCGTACAACAGGCGATTGAGAAGACGCTTGACGTAAAGGTGAGCGTTGCTACAGATACTGCCGACCGAGAGATGCTACTTAACATGGAGGATCTCATTCACAAGCGCATGGTTAATCAAAAGCGCGCTGTGAGCGTTGTGAGTGATGCCCTACGACGTGCGAGGGCAGGGGTACGAAACGAAAATCGGCCAATTGGTACCTTTATGTTTTTGGGTCCTACTGGTGTAGGCAAAACGGAACTGTCTAAGGCATTGGCAGACGTATACTTTGGTGGTGAACATCGCATGATACGGCTCGACCTTAATGAATATGTGCGTGCCGAAGATGTTTCCCGTTTGATAGCGGATGGTGCCGACGATCCCACCAGCCTCACGGCACAGGTGATGAAGCAACCATTTAGTGTTGTTCTGCTTGATGAAATTGAGAAAGCAGCCCCTGAAGTGCTAACGACGTTATTGCAAATGCTCGACGAAGGGATACTGCGTGATGTGAAGAACCGCGAAGTGAGTTTTCGAGATGCGATTGTGATTGCAACAAGCAACGCGGGAGCAGATAGAATCCGCGAGTTTATTGATCGAGGCTACCAAGTGGAGCAGTTCGAGGGCGACTTCATTAACGAGCTTATTAGTAGTAACCAATTCAGGCCAGAGTTTTTAAATCGCTTTGACGAGATTGTGGTATTTAGGCCCTTTACAAAAGAAGAGTTAATACAGGTGTGTGACCTTATTTTGGCGAGTGTCAACAAGACCTTGGCATTACAAAAGGTGAGTGTTGAGGTTGCTTTAGAAGCTAAGCAGTTCCTGGTAGAAAAAGGCTATGACCCACGGTTGGGCGCGCGACCTATGCGGCGAGTAATTCAAAAGGCAGTAGAAAACACCATAGCCAAACAGATGTTAAGTGGCCATGTAAATCCGGGCGATGTCATACAAATAACCTATGATCAAGTAGTAAGCGCAATGGGCTCAGGTGGTGAACTGCCTGAAGCCGTTGGGGCCAAGCAGGAGTAATTTTTAAGAATCACTCGGACACACAGGAATAAATCAACTAATTCGTGCTCACAGCCATGCTGCCAAAATGCTATAATGCGAGCATAACAACGATTGGGAGACTCACGCGGTATGGCACGATGGGATTCGATAGAAGCGAGTGGTGACGTAGAAGATAGACGGGGCACTTCGCCGGCACTTGCCTTTGCGGGCGGCGGTGGGTTAATCGCCTTGCTTATTACGATAGGCCTTAATTTTTTAGGGCTGAGTGTACCACAGTCAACAGTGCAAGACATCTTGAATACGGTTCAATCTTTAAATGGCTCTCAGGCGCAGCAGGTTGAGCAGCCAGCTGAGTTCAAAGGTGAAGATAGCTACGAAGTGTTTACGCAAAAAGTGTTAGGCAGCACGAATGACGTATGGAACGGTGTATTTAAGCGCAATAACCTAACCTATCAGCAGCCAAAACTGGTTCTATTCCGTGATGCAACTCAATCGGGGTGTGGTATCGCTTCGGCGCAGGTGGGGCCACATTTCTGCCCCAATGACGGCACGATTTATCTTGATGAAACCTTCTTCGATGAGCTAAAAAGCCGTTTTGGTGCAGATACTGGCGAGGTTGCGCAGGCATATGTAATAGCGCACGAAGTAGGGCACAATGTACAAAGTCAGCTAGGTGCGTTTGATCCAATGAGTTCACAAACCAGGGAGGGTGCGATTGCGCTAGAGTTGCAGGCAGACTGCTATGCGGGGGTATGGGCATATACGCAAGCAAAGAATGGCGTGTTTGAGGGGGGCGAAATTAACCAAGCACTCAGTGCGGCCGCTGCAGTCGGCGATGATCACATTCAAAAAGTTGAGACAGGAAGAAGTAACCCTGAAACCTGGACACATGGCAGTAGCGAGCAGCGTGTGGCCGCATTCACGAAGGGTTATCAGAGCGGTCAGCCTAGCCAGTGCAACGAATTCTAGTCTATGAATGAAGAGTACATTGCCGATAGGCTATTGTCCCAATTCATTGCGTCCAGTTGTCGGCGCTTGGGTATAGATGTCGGTGTATTATCGGATGGCTGGGTACTTGAGCTGCGAAAAGGCGACGACACAAAGTGGGTGGTAGGGTATCATTTTGATGTCGACGGGGCTGCTGCTACAATGGTTGCGAAAGATAAAGTAGCGGCCTATCAAGCCTTACAGCGTGGTAATGTGCCTGCGGTTGCACATTACCTTGCGCGATCAGCAGCTTCTATTCAAGTGCCCTATGGATCACTGGATGGTGCAGTACATAACGTGCCGTATATTGCAAAGCCGCTTCAGGGGAGTGGGGGGCATCGTTTTACCTTGCACCAAACACTCCAAGACGCACTGCTTGCAATTGAGGCTACGCCGGGCGATTGGACTATTTCACCCGCTATGAGTATCGTCCGGGAAAAGCGCATCATTATGCTTAACGGCGACTCGCTGCTTGCCTATATAAAGACGAAGCCTCAGCAAATTGGTGGAGTATGGATGTACAACCTTGGGCACGGTGCGCAGCCAATTGATGAGCAGGCAAATAGCGAGGAGCTACTTTTGGCTCGGCGTGCAATGAAGGCATGTGGACTGCGACTTGCTGCCGTCGATATTGTGACGCTTGCTAGCGGTGATGTCCAGGTATTAGAAGTGAACGCTGGCATCATGATGGAGCATTATGCACGGTTATCGCACAAGCACCACGCTCGTGCGCAAGCTGTTTACGATGCGATAGTTACTGCGCTCTTCAATGACATTACTAAATAACTGTGGTATAATAGTAGAAGTAATAACAGATTGGAAAAAGATGGCAAAACACCGAAGCTGGCACAGTGCAGACATCAAGCGTGCGCGCAAGAAGAAGCTAAAGGCTGAGAAGAAAAAGAAGCAAATGCTCTAAATAAAATACCCACATGTGTGGGTGTTTTATTTTGGTACCCCGGGCAGGGGTCGAACCTGCGACCTTAGGCTTAGAAGTCCTCTGCTCTTGTCCACTGAGCTACCGGGGCATACTACCAGTATAACAAGAAAACACCGTATCAAACGATACGGTGTTTTCTATGGGGCGAATGATGGGGGTCGAACCCACGGCCTCCGGTGCCACAAACCAGCGCTCTAACCAACTGAGCTACATCCGCCATGAATGTCGTATGTAATTGTACCAGATAACCCCTATCTTGTCAGTAGTTTTTAAGAATACGGATTAAAGCCGCGTGAACTTGGCTCTTTGTAGCTGGTGCCAAAAGTGGGGCGTTCGATTTTGTAAGCGTTTGGTGATGGATTTGGATTGTTTGCTGGTGCAGCATTTGCATGTTCACCGGCGTTAAAGCCTTGGCGTGTTGGCTTAACGATGTCAATGCGGCTGCTGGCGCTCTTTCCGGTACGAGTGGTGTGGCGTCGATGGCCGTGATGATCTTGCTGTTGTGGGGTACCGCCAGGTACTGATGCATCTATACGGCTCGTCGCTGCCTTTCCGGTACGAGTAGTATGCACCTGCTGGGCTGTATCAGAAGAACCTGTGGATGCCTGCTGGAGGGGTCCCGTTTTACTTCTTACTTGAAATGCATGGTCGCGGTAAGAGGTGTGAATAGTAGCATCTTGGAATCGTTTGACAAGCGTGCGATTCTTATCGATTTGCTGGCGAGTTGAAAAGCTTTCAGCACTTGTGCTGCCAAAGGTTGAGCTGCCAGCAGCTGCAATGCCGCTGGAATGAATAGTGCCATTATCTGGTTTGTTGAAACGTGAACCGAATAGTCCCATGGGTTTATTATACCGCATGAGTATAGTACAATAACGAGTGATTCGCGGGTGTAGTACAACGGTTAGTATACAAGTTTTCCAAACTTGGGACGGGGGTTCGATTCCCCCCACCCGCACCAAATAAAATATCTCTATGTAAGTAGAGATATTTTATTTTAAGGACATTTATTCCCAGGTTGTTTCTATTTCGGCACCAATGGTGTTCAAGCGATTGGCAAAGTCCTCGTAGCCACGATTAATTGAATAAACATCGCGAAGTACGGATTTGCCAGGTGCTGCGAGCATTGCGAGCATCACCACTACGCTAGGGCGAAGGGCGGGTGGTGCCACGACATCTGCAGGCTTCCATTTAGTAGGGCCAGTAATGTATACACGATGCGGATCAACCATTTCAATCTTTGCGTTGAGCTTTGTGAGTTCGGTAAAATAAATCGCTCGGTTTTCGTAACTCCAATCATGTACTAGGGTGCGTCCTTCAGCTACGGTGGCGATGAGGCCAAGGAATGGTAGGTTATCCATATTGACCCCAGGAAAGGGCATGCTGTGCAGCTTGTCTTTTGGCGCGATAAGCTTGCTCTTTTTTAGGGCGATATCAACGAGTCGAGTGTTACCGTTGCGTGCGGGGTATTCTTCAGACATGGTGTACTCTAGTCCCATACCTGTAAGAAGCGCCATTTCAAGTTCCATAAATTCGATCGGCACCCGCTTGACCGTGATCTCACTATCAGTGACAACTCCAGCGGCCACAAGGCTCATAGCCTCAATAGGATCTTCACTTGGGTAATATTCCACATTTTTGTTGATGCTTTTTACGCCATGAATTTTGAGAGTTGTTGTACCAATACCTTCAATTTTTACTCCAAGTTTCTGCAAATAGAAACAAACGTCTTGCACCATGTAGTTGGGACTGGCATTGCGAATGGTCACCTCACCGTCGTAAAGCGCCGCTGCCATGACAACATTTTCAGTCACCGTATCGCCGCGCTCGGTGAGCACAATGGCATGATCAACTTCTTTTTTGTGGCTCGTAGCAAAGTATTTGTCGGTGGCGGCAACAACGTGTAGCCCAAATGGTGCGAGGCCTGTCATGTGCGGTTCAACAGTTCGAGCCCCCAGGTTGCAACCACCCGCAAATGGTAGACTAAATTTACTATATTGGTGCAAGAGGGGACCGAGGAACATAATAACAGTCCGTGTTTTCATAGCAGCCTCAATGTCCATTTCTTCTAGCTTGAGGCGCTTTGGCGGAGTGATTTCTAGATCATTGTTTGCGAGCCAGCGGCACTTCACGCCAATACTTTCGAGTACTTCAATAATTCGGTTTACTTCCTCGATGCGTGCGACGCGTCGAAGTGTTGTTTTACCTTGGTTCAGTAAGCTCGCGCACAATAGGCCGACTGCTGCATTTTTGCTGGTTTTGACCTCTATCTCGCCTTTGAGTTCTCGACCACCACTAATCAAAAAATTAGTTTTACCACTTCGGTTAATGCGGACGATTTCACTACTTAGCACTTCGCCAATTCGTGCAATCATCTCAAGACTGATATTTTGTCCGCCCTTCTCAATACGGTTAACCGCGCTTTGGCTTGTGCCGAGCGCTGACGCCAATTCTGCTTGCGTCATACCGCGAGCTTGGCGAGTTTCTTGTATTAGTGTACCAATATTGCGTAAATATTTTGCTGTACTCATAGCTATATAGTATACCTGTTATGATATACAGTCAACTATAGTTATGTGCTATAATACCCCTATGATCTAACACTTTGCAACAATTACTATCAACCAATAAATAAGGATGTATATATGAATGATGATATTGTTGCACAACTTATAGCAGGCGAGGAGGCGCGCCAGCAAAATGGCCTTGAGCTTATTCCAAGTGAAAATTACGTCAGCACTGCTGTGCTCAAAGCGCTGGGTAGCGTATTTACTAACAAGTATTCCGAGGGTTACCCCGGCAAGCGTTACTATGGCGGCCAAGAATTTACCGACAAAGTCGAACAGCTCGCTATTGATCGCGCTAAACAATTGTTTCGCGCCAATCATGCGAATGTACAGCCACATAGCGGTGCACCAGCAAACGAGGCTGTGTATAGCGCATGGTGCGAACCGGGTGATACGATCCTTGCGATGGATTTAACTCACGGGGGTCACCTTACGCATGGCTCGCCAGTGACGCGGAGTGCTCACCTGTACAATTTCATTCGTTACAAAATGAAGGACCCGTCTACTGGTGAAATTGACTATGATGAACTTCGTGAGCTTGCATTAAAACATAAACCAAAAATTATTCTTGCTGGCTACAGTGCATACCCGCGTGAGCTTGATTTTGCAAAGTTTGTCGAGATTGGGCGTGAGGTTGACGCGTTACTTATGGCAGACATGGCTCATGTTGCGGGGCTCATTGCTGGTGGTGTGGCGGCCAATCCGCTTGACTATGGGTTTCATGTAATGACTACCACAACACACAAGACACTTCGCGGTCCACGCGGAGGCTTGATACTAAGCATGGGCACCGTGAGCACCCCGCTTAAAGCCCCTGAAAAGACACTGCAAAATATCCCAACGCTTATTGATCGAGCAGTATTCCCTGGTATGCAAGGCGGCCCGCATATGAATACGATTGCTGCCAAGGCTGTTGCCTTTGGTGAAGCGCTGAGGCCAGAGTTTGCTACGTATGCAGCACAAATTGTAAAGAATGCTAAGACGCTAGCCGATGAACTGCATAAGCGAGGGTTTCAACTTGTCACGGGTGGTACGAGCAACCATTTGATTCTCGCTGACGTGTATAAGAGTTTTGGCATCGACGGTAAGGTAGCGGAAGAAGCTATGGACAAAATAGGCCTCACTCTTAACGCAAATGCAGTAGCCGATGACCCACTGCCAATGTATAGGCCTAGTGGTATTCGGCTTGGCACGCCTGCGCTTACTACTCGCGGCCTTCGCGAAGAGCATATGTCTCAAATTGCCGAGTGGATGAAACAGGCGATAGATAATAGGGAAAACGAACCTCAATTAGCAAAGCTAAAAGACGAAGTTCGAACGTTCTTGCAAGATTTTTAAGTGTACCAAAAATACAGTATTCAGAATGACTCGCCGAAATATCGTATGGTTATTAGCAGGGCTAGTGGCCGTGCTCATTGGTTTGTTGTATGGCTTTCGCAAACGCCGTGCTTAGCTGCACGCGGCAGTAGAGCTAGCACCACCTACACCGATGTACTTGACCGTGCTAGAAATATCGTCGTACCATTCTGCCTGCGCACCCGTTGTGCAGGCGCGATAGGCAGTTTTGAGCTCGTTGGTTGGGGTTGAGGTCGCGGCATCTAACAGCGTGTTTGTGGCATCTGTTATGCGTGATTCAGCAGGTCCTGTTAGTGTAGCGTCACCAGCGTTAATCTTGCCAGTTGATAGCTGAGCATAGGTAGGGTAGCTACCAAGCGCTGCGCGCCATGACTCTGCTTTACGTATGACCATTTCGGCGTTTGAGCTTGCCGTAGAGCTGCGTGAGCGCGCTTGGATACTACGGGAGCTATAGGCGACAATGCCTGCGAGCAGAGCAATAATGACTAGCACCACTAGAAGCTCTACGACAGTGAAACCATTCGCCTTTCGTGTACTCATAAAGAAATTATAGCATAAGCAAAACAGCCGCATGCGCGGCTGTTTCTGGTTAAAATCTTACTACCCTAAGAACAGGTACTTGCACC
>APMI01013133.1_pt1 | contig 14281 bp, 16 predicted proteins | sample 667938 | NCBI WGS metagenome assembly APMI01 (sample SAMN01084076, study PRJNA167559) | wastewater metagenome | biome: Wastewater | place: Denmark: Ejby Moelle, Odense | collected 2011-11-28 | reverse complement strand
TACAGCCTGTTCTGGTCGAACCTGCGTGCGGATGCCGCGCGGCGGCTGGCGGCATTCGGCGTGAAATCTTGACGCTTTGGCAGCGAAGCGCGTAGGGCGCGGCCCTCGCTTCGACGGCCCCTTCGTCTAGCGGTTAGGACGCGGCCCTCTCACGGCTGAAACACGGGTTCGATTCCCGTAGGGGTCACCAAAGTCAAGGTGAACACCGCAGATATCTGCGATTTTTGCAAATCCTGCGATATCTAGTCCCCCACTTCGTCGCCCACAATTTCTACGCTGAATCGGAACGTTTTGGTGCCGCTTGACCAAAATCTTTGGCAGGAGGGCGGAGCCGAGACGCTTTCGCAAATGCAGCTAAAGGTCCTCGACCTAATCGGCTCAATAGCCGATTCGGGGCCGCTAACCGTCAGGCAGCTTCGGGAAGCCAGATTGTTCGAAGCGGACATTGGCGTCGCTCGCCGGTCGAGCCGCTAAGACACAGCTGTGGCCGTTCGCTACGGGTTTAGCGTCTCCCAACATCAGGCATTGATTTAGACAAGTTGACCACAGATTGCTATTTGAGCATCGCCGTTCCACCCATTGTAACAAGGGTGCCGCAACCTAGAAAATGTCGAGGGACCAGCGGCAGTGTGCGGGAGGCACCGACTCACGATGGTGACAACTGCAAGAGACTAATTGGGATTTGAACCTATCCTGAGTGTCTTGTTGCTAAAATCGTAACGCACTCCGACCGTCATGTCGGATTCGTCCAGGCCCGGATCCACCATTGAGGTAGTGTAAATGATCTGGTGTTCGGTCTCGAGGTTCTCGCTGATCGCTGCGATCAGCCGCTGGAAGTTCTGACTTCGCTGCTCGGTCATTCCCTTGTCCTCGATGTTATCGAGCAAGAGAAAGCGCGGATAGCGTAGGATCGGGCTGGTGCAGGACACCCAGTGCAGCGCCAGGTGGAACGCGTTGCGGATGACGGTCAGCGAGCTTGCCGAGAACCCCGACTTGCCGTTCACGGTGACGCGGTCCTCGGAGAAGTCAAAGTAGACGTCGCTCTCTTCGGTGAACTCCGCCTCGGTATGCACGTCCTTGGCGAGGATCGCCGCCGTCCGTTCCTGGATCATGCGGTAGACGTTCCCCTGCTGACGGTCGCGCTGGTCGCGCCACAGGACGATATTCTCTTTGAGCCGCGTGATATCCTCGTTTAGCTCGGCTCTGGTGCTAGAAAGCTCGGCCAGTTGCTCGGCGAGTTGGCGCTCGCGCTGGAGCTCGATCAATTCGCGTTCAGAATAGCCGAGTCGGCTGTTGAGGCGATCGATCTGAGCATCGGCCTCGGTCAAATAGTTGCGCGTCAAGTTCAGGTATTCGGTCGCAAGTGCATCCCGCACCCCGGTGAGCTTGCCTGCTCGGACAGTCGCCGCGGTACGATCCTCCCGCCGCTTCGCCTGCAGCTGGTTCGACTCCTTCAGCTGAATCTCGAGCTCGTTCCGCATGCGCGCAAACCGCGACCGGTCGCCGTCCGGCTCGACGTCTGATCGGCAAAGCTTGCACTGATGTTCGTGATCCGGGTCCTTCAGCGGCGAGAAGCAGCTCGGGCAGAACAGGAAGTTGATCGGACCCAAGGTCGAACTCGCGACCTCGCCTTCGCGCAGCCGCGCGAGCGTGCGCTGGATCTCGTCGATGAGCGTATCGGCATCGGCAATGTTGTAGGTAAGCTGGCCGATCAGTGCCTGGATGTCAGCAATGTCGCCGTTGACGCGGTCCAGATCCGCCTTGATCGTGGCGACGATGCTCGACTGCCCGGGTGCCAGCTGCCGTTCGTCGAACCGGTGGCTCTTGAGTGCCTGGATCTCCGTCCGGATCGTCGCGATGTCCGCTTCCAGACTCCGGCGGCGAGCCTCCACGAAGTCGAGATTGAACGCTTCGCCGGCAGCCGTGAGCACACGGTTCAGCGCGCCATACTGCTGGGTCGCCGCCTCGTAGGCCTTCTCCTTCTCCCGCAGCTCCAACTGCGCTGGATACAGGCGGGCGTCGAACACACCGCACAACAAGTCGCCGACAGCTTGGCGCCGCAGGGCCGAGTCGTTGCGCTCCGCTCGGAAGATGCGATCGACCGGCGTCATCTGGTCGACATACATCAGCCGCAGCAGCTGATGCATGGTAATGTTACCTTCGGCCTCGGCGGGCACTTCCGGCATGTCCATTAGGCGAAATAGAACCTGGGTGAAGCTCTCGCGATCGCTCATGCGACGGTAGCTGAACCGTTGCCAACCGTCCGTGCCGGCTCCGCTCGCTGTGTCGAAGTCGCCGAAATAGATCCACATCGGCTGCTGCGACGCTTCGGCGATTTCCCGCCTCAGCGTTACGACAGAACCGTTCAGGACGACCTCGGCGAGCACCTGATCGCAAGATGCCGCCTCGGGCTTCCACTGCGTAAGATCACCGCCGAGCGCGAAGAAGATCATGTCCGCGATCGTCGACTTGCCGACGCTGTTGCCTTCTCCGGGCACGCCACGGATGATGTTCACGCCGGCATGGAATTCCTCGTCATAGGCACGCTGGCCGCTCTTGAGGACGACCAGCCTCGCCAGCCGCAAGCTGGGGTCAAGCCGCGTCATATCGGTGCTCCAGTAATCCAGTGCGGTCCTTCAACCCGTCGCCGCCGGTCAGCGGGATGGCGGCCATGTCGACCGCCAGCATATGCACAAGTGCCGCGTCGTCGACGTTGTCGGCGAACATCCGCAGCAATTCTGGCGGGATAGCCCGCTCGGTGCGCACAAGGACGCCCTCATCGAACTCGGCGGGCTCGATGAACCCCTTTGCGGCAAGCGAGCGCGCGATCGACTCGTGGACGCCCCGAAGCTGTTGAATGAACATGCGCGGCGTTGGGACGCGAGTATATTTCGACCCGAGCTTGCCGAAGTCCCGCTTGCGCTTCGCCATTTTGCGGGGGAGGCGCGCGGCTTCGAGCAAATGCGGGAACAGGTAATAGAGGTCCAGAATGCGGAACGTGTCCCACTTCATCTGCCGCTCGGGATTGGCCTCCAGCAGGCGCAGCATTCGAAACATGCCGTGGCTGAGATCGAAGGCGGGATGATAGACGAGCACAGTCAGTGCCAGACCAGATGGCAGTTGCCGGTAAGGAAATAGATCATCCCGCGCACGGTTGACGTGGCCGCGCCATCATACTCGCTGCAGGTCTCAAGCTCGCTCACCACCGGCTTCACGACATGCACGTTCACCAGCTGGTCGACCTGTTCGCGGCTGGCGCCCTTCGCGATCGCAGGCTGAACCCAGGTCTGGAACTCCTCGTAGATCTTGCCCATCAGCGTTGCGTAGATGGTCTGAAAGGTCCTCGAGAACATGTTCTTGCGCAGCTCAGCATAGACCATCTCCTTCATGGCCTTGGCCATATCGAGCTGGTCCTGGCGATCCGCGGCGGTAAACTTTCCGTCCAGCCCTACGACGGTCTCGTCCTCGACGGATCTCGTGAAGATTTGCAGCTGCGCGATATAGTCGGTCAACTCCTGATCTTGCGCCGCTTCGTCGCGCAGCTTTCGATAGAGCCGGTTCAGAGAGGACTCGGGTCGTGCCGGCGCTTGGACGGTTACGTCGCCCATCAACACGGTGGAGACGTTACCGCCGGCAATATGCCCGCCGGCACTGTTGCCCGACTGAACGATGCCCTTACCGGGAGGCTCGCTGGTCATTCATGCCCAGTGGTGACGTTGCCCCCAGCGATGTGACCGCCGGCGACATTGCCGGACTGCGCAACCGAGTTGTCCTTGGCGACCGCTGTAGGCGTGCTGACGTTCTTCTTGGTTCGGACATCGATAGCGACCTTGAGCGCGACGCCGGAAAAAAGCCCCGCGATGAAACTCCCGATGCCGATTGCCCATTCCATTAACACGCCTCCCCGAAGCCGAATGCCTACCGCATTTCCTCTCAAATACAAACAAACACAGTTCGTCGAGAATGGATGAAGTTCGGCCTGCTCATTGATGGCGTCTTCAGAATTAGGCTGTGGCCGACTGAAAAGCTGCAGTTGGGGCGCTCTGCCGAACGGCCGGTTTCGACCCAATTGCTGCCATTCGGTGACCGTGGCACGCTCCGCTTGCTCAACACGGAAACGGCTCGATGCAGATATGCATACGGAATAAGAGCGAACGACTTCTGATGGTGTTCGGAGAGCTCCAATGCGATCAGTTCGAGATTCCGGTTGGAGGTGAAGCAATCGTTCGGCTTACAGACGGTTACACGCAGCAATCGACGTGATGGGAAATTAGGGTATCCGACAGTCAATTTAGGACGTTGGAGTACGAGACGTCCGATTGAGCGACATTCCCGACTACGTCCGGGAACAGACTTCGGTGCAGTTCGGGTATTTTAAGAGTCTGAAGGTTCCGGAGGTCACCATTGCGCTGCTAAATGGCAAACAGACGCTGCTTCAAAGCCCCGTCAGCGCGCGGCCCTCTCCAGCGGCTGGGCATCCACCAGAAACAACGGCGGATCGGTATCGTCCTGCTCGACAAGAAGGCTTTCGTACACCTCTGCAAGGTCGCGATGCGCCAGAGCAGCGTCGCAATCGTCAGCTTTTTCGGCGCTGGCGCGCTCCTCTGCGATCCGAGCCTCAAAGAATGCGGAGTCGATAGGCTTCGTCACGCAAAAATCTCTCGTCTCTTCTAGTGCGCTCTAACGCGCAATCGCTCCGCCGGTTCAATCTCGCCCCAAAATGGCAGTTCGCATTGTCTGCGAATCCTTAAGTTTGACTCGATCCATCGACGGCGGCAAAATTCGAAGCATCAACGTGAAGAGCATTGAGCACGGCGTTGATCGCCGAAAGATGATCGTCGGCGCTCTTTATGCGGAGCGTTGCAATGAGCATCGCAGACCGAGAATACTTCGAGGCGCGTCGTAAGGCGGAAATCGATCTTGCGGAGAAATGTGAAGATGAGACCATAGCTCGTTTGCACTGTGAGATGGCCGACGAGTATGCCCGTCGCCTCCGGGACGAGGCGGCACTCCACCCCTCGCAAGATTAGTTTAACTATCCGCAGTTGCCACGACGCAACGTTCTGTGATATTAGAAGCGGACATCGCACGCCAGTCTTTCCAGGCAGTCGTTCTCGTAAGGAGGACTTGAAATAGCCTTGATGACCGTCGGCTCAGGGCAGGACGAGGTAGGTTATCACGCTAGCCGAGGAGCGATGTGCGTAATTTGTTTTAACACGAGACCATTAATTTGATTTATGTTGTTCGCGAGAGATCGGGGTCGACGCGGGCGATAATTGGTATCATGCCTGTCTCTGCTCGCGAGTTTGATGGATTTGGAATTTTTCACGCGTTGCGCGCCAAACATCTTTCGCTTCTTGAGGATCGGTGTCCAATTTCAATTCGACAGTGAGCTAGCTCGGTCCTCTTATGGTGCAGATTTGCCCTCAGCCGCCATGTATTGGCTAAGCGGACTGCGCGATAATCGAGTTAATTGGCGGTTGTTGTCACCGGCATCTTTTCGGGCGCCCCCGCCCAATCTCGATTTACCGCTAGCGCAATTAGCGTGCATGCCGAACCCGACAGCAAGTATATTCCTACCGACCACAAGCCGAATTGGCTTGCGAGGGTCAACGCCACCAGCGGTGCGAACCCGGCACCGATGAGCCAAGCGAGATTTGCCGTCGTTGCCGCGCCGGTATAGCGGCGTTCGCTAGAAAAGCTGCTGTTCACCGCGCCCGAGGATTGCCCGAACGACAGGCCCAGCAGGACGAAACCGGCGATCATATAGACTGTCTCGCCGAATCCACTCGCGCCCAGCAGTTGCGGTGCGAATCCGCTGTAGGTCGCGATCAGCACCGCCGAGATGCCGAGGACCGCGCGTCGCCCCACGCGGTCGGCAATGAAGCCCGATGTCAGCATTGCGATGACACATACTACGGCACCGACAATCTCGATCACGAGGAAGCGTTCGGCAGCCTCGCCCGTCTTGAGCGTGACCCACGACAGCGGAAACACGGTAACGAGGTGGAACAGCGCGAAACTCGCGAGCGGGGCGAACGAACCCAGCGCGATCGTGCGCCATTCGACGCGGACGGTTTCCCAAAAGGGTGCGGGCTGAAGCTCGCGGCTTTCGAACAGGTGCTGGAATTCCGGCGTTGCGATCATCCGCAGCCGCGCAAACAGCGCTACGACGTTGATCGCAAAGGCGACGAAGAACGGATAGCGCCAGCCCCAGGACAGAAAATCGTCGGTCGAGAGCGTCGACAGGAAAAAGGCGAACAGGCCCGCCGCCACGATCAACCCCAGCGGCGCGCCCAGTTGCGGGATCATCGCATACCAGCCGCGCCGGTTTTCAGGCGCATTGAGCGATAGCAGCGACGGCAGGCCGTCCCATGCACCGCCCAGCGCCATGCCCTGTCCGACACGGAGTGCGGCCAGCATCCAGATCGCGGCGGCGCCGACCTGTGCGTAGCTGGGCACGAACGCCATCGCCATCGTCGACCCGCCGAGCAGGAACAGCGCAATGGTGAGCTTCACCCCGCGCCCATGGTTGCGGTCGATCCACATGAACAGTGCCGAACCTAGCGGCCGCGCGAGGAAGGCGAGCGAGAACAGGCCGAAGGAATAAAGCGTTCCGGTTACCGCGTCGACGAACGGGAACAGCAGCGACGGGAAAACCAGCACCGACGCGATCGCATAGACGAAGAAGTCGAAGAACTCGGATGTTCGGCCCACGATAACGCCGATCGCGATTTCTCCGGGCGCGATACGGTGTTCACGCGCGGTGACGGCACGCGCGTCGCGTTCCAGAGGCGTCGAATTCGACGCGGCGATCGGTGCGGTCATGCGATTAGCTCCGGCGGCCTGAGCCTGTCATTATTGCGTTTGAACGCGCCTTGCACCACAAAAGCGGCGCGGTGGGTATAGGACAAAATGTCCAATGTCGGCGCGGTGCGCGCCGGGGTAGGTGGCCAATATGCGCGAACACCCATTCCGAGCGATTCCCCGGCGCCTGATCGAGTTCGGCCTGTTGCCGCTGGGGGCTTTGCTGTCCGGCTGCAACCGGGCGGTGCTCGATCCGGCGGGCGACATCGCGCTGCAACAGCGCGACATCATCTACATCTCGACTGCGCTGATGCTGCTGATCATCGTCCCGGTGATCGCGCTGATCGTCGTGTTCGCCTGGCGGTATCGCAAGGGCAACGACGCGACCTACGATCCGGATTTCGACCATTCGACCGCGCTGGAACTGATCATCTGGTCGGCGCCGCTGCTGATCATCATCTGTCTCGGCGCGCTGACCTGGTGGAGCACGCACCTGCTCGACCCGTTCCGGCCGCTGAACCGCGTGTCCGTGACGAAAGCGATCGATCCGAAGGTAAAGCCACTGGTGATCCAGGTCGTCTCGCTCGACTGGAAATGGCTGTTCATCTACCCCGAACAGGGCGTGGCGAGCGTCAATGAGTTCGTCATGCCGGTCGATCGCCCGGTGCGGTTCGACCTGACATCCACCAACATGATGAACACCTTCTACGCGCCGACGCTGGCGGGCATGATCTACACAATGCCCGGCATGCGCAGCCGGTTGCACGCGGTGCTGAACCGTGAAGGCAAGTTCGAGGGGATGTCCGCCAATTATAGCGGTGCGGGCTTCTCACGGATGCGCTTCACGCTGCTGGGCGCGAAGCAGGACGGATTCGACGCCTGGATTGCCCGCGCGAAAGCCAGCGCCCAGACGCTCGACACCAACCGCTATCTGGCGCTCGAAGCGCCCAGCGAGCGCGTGCCTATTATGTATTTCTCCGCCGCCGATCCGACGCTGTTCGACCGCATCTACAAACGCTGTGTGAAGCCCGGAACACCGTGCATGAGCGGCATGCACGGCGGCAGCCATGCGCCCGTCATGTCCGAAGGTGCGTTGCTCAGGGAGGGTGCGGATAAGGCAACGGGTGAGAGCCTGACGCCGTCACCCGGCGCACAACCCGCACCGCCAACACATTCGCACCAGGAGCGCTAGATGTTCGACGAAACCCTGGCGCGGACGATCTTCGGTCGCCTGACCCTCGAATCCTTCCCGCTGCACGAGCCGATCCTGCTCGTGACGTTTATCACCGTCGTCCTGCTGGGCCTCGGCATCGTCGGTGCGGTGACGAAGTTCGGCCTGTGGGGCCACCTCTGGAAAGAGTGGTTCACCAGCGTCGACCACAAGAAGATCGGGATCATGTACATGATCCTGGGCATCGTCATGCTGCTGCGCGGCTTTGCTGACGCGCTGATGATGCGCCTGCAACAGGCGGTCGCGTTCGGTGCGAACGAGGGCTATTTGCCCCCGCACCATTACGACCAGATCTTCACCGCGCACGGGACGATCATGATCTTCTTCGTCGCGATCCCGCTGGTCGTCGGCATCATCAACTATGTGATGCCGCTGCAGATCGGCGCGCGCGACGTGGCGTTTCCGTTCCTCAATAACCTCAGCTTCTGGCTGACGGTCGCGGGGGCTGGGCTGGTCATGATCAGCCTGTTCGTCGGCGAGTTCTCGCGCGGTGGCTGGCTCAACTATGTGCCGGTGACGAACCTCCAGAACAGTCCGGACACGGGGCCGGATTATTATCTGTGGGCGCTTCAGATTGCCGGTGTGGGGACGACATTGTCCGCGATCAACATGGTCACGACGATCATCAAGATGCGTGCGCCGGGCATGAGCATGATGAAGATGCCGGTGTTCTGCTGGACGGCGCTGTGCAGCAACGTCCTCGCCATTGCGATCTTCCCGGTGCTCACCGCCGCCTTCGCGATGCTGATGCTCGACCGGTATCTCGGCTTCAACTTCTTCACTAACGATCTCGGCGGCAATCCGATGATGTACTGGAACCTGGTGTGGATCTGGGGCCACCCTGAGGTTTACGTCCTCGTTCTGCCGGTGTTCGGTATCTATTCGGAAATCACCTCGACCTTCACCGGCAAGCGGCTCTTCGGTTATTCGTCGATGGTCTATGCGACGGTCGTCATCACGATCCTCAGCTACCTCGTCTGGCTCCACCATTTCTTCACCATGGGGTCGGGCGCCAGCGTCAACAGCTTCTTCGGCATCGCGACCATGGTGATCTCGATCCCGACCGGCGCGAAGATCTTCAACTGGCTGTTCACGATGTACCGGGGCCAGATCCGTTTCGAACTGCCGATGATGTGGGTCGTCGCCTTCATGATCACCTTCGTGGTCGGCGGCATGACCGGCGTGCTGCTCGCGGTGCCGCCCGCCGACTTCGTGCTGCACAACTCGCTGTTCCTGGTCGCGCATTTCCACAACGTCATCATCGGCGGTGTGGTGTTCGGCCTGTTCGCGGGAATGGATTACTGGTTTCCCAAAGCGTTCGGCTTCCGGCTCGACCGCTTCTGGGGCAAGGTCACCTTCTGGGGCTGGGTGATCGGCTACTGGGTCGCTTGGACGCCGATCTATATCGTGGGTCTCATGGGCACGACCCGCCGCGTGAACCATTTCGAGGACCCGAGCCTTCAGCCCTATTTCATCGTCGCGGCGATCGGCGCGTTCATCATCCTGATCGGAATTCTCGCCTTCGTCATCCAGATCGCGGTCAGCATCAAGAACCGCGAGCAACTGCGCGATACCACCGGCGACCCGTGGAACGGTCGCACGCTCGAATGGTCGACCAGCTCGCCTCCACCCGCCTACAATTTCGCCGTCACCCCGCAGGTGCACGACCTCGACGCCTGGTACGACATGAAGGATCGCGGGCACGAGCGGCCGGTGAAAGGCTTCAAGCCCATCCACATGCCGCGCAACACGGGTGCTGGCGTGATCCTGTCTGCGCTGGCGATGGTAATGGGTTTCGCGATGATCTGGTACATCTGGTGGCTGGCGGCGGTCGCGGCGGTGGGGCTGCTCGCGGGCGCGATCATCCACACCTTCAACTACAACCGCGACTATCACATCACGGCGGATGAGGTCGCGGCACTGGAAGACGCGCGCACCAAGCTGCTCGCGGCAGGAGCCTGATCATGAGCGAACAGGCGAACAACCCAGGCTTCTACGTAGCCGAGGAGGAGCATCACGAACCCGGCGGCGCGACGCTGCTCGGGTTCTGGATCTATCTGATGAGCGACGCGCTCATCTTCGCGACGCTGTTCGCAGGGTATGGCGTGCTAAGCATGGCCTATGCCGGTGGCCCCACGCCGCGCGACATCTTCGAACTGCCGCTGGTCGCGCTCAACACCGCGATCCTGCTGGTCTCGTCGATCACCTACGGCTTTGCGATGATCGCGATGCAGGAGGGCAAGCTCGGCGGCACGAAGCTCTGGCTAGTCGTAACAGGCCTGCTCGGCATGTCGTTCGTCGGGGTCGAGCTCAACGAATTCGGGACGTTGATCCACGAAGGCGCGACGCCGCAGACCAGCGCGTTTCTGTCCGCTTTCTTCACGCTGGTCGCGACGCACGGGCTGCACGTGACGTTCGGCATCGTGTGGATCGGCGTAATGCTGGTTCAGCTGTCGCAGCGCGGCCTGCACGCCGAAAACAAGCGCCGTTTGCTGTGCCTGTCCATGTTCTGGCACTTCCTCGACGTCGTCTGGATCGGTGTCTTCACCTTCGTCTATCTGCTCGGAGTCCTGCGATGAGCGACACTGTCCACACGCACGATGCCCATGCGTCGCGCCGCACCTATGTTATCGGCTTCCTGGCCTCGGTGGTGCTCACCGCCATACCGTTCTGGCTGGTGATGACTGGCGCGCTCGATGCGCAGACGACCGCCATTCTCATCGTCGCGGCGGCGGTCATGCAAATCCTGGTGCATACAATCTGCTTCCTGCACGTGAACACCAGTTCGGAAGGGGGGTGGACGCTGCTCGCGTACATCTTCACCGCGGTACTGGTGCTTATCGTCATCGCGGGGTCGCTCTGGATCATGTACCATCTGAACAGCAACATGATGGTGATGGATGCAGGAGGGGGCAGCCAGCCCTGACGGCGTGAAACGCCTGATCCTTATCGCACTGACACTTGCCGCCACGCTTGGCTTCGTGGCGCTGGGCATCTGGCAGGTCGAGCGACGCGCATGGAAGCTGGACCTGATCGCGCGAGTCGAGGTGGGCATCCATGCCGCGCCGGTCCCGATCTCCGATGCTCGGGGGCAGGAATACCGCCGTGTCATGCTGACCGGCCTCTTCCTCAACGACCACGCAACATGGGTTCAGGCGCTGACCGAACGCGGTGCGGGCTATTGGTTGCTGGCCCCGATGCGAACCGCGCAAGGAATGGTGCTTGTCAATCGCGGCTTCGTGCCTGATCGCGCGCCGCGACCCGGCCCGGATGGTGTCGTAACAATCACCGGACTGCTTCGCACCAGCGAGCCCGGCGGCGGTTTCCTGCGCGGCAACGATCCCGTCGCCGGTCGCTGGTATTCGCGCGATGTCGCCGCGATCGCGCGCGCGCATAGCTTGGGGCCGGTCGCACCCGTCTTCGTCGACGCCGATGCCACTCCCAATCCGGGCGGCTATCCGGTAGGCGGACTGACCGTGGTACGGTTCAATAACAACCATCTGGTCTATGCGCTGACCTGGTTCGGTCTCGCCGGGCTAAGCGCCTTTGCGGCGTCCCGGCTACTGCGGCGCCGCTGATGGATGCGCCGCTCCTCGCGCTGACGCGCAGGCCCACCGGTCCCACGGCCGAAACCGCAGCTGCCGAAAACACGCGGCAGCTAATTCAGCTGCGGTGGATTGCGGTCGCGGGACAGACCATCGCCATCCTGTTCGTCCATTGGGGCTTGGATGTACCGCTGCCCATCGTCGAGATGCTTTCAGTCGTGGCGTTCTTGGCGGCTGTGAATCTGGCCGTTACACTGGCGCTGCCGCGTCATCACGTGCGCAGTGGCGAAGTCATGCTTACTCTGTTGCTCGACATGAGCGTCCTCACGCTCCAGCTCTACTTCAGCGGCGGCGCGACCAATCCGTTCATTGCGCTCTATCTGTTGCAGGTCGTCCTCGGCGCCATCCTGCTGCCGCCGCTTTCGGTCGCCGTGCTCGCCGCGGCGACGATACTTAGCTACGCGCTGCTCAGCTTCCGATCTGTACCACTGGTGTTGCCGCCGGGACCGACGACGCAGGGCTTCGACCTGTTCGCCATCGGCCGCTGGACAAGCTTCGCGATGGTCGCGAGCCTACTCGTGCTGTTTATCATGCGGATCAGCCGCAACTTGCGCGCGCGAGAAGTACACGTCGCCGACTTACGTCAGCATGCGGTTCAAGAAGACGGCATCGTTCGCATGGGCCTGTTTGCATCGGGGGCCGCGCACGAACTGGGAACGCCGCTCGGTACACTAGCGGTCATTCTCGCCGACTGGCGTCGTATGCCGGAGATCATGCGCCATCGGCAACTTGCGCTTGAAGTCGACGAAATGTCGGCCGAGGTGCAGCGATGCAAGGCAATCGTTTCCGACATCCTCCATTCCGCCGGACGGCCGCGCGGCGATGCGCTGGAAAGCATGACGGCGTCGGTCTTTGTCGATGCAACGGTCGATGGGTGGCACTCGACACACGTGCTGGTCCCGCTCGACTATGTGCGCGGTTTCGACACGGTGCCGATCATTGCTGTCGATCCTGCGCTTCGGCAAGCGGTGTGGAACTTGCTCGACAACGCTGCCGAGGTGTCACCGCAAGGCATTCGGGCCGAGGCCACTGTCGATGCTACGATGCTAACGATCGCGGTAAGCGATATGGGGCCGGGCTTCGCGTCCGACGCGCTTGCGCATATCGGCACGCTCTACCGTTCGACCAAAGGCGCCGGGCATGGCCTGGGACTGTTCCTCGCGGTCAACGTCGCAAGGCGGCTGGGCGGCCGGCTTGAAGCGAACAACCTCCATGGCGGCGGCGCGGAAGTACGGCTCATGCTGCCACTCATCAATGCCGGAGAGCCCAATGACTGACAGTCCCACTCTGATGATCGTCGAGGACGATGTAACTTTCGCGCGGACCCTGCAGAGATCGTTCGAGCGGCGCGGCTACCGAGTGCGCGTCGCCGCAAGTCCCATGGCGCTGGAAGAACTGCTCGCCACAGAGAAACCCGACTGTGCCGTTGTCGACCTGAAACTCGGCACCGCTTCGGGCCTGCCCTGCGTGGCGCGGCTCCATGCGCAGGACGCGGCGATGCCGATAGTGGTCCTGACCGGCTACGCCAGCATCGCGACGGCGGTCGAGGCGATCAAGCTGGGAGCATGCCACTATCTCGCCAAGCCGGCGACGACCGACGACATCGAAGCAGCGTTCGGAAAGGCGTCGGGAAATCCGGATGTACCGCTGACTGCACGAAATTCCACGCTCAGGACACATGAGTGGGAAGTCATAAACGAGAAGCTTGCGGCGACCGGTTTCAACATATCGGAAACAGCGCGGCAGCTGGGAATGCATCGACGAACACTGGCGAGGAAGCTGGCAAAACGACCTTTGAGTTAAACGTGAGAATTTGAAGGAGCAGATTCTTGACAACGCGCAACACGAAGTCTGCTTACGACCCAATTGCCGACATTCGGTCGCCATGCGATAGCAAGGCAATGATCTGGTGGGACTGGAAAACACGACAGCGAGTGGCTCTGATCGCTGCGACCTTTAGCGTTGGCGCAATCCCGTGTTTTGTCGCTGCTTGGGTTACGAGCGATTGGAGATTGGTGATTGGTGCCGCTTTCCTGTTTATTCCTTTGATTGTTGGTTGGATGCTTTACGTGGGATTGGCCACCGGTCGGATGCCATCCGCCTATGGCAGATCCGAGTTGCGTGCCAAATCTCCGACATGGTTTTGGCTGACGGGGAGCTTATATGCGGGGTTATTACTCCTGTTCTTAATCTTCGCCTTGGACGTCGTCCTCGGAGCCGCTCCTGTGGTTCCCAACCTCCGCTGACCACCGACTCCGCGGTCGGGCTGCAAACGACCCGGTTGCGGCCATCGACGGCAAGCTCTACGTTTCACACATGTTGGGGCGCTTTGTCTTCGTCGCCGTTGCCTTGATAAGTGCAGCGAACTGCTCGCAGCATGTCGCTCCTACGCGCACAGGGCCGGATGGCGCTCTCGCCATCGTTAAACAGTATGCTGAAACCAATTTTCCGAAGGGCACTTTTCAGCCGGACGGCGCTCGCCTTCAATACGTGGTGACGGACAAGGGAAGTGAGTGGAACGCGTTTCTCGGCCCCGTCGAGCATATGGGAGGCGGACTTCAACTGATCATTCGAAAGCGCGACATGAAGGTGGTTAGCGCACTCCGCACGCAATAGGCGACTGTTCGCTAACCACCCC
>APMI01020429.1_pt1 | contig 14283 bp, 17 predicted proteins | sample 667938 | NCBI WGS metagenome assembly APMI01 (sample SAMN01084076, study PRJNA167559) | wastewater metagenome | biome: Wastewater | place: Denmark: Ejby Moelle, Odense | collected 2011-11-28 | reverse complement strand
TGACTTCAATTGATCGATGTGGAATAATAGAAAAATATAACCATAATAATAGTATTTTGACTATGATGCTTGTAATTTATAAAAAAGATTAAATATATTATTTAAGTTATAAATAAATAAGTAAGTAAGTATATAATTATCGAAGGAGTACTTTAAGCAAAACTGTGACAAAATAGAAAGGCAATCACATTAATTTAATTTTATAGCTGCTGACTGGTAGAATTTCCTTTTTCCCTTTGGTGCTCATATAGGGTTGCTCTTTTGTCTTGAGAAAACCGTGGGTTTGCTGACTGCTCTTTTCCTTACTTTTAGATTTATGAACAGGTGTTAAATTGGCCTTCGATTTCAACATTTAAGTATTTCTTGACTTGAGTACTAGCGCGCATTTTTCCTTGGATTGCTATTTCTTTCGATTGGAGCACTCACTTGTATTATGGGAGCTAGACATGGAAGTGGGGTTAGTCAGTATTTTGTTACAGCTAGGTACCTTCTTTAGTAACTGCTTTTTACTGTCATCCTTCTTGAAGCTGCAGTTCTATTTCATGTCCGAATGCTTGGATGTCTTTGCTTCATAGCAGGAGATGTTGGAGTTAGATGTTGAGGCAGTGTCACCCCTCTCCTCTCGGTATGTGTGCTTCTAGTACAAAGCAATCGAAATGTTATTGGCCTTGCTTACTTGGTTGGGAGTATGGGTAGATTTAAGGTGTAAATTCTTACTACTTTTCTATTTTGTCATATTAGTCTTTCTCTTCATTGTGATATTATGATCTTTGCTTTCTGTCCTACATTTTCCAAGAAGCAGTCTTTCGCTCTCAGGTCGAATATAGTTTATCATATCAATACCTTCGAATTTCTCAATTTCCAGATATCTGTTCATCTCATCAACCTCTTTTTGTTTGTTTAGAAACTCTTGATTGATATATGTTCCATAAATGTTGGGGGCGAAGGGAGCGGCGGAAGACTTCTATTCAATTTTCTTCCAGTCTACATCTGCTAACCATGGGGATTTCTTGATTTATTGAAAGCTTGTCACTCTTAAGTCGGGATTGGGGTGCAATAAACTTTTAATTAGTGCTTTTAAATGAGGATTACTAGTGTGTTCGTCAAGTCTCAAGCTCATTTTTTTCATCTTATTGAGTTTCTCCTAGATTTAGTCATCGCCAACCTAGTAGTACGGGGGTAATCCAGTGACAAATTCGTGTAGAATTGCACCAATGCTGTAGAAATCGGAGCTGAAGTTGTAGTCCTTGTTTTCAATAATTTATGGTGCCATGTAATCCGGGCTGCCACAGTGACTGTTCGCATTATCGGTTTCGGCGAAGTTGCATTTGCTGAGTCCAAAATCGCCAATGTGAAGGTGTCCGTTGATGTCTACGAAAATATTTTCAGGCTGTATTAAACAATGTGTACTTTTAAATCACGATACAGAATGTTATTCTTATGTAGGAATTAAATAGCTGCAAGCACTTCACAAAAGTAGTTTTTATAATCTTTCTCACATAATTTTTATTTAGTCAGGTGTACAAAGAGCTCACCTCCCGGGTAAAATTATAGCAAAAAGTTAAAGTGCTCGACAGACTCGTAGGAAGCATGAAATTTTACAGTATGATTATTAAAGTCTAAACTTTTAAGTATTTTTTGTTCTCTGCGCAGACTGAGCATATCCTGAAACTGTTGGACTGACTCTTTCTTGATTCTCTTGAGTGCGAACAGGTACCCAGTGATTCGACTCCGTACTAGGTAGACACTGCCGCACGCGCCCTCACCCAAGCACTTCAAAAATTATAGCTGGTTGGTGGTGAAGTGATCGATTTTCTTCTCGTTAGAATACAGCGCATCAAGGACCAGTTTGTTCTGGAATTTTACGAAATTGAAGTTAGGCTGAGTAAGCCAGTAATCAATTATTTAGTACCGTTCACGCGAGGCCAGTCCGATGAAGTAATTGTTACTGGGCCCATACTGCTGATGAATATTTTCGTAACTGGCCACCATACTAATCACGTCACACACCCGAGTCTACTTGGGGGTGTTAAGCACGATGCGGTAGTCCCCAATGTATATTTGGAACTCAATATTGTCATTTAGTTTGCTCCTGCTCTTGTTCATGATTTATAATTTAACGATAACAGTTATGTTTATACTTATTGATCCTCCCAGAATTCATTTTTGTCACAAACATTACACAGCCTGCACATACTAAAGAATACGAATTCTTGAAGTGTACGAGGAAAGAGTAATTTAGAGTTGGTAATTTATTATAAGAAGCAACTATTGAATGGGAAACTAATGTGAGCCCCCATGCATATAAACACTGGCAGTCGAGCGATAATCGATAATGGAGTCCAACTTCATCAAGTCGGGCAGCTAGTTTTACGATGTGTAAGTGCCGACCAGTGACACATTTTTTACTTCCTTCTTGACGTATAACCACAGCAAATCGGGTTTCTGGCCGAACAACAACATCAAGCTGAAGAAGAACTTCAAAATGAACCGGTACTTCTACGGAAACTGGATCAACGGCCTACCCTAGGGGAGAGGCATCCTGTACGAGCCCAATAAAATTCTAGTGGACTCGTACTTTAGGTTTGGAGAACCCTATGGATACTCCAAAATTGTATTCATCAACAAAAATAGCGAATATGACGGAGAAGTTCAATGCGGGAAACTGAGTGGCAACGGCACACTTGTAGACAACAACAGGATGTACTGCTTTAAAGGCGCCTGGAACAACTCGTAGCCCCAGAATGGAACCTTGACTTTCACGAAAGACAAAAACATTGAAAAAATTGATTTCCTGGATTTTAACAAACGACAGGCCAAAATTTACTATCGGGACGGACGCGTGTATCAAGGTGAAGTTAACTGGAGTAGCCTGGCCCCATAAGGGAAGGGCAAAGTTAAGTTTGCCACCTTCGATGTTAAAGATAGCTATGAGGGCCAATGGAGCAACGGTATTTATCATGGCCCCGGCACTTTCGTGTGGAAAAATGGCTAGCTCTACCATGGAGATTATAAACAGGGAAGGAAAGACGGCTATGGAAGGTTCAAGTTTATCACTGGCAACGAATATGTTGGAGATTGGGCTAATGGTAAACAAAATGGCTTCGGAGTGGTTTATGATCAAAATGGGCACAAAATAAAATAAGGAGAATGGAAAGCAGGAACTTTCATTGGACCTGATCGATTTCATCTTGGAGTTCAACGCCAAAACAGCCATGTATCTTTTAGTTAAAGTCCGAGCATATAGCGCATAAACGAGGAATTCATCAATGAAAACCTTGAAGGGATAGTCTCATACTTTATGTAAGACTCTCCAGTTAAAAAAACAAAGTCTTTTGGACATCGTGAGGTAAAAATGTCGTAATTAAAAAGGAATTACTAAAATTGATAATGTATAGTTAATATATTTAATAAACATCAAAGTATTTCATGAAGGATTTCTTTACTAAAAATATTCATTTTGACCTCCAGAGCTATTAGAATGGGAGTGAAGCTCATGCAAAGCACGTGTACTACCATGTTGTTCTGGATGCGTTCGTTATCACCGAGAAAATAGACGACAACTTCCACAATTATAAAGCCAACGCAGAAACTAACACTGAGGGATTGCCCGAATACTGCCAGCAGCATAATTTGTAGGATGGCGACATGGAGAGTGTTCCTGACTCGACGACTGATGTGAGGGAAGAGGTCTTCGGTAGTCATGCTCACAATGAGGCACCACTTTTCCAGGAATTATGATACAGTGCGCGCATTCCACCAGTCCAAGTAAAACATGCGGTTACGTACGCGCGTGACCTCGGCCAGTGCTGCGATTACATTATCCATAACCATGTAGTAGAGAGTCATGTTAATGTAGAAAGTAAGAGGCACCAGCTTAAAGATCAGGGCCACAAAGGACAGATTGGTCTCACGACAGGCCGGCTCAATGAACTCCACAATCAGGATGTTGTTCACCAACAGAGTCAAGAAGGAGACCAGTAGCTTGACGAACAGGTACTTGGGGTGAATGCTTAATCTGGAATCATGTTCCTCGATAAATTTGCGGTAGGAAGGGTATGGACTAATCAGGAAAAATAGTTTCTTAGACAATCGCTGCATGTTCTTTTCCCTCTCCTTTTTTTGAAGATCTGACAAGGAGGCATCCTCACTGCTCTATTTTTGTAGCTTTTGATAGCGAAGGTAGCTCAATGTTTTGGCGCATAGGGCCCAATTGAGCACGATGATGAATATCCTATCTGTGAAATACATTTTGTATGTCTTGATAATAAACACGCCACTGGACACAAAGGACAGGAAGATTATTGCCATCATAAGGTTTCCGGGAAACTTTGTTAGCATGGGTGCTATTTGTATGAATGCCATAGACATAAAAATGAACAATGCGACGCTGATGAGATCCCAAGCTATATTAGTTTCCATGAGCTTTATTACAGTGATGCCCAACAAGTCCTCGCCCTCTAGAAAATTGAGGGTGGGGTACGTGATCATGAAGATGACACTGTACATAAAGAAAAGGATGTAATAGCCTGAGAATATGGATTTTGCCAATTTTGAATGCGGATAATATGGGTCTGTCATTTCCAGCAACGGTAACTTAATTCCATCATATTCGAAAGTTAAATCCTACTGTGAGTTCTTTCTGCTCATTTCAGCCTTAGCGATATTATAAATCGAGTATATATAATAAATGAATTTCTTAAACAGGAGCCAGAACTCAAAACTTCAAAACTCTATTAAGTTCATCGAGGGCCAGGGGACCACATCGTCAGAACTCAGGACTATTCTGTCTACAGATACTTTCCCTTGTTTTTCGTGCTTTGATTAACCCGCGCTACGCATTAATTGTGACGTATGTGATAAATTGGGTTTTGTGCGCGGAGACCACCCCATGGTACAATTCGTCGACGATTTCTTAACTAAAAATTTACCCGACTACATGGAGATCACACGGGCAGACTAAAAATACGATGGAAGCAGCAAACCGGAGAAACAAAATTTGGGACTGGCCAGAAAATAATGCCGGTCTACGATGTCTTCATACAGCGCACGAGAACAGTCGAATCAACTGTTTTCCTCGAATTTGGTGAAGTCTTCAAACGTACCGACCACACAAGAAACCCATTACGATTTCTGTTGTAACTACTGCTCCGTGGACCCCATTCTAGGCAAAAGGTTTCATTGCGATGACTGTGAGGATTTTGACTTGTGTGAAAAGTGTTACATGGTCGGAGCTTAAATTGACGATCACAAAAAGAGTCATAAAATGACAATAAAATCTGCAGAAATTAACAAGCCCAAACAATTTATTGAGCAGCTGAACAAGTCGGGATTTGGTCGCTGAATTTTTATACTACAGTTATTCTTCATTTGATTATGAACAAGAGAGTCAATATGATTATAATTCGCATGTAATAAATATCATTATTAACCAGTTGCGCTTTCAGATTGGCGCCAAATAAAGAAAATGAAAGGAATAACAATAGATAAGTCAACTGAGCACTAACTGAAAGTATTTCTTGATCAGGACACTTTGACATTTAGTCTTGAAAATTTCACATTGAACAAGACATTTAAGACGTATATGAATAACGCAAGTATGCCAGACTATGTAAAATTGCACTTTCAAAACATAATATAGTTCTATAAAACCTTAGCTTACGTTGAATCTCAACTATTTTAATTCAACTTCAGTCAAACATAGATTGAACTCAAATGGGGTATTCATAAGCTGACCCTTAAAATGGATTAAACCAACAGCACGCAATAGAGCTAATAAGTTTAATAGGAGAATCGGAAATCTATCAATTGTATAAAGCCTGCATTTATTCGAGAGATTGCCATATAACCGTCTTGTTTGGGTCTACAAATGTAGGATTGCAGTTAAATAAAACAAAAACCAATAATTTCGAAATTTGCTTTTGGCCATTGTGTTAATTAATCTGAAATTGCACCGAGTAAGAAGGATTCTTGCTTAAAGTTAAGGCCCCATAACAAAGATTCTAACATATAGTAATGGAAGACCATTAAAAACGAGCATTTTATGCCCTCCTTTAAGAGAGTATTGAGAGAGCGTCACAAAAAGACTAAAAATAGTAGTAATTAAATAAATACAACACTGCACAATCGGAAAGTGAATAAACCTGCACCTATTGAGTTGCGCAAAGCATAAAAGATGAGCACATAGAAAAATTGTTTAAAGGAAGAGTAGTTCAGTTTATATCAAAACGAGTGTCTCACTACAATCTTGAGTCAGCAGAGGTAGCAAATAAAAAACCTTATTTCTGACATAGTTTCCATTAAGCACAGTATAAGTAGTTTATAGAATCTGGTTCAAATTCAAAACTTATAAATTTTAAGTCTAAAGGCCAAAAATTAAGCCCTAGAGCGTCTACAGTAGAAGAAATTGAAAATGCTGAATGAAGGATAATTAGGTGCTTTACCGGAAACTGAGTTAATATTTAGTTAGAGACAAAAGAATAAATGGAGAATTAATAAGAACAGTCTCAACTACGATGATTTCATAATATAGAATATGAAAGTTACTTACGCAAAAAAGAGTGAGAAAAACAAAGGCTGGAGCTACATATACTTATAAAATTACGTGATGCCCCACACTATATTCAGTGCGACTGTTCAAATCCACAAGTGTGAGAATCGCAACATTGCCATTGGTATAACGGCCCAAAAAAATGCCCAAAAAAGTAACAGCTGGAACTAAAAAGAGTGCATTTAGTATGTGGGTTTTTCTAGACTTATTTTCGAAGGAGGTCGTAATATCCTATAAAGCGGTAGTGGAATATGGCAAGGACTTTGCCTTACTGTGATCGTCAACTTAAAGGAAAGTCTAATAGAATGGAGATCGGAGAGAGGAACTGAGGCTAAACTCACTACGGATAAGCTGAAAAATCCTAAATCTAAGTATGTACTCTTTGTGCGCTTCAAAGACATCGGCGATTGTATTTAGTTTATCGGATAACCTTGAAACATTATGCTTGATTGTTTACATTTTTGGTTGACTTCGAAATTAATAAATATTAAATTGATACGAAATTAAGAGACCTTAAGAAACTCGAGGGCAAGAGGTAAGTTCCTAAATTTTAATAATTAATTTTGAACTGGACTGAAGCTCATCACATGAGCAAGAAGACTTCTCAAGCTTTGTCTAAACTTTGGAAGACTACAGTATTTCACATATTCTTAACACCGGGCCAGCAAGAGAGCGAGGTGATTTACGAGAATCTATAGATTATCATGAACGCATACACCTCCTTTGAAAAGACATTGATCTGCAGCTTGAACTAGTTGCGGACGGCTAAGCTCAACATCCCAGCTCTCGCCCACATTCGATCTGAGATCACGAAGAGCAAACATCGAGTTTAGAAATTTGTATCTCTTTTTCTATGTCAGGTCAGGTAGTAATCTCAGATTATGACTTCTATTTTGAGTAGCTTAAGTTAGTTCCGGTTTTTGTTGCAAAAGTCTGAGCTCGCCGTACTTGTTGTAAAACTTAGGCCACGAGAGAATACACTGAAATGATAGGTTCTTTTCTGGAATTTAAGGACGACAAAATAAATACCCGCAAGCTGGAAAGAATTCATGAGGAGTTCATGAGTCTCAACTACAAGGAAAAAACAAAGATTAGAGACAATTACCAGAGTACCAATTTAGAGAAATGGCTCGCCGACTTTTATGTCCGGTCATAAGATTTTTTTCTGAAAGCCTATAGCTAATAGTGGCAGTAAAAACTTCAAGAAGTTGGTCCCTTTGTAAGAATAAAGCCAGAATAGTCTCTTTCCCACTTTTGCTTTCGACCCAATAAAGAGAAAATAGTTTCGGGAATTAGAATTATGTAATCTAATCAAGTAGCATTGGCTAGAAGCAACTTGCTTCAAAAATCAATAGCTGTCGGCTAGATGGAGGACGAACAAAACGATATTGTGAGCCAAATATTTAAGGAAATCGAAAAAGATCCATCATAAATGTTGATAAAACCTGGATAACCATGATTATTTTAAATAGTGACCATATGTTATTTAATACAGTTGAATCAACATCATGGATTACTAATAATTTATATATCTCTTTGATGTCCATTTTGATGTTGTATTATTTAACAATATACTAACGAACATATAATAAAAAAGAATGAATGCTAACAAAGGGACTCCTTCATTCACTAAGACAGGCAGCAACATGCACGACGACTCGCAGACTGAGCACGACTGCGATTTTACAGAGGACATGATTGACGAGCATGTGGGCATTAGTTCCTCAATATCTTCGCCGTAATTCTCCAGTCAGCACTCCAGCATGTGCAAAATACTAAGTAATTTCGATGACCCAAGTAAACATCAGCAGGGTAATGATAGTCTCAAAAGGATACCAACTTCGCTTGTTCATAATCATAATCATAATTGCAATCGCTAAGCCAGTCCAAGAGCACTCCAGGAATTGAAAGTGACACAAAGGCAAGTTCAAAATAACTTTAGCTAGCACATATCTCGAAAGTAGAAAAAAATAAGAGACCTGAAGCAAGAACTAGAGCAAAAATAAATGGAACAGTGTACCTTCGCTCCAAACACGCATCAAACGGGAGGCAAAAAACGAAATTTTGTTTAGTTTCTGAAAAGCCAGCAAGACCATGTAACCAAAATATCTCAGAAAAATGAAGAATTGAGAAGAACATAACAATAGACGAAGAAGCAAGAGCAATATTTGAGACCGAAAATAAGCAAGGCACATAATCCAACATTAAACTGCAACAAAACGCCAGTATATGAGAGACTTTACGAGCTTAAATAGAACAAACAGGTCAAAAATAAATAGAATAGTAAGTAAATAATAAAAACAGCGAGAAAGTAAAAAACGGATGTCGGTAATAATGCGAGAATGGGAAATTCAAACCTGAACAAGAAAAAGCCGAGTCCATGCTCACTATTCGATAAAGCATAGCGCCGTCAACAACTAGCCAGAAGCATTTCGCAGAGCAAGATAGTTTAAATTTCATAAAATAATGACCTATGCCGCAGCAAAAGTAAAAATAAGTTAAATGACTTCTATGGGGCACAAAAGTTTATTAAGGAGTACTGCATTGTACTTGAGAATTTGGATATGCTGAAACCTGCTTATGGCAGCTCGGCAAGACAGCATGTGGGGCATAATGATGCAGATATTTGGCATCGAGAGTTCAATTTGGAAGAATTCAAGTCAATCTTGAATCAGCTCGGATTTCTATTTTATAACAACCACACACAGTGTGAGTCTGCAGTTGAGTAAGGACGCCTGGCTGCATAAGGATATCACATGATTCAACAGTTTGGGACCGACATTCGAAACATTTGTGTTTTTCTCTTGGGTGTTATAGGAATTTTCAGCATAAATCCGAATTGTTTGCGCGGAGATCGTCACTATAATAGTTGCCAGGAGCTAAAATTCACAGAGACTGAAGGTAGAAAAGTACAAAATTATTTTGATCTGCTGTACAGGAATCGATTAGTCTCACAAAGATCAAGATACTCTTAGGAAAGATAGAGTAATATAGAAAATACTACTTATCAAATGATTAGTCCTCGTCATGGATAGCACACTCGGCAACTGGCATCGAAATACCGCAGCAAAATGGTAGAACGAGCCAACGAGCGATTCGTCAGCAGCAACATTGACATAGTCCTTTCTTCTGAGGACCAGCTGACTCACGAAGACCTGCTTGTGATCGACAGAATTGGAAAGACTCTCGAGCTGACAAGACAACGAGAGGAGAGAATGAAACAGCTGGATGATTAGTGTACTTTCCATCCACAGATAAATGCGTGTCACTCTGCCTGCAGCACAGATCGAGGACGGGAGAAATCCAAATAACTCTACCAGCAGGCCAAGACCAAATTCGAGTTTGAAAGATCTAAAAATTAGCATTAAGCAGTTGACAATTTTGACCCTTCGCTTTACACTGCCAAAAATTCAAAGACAAATAGGGGTATGTTAATGAATAAATCACATTAGAAAGCAAAATCATTCGTGTCTCATAAAGATTCTAGTGCTGAAAAGTTGGATCAAATAAAAGATGTTAGAAAAACAATAGCAAGAATGACGTTGGGACGAAAACAGAGAGAAATAAGGAATAAGCAGCTGCAGCGTGGATAGCCAGAGCATCTACATAGTATAAGCGCACACAATAGGTCACAGAAGTCCAATACAAAATCAGTCATGGATTCGTCACGGCATAACATAAGCCCCAACGCATTTAGGCAAGTGACTGATGAATACAGCGAGAGGACAGACCGACCGAGTGCATCCAAATTACCCCAGTCTTACGGGCAAGTCAACTCGGCCATCGACAGCGAGCCGTTCCTGGTCATCGATGTGAACATGGGGAATGAAGTTGGGCAAATACTCTTCAACACAGGCGATGAGAAAAGAGTCGGCTCCATCGTGGATGATTTTTGTCTCAATTTCGACCTCGACGAGGAGTGCAAGGCTCAGCTACTTGAGCTAGTTCAGGTCTAGATGAGCAAGTACATCAACAATATCGGAGTTTAGTCCACGGGAACGGAGGATTAAAACTATACATCTACATAGAGAGAGCCCATTTACCCAAATATACAAAACATGAGAAATGGCGATTATAGATGAGTATTAAGTTGAGTGTTGGTAAAGCATAATTCTGATTTTTTTATTGATTTGCATCCAAGTTACTGAGATTATTGCTTTCGTCAATTGACTCGTGTATTATAATAGATCGATACAATATGAGACGAGCCTCATTAACCAGGTGCTTCTTCATAATAGCAGTCGTTGTGGGTTTATCTTTCAACACATAAAAACTAGATAACGAGTTGGAGTAGGGGCTTGACGAACAGCATCGGCAATTTCACGACAGGCAATAAAGAGAACTGATCCCATCGTCTTAGGTTGTTTCTGAACCAGTATTTGAATTGACAAACTAAGAGTAAGAAAGTGTGCCTACTGCTCCTGATGAGCCAATTGAAAAAACGAACTAAGGCCAATACCATAATTGGAGTGATCTTACATTCTGGCGGAATGCGTTGTTTGCTGCTTGTATGTTATGTGTATTATATAGTCCTCTGTTGCGTGGGGGGCTTCTGCTCGGGAATGACTGTTGGCCTTATGTCCATTGAGACGATTCAGCTTGAAGTCATGAGCCTCAGTCAGAATGAAGATGAGAGAAAAGTAGCTCATCGAATTCTTAGCGTTGTCACCAACCATCACTTATTTTTGGTGACTCTTCTGCTAGTCAATGCGGTTGCACTCGAATCTTTACCCCTGGTCGTTAATACATTAATGCCTGCATGGGCCGCAATCCTTTTCAGCACCTTTATTGTGCTAGTTGTTGCTGAAATTGTACCTCAAGCTTTCTGCACAGGCCCCCAGAAGCTGGCGATTGCTTACCATGCGGCACCCGTTATCTTGGTGTTAATAAAGGTGTGCTGGGTCCTAGCCTATCCCATGGCAAAGGGTCTCGACTATCTGTTGGGGGAACATCACCATCAAAGGATACAACACAAAGACTTCGGCAATTTTCTAACTGGCGGATCACAGGTTTTAAAGAGCACATAAAAATTTCTCTTAAACTCAATTCTGGAGCTCAGAACTAAGCGTGTGCCTCAAATAATGGTCCCGTTGACAGAGTTGTACATGTTAGCACTTACGGACAAGCTTTCGGTTACAAAAATTAGGTAAATTAACAAAAAAGACTATTCTTATATTCTAGTGTACAAATAGAAGAGGTCAAACGTTGTGGGAGTCCTTAAGACCAAAGAGTTCGCTGTCAAATACCTAAAATCACAGAAGAAGACTCTGACAGTAGAAGACTTGTTCGTGGAGCGCCAAGACATCTTATGCGTGTATGAAGACACTAATTTGCTGGAAATGTTAATGCTCTTTCAGGCCAGAAGCTAGCGATATTCCATTGTCATAGGCAAGAAGAGGAAAATCGAACCGGGAGTGCAGTCCATTATGTATAGCGTAACTATTGATTAACTAAGAAAAGTGACATGGTGGCTAACAGTCAAGAAGGGGAAATCATGGGAGTGGTGTTTCTATATCGCATTTTCGAGACCATTACGGAGCATAATAACCAAATATCCAGTCTCATCCGCAATCCCAAAGAAGCGGCGCCAGTGGAATCTTAGCTTAAGGAGATTAACAAACCCTTACTAAAGCATTGATTTTTAATACTCATCATATTACGATCATAGTGCACTGATACTTTGAACCGTACAATTTCAAGTATTCTGATCTAGTATTTTGTTGCTGGTGCTAGTGAGGCCCTTCCTGACCTTCTTGCAAATTCGATCGACCTCGAGGTCACGCTTCTTCTCTTCATCTTCATCCCTCACCAAGGTGATTTTGATGATGGAGCCAGGCTTAACACCATTGGGCAGCATGCAGCTGGGTAGCTCTACCAAGTTGTAATCGAGGTCAACTAAAGTGGCGGTCGATTTGTGAATGTTGCCCACCCGCATCTCAAAGTACTTGGTTTCTTTGTCCTGCATCATTCTACACACCTCTATTCTAGTAATTATTATTATTAATCCTGTTTTATAATTACTCTATGACATTCCAAGTATTTAACGACTACTGTAAAAATAGTTATGTTTCGATTATCAAAGTGTATGTTCGATTTTTTTACTGCCTTGGGAGTTGCGTACGAGCCCAAATATTTACATGTTCCTTTAGATTTAATCTTTGACGCTGTTAAAACTAGAGTGCTGCTTCTTTCTTTTAGGCTTTAGCTTTCTTTCTTCTTCGTGTGCTTTCCTATCGAACTTGCCCATGGACTTCGTTGAGCTCTGGGCTGCAGTCAGCTGGCTCTTTATTTCTGCTTTTTTCTCCCTAAGTACCCCCACTCTTGCTTTTCGCTTCTGCTCTATCCTCTCTTTCTTGCTGATTCTTTTTACTTTGTCTTCCCCCGGTGCTCCTTCTGTCTAGTCTGCTTGCCTCCTGGATTTCTTGACTTCCGTTTTGTCCATTGTTGATTATTATTGATTATTCCGATTATAATACCACATTACAGACACAAGTGCTGTTCATTACAGGCATGAAAATATCATAGATGGAGAGAAGACTTTTACCGAAGACCTCTCCTTTGATTGGCATAGCTACTCCTGGAAACTTTACTCGTATGGCAGTTAATAGCCGCATTCAGCAGAGTTGTGTCTGTGCGAACTTGTCTCGAGTTCGAATATAGTGAAAGTGCTCTCTATCTGCTCTTCAGCAGATCAGCCACATTGTGCTCTAGTTTTTTGAACTAGTGTTATTGCTCGACCTGTTGGATTTCAAGCTCCCGCTTTTTATCCTCAGCCTTTGCCGTGATCTGTTGGTTTTCGCGTAGTTCCTTCTCTAGCTTTTCAACTTTCAGCTCTAGCTCATAAATCTATATTAAATTGAATTTACTTTGGCTTGGTAAGTATTAGATCTGTCTACACTCTCCTGTTGAGTGGTATTTATAAGACTGCGCATCTTAGCCACTTATTTGATTGCATCCCCTGACTATTTCTACTTGACCCCATGAACCTTTTTTATTTTTTTGCACTCCTATTTAGATTTCTCAAGCTCATAGCTGACTTGGTTATTACTCTTCCTGAGATTCTTGTTTTCCTAGCTGAGGTCCTCCACTTAATCGATGAGATCCTGCACAGAGGTGTGATTGACTGCTTTTAGCTGATTCTTCATAATCTAGAATTTGTTCATTTCGCCAACGTAGTTCCTAAATTAGGACAAATTTACTTGATTTCCTACTCCATGGCCAGACAGTGCTTTACTAAATTGCGGTGATCCTTTTCAAGGTCCTCAAGAGCACGATGCGCCTAGCTGTTTGCACTTCCAACTGAGCCCCTCGCTTTGTGAGGGCGGTCGGCGAGAGCGTTCTGCTGCTGATAGTACCGATTGACGACGTCGACGTACTTGCTATTGATGGCGAGGATTTCGGTTTTGTTGGCTTCCAGTTCCTTTATCTGCACCAGCAATCGCTTGTTTTTCTCCTCCAGCTGCCTATTTTTTATCAACAGAAACTCCACTTCCTTACTCTCGCTGTGCTGAATGTTGCTTGACATGTAGAAATTGTTGCCGCTCTCGCCCCCGCTGTGGGTCACGTTCAGGGATGAGTTGTTAAATATGCCTGATCGTGATAGCCGCGTATCAGTAGACAGGGATGGTTGCTTCGAGTATTTCATAGTTTTATTTCGGCTGTTATTTAATTAATATATTATGCGAAATCTACATTACAGGCAAGTGAGCGAAAAATGTAATATAAAAATATAA
>APMI01019735.1_pt1 | contig 14284 bp, 13 predicted proteins | sample 667938 | NCBI WGS metagenome assembly APMI01 (sample SAMN01084076, study PRJNA167559) | wastewater metagenome | biome: Wastewater | place: Denmark: Ejby Moelle, Odense | collected 2011-11-28 | reverse complement strand
TATATTAATTTTTCTTAATACTTAGGTGACTATTCTAAAGCATATTGAGAGTCTTACTTCTACTCTACTGCAATTTCGCTCGCTTTTCAATCAATCTTACAATTCTTTATTTTCTTTTCAAGTCATCTTTGAATTATTTTTCAGTTTCTTTCTCTTTCTACTTTTCCTGAATTTGCTGCATAACATTTTCAATTTTCTTCTTGATCATTATTTAATACTATTTTTGCGATCGTTTGGCAGCTGATATTTTCTCTTTATCCTATTCAGTGAGAATACTTTTTTATAACTTAGACTTCTTTCGTTGTTTTTATATCTAAGTACTTAAAGTCTTTAACTACTTCTGTTCAGCATCTATCATTTTGAGTTTGTTCATGAGCTATTATTTTATGTTTCCTAGTTATCGCATTTTCTTTTGTAAGTTGCTTTTGTTTCTTTTTTTGCTTTTACTTATCTTTAATACTTCCTTTGATGGATTGATCTAAATTTCTCCATTTTCAATTTATTCTGCTAACTATTCTTGCATGTCTTAGACTATTTTTATTAAATCTTCAGGAAGTGCAGGATTGTTATCGACAAAGTAGCTGATCTCAGCAGGCTCAGCCATCTGACTCATGAAATATGATAATAATCAGTACAAAGAGAAACTAATTTTATTTATCAATCACACAACAAAAGCAATCACATTCTTAAGACTGGACATCCATATACTTTATTCATATATTTTTCCAACAGAGGGTACTGCCCTTCTTTTCCATCTTTGCCAGCAGTGAAGCAAGCCCCAAGATAGTAACCTGCTCCTAAATTTTTATACAATCCTTGCACAACTTTACTATTGGCTTCCTTATTGAGACACCATATGTTCTTAATCAAGTTTATGTCTAATAAATTGGACACCATTCTTATTATTTTATTTTAATCATCAACTGAGTTCTGGGTGCTCTCCGTGTCTAATGCCATGAATTTGTTTATCAGAGATTTCTAGTAGTTTAGGTGGTCGATTATTATGAAAAGTTTCAGTTTTGTGATTCCGCAGCCTTACAGTAGAGTTGGGACTCGCACATGGTTAAGCAAATCAAGAGATCCGTAAATTTGTAAATACCCAAGCTCACCGAAGTACTTTTTATAATCACCGATTGAAGGGATACGATCTGTTGATGAAACTCCATCAAATTTTAAGTTTGCTGATTGTTTTAAGACTTATGCTGAAATAGACTTAAATCCCAATTAAGGTGTTTTAAATTCATAAGAGATGTATTTTCCTTGGGTAGCTCCAAATCCATTTGAATTGTTTGCATCTGCTTTGAACCCAATCGACTGCATTTTTCTTGATAAGTAGAAGATTGATGAGTCGAAAGATACGGCAGGAACAGTTTACAATCCAGGCAATAAATTGTAAGAAAAGCCTTAGAATATTTAATCTAATAGGAAACAGACGCTCTCATAGCCTGCAGGTGAGGCTCCTAATGGTGATTCATAGCCAACAACTTCGTCTTTTCCACCTTTTTTCTTGGTATCTTTTGCACCTTTCTTATTTTTATCTGCCTCGGGTGGAGGTTGGACTTCTTTTGCTTTATTCAATATTTATAGTAGTTTTTAATGCCACCATGAATTAACTTTGATGAATTTGTGATGAATGTCTTGTAGTTATTTCTCCTTATCTATCAATAAATTCTATAACTTTTTAGCATCAGAATACGCCAGATATATAATTTATTTCTTCATTTTATTGAGTTTTTCTCTTAATAGCCAAAAGAACTTAAGTTAGCTTTTCTCCATTTTTTTCTTAAAAATCTAAAATTTTAACTGATATTATTCTTAATTTTTTTAATTATACACAATTCCGCAATACATTTCCGCTAAATTAACATTCATCTGCAGTACAACATAGACTCCATTTCTAGGCACTAATGTTAAACATTATTAAAATGTTGGAAATTTACTGAAACTGGTAAATATTTTATCGTTTGACAATACTTGTTTTATATTGTTGGGCTATATGCTGAAATTTTATAGCAAATTTAAGTAGGAATTTAGCTTATGGTTTGACGGAAGATTTTTACGGATTAATGGTAGAGTACGGGATTGGTATGAACAATGTTGCAGTTTACATAGGAATTAGAAAGATTTCTATTTCATGCTTTGGCCAGTATTCTATATTATGGATTCATACAGTTTTTAACCTAACTCATAACATTGTGGATTTTGAGAGAACTCAAGTAACTTTTATTATTAATTGCTTAACACGAAATCAGACACAGAATTTAAACTTAATGAAGCAGCTTCAGAATCAATTTATTGAGACTATGCTGACCAAACGCTGTCTAAGGCTCCAACTGAACGTGCTTTTAATGTTAATGCCCTTATATTGTTCGCCGTCCATTATAAACTTTCATAAGTGTTGTTGATCACATGAGATTTAATGTTCTCAAGGATTGAAATACTCGATTAAGCAGGTGATAAGTTGACTGCTACCGGTCTAATTTTTCTTTGAATTTAAATATTAAGAGTTTCCATATACTTTTTAAAGTGATCATTTTTAATATCAACAAGCTCATGTAGCACATCTCTTTATTCTTCATTCACTTCAGTGAGCAAATTTTAACCTGAAATTTCTAATGTTGATTGATAATTGTATGCATTTGATATTGTGTATCTGAATCTTTGGTAAATATCGATCAGCTAATTTCTTTTAAATTCAGTACCAGAACCAACTAAAGTGTACTTCATGAGATCAAATATTTTTTTCTATGTCTGAAGTAGAAGTATAAATATTTTTTAGAATACAGTTACATTGATATCTGTACCTTTATCTTTGCCAAATGTGAAAAATTATATCATTTTAGTTGCCACTCTTAAGAAATAAGCATAATTTTACACATTCCATAAATCACCAGTTTTAACCCTATCTTCAAGCTGTTTGATTGCCATGAGGATACCTTTAATGGGATTAATTATTTATTATTCGTAGCTTTAAGTGAATCGGACATCGAGATCGATAATTTATATGAGAGTGAGCACATCTTTAAGCTATATAATTTATGATTCGAATATAAGTTTTTGTGAGTTCTATTTAGCTAGCGATGCGATTAATTACTCAATTGTGGTATATATTTTAGATGCAAAGTTAGCGATATCTTAATATTTCTTATTAAGTAATAACATTCTGCAGCTCCAATATAGCAATTTCTTCCAGTTCTTAGTATTCTTACACAATTTATTAGCAGTTAACGCATGTTCCATAGCTTACTAGCTTTATCCTTAGACAAAAGCAATGATCATAAGTTAGATACTGCATTATCCAGCTAATTAACTATTGCCAAGTATAATAAAATGTTTATACGCTTAAGTGAGATACTTCTTGGCTATACAAATTTCCCCAAATTTAACCAAAATGCGACCCAACTAAAGCCAGGCCTAAGGGTTATTCAACGGTTGTACTAAATTGGGAGGCTGCACGTTCTGGAATATGTTGGAATTTGATTATTATTGGGTCACTTTTGATTGGGTTTTTATTAACTACAGTTTTAGCTAGTTCTAGGTTAAGGAATATTTTTAGGCACTTATTAAACATAATGTTGGTTTCTATGGGTCAGAGTAACCAATTCTTTTAAGTGTTAGTTTTTGTTAGAGATCAGCTAGTTAACTATAGTTTTTGTTTGATAACAGCTCATTTGCGATGAATTTTTAGAAGAAATATATCGGTATTGTGTGATAATTTAATCCGTATGCGTTAAATATTTAAACCAAGTTTTTCAAATAAGCAAATGTAAGTTCGGGCTTTTCAAAAGTGTATGAACCTATGAAATTGGGATCTTCCAAAGTTTTTATTTTATCGAGAATTTACTTGCTCAATTCGAAATTTATCCACTCTTTTATTGTCGTAGGAACTTTAATTTTAATTTCTTCATTCTTCCCTTTATCCGAGTATTTTTGAAGCTTGCTCATAGTCGCAAAAGACAGATCTAACATTTTCATTAAAAATTGCTTAGCATCCAAAGCGTATCTAATTTTATTAGTAACTGAACTCTCAATCATGGCTAATATTGTGTGGATTCTGAACAGTCTTTCATAATGGATACAGTTGAGGGATTCAGGATTTGGATCTTATTATCTCTCAGAAAATATGCTTTTTGTATTCTTTGATTTAGCTGCTTTTGTTACTCGGCCTGAACGATTCATTCTTGACATGCCACTACTGCCTTTTGATTTTATTGAAGTTGGGCCTTTCTTGTCAGCTGCCTTCTTTGTGACTTTTGATGATTTCAATGAAGACTTAACTGATTTAGAAGCATGTGACTTCTTACCTCTTGTACTTCTACTGAATACAGTGCCTTTGTCTTATTAAATATCTTAATCTTCCTCGTCTTCTCCATACTAAATATCAATCAAATAATCAGAAGCAAGCAATAGATTGGATATAACATTCTTAACTTTCTCATTACCGACCCGCAACTGCCACTCCGAGTACTAAATGAGCACTTATACAATTTCAATAGAACTTTATTTCTTAAGAATATCGATAGCTTTATTATATGCTGCATGCTGTTTCTTAGGGTTATTGGCAATACGCGCTAATTTCACCCATAATTTAGACTGTAGCGAAGGGTCTGCTTACTTCATGTTTGATATTGCTTGTAGCTAGTTTTTACCCTGTTTTGACATAAATACCATTTTGGCTTACCATAATGTTTTCTGCATGTTTTTAGGTACAATGCTGAATAACATATCAGCCACTTATTCGCCTATTTTACTTTAATTGTTCTCATTTGCAGATTTGAATATTAATTGAGCTAATAACAGAATTAAGTCTACTTCATTATCTTATTTTATTTACTTTAGATAATATAATACTGTCTTAATTGGTTATATCAGTTTTATTCTATTCTTTTTACTTTATTGTAGGCGTGAACAAATATTCCATACTTGTTTGGCTCCATCAACGACTAAAGCATTAATATTAGATTTATAACCCTTATGAGCTGCTTCCACTGCATGCTGTAATGCACTGAATAAAAGTTTTTAATAGCTTTCAGTATCCTGAGTTTAGGGGTTGGCGATTTTAGATAAGCATTATGAATACAGAAACTAAGAGAGACTGTACCATCTCAATCTGTTGGAAGGTATCGATGATATATTTTTATCATTATGGAACAGCGATAAGCTATATTACGAGCATCTCAAAGCATATTTATACATGATGATTGTGCCTTAATTAACTGCTAGTCTTGCCAATCTAGCCCATAACTCAGCATGAAGTTCTAGCTCAGTCTCATCTTTATCTTTTGGCTCCCATCCTTATAAATTATCAAAACATTTCTTAATAAGTGCTTCAATTTATGATTTATTTGTTGAGTTTTGTATAATTTAAAGCTGAGAGAATATTTCAAAAAGAAAAGAATCGCTATACCCTCCAGCTTTTTCTGTAGGCGCATCTTTGCCGCCCTTCTTTTGGTCTTTAGCTCCACCTGCTGCAGGTTTACCACCGCTACCAGTAACTCTTGCTTTGATACTATTTGTCAACTTACGGGTATGAGGGGCTAAAGGAGTAACTAACAAAGCGTCACATATTTTAGTTACTTCATCAGGTTGTTTTTGAGTTTACATTAGTCGAGCATATATGAGTCCGATGTTTGCAAATGTCTGAATCTTTGTATCAAGGTCATAATATACTATACCTTTCGCTTCAATTTATTTTAGTGAATTTTTCATGCTTTCAAAGAACTTCTTCAATAATCCACATAGATCTTTATGGAGTTTGGAATCGTTGATAGGATTTCTGAAGACATGCAAAAAATTGTTCCAAATATAGATCGCACCGTTGAACACAAGCCAATGCTGTTGAATACTTTCAGCTAGCTCAAGTCCTTTTGCAAAGTATTCAAATGTAGATTTCTTTCTGGCTTCAACTTGAGCTTTCTTTTCTTCAGTCAGGTCCTCTTGCTTAGCATCTTAGCTTTGATAGAAGACTGGATCCGCAAATGGCACTTCGAAATTGTCTTGCATAAGCTCATCTATTTAAATTTGTGCCAGAAAATAACTGCAGCGTGTCTGTACAATGATAAGCTCGATTGAATTTTTACCTTCCCACTTATCCTCGAGCACAAACTTGCATGCTTTCTTCGCAAATTAATTGAGCTACCATTAAAATGAGAATTAAGCAACTTCGTAGGCAAGTAATTTCTTCTTTTTATAATTTTTCAATTTTTGCTGTTCAAATAAAATCTTTTCTTGCTTAATTTATTCTTAGACTAGCATCTTACTTTCATCAATGACATACTTTTCTTCTTTAGCATTCATTAAAGTATTGAGGCAAGTCTGTAGTGTATCTATACGAGTGGTCTATGATTTCTGATCAGCAACATTCCATAAATCATTGATCACAGTATCAAGCTCACTTTTGTTTACCATCCTTGCAGTCTTCAGGATTATTTTTTATCGGAAATTATGCAGATAACGTTGAAGGGGACGATAATATAATGAAGGATCCTCTTCAGGCTCAAACTTATGGGTCATCTTATTCGCAGGAATAGAATGATCTAATTTTATAGCCTTAGTGATATTCTTCTCAACTTCGGCAAACATACTCTCGTTACCAAAATAAATCTTAGCTAATTATAGATGCATTTTCACTCTGAGATCGTGATCTGTTGAATCTATTTGTTATAGCAGCTGACAACTATAATCAAATGCTTTTGTAATTGAATCACGATATTGAGGGCATAAAAATGGTAAACTAATGTTCCATATTAATAATGCACCTTCGTATATCAAATCAGAATTATCAAGCTTTTTATTCGCCATCATTATTTTTTACAATATTTTCAAAGCTTATTTTCTTCGTTAAATTTATAACTCTTTTATTTGAGCAGCATTCATCATCATACCAGTCTTCTTGTCAATAAACTCATTCTTCTTTTTGATTAAGAGCTCAGCTTTATTGTATTAGTTTAACACCATTGCTTTCTGGTTGGGTTGTCTTGCCTTAGCCAAGAAATTAGTAATAGAATTAGCAATATTTATGATGTTGAATTTCAACGCAATTCTTCCCGCTTAACCTAATCTTTACTGCATGATATGGCTTAAAGTAATACTGGCACTCTGTTAATTTGTGCTTAACACACCTAAAGAAATTTGATTTACCACTCCCATCAGCTACTTCTAAATTTGAGCTTATGGAATAGCTCCTGACCTCATCCTTTGCAGCACTTATAGAATTTTCCATCCATTTGGATCAGCTCCTTATGTATCTTTCTTAATTGCACCAGCTAAAGCATTGTTTTCTTTTGAGTAATGAACTCTCAGTCTAAACAAAGAGTCAAGGAAATCAACATTTTTACTCTTTGCTTTGTCCCATAATAGATCTAAAATCTTCCAAGCATCTGGTTTCTTATCACTGTCGTAAAGACACTGGAATAAAATAAGCATGAACCGGCATCTCCAATTGTAATCTGGTTCATCAATTTCTTAGAAAAGTTTATATATTCTTTAAACTATTTATGTAAAATTCTTCTGCCAGTTTTGTCTGAACATGAACCTAATAATCTTGTATAGACAAGCAGAAGCATTGTAGATAAGAAATCCGTATTTGCTTTTATTTGAATCGGCTCCTCCTTTGGAATCTTTACCTTTTTGAGCAGGTTAATTTGGACCTGATATGAGATCTAATGCTTTGTTTATTTATTGAATTGACTATTTAAGTACTGCGATTATTGCTTATCCTTTTAATTAATTTTTATGGCCCTTGTACGCGATTAGCTTAGCTTTTACCAAAAGCGCTCTGATGTAAAACTGGCTTGGAGCTGTGATTCTCTAGAAAAACAGTGTTACAAATTATTCAGCTGCTGCAAATTTTTGATCAATCTCGACTGCAAATTCCATGAATCTAACGAGAACCTGAAGCGAGAAATTTGCGAATGATTGTTTAATATTTCGCTTGAGTATCTTTTCAATTTATGTCAACCGGGTGATGACAGCATTCTGCGCTTATTTTTCTTCACGCCCGAAATTCATTTAACACTCGTTGAGCAAGCATTGAAGATAACTCTATTAGATCAAGGTCATTTTAAATATTATGCTGTAAGTTATAAAATTATATTAATCCAATATTTATAGCCAATACTTCCTCAATGGTCTTAAATTAACAATATGACCATATAAAACAGTCTCTTTGATTGATTGACATGAAAAAGCGTGTAAGCATGCTACTGCCAGTGGACAGAAGTACGTGTGAGTTTAAATAAAGGCAAAGACAATCAATACACTTTTAATTTTGTTCTTCTCCAATGTCTCCTGAAGGCATTGTATCGGATGGTGTTGTTGGTTTTGTACCTGAACCAGTTGGGCAGGGGTCTATTCTGTCTCTGCTTTTTGGCCAGTCTCTTCTTGATGAGCAGACTCTTCTTGGCTCCCATTTATTTAATTAATATTAATATATTTAATATTCCAACATTTCACATCTACTAACTATTATTTAATTAATATAGATAAGCTAAATAGGTCATTATTGGGGTTTATCAGTTGATTTACTTCGATTTCAACACTTGAAGCTCCTTCTTTTGCAGTTCTATCTTCCAGTTTTCCAGATCCTTGAAGTAAATTTCAGGAGCAAAATATTCTCGACTGCTGGCAGCAATACCGTCAGTGGCGGCAGAGAGTACACCACGAGGCAAATGTTAAGTCCAATACCCAAATATAAATTACTAAATTAAAGTATGAGTACCTTGATGCAGTAGACTCCCAGTGAGGTGAAGACAATAATGGTGAATAATTGGCCTGCTCGTACTCTGCGTGAATTTCTAGCCAAAAGTGCGCTGTCTTGAGTCCTGAATTAATTAGAATGTGATTACCTTGCGTATTTTACCAATGATTCCATCGACTGCTGTGGGGTGAGATCTTTACGGTTGTCTAGCAGAGATCGCATTTTGTTATGAATAGTTTATAATTATATCAATGAACCTTCATGATAAGGGTAGTACTTAACGATTTTGTAAAAATAGAGAGAATAAATAAGAAACTGTTGACATCAGTAGTAAAATCAAGGCTTACTTTATTTGTCCTCACTCATCGATGCGAAAAATTCATGAGAAAGCACTTATTCGATTGAGACCCTAGCCTCACTGTCTTTACAAAGCATTCGAGTAATTAGGTTTACAGCATTACGACTTAAATTTGAAGGAAACTATTTAATTTACTTGCTCACGATGTTCGTTAAATCATTCATGTTGTTGATCTCAAATGGGAAATAACCACAGAGCAGTTCATAAAATATAATTCCCAAACACCAAATGTCTGCTTTCTTGTTGTATCTTTGTTTTTATATCATCTCAGGACAAAAGTATGCAGGACTACCGCAGATAGTTTTTCTAGGGAAGAAATCTAGTTTCGTATAAACAGAAATCTAAAAGTCAGTAATTTTGGGCACTCCGCAACAATAAAGTACGTTTTAGAGTTTTAAATCTCTATGTTGAATCCTCGAATTGTGCAAATATTGAAGACCAGATGCGATTTTGTATAAAATATTTTTGACCCCTTTTTCTTCTTTGCCGAACTGTGTGCGATTCATTGACAAATCTCCATCTATACAGAATTCCATAATAATATGAACTTACTTCTCCTACACGATAATATCATAGATTTTAGCGATGTTAGGATGGTCTAAGTGCATCTGAAGTTTTAATGAGCGGATAAATGAATCTAAATTCTGTTAAACTTTTTGACGAGGAATTGTCTTGATACTGTATATTGATCCTGTTGCTTTATGGACTGCGATTCTAACTCTGGCTTGAGCTCCTCTTCCAAGCAAATCTCCGATATCAAAATCATTAATTGTGGGCTTTTTAAAAATTATGTTGGAAGGCTTGCTCACTGGCATGACTATGGACTTGGAAACATTAAGCATATTTGTTATGTTCTCACTTCTGAACAATGGATTATTCTATTTGTTCTGATTACGCAACTTGACTCTCTCCTTAAGTGCGGAAAGTTCTTCAGGTCTGACTCTGTACTGACTACTTGGTCTTTTATGTACACTTTTGTCCTTCGTGCGTTCCTCTGCCTCTAGATAGCCCTCATTCCGAGATTTTGGCCTATTTGCGTGTATAAAATTGGACATTGTTATGGGTAGATGTTGTTACTTGCAATTTTCTATTATTTTAATAATTTATTGCATCTCTCGGCAGCATATAGATTATAAGACTCTACCAACTAACCGACTCAATCAAGTTGGAGCTTAGAAGAAAAATAAATCTATTATTAAGCTCCTTTTTAGATGTTAAATACATTGACAATAAACAAAATCAGATATTAATCCCTTGATTAATAAAATTCGAATCAATGGAACTAGTTTTGTGACAAATATAAGAATTGTGTTATAATTGGTAATGTAATGAAATAGTAAACAAACTATTATTTTGCATCAGCTAACGAAGACGATCATACTGATTATGATGTCTATGAACTATTTCAGTACTATGATGCGCAATTCTTTTATGGACAGCTAGAAAAATGCACAGTTAGGTGGACCAAACGTATGACTCTCTGTGCAGGTACATGCAAGTATGAAGGTTTCGGATCATCGACTATTTCGCTATCATAGCCATTACTAAAATTTAGGACATCAAATTAGTTAAAATAAACCCTGATCCACTAGATGATCCACGCATATTTATTCAAGACAAATCCAGCGGCATGCCAGTCAGATGGCGGGCATGGACCAGCATTCCAATAAATAATGCACTCTATTAATAAAATAACAGGATTGAAGATCAGTGTGTATCATAGTTTCCATGATGAGGTCGATTTCTATCGGCAGCATATTTGGCGGTGTAAAGGACGGTGTCGGGATAAACCTCCTTTTTATGGGTTTGTTAAGAGGTCGATGAATAGGGCACCTCAGCCTGCTGATCATTGGTGGGCTCAGCATAGGAGATAATGTGGAGGGTCTTATTAAAAGATAAGTGGGCCTGAGAAAACAAATGAAGGTAAAAATAGTAAGAATACAAAAAAACCGAAAAGAATATCATAATAAAAAGATCATAAAAGCTGGGGATGCGGTAAAACAATATAAGACTACTTTAAGTAAATGCAGAAATAGTAAAAGCCAAAAGGGCAACAAAAGAATAACAAAAATACCAAATAAAGAAAGAAAAATACTTCAAAAGATAAAAACAGCTCAAGCTAAGATAAATTTGAGAATATATCACAATCAAATACAAATATTTCATCTTTTTCGAATAGTAATGCAAACAATGTGCCAAAATTTAAAGTTGAGAAAGCAAAGACAATTGAAGAATATTGTTTGTAAATGGAAGAGTAAAATAAAGTTATGATTAATAAATAAGTGAAACGATAGTCCGTTTAGAAAACTCGTAAATCTTAGAACACATAAAAATTAAGATTAAATAACCTTCTTAAAAAGTATGAGAATTTTGATGAAAAATGATAATTAATATTTTAATATTTCAATTATAATTGATGGCCGTAACTGGGACGTACCTCAACGCTATCTTATTAATACATAATGATAAAGATGTTTCGATCTTGTTGTATAACAAGTTCGAATACATATAAGTTGAAGATGGAGTCAGTTTTAAAAAGCTCTTGTTTTATCATGGCTCACACAAATCGTATCATCAGGTTCCATCTTGTTGGCAAATAATAAATATTATAAATATTGAATATTTAATGAATAATTAGAAATTGAACCTACACAAAATACTACTCATAAGTCGTCTCCGTGCACTCTGTAAGGGTGTTCAGTAAGCACTTGCTTGACTTCATTGACGAGATCGGTGTTCTTCATGTCCATGTTGTTATAAGTATCCTTGTATAAGCTAGTAGGCTCTCCCAGTCTTCTTCTCTCACACTCCTCGTTGTCGATGAAGGAAATGCACAAAGCCTCAGCGGCATCAGCGTGGATTGAGATGAAGAATGTTGAAATGAACAGGGAGGCGAACAACATCACCAAGATGGCTGTTGGCACGATCATACCCTTGATATACAAACTGATGATACCGACAATACCGGCAATCAACATGTGTGCTCCCAATCTATAAATTCTGCTGGCGGACTGACTGTCATCGAGACATCCACTGTTGTCACTCAAGTACTCGCAATAACGAGCAGAGTTGCAGTAAGGGTTACCAGTAATGTTGATGTAAGCCATAGCATCGGATCTGACCAAATCGAATACTTTCTTGCATGGGCTACATAACTTTCCGTGGCATTTCTTGTAGCAGTCGTCCTTGCTCTGGGTTACTCTTGGTTTAATGAGATCGAAAATGTAGTCACCAACTGTGAAAAATCCGGTCATGAATGAGCCACCTACAACACTGCCGAAGTGCTTGCAAAGGAGGATTCTGAATGGGTGATAACAAGAATCGTTAGTTTTGTAATACCATTATACGGCATTTCCTGAGACAACGAAATTGACTAAATTATGAAATTGTTACATGCTTCTTTCAAGAAACTCAATCCCCAGAGAGCTTGGATTGCCAAGAATGCTGAGAGAACGATAGGGCCTGCAGAGCTGAATTCCCAGAAAATACTCTTTGTTTAGTCAAATGATAGGTTTCCTGATGTCCAGTAAGCTCTGAACTCGAGTAAGATCAAGAAGATGAATCCAATGAGGAAAGCCAAGAAAAGAGGAATGTATGCGAAAGTTCCGGGTTTGCTAGTACCCAACATCTTAGTAGCGTGGTGAAGGAAAACTCCGTTCATGCGAATTGAGTATCTGTTTCTGATCAAACCGAACAAGATGACCAAGAAAGAGACCAAAAGAACAATTGCGATTATAGTCTTACCAGGAGCCTCCCAAAAGTAAGCAAATAAGCAGATGGACAATGCCAAGATGACAGCTAAGGCCAAGAAAGGTACAACCCAGTTCATCGCTTTGGGGAAGCATTGAACGAGTACGCAGTAAAGGATGGAGAAGCCCAAGGAGAGAAGCATAGACAGCACAATGGTGTCAAGTGAGTTCATGAATAACATGCGCTGTTTAATATTGGCGTTCTCCAACAGTTGATCTTACAAGTCCTTGTCCTTGGGGAAGCAGAAGTTGCCCACACGACCTGAATTATGATTGTATTACCTCCATCATAAGTATAAACATCGTATTTTTTGACATCGAATCCAGGAGTTGAGCTGAACTTGCAACCAACAGTTTTGGTCATGTAGCAGTTGAGTTTGGTATCAGAAGGCGAGGGGCACGAAGAAACGCATACTCTTCGATCCTGTATAGAATGGATATTTACGATGTTGGGCGCGTTGGCGAAATAGACATAGTTGTATCCACCGACATCAACTCCACAGAGTTTGCCATCGGAGTCAGTTGGGAAATTGGACTTGATATAGGAATCTAAGCTAAGACTGGCTGTACCGTAATCAAAAAGGGTAAGTCCGAAAACAATCATAATGACTGAGAACAGCAATCCGATGATTGTGCAAAACACGTCAGTGCAGGTTCGGTGCTCGTCTAAATTTGAAAATGAGTTACATTTAATAGGCACCTCCTCGGTGAAGTTGTAAGGTACGGGTGGGGCTCTGCCTGGGTTTGGGGCCAACATCTACAAGATTGGTTTAATTAAATTGAATAAAATATATTGAACTTTGAACTCTGTTGCTGATATTAATATTATACTTGAAACAACTTAGGCATCGATACGTTACCGCAAAGAAACTAATATATTTAAATTTTGTATAGCTATAATTGTTGAGATAATCAACTTGCCTCAACTGACACTATTCTTTCTGTTTTTGATATATAATTTCATATTTTATTATACTTTTATTCAAATAGCATAATTATATTTTGATCTTGTTGTCTGTGTCGTACATTATATTTTAGTGAAAATGTTTAAGATTGTTGATGAATTTGCACACAGATTATAAAAAATTTTAATTTGAGTAACTACCTACTGTTACACGAGCTCCAGAGTCTAAGAACAATTAATAAAAAGTGATACAAAATAACTTTCACAAAATTGAGTTTTTTTATAAATATGAAGTCCTCGATTAATGAATTTTATTCCTTTTTAGAATTTTTTCAACCTTTTCGTTGTAAATCTCACAATATTTTAATTTCTAATAAAAGTTGACCTTGAGATGATAACTATTTCATTTAGGCCAAGTTAAATTCTCACAATATTCATTATTAAAGTCATTTTATCATTTTACTATTGGTTTAACTAAGATGCTGTTGTTTTGGATCTTAATCCTAAAATCTATTAAATGTATGTATATATAAGAATTAAGTTTAAGCTTAATACCCTCAAATCATTTAGCACAT
>APMI01007592.1_pt1 | contig 14284 bp, 16 predicted proteins | sample 667938 | NCBI WGS metagenome assembly APMI01 (sample SAMN01084076, study PRJNA167559) | wastewater metagenome | biome: Wastewater | place: Denmark: Ejby Moelle, Odense | collected 2011-11-28 | reverse complement strand
TAAATCAGATACATCGTACTCTAGGATGCAAATGATGTTTAGAAATAGGTTATCATAAAATAAGTTTTTATTTTTCGGTTATCACGAGTCATTGAAATTTATAAGTTAGCAATGCGTATTACTTCTGCGTTCTATCCTTTTTATCATCAGTTTGCTCGTGAGCCTATATCAATTCGATAATGTGCACAATTGTGTGCAATAATCATATAATAACTATTACCATGAGCTGTTTCGAGTGCTTCTGCAAAGACAAAGACTCTGAGTCTACTCTCGAAGTCTAGTCGACAAAAAATCTCTACGCTTTCGAAAGGAAGAAAATAACCAGCTTCTACCTGGAGGGCAAAAAAGACAAATTAAAATAGTACAGAACATCTTTGAGAAAATCAGGAGGCGGGTAATAAAACGAGGGATAAGAAGGGAGAATGATTCACAGTAAGGAATCTAATTCAAATGTTCGACCTGTATTTACGAATAATCAAAATATTGTCTCAATAGAGCCTCAAATAAAACGAGTTTAACAGCAAATAACTTTTATTCCGCCTCCTCAAATGTCCGTAATAAATAATGCAAGTTTTCCACAGCATGTTCATGAAATTAGTTTGCAGCCACAACACCCTTCATCGAGAGTAGTCTAGCCGAATTATTACTCTTACAAGATGCCTAAAAAAGAAGTGACTTCCACAAATTTCAGTCACGTGGTCCGAATACCTTCAATGGACCAGCAGCCACAGCATCAGCGCAAGCCACATGTCGGACCCGCGTCAAAATTCATGCCAATTATAGGATCTACGGCTCCTCAACTCAATAAAACACAGACTTTCCCTCTCCAAAGCACCAACAAATAGCCTGACAACAACAAGTATGAAGTTGTTTTGTTGTCAATGGATTAAGGCAAATCTACTCCGCAGAAACCAACTCAGTCGCATGAGGCTAAAGAGGATTTGCTCAAGCCTGTTGATCATTTGGACATGTTTAGTTCAAGAATATCAAGAACTTCTGGGGTCCGCAACATTGAGGACATCGCCTGCACTAAAACATAGTCAATTGGGAGTTAGTCATCATCTGAATTTTCGGATGTGGTATTTTCAGGCCTACCTATCAAAGAAAAATAGATCAAACTGACAAACTCCTCCATTAATTTTCACCACGAACAGGAGAAAATGCTGCACCCAACGACGTAGAGTCTGATTAGTAGTCGAAGGAAAAGCTAGAATAAAAAGCCTGTTTCTTCCTTCAAATGATGAAATTTTATTTTGCTATTATCTAATAAAGTTTACATTTAGCATGTCTGAAAATAAAAGCAAAAACAGTGATCTATAATCATTCTAAAAAGACCTTATAGTTCCCAATTAAAACGAAAAGGTTGTAAATCGATAGCAGCTTAAGGACTTAATCTTACAGTTTCGAGATGAGAAATATGAAGGCTATTATACTTTTAAAAGTTGGGGCAAACTACACGCTTAGCTTTTTGGTATTGAGCCCGATCCTCTTCCTCAAACAGTGATTAACTTGTGGAGAATTCTGAAGCTAATCAACTTTGGAGATGACTACATCCCAACTGGGCTTATTTTTGACACTCTTGTTACGCTCATGCTTATGGCAGCCGAAATGAAAGGAGAAGCCTAAAAGAACAAAGCTTTATAAGAAGTAGAAGCTTTGCTTAAAACAATATTCTTTAAATTTATTGAGTTTAATGGCAAATATCTCTCTGACGATGAGAAAGATTAATTGGCATTTTTTAAAGTTATTAGACCAGTCGCAGAGGGCTATCGTAAGATTATAGTTTCTAACTTTCTTAATTAAGATAAAAACAATAAAAACAAAGAGTTCAATAAAATGACGAGAAACTAACAGCTATATAAGATGCACAATGTATTTGTGTATAAGAAGAATTTGTAAAAGCTTAAAAAAATATAGGAAGAATTTAAGCAATGCACGTTTGAACCTGACCTTGCGTATACTTCCAGAGCTGTTGTTGAATCCAGATATATGGAGCCTTCTCGGATTCGGACCCATAATACAATAGCTAGCTCACATCTCATCAAAAATCCAGATTATATTATCCCTTAGGAATAAATTGAATAGTAAAGAATCTTTAAGGCAAATCCAGTACCCAGCTTCCCTGAAGTTAACCCAGTAGGCGTTAATGAACACTTAGAAAGAATGCAGAGATCAAGATAAATTAAAAGAATAAACTCACTCCGCGTATACTCCTCAGTTGGATCCAATGGTAGCCTGCCTGTTAAGGAGTTCGGTATTGACCAACGCAATAAAGAGAGAAAATAAAAGATGTTGAACAGCTATAAGATATTGTTCAACGTTAAAGTCGAAGTGGCTAAAAGAATATATAGAGTCAAAGTTAGGCAAAACATGGGAATTAGCGATGTTGTTCGTGCTATTGAGCTCATGGTCGGTTTCAAACATCCAGAAGTTGAGGAAATTGTTAAAGGATACTTTATCAACTGGGAAATGCGAAACAATAACCGATTAAATCCTCCAATAAATTATTTTCGGTATGAAGAGGAATAGTAAAATTACTGATTAAATCATTATTTTCATATATTAGATCCTCTGGCTCCCTTGTATCCTGCAGTTTTCTTTTTCCAGTTCGCCAAAATACTTTCATCAGGTCGAAACTGAGGATCAAAGTTAGTTGTATCTTATGCCGTTAAGTGCTTGTATTTACTTTGTCCCTTTTTACCAAAGTTACCTTGTCTTTTTTGGAGGATTTCTGGTAACATTGATTTATCCTGCATTTACAAAGGCGTGGGCAAGTTATAATCTCTTTTAAAAATTGGATCTTGTGAATCTTGGTAAAATGCTCCTCGATGATAATACTTTTGCATAAAAACATACTTTGTCTCCGTCGTATTGTCAGTTGCATCCGAACCCATAACTTTATTTTAAAGTAAAATTTATTCATTATTCAACTTTCGTCTTCTTTCAAGCTCGGCTTTCTCTTTTTAAATCAAGCGCCTTTACTCCCGATCTCGACGAATCCGCTTTAGCTCTCTGACTTTCCACAGTTAGTACTCTAACTATTAATTTTTTGTATCATCATCGTCAGGCAGATCAGTCATGGCATCGTCGTCTGAAGACTGAGAAAGCTATTAGTCTTACTACTGATCTTTTGCATTTTATAAAAGTAATAACTTAGTAGTGTACCTAAGAGCTTTTTTTTTCCGCTCTTATTACTTCTCACGCAGAGCGGTATGTTATTATTAACGATTCTATCTTGATATAAAAACAGGTTTCAGCATTTTTCTCTCAGGCTACTAACTGTCCTCATTCTCTTAACTTTATTAAAGTTATTATTTAATTTTTTTATTCATTTGTTGCTATTATTTGACTGCACTCTATATTTTAACTTTTTGCTCCTATCTTATATCCATCTACGATTCATCTGTGCGTTTCTCTTTTTCAAGATCTTTGACTAAAATGACTGCCGGTTATCGTTGTTATAGATCTTGAATAGCTCCTTGCTCATCGTCATTTCTTCCCTTGAGCATAGCAAGTCGAGCTCTCCGGGAACTCGCATCAACAACTTCTACTTTGGCTTTTTTATCTCTGCTTCTTGATCTTTCCCTTTTGATTTACTTTTAGATAGGCTAATAGCTGATTACAGTTTTCTTTATTTCTCTTTTAGACATTATTATTATAATCAATATATGCCCTTTATACACCGTTGACTCATCATGTTGATTTTGATATAATTGTGCTCTATTCAAAAGCAAAGATTTGCTTGCGCAAAATTATCAAATATTTAAAAAATATAAATGGGCAATAAGCTTACTCAATAATAACAAAGCCTGTCGGACAGTCTACAAGACGAGTATTTTTTTCAGTCTAATCAATTCCTGGTTCATAAGGCAAGTCAGAGACCCTGTACTTTACATCGGATTTCAACTTTCTCTAAGTAGTAATCATCGATGGTGGAGCGCAATGTGGCTCTCTATAAAGACATCAAATGTAATTCTATTTCCAAACTTAACGAGTACTTTAGACTAGACAACAGCGGGTATTGCTCAGATCAGTAGAAATTTTACCTAGTATTCGACGGCCACAACTCGCCCAATATCAAAGAGTAATATTTTAGTCGACGCTACGAAGGACAAGGATTCACCTACGACTAGATCTAATCCATTTTGTCTTGCATGTTGTGTGGACTTCGTCATTACAAATAGGCCTTTAATCGAAAATAATCAAGAATAAGCTTGGAATCAGTATGCATTGATCGTCACTCGTCAAATTTGCTATGGTTAAAGGATCCATGGTTGACTGAAAAGCAGAATGATATTTCGCAAATGCCAATTAACTTTCTAGCTTCATACCCCTCACCTGAGAAGATTCAAGCATCGAATCAAGCCACTTTCGACTACGACTAGTATAAATCTGATCTCTTCAGTATTGGAATTTTCGGATTGCAATTTCTAGGTATGAATTTTCGAGATGACCTCTATGTGCATAAAAAATTTGTTGATCGACAAAAAGTAGGAGCTACTCTTAATACGATCCAAAACGGAAGATTGAGAGGAGGTCTAGGAATATTGCTTAGTGAGGACCCGAACGAAAGATCTAAAATTTATCGCTATTGGGATATTCAATGCTCGAAAGCGTACAGAATAAATAATTCACATGCTGTCATGCACTCACAGCAGTTAAAATTAAGTCAAGTAAATTCTTACTCTCCTCAAACAACTCCTTCGCTGACACCAAGATAAATGTATCAGCCGACTAATTATCAGAATAACTCCGCACCTAAAAACTACAATCCTTTATACATATCGCAAGTTGCTCCACAGATACCCGTGAACATTGGCAAAACAGAATCAATACAGACTCCGCTAACCAGACCACCCTCCCAACTGCAGGTTCCTTATTCAGTTCCATTATCGCAACCGCAAGTGCCTCTCTCTGTGCACCATTCAAGTTATGTTCCGTCTCCTAATTCAAACAATTCGCAGTCACGGCCTATTTCTTCAAATCCAATGCGTTTCTCAGGTATTCAGTTCAATGCTCCAGTCGATAAGCCGAGCTTAACTCAACAGTTCAGTAAGCCTTTATAAATCAAAAGCAATATAAACGAAACAGTCAACAAAAAGAAATCGAGAGTCTAATTCAGTAGCAATTTTGCCGGTAATGCAAACTTCAACAAAAAGAATGCTGTATATTTTCAAGATTCGCCAGTAAAAAATCAGAGGTCACAATCGCAACAGGCAGGTTCAGCAATTACGATGAAACCTCAAACAAATATTAATTTTACAAGTGGTAATAGAAGCAACGATAAAGCATATCAGAGCATTACTAAAAACCAGTCCGTTAATAAAAGCTACTAGACTCCTAAATTTAACTATCAAAACAGCTCTAGTATTAATTCAAATGTAAATAACTCAGGCAATAAATATGGATTTAATTATGTGAGTAACTCAGTGCAATCAGATCAACAAAAATTGCTTAACTCGTTCAACATTACTGGCAGTTTTGGAGCAGATAAAAATGTAACTTTTCCTAGAATCAGCTAGTCTAGTAATAATGAGCCGATTATGACTAGATCGATCATCAGCTCAGAAACTGTTCAACCAAACGGAGGTTTTCAAATGCCAAAACTCTCAGCCGAATAAAACACACAAATTTTTAGCAACAATCAGAGCCTTCGTGAGACAAAGCATGTCAGCTAAAGTCTACCATAGAATGGATCTTTGACTGGAAGCTTCCCATTGTTTGTGCAGAATATACTTAAATAAGATATACCCTAGAAGTAATCAAAAATCGAAACTATTACAAAGCCAGTGGCTGAGATAAGTCCGATATACCAGAAAATGTCTCCGCCAACAAACCAGCCTCCAAGAATGGCCCAATAGCCACTACTATCATCTCCGATAGCAAATCCGCCGGCGAGTGAAGCATAGTCATTAAATGGTGCGATTGCAATGAATCAGGCGACTCCTCCTCCCACAGTGCGGAACCCGAATAAGTACAATTCGACCATCGTTGAGGTAAACGAGGAGACTCCTAACTAGTCATCTGAGTCAGACAACTAAAACAATCAGCCCGACATCGAGTTCATCGTCGAATAGTATGAAACTGGCAGTCGCTACTAGGGCTTCAAAAAGAACGGGCTCAGGCATGGCCGAGGCAAGTTTTTCTACCAAGACGGCGGCTACTACGATGGCGAATGGAAGAAAAATCAAATGCATGGCTGGGGCAAGCTCTACTACGAAGGAGGACAGCTTGCTTACGAAGGCAACTGGGCACACGATGAGTTTCATGGCTATGGCAAAGTCTACAATGACAATCCAGTCAAACTAGATACAGGATTCGATTACACGAACTTCGACTTGCTAGATGACTTCTGGGAATATTACGAAGGAATGCTAGCCAATGACACGAAGGAAGGCAGAGGCCGCATTCAACTCACAAATAAAGAAGTATTCTAGGGAGACTTTCACGCTGACCGTATTCAAGGATTTGGTAAATTCCTTCGCAGAGACAACACCATTGTGTAAGGCATCTGGAGAGACTCGAGGCTAATTAAAATTCTTAGTGCAAACGATATTCATAAATGAAATTTTTTACTATTGCCAAAACACTTTATGTGTAATTGAATAGAAAAGTTACTAAAATTGATAGGTCATATAGAAACAGAGACATGACGAACTTCTTTGTCTGTTCCGAATGTTGCATACTCGCAATAGGTGAGGTGCAAAAACTTGTCAGTGCTAGCATATTTCTAATACACGCTCTCGAGAGTCTGGTCTGCTTGGAGTAGAGTGTTGCCCGCAAACACGTAAATGGCTTCCGAGTAGTTGACCTGAAGCTTTTTCTTGATCACCATGATAAGTTTGAATATGGTAAATGATTTCAGAATCAGAATTCTACATGATGAAGTGTGTACTTGTTGTTATCAAACTGCTTCAGCTTTGAGTTGCGATTACGATGCAACAAGATTGGAATCTTGTCGGGGTGAAACTTTCTAATCATTTAAGCCTCTCTGCGTCTGTCCTCTTCGCCTTCTTCCTGCATCTTTAGTAATTATTATTATTGGTATGACTATTACAAATTAAAAACAAATGAGTTTAGTAATTATTGTAGCGAAAGTTCTATTCAAAACTTGGCTGATCCTTCTGTCTGATACTTTCGAATAGACTGATTCTAGACGATAGGGTCGCGTCTGAATGGTTCAAGCTCGGTTATCTTTTCGCTATAAGGTCTAAGACATGCCCAGCACTACCCAGTAGTCATTCGCTGAGACGGGTTCATATTCAATATCATTGACAGATAGACAAAAAGTATTGGGTAGCTATCTTGGACCTTCTTCATTCTTCTACCGAGTGTGGCCTAGTTAATTTTACGAGCAGGCATTTCGTATATCTACTAAGAACACTAGAGAGTGGCAGCCTCAAGGATACAGAGACCCACACTCCAACCTTCTGTTTTCGCGTTTGGTAGGTCTGTACTAGCTGCTCCTCTAGATTTTACATACTCGACCTATTCAGGAGCTACATTAATATTTGCGTACCAAAGTAGAAAATAGTGGTGTTATCGAATCCATCAAGCACCTTCTCGACACTGGTTCTTTCTGAAGGGAAAGAGGCTACGTTGACTAGTTTTATTTCCTCACTTTTGGTCACAAGTATATTTTTAGTGCGTATATCGCCTATATGCATGCCTTTTTTCTGAAATTATTTAGCTCCCTGGACCAAGTTATACAAAAATTTAAGTAACTCTGGTTCAGAGTACATCTTTCTTTGCTGTTTCCGGTTTAGTATTTCAGAATATAGCGAAAAATCGACGTTCTCATAAGTCATCTAAGTCTAGCAGTTAGTACTTAGTACTCAGCCTAGGCCCCACAACAGCCACCGCAGCTTGGTCCTGAGTTCTTGATCTGCCGATATTAGAAATCCTCAGGCACGAACAAGTATTCCTTGTTCATGTTGTGTACCTGATCGAACCTCTCCTTCCAGTCATCGAACTATTCCTTATTGATGATGGGATGAGTGACAACAAGCACTTCTTTGTTGAAGCTTTTCTTTTTGACAACATCTCCGAAAAAGAAATGCTTAACTTTTCTGACAGGGTTAGAGCTTTTTCCTCCCATGCAGTTTTGTATTTATAATAAACATGATAAATTATATTTGACAATCTCCAGCACCCTACTACTTCATTTTGTTGATTTCTAGGCGATTTATTTTCCTTAAATATAAATCTGTCGATCATGCAGCAGTGTAAGCAAATAATTTGACAAAATGTTAACTTTGTCTATTTTGGCATATAATTTCTTCGATGGAATAAGTCTTAAGTTTTAAAGAAAGGCTTCTACTGTATAAAACAGCCAAGAAGCCTCGCAAATAAATCCGTCTCAAACTGGAAATGATCACGAATGGGCTGAACCTGCCGAAAATAGAAAAGTGCAGTAATAAATTGAGCGAGGTTTTCAAAATTCGAGAGAACAACAAAATAGAACCGCAAATAAACGAATACGCGGGTAAACAAAATCAATATAGAGAAGAGTCCAGTCGTAAAATTCCTCAATAGAATTTGTAGGTTATCAAGTACAAGAATAAAGTGGAATCTCTTAGAAACACAAATTATTTATTTGCTGCTCGTCTTAAGCTAAACAGCATGCTGTTATAAATAACGCGAGAAGTGGACAATAAGAGCGATACTATACTCGCAGTCCGCAAATGATTGAATATTTTACAATAATTGTTATATTTTATTCACGCAGTAGATGAAAGTATACAATGATAGTATATCAATGACAATTATAGTATAACAGTGACAATATTAATGAGTAGTTGTACAATATCATATCATATAGGCAGCTTTATTATGCGCTCGTTCTGGTTGCTCTTCACAAAGTAGTATATGAAGTCAGCGTATAGAAGTGTCTGTACGATACCGGCTAAAAAGGAAGCGATCACTAGAGATTCCCAGTTATTTATCCTGAGTTAATGCATAGTTACCAGTGGATTACGTAGAAGAAGCGATACAGACCCAAGAAAAATACGATGTGTGCTGTAATATTCTACACGTCATTGAACTTAGCGATCATGTACAGTTGCGGCAGTATAGCGAATGCTTCCAGCCACCACGAGAAGGCCTGGAGGATACCGTATATTGACCACTTCGAGTGTAGTACAATAGCCAGTACCATAGCGCCTGCGTATAAGTAGTAGTGTGGGAAACTGTCAGCTTATGCGTCATAGCTCTGAGTAATGAAAGGATTACTAGTTTGTATGGTCTTTTATAGCGCATGTAGTATATTGTCATGATGTTTATGGCGATGAAGATTATGCGCATCACATTGAAATACATTGAGCCCCATCGCTTCTCTAGTACGAAATCCGAGTATCTTGTTAGAAATACTACGATGAATAATTCCTGAGTTTTGTATGACAGTCCCACCACGTTCTTACTTGCTACAATTTTGAGCAACAACAATAGAATCGCCACTAGATGCAGGAAGTCCCCAATCAGCTGGAATATGTCCATGTCGATTATTATTACGATGCTTATTATTATTAATGTAATCTATAATCAAATGCTAGTATGTGGAAAATTATCAACCTCAGCTCGTCTAAACCAGCTTTATCAGCCAGGGATCATTTTTTCTCTAGTGCAACTTCACAGTTTTGGTACTCATCGACACGTTGCTTGATGCATGATGCTCGCACTTTTTTGTGTTCTTTAATAAAGTTTTTGAGTTTTTCTTTTTCAAAAAGCTGAATCTTTATTTCCACTCAATAAAAGCTTGCTTCTATTGTTTAAAATTCTCACTTTTATTACGCTACAATGAATTCATGCTATTTTTATACGATTTTACACGCCCTTTATTTGCTACCTAGTGCTGGCTGGATTTTTCTCTTCTCTCTTCATATGGACGGGTTTTGTGATTTTTATTGCACCAAAACACTTTCTTTCGAAGTTATTTGTTTTAAGACTTAAGAAAAATATTTTATTTTCTAAGGCCTTAGTTTTCACAAATAAGTTAATTCCAGTTATTGGCACCTTGCTAACCGTTGTCCCTAATTTGATAACCAATAGGTTTGATTTTTTTAGTGGCTTCTAGGTGATCGGCTGATCTGTTAAATCTTTCTATGTTAGTTGTCGACTTGTCTGGAAATTCTGTCTACTCTTATGCTATTTACGACAGCTTATGTTCTTATTGAATTTTCTGCTATTCAGGGTTGAGGAACTGGTCAAAATTAGAATATGTAAATCCTCCTTTTTCAATTAATTATTAATTATCTTGTGAAGGAGTGAACACGACATCTTTCATTTAACTGTAAACTTTCTCTGACACGAGTGAATTCTTTGTAAAAAAATTTGAAGACATGCCTGATTTGAACAGATCGTCTATTTCATTTTCCATGTGATTTTTATGTTCTGAGTTTGCTACCGACTTGAGTTATGAATTACGAGGAAGATCTTCTTGCTCAATTACTTTCTTAATAATGCGAGCTAAAAAAATATTGCGTTGAACAACGTTGGAAAAAGTGAGAACAAAATAATTTCGAAAGTCAAGATTTAAGTTGAGTTGTCGTAACTTTTATTTAAATCCGTATTACTTTAAATTCTACCGAATGCAAACATCGGTTAGTTTTACATCGTTAATGTTAAAAACTTCCTCGTATTTTCTCCAATCATCGAGTAGTGGAAAACTAAAGCAAATATCAGTTTCCTTTTTTGTTTCAATATGAAATTCCAACTCTCTTTGTTCATTCACGATAGTGCGCACTTTAACAGGCACAGTCTGACCTATTTTCAAGTGAATGTTAGCGTTAAAAGCACAATGTAGATTTTTATTATCTTCAAGTTGCTTGTTCAAATATGAATCAAATTTTACTGGTCCAAAACTAAACCTCTCTTATTTGCTATCATTCTGATTTAAACCAGACTTACCTATAAACGCAGTTCGATAAACGCACCCGTATCGTATACAGTGCATCGATAGCATATGCTAGCTTCTTCCTTAATACGCTGCATTTTAACTATCTTAAGCTGGTCTCCTACTCTACGGTACCAGGTTGCCAGTTTGAAGGAAGGTCCGCTTTCAATTTGGTGAACTAGGAGAGCCCCGACAACTGGCTCTCTCTTTGGGGATGATCCTGGCGATAACAGATTCATGATGATAAATATATATATATTCTAAGTGCAGGCAGCTCGTAATTCAGCAAACGTTAATCGAAAAGTTTAACGCTTTAGTATTAGATTACTCAAAGACATTAAAATGATGCAAATTTTGCATGATGTGCATTTTTATAATTTTATTGTCAACAATTGACAACCAATACTATACAACAATCATATTAAAACATCACATATCCTCGACAACGAATATTTCCTTGTTTTCCTTATCTTATTTACATACTTTGGGGTCTCGAGGAGGCCTGGAGAGCAGTTTTATTAAAAAACTCATTTATTATATTCTGATTTAAAAATAAATTACTTTTTTGCAAGGATAGGATGTTTTGTCTCAGCGCCACCGAGCTCAAAGAATATTTTTTCGCTGCAGTGCTTGAGACCAGAGAAAACGCCCACGTTCTTTTGAGCATAGATCATCATCTGGGACTTATCAGCGAAATTGACTTGAATAATTTTATTACTTAGTCTGAAAATTATTCCTTGATCTGATTTAGCCCACTGTTTCACGTAGCTGAAAAATTGTTGCTGAAGGGGCTCCTCTTTTGTAGCATTGGACCCCGCATTTAGATACTTTCCGAAGTATTGCATAAGCGTAAATTTCTTAGCGAGTTCTTTGTCGGAAGGAGGATTGGATAAAATATAGCACGTCAACTGGCCCGATGCACTCACATAGTTTATATCGCTGAATTAGAGCAAAATTACGATCCATTAGGCTCCACTGCAATTTTGCTGCAGTCATTGAAATAAATACCAGTGGTCTTGTTGGATAGCAAATATCCAAGACCGTATTTAGAAGAGTAGTCTACCCATTTCTTCACAAAATTGGTATCAAAATTGCCCTGCAATATAATCTACCTTGCTTTCTTATTCGATTAGGGCATGGTGATATTCGTGTTGAAGAAATTGTTGGTTGTGAGTCTGGGATTGCAATTTTTTTCGCTTGAAATCTTAGCGAAATAGTTGCGAGTTAGTCCTGATGATGACCTAACTAAATAACGATTTATTTACGCAATAGCCTGTCACTCATGCCAGACATCAGTTTGGAATCTCCACAGTGTTTCTCTGTCGTCTTTTTTCTCTGGTTGTCAATAAAAGAACGAGGAAGTGCTTCATTTATTATTGAAACAGGTAATGTTTCCGGTATAGAAGTCTAGGTAAGAAATGGATGATTTCTAATCTGGTCTAAAGTAAGTCTCTTAGTCGGATCTAACACTAAAAGCTTTGTTATCAAACTTTTTGCATTATTAGATACTTGAATCTAGTCATTGAACACATATTGGCAGTCTCTAATCTTTTTATATGTTTTTTTCACATCAGAAGTCTCAAAAGGAGGACGACCGTATAAAAGTGCGTATAGTATTACTCCTGTAGACCAAATATCGACTTCATATGAATGACCTTTCCCATCTAGAATTTCGGGTGCAATATAGTTGGGAGTTCCACAAATAGTTTTTTTGCGTTAATCCAGGGACTCTACTTTGGCCGCCAGTCCAAAATCTCCGATTTTCATCTCCATGCTTTAGCTCAATAATAAATTCCCAAGCTTAAGGCTAAATAGGTTATTTTTTACTCTCGGTGAATAACTTTACAGTTGTGTATATAAGTTAGGCCTTCGATTAGTTGCATAATAAAATATTGTGCTTCGAACTCAGTGAGTCGTTTTCTCTTTTTGAGGATCTAATTAAGAGTATTGTTGCTGCATAGTTCCAGTAAAATGTAGACATTTTCGTTGTCTTCAAAAACATGATCGAAGCTAACAACTCGGCGATGCTTTAAAGTTTTATGAATCTTGATTTATGTAATGAGCTAAATAAGGAAATTATTACTTTTTGCTTTGCTTTTGCTTTCTTAAGGTTCTGCTTGTTGACTATCTTGATGGCGCATACCTTTTTTGTTTCCATGCAAGTGACTTCATAACATCTTGCGAACCCTCCCTTGCCCAGAAGTCTACCTCGAACGTATTTTCGAACAGCTTCACCTTTATTCTTGTGTGGGAGCCGCTCTTCGATGATTGAGCTCTCTTCTGTGTGTTTAGTTATTTCGAGTTGTTCTTATTTTTTCTATATAAGCTCGCTCATTTCGAATATCAATATTATTTCATATAATCACTTTTGAGCTTGTTCACTTCCTGCTAATATTTTGAATAGGCTGGAATTATTATGTAGGCTGGTCATTATAAAACCAAAATTAGTAATGATCAGGATGCAGCTTAAAACAGTCGTCCTGTTGTGGTTCTTAGCCGCACGGTCTCTAGGTATGTATCGATTTAGTTAGCCAACCTGCTCATTTCTAGCGTCAACCTGGACAACGACACAATACTTGTAACTACCCAATACACTTTTCAAATTGTGAGATTCGGAGCGACATCTCCTATCCCAAGTGGGACAGCAGTTTAAATCAGCTTTCCCAGCGCGTACACAAACTCAGCCATATCTATTTGTACGCCTTCTGGTTGGACTGGAGCCGGAAACCTCACCTGTGCATTTTCGCAGCTAAAATTAACAGTACAAGGGGGTTTCCCAACAAGCTCAAATATTTAAAACTTCGGTATTATCGCGAGCGGAATTCAAAATCCTACAGCAGCCAAAATCTATTCATCATTTTCTGTACGACTAATTTTTCCAGACGGGACAACTTAGAGTGGGAGCGGCTCATACTCAGTTACAATAACAACCGCATTGGCGACATGCAGCATGACATTAAACTCAGGTCTGGTGTTTAGTGAAGGTTCGCTAACAATAGCGTATCAGTCACAGTTCATTAACAGTAATAGCATCGGTTACACAATGAAGCTATCGATGCTGCAATCATATCCATCTGACCCTACAAATACCGATATTAACCCAGTATTGAATGTGTCAAGCAATATGCTGGCCACATACCTGTTTGAGTTCTCGTTTACAAACTCTTTCACTATTTCTATGCTAATGCCACCGTCGACACAACCTGAGAATAACTTCATATACATCATGACTTCAAATGTACTAGGTGACTACGACAAATGCTTTTTAACCATTCAAGGTGTGCCACCCAACCAGTTCACCAAACTAAAAATGTACCAGCAACCTGTGCAAAGTTACGGCAACTTACAAATTTAATTAATATCGGTTACTCCCATCCTTGTAACCGACTTGAT
>APMI01022642.1_pt1 | contig 14286 bp, 8 predicted proteins | sample 667938 | NCBI WGS metagenome assembly APMI01 (sample SAMN01084076, study PRJNA167559) | wastewater metagenome | biome: Wastewater | place: Denmark: Ejby Moelle, Odense | collected 2011-11-28 | reverse complement strand
CATGCGCAATTATACTAATTTAGGAGTTCGTTAAATTGTTACATGTTGATTTTTTTTCTATTTTTTTTCATCGAAAATTTACAACCTATTCATCATTAATCTTATAAAAAGCATATGGTAAAAGCCGAGAGCATGATTCTGGTCAAAAAGTTTTGTGAAGTCGAGGTACTGGCCTGTGGATAGCCACCAGCGCTTTTTTATTATTAATAAAATCTATGAGTAAAATACAGGCTAATAAAACAATGCAACTATCCACTCATGCTCAAGATAGCTCGATCAAAATAACAGACAACGTGATGAAAGAGCTTGCAAAAATATAACAAAAGAATTATTATTCAAATCAAGACACAAGGAAGTTATCATACACGGATCCAAAATAAGTTTAGGCTCATCAGTTTTCTGTCATAAAAGATTAATTAAATCTTAACTATAGTCGATTTTAACCTTACCACTTGCATTAAGGAGTTGAAAACATTAAGGTTGATCGCTAGACTGAAGAAAATAAACCGACTGCTGAAAAAAACTTATAATAATCGAATTAATACTTCAGTGATGAAGATTTTTAATTCGGTACTCCTATTAAAACTGACTCACGCGGTATTTCATAAGCAAAGCAGGGCCTTAAATCTTCATCTCGTAAAAATAACGCAGCCGAGACTGCCATAGTGGAGCGGAAAACTAGACCAAGAGAGAAAGGCTTAAGAAAATTGTCGGGAAAGGCATTTAAAATTGTAAAATAGCTTGGCTAAGCGACATATAAACAAGTGGCAATGAAACTAATTCAGTAAATTAGAGAAGATGAGTAATCTGAGCTAGGCGAGGTATCAATAGTATAACACAGTAAAAATAAGGCAATAATATAAAAAGACGAGTGTATGACGCTCTGAATGTGCTCATCGCAATGGGCATCCTATTTAAGCGAGGCCGGAACATTGTTTATGAAGCTGACTCACTATAATCAAAATAACACAGTGTATACTTGGAATTCCAAGAGCAGAAATTCGAAAAGATGGAAGAGCTGAAGACAAAGGCAACATAAGTGGCATAAAAAAGAGAAGATATTAAACGAATATCAGCTAAGCTTGATGTTATAAAGAAATTGATCAATCGTAATAGGGCCAAGGGTACGCAAGTCAACAAAATAGCATTTCCTTTCGTTTGCTTACTGGTGTCCCTAGAATCCTAGGTAAAAATAAATAATATAAAGGCATGCATGTAGCTTTCGGAGGACCGCTTGGACTTCAAGGTGACCACATCGGACTAATACTCATTTTTCGGCGACGTAGATTTTATCTCCAAGCACCCTACTCACTTCGCTTGATTTAATCTCTATGTTGACAAATATTATCATCAGTATTGAATGTAAAAAGTATAGAAGTATAAAGTAAATTAGTCTATCATTACAAACTGACCTGCTTGTTTAAGATCATTTTCTATCTTGCCTCCTCTGCCATCTGGATGCTCATATCTTTTTCTTGCTTGTTCTCTTCTCTAATTTCTAGCTCTTTTTTTACTTGCTCTTGATTTATGTTTTAGTTCTTTGGTTGAAGTTGATATTTAATTTGCTTCTAATTTACTCTTGTTTCAGCTTAGCCTTCCTGTCTATTTTCTGCTTTCTCGATTTTGTCCAGCTGACTCTTATGGAATATAAGGAATAGTCTGCTTGGAATGTTCATAACAAAATTTTTAGCACTGTCAGCAAGCCAGTCATCGATGTCAGCAATATCTTTTGTCTCCTCTCTAAGTTGCTGATACTCGTCAGAAATACCTTCTTACCCTCCGATTAAGTTCACTGTGAGTTTCTCTTCGCATGTTTCCATCATGTCAATAAAATGAACGAGTTTCATTTTGCCATCTTTTGTTGTTTTTGGGAACAAAGCTTCGGGTTACACATAAACTCCTGTTATATATTCAACTTTGTTCTTGAATTTTTTAAGAGTCGACGAGTCATTGACTGGGAATGATAAATCTCCGATATATTGGCTTAGCTCAATATAGTTCATGTCTTTGTGGATGTTCTTTTCACCAATGATTTATGGGAATTCTCTTTGTAAAATGTATCTGAGAGAGTACACTGCGAATTTCCTATTCTTTTAATAAAGTTTAGATTGATAATAGCCAGGTCCCTTCACGATTTTGGCTATGCAGACAATACAAAGAATCAGCTGAACTGCCAATCCGCTTGTAATTCCAGTCAAAATCAAAAGGATGAAGACAACGAAGACTGTTTTACGATAGTCGATCCAGCTTAGAAGATTTGAAATTTTTTCAAGAGTATATGCGATTCCGTTGACTAATTTGTAAATCATATCTAAAGTTCTTTTAGCTCCTCGCATTTTCTCAAAGAATGACTGCTCATCTTCTTTGACAATGAAGACTCGATCGTGAAGTATAAACTTATACACATCCCTCTTGGCACCATCTTTCTTTGTGATCTTTCCGTCTTTAAGTTCATAATCTTCTGCAATGTAGCTCATCTGATTGGATCTCTTTAGGTTTGATATTTATGAATTGGTCAGTACTTATGGTCTCTTGAAGTAAGGATTGATTTAACTGAACACAAACTTAGATAAAAGGTAGCTAATTATGATGTTGGCATGTCTCTGTTGGTAAACCACACATATTAGTACAAATGCTATGATTTCACGCAAGATGTATGTGACAGGTACGAAAGCTAGATTAATCAGTAACATAGCGAAGAAGAAGTAGCCCATTCTTGGGTATTTAAATTTCACAACATTTCTGAGGAATGCAGTCATTGTTAATGAAATCGTGCCAATAATGCATAAGATTCTATCGATTGAAAGTGCGAAGTCATCAAGGTCATCAAATCCTGAAATTGACTTCAAAGGGGCTCCATCATTCTCACTTGCAAAAGAGTTGCAGTAAATGCTTGAGAAATCAGACAAATTTTCCAATGACAGCTCTAATTTAGTAGAATAGTCCTCCATTTTACGCTCATCAGCACTCAAATTTACTTATAGTTTTTCAATGAGTGATCTTTAAGGTTTGGCGAAAAATTAAACCATGCTAAACTTGAATTAACCAATTAGATCTCCTTTTTCTCTCTCATCTTTGCCAACAAAACATTAAATTTTGACTCTTTCAAAAGTATTAGAGACAGGACTAAATTACACATAAATTTACATTAAGAAGCCTTGATTGATTTCACAAACTTCACTGCAGGCAGTTGGAATTGTAACATACTAAAGAGCTCCAGTCCTGATTCGCATCCAAATTTTCTTTTATTTTTCATCTTTCTTCCATTGGCAGTTTAACTTGCTGATGAAGATAAACAGTTTTCCAATAGGATTGAATACACCATCATAGTCTTCAAAAATTGGAGAGATATGGGAAGCTGTTGTAATTTGGTCTTTCAAGTAGTTCATACAGAATTTATTTTGTGCGAGAACATCTTCTAATTATGTGGAGGGTTTTCTGATCAACAGTTTATTGGAGTCATATTCATGGTACAAACTCTAAAATAAGCGATAAATTTACCAAAATGCTCTCATCCTCGTTGAATGTACGAGTAAGGTCCAAGTCTGCTCGATCGCAGACATGATCGAAGATATTTTTGTCTCTTTTGAGATACTAGACACAAACTTAATACAACTCGACGCATGTCTTAAAGTGGCTTTCCTAAAATTAAATTTTATGTACCATTTTGTTCTTGTAGATATACAGCTTTGATCCTCTTACAACGATGAAACCATTCTTCCAACCTTCTTCATTAGCAAATTTAATTTGAAATTCGTTGTCATAAACTGGCGCCACTTTCTTTGTCTTGGGAATTACTCCAAGATGTTCAAGAACTCCAGTTGACAATTAGTTCAACATAGCAGAGTTGCTTCTAGTCCTACTCAAAGTAACAGTGGGTTCTGTCAAATCTACACTTCCTCTATGCTTTCGTTCTTGTTGAATTGTTTCATCAAGTATGTCTTCAGCTTGCTTTTGTCGGATGACCTTTTTGCCGTCAACTGATTTCGCATCGGTTTCCATTGAGTTACCAACGTTTTCGTTCTTCTCTTGAAGTCTCCTGCTCACCATTTTCTATTTTTTGGCTCTCTCAAGGAAGATATGAAAGGTGAGGAAATCATATATCACTCTCATGAAATCCCGAGTGACACACGAAGATTCTTTGGCGTAATCCTTGATGGCCTGATTGAGTATATTCTGGAAATAAACCTTTCTGGTTTCTTCTTTGTTGAAGATCTGAAATTTGCTGGGAAACTCCTCAATATTATAGCCGGGGTACAATTCCTTAATTCTATCATAAAGCGCCTAAAATTCACTGTATCGCTTGTATGAGCGTATGACACTAGTTTTTTCCTTCTTTTTCTTAAGCAGCACTTCGATGATAAATTTCTGCATTATGAGTATGGAGTACCTTGTGCTTAGAGATCGAGGTGATGATGCCGATAACCTTACACGTTATACTTTTAGATTTGAGTAGAAACTGCTCAAAATCTATTTCAGCGAACTATCCAAATTATGCGATGTCCATACCTATATCTTATATTACTTTTGTGTTTCTAGTTTATCTATATAACACATTAATTTGGGAGTTTCTATTCAATAAAAAATTGCTATTCTTTTCTGTCCAAAACTATCTAAATATTTTGTTTCAAATAGTCATTCATATACACATATTTTGCCTTAAGTAATTGAAATACGATTGTTTTGTCATGCAATAATTTTATTTTAAACTATACACAAATTATTAATATTTGGGAAATCTTTATCTTGTCTATAAACCATTCAGAAGCTAAAATAACGATTGTTATATATTGATTTGAGGTCTACGAGGGCAGTTGGATATTAACTTTTAGAAAATTTAATGCTTAAAGTATAAATAGTTTATAAATTTGCAGACCCAGCTGAAATATTTTATAACAAAACAGTCATTAATATCTCGAAATTATTACTAAAATTAGTTACCTGACTGACTCACTTATGAACAAAATATACTTAGACTAAGACCGCACAATATAAGCATAAATATCTTCAGATGCGTCCATGCAAGCAGATGAGAGTAGTGGGAGAGATCGTAAAGTCACAACCAAAAATCTAAGTACTCAGTTCTCTTTGTACATCGAATAAATTAAGAAAGATATCAGCAGGCAGCTCAACGCTATCACCCGCGACTTCTACAGTTCCATTTTAATCTTTCTAGACGACCAGATGCATATCTAAAAGAGTAAGAAAGTCAATATTAGTGAAATCCTTCGAAATTGGCAGCCAAAACTTGAAAATTTCGAAGCCAAACTTGATGAACTCAAGGCCAACATGCCTTACGTGACTGGTGAGAAAAACAAGAACAAGTACAACAGCATTCGGAAAATAAAATTTCCATAGATTGTCGACAGATTCATCGTACGAATATAAACTGAGCAAGTAAAACATTAGACATCATCAAAGGTGACATTAGAAAGAGGACTCATCAATGCACAGACGCTCTACGATCAAAGCAGATACGAGTAAGCCATAATAAAGATAAAGTAAATCATGAAGACAAACCACAACCCTGAACTCAATTTTATTCTTGGAAACTGTTACAAAGCAATAGGATATTTTAGTGATGCTATTCACGAGTATGATAAAGCTATAAAGGTCGAGCCCAAGGGTTGTTACTACAACAATCGAGGAAATTGTCATCTGTGTCTGCAAGATATCATGCGCGCTGAGCATGACTACAAACGAGCAATCAAATAGGAACCGAATAATGAAGTCTTTTTGGGAAATTATGGTAATGTGTGTCTGAGCTTGAAGAAATACGAATAGGCAATCATTTCATATAATTTAGCTCTAAAAGCAGGCACGCCAAATGACTTCTTCTATAATAATAGAGCATTCGCGTAGATAAAACTACGTAAGTTTGACTAAGCAATAGAAAGTTACAACCAGGCTATCATTCTAAGTCCCAACAATCATGTATACTATAAAAATAGAGCTAACTTGTTCATGGAGAAAGGTAACGTTGAGAGAGCCATACAAGATATCAATGATGCCATATAAATAGAGCCTAGCAAACATTAGTATTATTTCCTTAAGGGTAAGTGGGAATATTATTCAAAAAGACCTAAATAAGCACTTATGATGATCCGTAAAGCTTGCTAATTATAGCCAAACAAAAAAGTATACATAGATTACTACATGGCCATCAAAGAATAGCTTACTCGCAAATGATTCTATATTTATTTATTTTTGATAATCACAATTATTAATAATGAAATTGGAAATATGATCATGCTCAGATGACACGAGTATGTGGGTGAGAAGATACTGAGTACCTGATACTTCCACCGGAAATATCAACACCTGGGCTGATTGGGTAATAATCGAATGAGTTCTGCATAAGGAGTTCGGTCTCTCGATTTTTCTAATGATTGTGTCGAGACAGAATTTCCAAGTTTGCTGTTAATTTCTGTATCATGTATCTCATGTCAGTGTTTTAGTGACACATCATATCGTTAGCTTTTATTAGTTCTTCAATTTCTGCTTATAATTCCCTCATTTTTATTTCATACTCCTATGGAACAACAGGCCGATCTATGTAAACTGGAACTTAAATTGGAGGCATTTCAATTGGAACCTCCACTCTTCTTTCAACAGGTCGATCGATATAAACTGGCTTGTCAATGTAAACAGGTTTTTCAACAATAGTTGGTACTTCCACAGTCTTCACTATTTATCTTGGTGGCTAATAAGAAGCAGGAAATGGCACTTTCTTTTCAATTTCAATATATTTTGGAATCTCTACAATTTTTTCAACAATTCTCTCAGGTCCTGGTACAGGCTTTGGCACCTAGATCTTAACTTAAACCGGTTTCTCAATAACAACTTCTTTGATAATTTATTTAGCAACATGAGAGCTCAACCGTTTTACTTCACCTTCCTTTTCCTCTAAGAATCTTTTCAATAAATTGAGATCAATCTCCAGTTTATACTTGTCCGCCTCCAGCTTATTGATGGCTTTTTAATGCCCATTACACGTTTTGGAAACATTTTTATAATTTTCAAGCTCAACTTTCAATTGCATATTTTATTTTTGTGCAGCAGCCAGCTCCTCTGTAAGTTTATGTATTTTCTTAAACAGTTTCTTTAAGCACTATTTGTCTTTCGCATCGTCTTTTTCGATTTTAATTTATATTTCTTTGTTACTACAGTTCGTATCTGGCGTGTAGCCTCCACTAATAGTCTTCAAATCGACTCTTTTCTCAAAAGTAGGAATGTCTATCGGCTTGAATGGCTCAATTTCTCTCTTGGCTGGCACAGTTGTTTTTAACTTTGTGGATTGATTAATACGCTCGTCATCTCGATTAGATTACTTTCTGGCTGATGATGGCTTTGACTGTGGCACATTTTTCTTCTGAATAATAATGGGCTGCTGAATGCAAAGATCATTTCGAGTCATTTTCGAATTAGTACCTTCATCGATTTTGATCTGCACATTGGAATAAGTATGACCAGTGCAGTTTTGCTCGGCATTTTCATTATTTTTAAGCTCAGACATAGCGATAGTCTGCTTAAGTGCAGTTAGCTTATCTTGGAATTTCCCTGACATTCGAATTCGTTATTTTAAACAACAAAATAAATTATAAGTCAAAGAATAAGCATACTGATCGATTATATGTATCAAAATGTATTTAATTTACAATTCAGATAGGGTGAAAAATAGGAAATGATATCAGTATTTAATAATAAGTTGATGTGAACAAATCATGCGGTGCGGTAGTAGCCTCCGTCATTTACAATGAAGCGACTGGCTAGAGGTTGCTGCCTATTGCTTGGAGCGCAGCATACGCACAGGCCACAGATGCACACGAGAAGCAGGAAAACAGCTGAAACGAAAGCAGCGATTCCGACAATATTGCCATATTTGGACAAGTTATCCTTCATAACATCATAACAGGTGGCTTGAGGTCTGCCGTTGTTGACATCGGTGAAAGTATAAACTAGCCAGTCATCTCCCTTGCACCAGCTAGAGCAGTCTAGTGCAGTTTGAACTCCTTCGAGTATGTTAAACATATCTTGGTAAGTAGAGTTCAACACTTTTGCCACTGCACAGTCTTGGAATCGAACAGGTTCGCCATCTTTTCTGTTAAATAAGGCTTTAAGCGCCAATTTCTCTGCAACTGTGTAGTTTCCGTTGTCTATAGAGGAGTCTTTGAGACCACATTGGCAGGCGTCTGAACAGACTGCAATGCCCATGTATGATGAAAGGGCAGCGGTGTGAATGAGCTCATTGTTGGAATTAGTGCAGTTTCCTTCGAACACAGCTTGAGGGAGAACCTCGGCGCTGATTCCGATGCCCAAAAATACGAAGAAGAATAACATGACGAAGATTTGGAAGACGCAGATCATGAACCCGTTCTGCTTTTTGACACCGAAGATGCCGATGATGGATGCACCAATAACCAACAGATCGAAGCCGAGTAAAATGCCCAAGAATGTGTACTGGTTAAAAGAGAGAGATGCTTTAGTGAATGCCCAGATGGTGACACCCAACATAGCTAGTCCGATGACTAGGATAACAAATCCACCGAAGCCTGTGAATCCTTTGACGACTTGCATTTTGCTTTATCAATAAGTTGATATATCTATAAGAATGTAAAAATTGTATTTGATTTAATGCAATTATAAAACCTACTAGTGGTTTAACTTCTCGTGCTATGCTACAAATTCATCATTATTTTACCGATCCTCCATCAACTTCAATCTTGTCTTCAGTTTGTAGTATAAAGTTCAAATCAATTGTTTACTCTTGCTGTTATCAAGATAAAGATGAAAAATGGTAGACTACACTTTTATAAAAATATCTAATTATAACATGTAACTAATCATCTGCCTATTTTTTTAATTTTTAGTGATCTGGCTGTTTCAAAAAGTTCAAATATTAACTCATTGTAGCTCAGAGCTGACAGTCACGAATGGAGCATTCTCTATTTATGAGCAAGGCGTCACACTGTGCAATGTAACAGTTTGTTCCATTTCGATCTTCGATTTATTTTGTTCCTGTTCAGTCGATATATTTTATTGTATTTTAGCGAGTTCATCTAGCCATAATGCTATCTTCTATATAGGTGCCCTTTTCTCAGCTTCAACGCAGATGCACGAGTTGATGATGTTCCGCATTTGTGTGCTTATTTCACTCTTGTAAGTTGCCGATTCGGTCTTTATTCTAGCAATTAGCTACTTCTCGTCTGAGCACTCCCAAGGGGACTGACCATGTAGCATCTAGTACAGCACAACTCCGAATGAAAATATATCAGATTAATAGCTGTACTTGTTATGTTACAGAGCTTACAATGGCATATACAGTGGTGAACCGATACTGAACTATTCTCTATCTTTTAGTTATTTTTATTCAATTGCAAACCCGAAATCACCCAGTTTAGCAATACCACCTTGTAGCATGATATTCTCAGATTTGATGTCTCTATGTATTATTTTTTACTCCTTCATTTTGATTAGAGCCTGAGCTAAATTTTGGCCTAGCTTTACAACTAGACTTTAAGGTAAGCCTGTTCGAGAAAACTGTATTAGTTTGAACAAATCGCCGTCTTCACACAGCTCTGTGACTACAAAGCAGAAGGAATTCGTGTTGTAAACATCTAGAATGTTTATGATGTATGGAGAATGAAGCTGTTGCTGGCACTTAATTTAATTCTTCAAAAATGATTTCTGACTTTAATTCTTGAATGTTTAGCGATCAATAATTTTGACGCAAACTAATTTTTGAGTTGACTTCTCCACGCCAATATACGCATCACTAGTTAGTCCACTGCCTAGTTTCTGGTCAAACGAAAATTAATATTTGCCAATTTGTTTAACATGACCTCTCAAGGGAACGTTCTGGTTCACCGGCCAGAAAGGTTGTAAAATGTGAAGTTCGGTTGGTTTTAGCTTTGCTCCATCTGAGTTTTCTAACATATTTTAGAATTATAACTGATTTTGCTAACATTTAGTTAAATAATATCAAATGTACTATATTGCTATAAAAAGAATGAAAAATAAATGCATTAATTAATTCAATTTCTCCCGAAAGACATGTTTAAATCCTTACTTTCAGTTGATCTCTGCTTCTCAATAGTGAGAGGTTGAGTATAATCGAACTCCATTGTTTTCTTAATAGGTAGTCTTAGACTGTCAATTGGACTTTATTGTGAATCTGAGTCTTCATCAGTATATTTGATTTACTTGAATTTACCAGTTTGCTTAATTGAACTGTTGATTATTGGTTCATCAAGTGAGTCTAGCTAACTGTGTGATGAGTTCTCAAATTATTATTATTATTAGCCATCATCCCATCTTTTGGATGAGAGCAGACTACTGGCAAGTACTTGCTACAAATTGTCTTAATCTCGAAACAGGGGAGTGTCAAGATTAAGTTAGTTGCCTAAATAATCTTTAAATTATTCGAGGCTATCATTATTACTTTTGCTAAACGGATACTGAATTACCTATTTTTTATTGTCTTGTCTATAATTCCAAGTATCGATGCTTTTAGGAGACGGATTAAATTTTAGTTGCTCTGATTTTATGGGCTTATACCCAAAAGTATATTAATTAGTCACGTCTTTGTTATTAAGTTTGTTTAATTTAGGGGGTGAGTTTCGGTCCTCATCGAATAAGTATTGATATTTTTTCGGTTGCTGCTTCTTCACTGTTCGAGTCTGATCTTGTAAATAGTTGTTTTCTCTTTGGTATTTTGTTTACCTCACTTTTTCAGCAGTTGAGTTTAAGTCAGTGTATTTGGTACCATTTAAAGAGTCCTTATCTGTCCCTTAATTGAAGTAATAATTTTTGACAGGACTGTCGTAGTTTAAGTATCTAGCAACCGTATATTTAGGCCTAATAGAAGTATGCTAATTTTATTAGTTATTGGCCATTGTCGTAGGTCGTATGTAAGGTTATTTTACCTGCTATCGTTGTAGACCAGACAACAAATCTGCTTTGTATTGTTGGTATTTTGAGTTAAATCCTTATTGCTTCGTAGAAAAGTATTTGCTTTATTTTTCATAATTAATTGACTCTTTCTAGCCTCTCTGTGAAGAATAAGTTTCATATTTAGTATCATATTTACGAGGACTATACTTTGGATTCACAAGCTCATACGCAGACAATTAATTAGATCGCCTAGAGTTAAAATTAGGACTCGTTCTTATTTTGCCAGTTGATCTGCTATTTTATTATTTTTTATTTTCTTTAAAATTTGTCCCATATATTTTCTCATAAATCTAAGCATAATGATCGATTTTTCCCTTATTTGTATTTCTTTACTAATTCTAAGAAGACAATCTATATGAAGCCTGTTCTTTAACCCCTCTTTAAAGTTTCGGTGAAGTATTTCTGGACTGTTACGATTTTTTAATTGCAAGTTGTAATTTAGTCCTCAATTGCGTATAATACTAAATGTTAGCGTCAATATCCTTGAATATGTCAGGGAATGGTCTGGTATCTGCTTTTGATACGCCTTCGTACTTGTTTGAAAGAATGCTCAGTTTTTAAGTCCACTCCTCTATGCCAACAATTTATTTCTGCCTGATCAGATCAAACAGGTCAAGCAGAGTTCTATTCGCATCTGCTTCAATATTTCTGCTGATATTTTGCATGCACTTCTCAGCTATTTACGTTAAGTCTGTCATATGCCTGATGTATGTTTGAATAAAATCTTTAATGGTCTTGTAGATGGGCATTTTATTAACCACAAGTGTATAAATATCTTGTTTCTTGCTGACGATCCAGTCGATCACAAGTTTGAGTCTCATTTGCAGCACATCCATGCTATATAAATATATGCTATGCAAAATGTAAAGTATAATAATTATGGAAATTTATTATTGTGAGATGCCCTCCTTGTCACAATCTGATAGATAGAAAACCAACAAAACAAACAATTATAAAAATACGTAAATATTTGCGAAAGTATTGTAAAATATTGTCTATACTCTATTATAATAAAATATGGAATAATAGTTCGATAATAATGATAGAGACTGAATAAATTCAGTAGCTGGAATAAAATAATTGAATACATTTAATAATATTCTAATTTAAATTATTATATTTAACTGCTTTTATAATACCTGAACCACATTATACTTGCATGTTCTGTTGCTTGGTGACTAATTCAATATTAGCACCCCTGATTGAGGTTGGCCATAAGATTTATTTTGTGTTTATAAACTGCGAATTAATTTCTATATAAAATGTGTGAATTTCAGAATATTCAATCTTTATCTACTGAGTTTAAGGGCTATCAGTGCTTTTGACTGTAAATTGAGCGTGAAATGACATGAAGCAAATATTGTGCCTACATTGAGATTTTAATTAAATAAAAAGTCAAGATTATCAACTGTTTCGTTACTCTTTTGGCCCTTAATATACCACAAGCAGCTCAGTATACTTCTATTGCTTAAGCCAACAGCAGAATTAGCGAAGCTATTAACATGACTTTCTCCAAGATTGAGACCATGCCTTCATCTAAATCTGGCATTTCGGAAGGTACTCCATTGCGAAATCATTCAAGAAGTATGGAACATTTGATGTTTTAACAGGCTTCTCCAAATATGAACCCGATTTGTCTTTTTATTTCAGAAATTCTACGAGTTTTTAATAAAGAGAAAAAGAAGAAATATTTTAGGAACTTATGTATCTCTAAACACATTTCTCAATCTTTTGAAGTTATTGAGATCCTTCTGGGTTCCTAAAGCTAAAAAATGGGTTACTTATTACGGGTTGATGAATTTTCAAGGCTAAGACTTTGTTGATGCTACACGCTGGCAGGATTAAACGATAAGTCAGCTGAGTAGCTTATTTTTTTAATCCCCTCTTAAATTGTCTCACTTTTTCGACTCTCTGTCTGCTTGGTGCTCAGTTTTATGTGGTGCTTCACTCTGAAATGCAGATAAATTGCTGGAAAACTTAAATATTATTTTCCGCACGAGCAGAGGAAAATTTATTTGAGCTCTTGCTTCGGTTCCAGAAACTATTTATTAATTAAGGCCAGGCTGAGTAAATTTTGCTGCATTGCTTGAGCACACTTTAAGTTGCAGGAATAAATAATAATTATTTTTAACAAAACAATTTTTTAACTAATTTTGCATAAAATTTTATCTTTACCCCCACCATAATCATGATTTGCCTTAGTTTAGCTTGAAATTTTATGGTTTCATATAAAAAAATGGAATGCAAATTTATAAGTTAGCTTGATATTTTGTTATAAGCCTGTCATGTAAATTTACTAATTGCAATCTCATTCATATGAATATTTTGTATAATAAACTCGCATTGAAAGTCATAATTTTCCGAGTATTTTCATAGCACAATTTCTGTCATCACAATTTTTTACAATGTTTATTTAAATACACAAAAAATTAGATAGGATTATTGTTATCAACTTTGCTTAAAATAAATTATCTTATTGTCAGACTCATGTGATTGTGCTCGTTAACACGTAATGGTCACAGCAAGAACACAAGTAATCAATTTTATTTACGTTGAATTGTAAATGGTTTGATTAAATTGGAAGTCCTTTATAGCTTAATTTGATTTAATGAAATTAATACCGTGCTGGATTTGGAATATGAAATTGTTTGTCCAACACATAAATGGAATATTACACTTTCATCTATTAAATCTTCAAACCAAAAGCATTTAGACAAGAAAACAATGTTGTGGAAGGTGCCGAGTAAAAATAAGATGTTTTATGTTGGAAATCTCAAAAAAATACATGAAAAGTCAATATTTAGAAAGTATTATTCAATAAAAATACTACATTTGCAGCTCACGCAAAGATAACTACAAAATTAAGGTATGAGTCAAAATTATTTATATTATTTTTAACACATTCTATTTTTTGCTTTAATTTGCATTACAATAATGTTTTCCCGATGAACTATATCAATTAAGATATGCCCTCGCTTATCTGCATATTAAATATCAATAATTTTGATCCTTTTCGATCTAATCAGATGGCAAAATTCATTGTAGAAACTCAATTAAACTTGAACTAAGGTTTCAGTTTCTGTTAAAGTAAGAAGACATCGCTTCGTCGCTTGAGTTCACGTGAAAGGATGACTACTTCAGATTAAAGTTCTGCTAAAGTATGCGGCTAACATCGTCTTTCGTTTATAAATACATAAAGATTTATTTCCTTACTTTTTCATATGAATAAGTCAAAAATCATGATGAGAATACTTAATTTTAGAATTTTTATTAGCTATGAACTCATGGATATGCAAATTAAAATTAAAAGAGTCTTCATTGGTGTTGTAATAT
>APMI01002999.1_pt1 | contig 14288 bp, 12 predicted proteins | sample 667938 | NCBI WGS metagenome assembly APMI01 (sample SAMN01084076, study PRJNA167559) | wastewater metagenome | biome: Wastewater | place: Denmark: Ejby Moelle, Odense | collected 2011-11-28 | reverse complement strand
AGGATCACCGCGTTGTCGCGGGTGATCACCTCCTGCTCCTGCACGTCGAGGATGATGTCCTTGGTCACCAGCTTGTAGGCCACCTTGTCCAGGTAGGGCAGGATGATGTTCAGGCCCGGCTTGAGTGTCCCGTAATACTTGCCCAGCCGCTCGACGATCCATTCCTCGCCCTGGGGCACGATGCGCACCCCCTTGGCGATGGTCACCATCACAAAAACCAGTATCGCCAGTACAACCGTAAATCCGGCACTCATCGCACGCTCCTCAAATCCGCATCAAACCTTCTGAACCTTCAGGAAACTGCCTTCCACCGACACCACCCGCACCCGCTCGCCGGCGGCAATGGCTTCGTCCACCACGCACTCCCACTCCTCCGAGCCCAGCAAGGGCCTCTGGAAGCGCACCCGGCCGCGCGCAAAAGGCGCCGCCGCCTTCGCCATCAGCCCGATCTCACCGATGGTGTCGCCATCCGACTGGCCGATCCGGGTTTTATGATCGCCGCGCTTGAAGATACGGAACCACAGCACCACCATGCCCAGCGACGCCACACACCACAGGGCCAGCTGCAGCGTCATGCTCATGGCCGGCGCCACCAGCAACAACAATCCCACCAGCAACGCCCCAAGCCCGAACCAGATGATGAAAAAGGCCGGCACCGCCAGTTCAGCGACGACCAGCACAAAGCCAAGAACAATCCAGTGCCACCACTCGAAACTCATAAACTCACCCTCCGCCGGGCATTCTGAAGCAAAAGCGATGACGGGGATATCACCGCCCCCGCACACACGACAATGCGATTTGAGCATCTCATCCATGCGGGGCGGTGCGGACCAGCAATCGGTATGCGCATATTCCTTGTCCGACGCGTGATTCGAATTCTGTCCGCGCATGGAAGAAAAAGGCCGGCTCCCCTTTCAGCGAGCCGGCCATTTCAGTCATCCCTCAAGTGCGGATTATTGCTTGCCGTGCGCTGCCAGCTTCAACCAGGTATCCACCACCGTATCCGGGTTGAGGGAGATAGTCTGGATGCCTTCGTCCATCAGCCATTCGGCGAAATCGGAGTGATCCGACGGGCCCTGGCCACAGATACCGACATATTTGCCGAGCTTGTTGGCGCTCTGGATGGCCATCGACAGCAGTTGCTTGACGGCCGGATCGCGTTCGTCGAAGGCATGCGCCACCAGACCGGAGTCGCGATCGAGGCCCAGGGTCAGCTGGGTCAGGTCGTTGGAGCCAATGGAGAAGCCGTCGAAGTATTCGAGGAACTGGTCGGCCAGCAGCGCGTTGGAGGGGATCTCGCACATCATGATCAGCTTGAGATCGTTCTCGCCCTGCTTGAGACCGTGCTCGGCGAGCAGATCCACCACGCCCTTGGCCTCTTCGAGGTTACGCACGAAGGGCACCATCAGCTGCACGTTGGTCAGGCCGAGTTCGTTGCGCACCTTCTTCATGGCGGCGCATTCGAGCTCGAAGCAATCGCGGAAGCTGTGGGAGATGTAACGCGAGGCGCCGCGGAAACCCAGCATGGGGTTTTCTTCTTCCGGCTCGTAGATCTCGCCGCCCAGCAGCTTGCGGTATTCGTTGGACTTGAAGTCCGACAGACGCACGATGACGGGCTTCGGGTAGAAGGCCGCAGCGATGGTGGCGACGCCTTCGACCAGCTTCTCGATGAAGAACTGCTTCGGCGAGGCATAGCCGCGGGAGCGACGGGTGATCTCGGCGCGCAGACTGGCCGGCACCTGGCCGATTTCAAGAATCGCCTTGGGGTGGATGCCGATCATGTTGTTGATGACGAACTCCAGACGGGCCAGGCCGACGCCGCCGTTGGGAATCTGGGCGAATTCGAAGGCCAGCTCCGGGTTGCCCACGTTCATCATGATCTTCACCGGAATGTCGGGCAGGTTGCCCATGTCGGTGGTGACCACTTCGTAGTCGAGCTTGCCACGGTATACATAACCGGTGTCGCCTTCGGCGCAGGAGATGGTCACGTCATCGTTCTCGTCGAGCACTTCGGTGGCGTTGCCGCAACCGACGATGGCGGGGATGCCGAGCTCGCGGGCGATGATCGCCGCGTGGCAGGTACGGCCGCCACGGTTGGTGACGATGGCCGCTGCACGCTTCATCACCGGTTCCCAGTTCGGGTCGGTCATGTCGGTCACCAGCACGTCGCCGGCCTTGACGCGATCCATCTCGGAAGCATCCTTGACGACGCGAACCTGGCCGGAGCCGATCTTCTGGCCGATGGCACGACCATGGGTGAGGGACTTGCTGTATTGCTTGAGGCGGTACTTTTCCATCACGTGGCCGGACTGCTGGCTCTTCACGGTTTCCGGACGGGCCTGCAGGATGTACAGCTTGCCGTCGTCACCGCTCTTGCCCCACTCGATGTCCATCGGGCGGCCGTAGTGCTGCTCGATGATCATGGCGTAGCGGCCCAGCTCGAGCACGTCGGCGTCGGTCAGGGAGTAAACATTGCGCTCGGTTTCCGAGACGTCGATGGTGCGGGTGGACTTGCCGGCTTCCTTCTTGTCGGCAAACACCATCTTGATCAGCTTGGAGCCCAGGTTGCGGCGGATGACGGCCGGCTTGCCCAGCGCCAGGGTGGCCTTGTGAACGTAGAACTCGTCGGGGTTTACGGCGCCCTGCACCACGGTTTCACCGAGGCCGTAGGACGAGGTGATGAACACCACGCCGTCGAAGCCGGATTCGGTGTCCATGGTGAACATCACGCCGGAGGCGCCGATGTCGGAGCGAACCATGCGCTGCACGCCAGCCGACAGCGCGACTTCAGCGTGGGTGAAACCCTTGTGCACGCGGTAGGCGATGGCGCGGTCGTTGTACAGGGAAGCAAACACTTCCTTGATGGCGTGGAGGATGTTGTCGTAGCCGTGGATGTTCAGGAAGGATTCCTGCTGGCCGGCGAAGGACGCATCGGGCAGGTCTTCAGCGGTAGCAGAAGAACGCACGGCGAAGCTGCCGTCGCCTTCGGCAGTCAGCTGCTCATAGGCGGTCTTGATTTCGACTTCGAGGGCCGGCGGGAAGGGGGTATCGACGATCCACTGGCGGATCTGGGCGCCACAGCGGGCCAGGGCCACCACGTCATCCACATCCAGGCTTTCGAGGGCGGCACTGATGCGCTCGGCCAGCCCCAGGTGGGACAGGAACTCGCGGTAGGCATCTGCGGTGGTGGCAAAACCACCCGGCACGCGCACGCTGGAGGGCAACTGGCTGATCATCTCGCCGAGGGAGGCGTTCTTGCCGCCAACCTGCTCGACATCGGTCATGCGCAGCTCTTGGAAAGGAATGACGTTACGGGCCATAAGGGAATCGTCCTGGGAGAATGAAAAAAGGTTAAAAATGGTGTCGAATATTCTTGTTGGGGCATATTGTAAGTCGTTTTGTTGCCCCGCCGCATGCAGGGTTTATCCTAACCCGGATGCTGCCCCTCCCCCTGAGGAGTCGATCACAGCCCTTGTCCCATGCGGCTTCTCGCGCCAGGCAGCGGCGTGCCTGAGCCCGACGGCCAGAATGGGATAAGATGTTTCGCCGGTCTGGCGCAAGCCGTCTGGCGCATCCGTCCCTACCCTGTTGGCACTCCCATGACCCAGATCCGCCCCGTTTTCTTCATTTCCGACGGCACAGGCATCACTGCCGAGACCCTTGGTCACAGTCTGCTTGCCCAGTTTCCGGAAACCCGCTTCCGCAACCACCGCCTTCCTTTTGTCGACTCGCCCGAAAAGGCCCAGGACTGTGCGCTGAAGATCCTCGATGCGGCCATCGAGAGCGGCTGCCGCCCGATTGTCTTCAACACCCTCGTCGACCCGGCTGCCGTCTCCGCCTTGCGCAAGGCCGACGCCCTGTTCCTCGACCTCTTCGACAAGTTCATCGAACCCCTCGAAAGCGAACTGGGCCAGCGTTCCACCCATACGGTGGGCCGTTTTCACGGCATTGCCGAAAGCCAGGACTACAAGCGGCGCATCGAGGCGATCAACTTCACCCTCGCCCACGATGACGGGGTGTCCCACGCCGACCTGAAGGAAGCCGACGTGATCCTCGTCGGCGTGTCGCGCTCCGGCAAGACACCGACCAGCCTCTATCTGGCCATGCAGTTCGGCATCAAGGCGGCCAACTACCCCCTGATCCCAGAAGACTTCGAGCGTAACAAGCTGCCGGCCGAGCTCCTGCATCACCGCGGCAAGCTCTTCGGCCTGACCATCGGCCCGGACCGTCTGTCACAAATCCGCCAGGAGCGCCGCCCCAACAGCCGCTATGCGTCCATGGAGAACTGCCTCGACGAAATCGAATCCGCGCAGCGCATGATGAAGCGCGAAGGCATCAAGTGGCTCGACTCCACGGCCAAATCCATCGAAGAGATCTCCACGATCATCCTGCAGGAAGTCCGTCTCGACCCCTCGTCTTACTGACAACGGGATCATCCAGCCCCACGCCCTGTCCAACCATAACTAACAAGGAGAGCCCCGATGAAACGTAACCGACTCGGGCGCCGCGGCGGCTTGCCGCGCGACGCCGAACAGCTCCTGTGGCTCGCCAACGGCCTCGCCGACTCCAGCAGCCGCGCTGAAGACCACTTCTGGGACCAGCGCCTTGCGGCAGCCATCGACGGCCTGCTGAGTGCCGAGGACGAAGACAGCCTCACCACCACGCTGGACCACCTGAGCACGGCCAGCGTGCACGCCTACGACGAACTCGCCGACATGATCGAGTCGCGTGCCGAAGGCGCCCTCAAGTCCGACGAACGCTACGACGTGCTGCTGATCACCGCACCGGTCATGGCCTGGTCGCGCTACCGCATCCCGGCCACGCCCATTGCGGCCGCCGTGATGGCCAACCTGCGCGTGCACCTCAAGGCTCACGTGCTGGCCAAGGATGTCAAACTGGCCCTGGCCGATTTCCTGTTCAGCCCCGACCAGCTGCCCCAGGGCTACTGCGCCACCGCCGATTTCGCCACGCATCTGGGCAAGGCTGCGGCAACCGACACCGACCTGCACATCAAGACCGACAACCTCCCCGAGACGGCCCAGTTCCTGTCCGACAACCGCTACCTGCTCGGCGCGGTGATGGTGCCCAAGGGCGCACCGATCTTCCGCTGGCAGGAAGAGGAATGCACCCGCGACCAAGCCCTCGAACAATGGCGTGCCCAAGGCGGCGCCTGCGTGGCACCGCTGCTGACCGGCTGCGCCTTCGAAGTGGTACTGCCGAATGCCTACTTTGCCGCCAGCCGCGAAGCCGACAAGACCTCCCGGCCCTACTCCATCCAGGCCTCGGTGGCCTTCCTGAGCACCACGCTCGACGCTCCGGCGGCCGGGCTGCGGGCAGTGGTCGCACCCTTCTTCGAACGTCAGGTCGAAGAGTTCCGCATTGGTTTTACCCTCTCCGGGCAGAACGAGGTGGTGCATGGCGTGGTGTGGCCGCTCCTTGGCGCCGAAGACGACAGCAGCGAAACCCTCAACGAAATCGAGGCGACCCTGCGCGCCTGCGGCATCACCGACATCATGACGCTCGACAACGAATTCCCGATGGAATACTGCGACGACTGCGGTGCCCCCATGTACCCGTCGCCGGAAGGCGAAGCGGTACATGCCGAACTGCCAGAAGAGCAGGCCGACCAGATGCCCAAGCATCTGCACTGACCGGAGATCGCGATGACCCGCAAGATCGAAAAAACCGACGCCGAATGGCGCGCGGAACTGTCACCGGAGGAATACGTGGTGACCCGCCAGAAGGGCACCGAGCGAGCCTTTACTGGGCGCTACTGGGATTGCCACGAAGCCGGCCAGTACAAATGCACCTGCTGCGGCACAGAGCTGTTTTCGTCGGAGCACAAGTTCGACTCGGGCTGCGGCTGGCCGAGTTTCCACAGCGCAGCGGCTCCCGAGAATGTCGAAGAGGTGGTGGACCGCAGCCACTTCATGGTGCGCACCGAAGTCGTCTGCAAGAACTGCGGCGCCCATCTGGGCCACGTTTTCGAAGACGGCCCGGCGCCCACCGGACTGCGCTACTGCATCAACTCCGTGTCGGTGAAACTCGAGCCGGAGAGCTGATCAGCGTTTCATGGCCCCGTAGGTGTGGGACAGGAAATCGCGCCGATACAGCACCAGCACGATCAGCGTCGTCACCGCGACAAAAAGCCAGGGCTGAACGAACCAGAAAACCGCGGCAAGGCCGAAGTAATAGGCCCGGATGCCGCGGTTGAACTCGTCGCCGGCCAGCGAGTTCACCTTGGCGAAACGCTGGGCATCCTCCTCGGTGCCTTCGCCGGGTCGCGGCGCCGCGCCGATCAGGATCGACAGCATGTTGAACTGGCGCAGTGACCAGGTGAATTTGAAGTAGGCCACCACGAACACCATCAGCAGCAGCAACAGCTTGACCTCCCACACCTCCCGGGAGACGGCACGGGCAAAGGGCAGGTCCGAAGCCGCGTCGATCAGCTTGTCCATGGTGCCGAGCAGGGCCAGCAGGCCGGCAATCACGTAGATCGTGGTATTGGCATAGAAGGACACGTTCTGCATCAGATTACCCACCAGGCCCGAATCCGCCACTCGTACGTCACGGCGCAGCATCTGCCGCCCCCATTCCAGGCGATACCAGTGGCTCACCCCCAACAGGCCACGCATCTGGCCGTTGGGGCCGTGCTCCACAATCCAGCCATATCCGGCCCAGCAGGCAATGAACCAAGCAAAGGCAAACCAGTCAACGGCACTGAAAACCGTCAGCCATGCCCCATGCATCAGCGGCCCTCCAGCAGGAAGTCGCGGATCGGCGCAATCTGTGCCGGGTCCATCAGGGTCGGGGCATGCCCAACGTCAGGAATCTCGACGAGCCTCGCCTTCGGCCCGCAGACCGTCATCTTTTCAGCCGTCTCGCGCAGCAGCAGATCCGAATCGGCGCCGCGCATCACCATTGCCGGACAGTTGATGGCGTTGTAGACGGGCCACAAATCCACATCCATCAGGATCGGCATCTTGCGGAAGGGATCACCGATACCCGGGTCATACTTCATGGCCCAGCCACCGTCCACCTGCTTCACCGAGGTTTCTGAAAGGTGCCGCCACTGGGCGGCACTCAGGTGACCGAAAGGCGCACTCACTTCACGAATGTAGGCCTCGGCGGCTTCATAGCTCGGAAACAGCGGCGCGGTCCCGACGTATTGCCCGATACGCCGCAACGAGCTGGCCGTAACCACCGGCCCCACATCATTGAGCACCAGGCGACGGATCGGGTTCTCGGGCAGACTGGCAATGAGCATGCCGATCAGCCCGCCCATCGAGGTGCCGACCCAATGCACGGTTTCCACATCGAGCCGGGCGATGAGGGTGATCATGTCGGCAACATAGGTCGGCAGCTGGTAATCGTCCTTGACTGCCAGCCAGCCGCTGCGACCACGCCCCACCACATCCGGGCAGATCACCCGGTAATGCGGCGCCATGACCCGCGCCAGATCATCGAAATCGCGCCCGTTGCGGGTCAGGCCATGAACGCACACCAGCACGCGCTCATTATCCGGGTCGCCCCATTCCGTGTAGGCCATGCGATGCAGGCCGTGCGCGCCGACGCACTGGACACTGCGCAAACGGGGTTCCTGAAATCGGGGGGGTTCGTCGACCGGAGATGGCGCGGGCGGCACCTCCGGCGCTCCGGTGAAAAGCTGACGAAGGGCGGAGAGAAGGCTCATGGACGGAAAAGCGGGTTGGGATGGGCCAAAGGATAGCATTTGCCGACGCAGCCGCTGCTAGCGCCCGTACCAGTAGCGCGGCACCAGCGCCCGGGCGGTTTCAAGACGCGGCTCACCCGCACCTAGATGAACAATCACCGCGCCACCCTCATCAGTACGCAACAACGCTGCGCCGGTCTCCGACCAGCGCGCCCACACCGCCGGATTGGGGTGGTGGAAGCGGTTGCGATAGCCGACCGGAAAGATCGCCCAGCGGGGCGCGGTCGCGGCAATAAAGGCTGCGCTGGACGATGTCCGGCTGCCATGGTGCGGCACGACCAGCACGTCACTGGCCAGCTTTGCGCCTTCCCGCGCCAGCAGGCCGGCCTCCGAAATGGCCTCGATATCCGAAGTCAGCAGCAGCCGATGCGCGCCCGCCTCGACGCGCAGCACGCAGGCAACATCGTTGGTCTTGCGCGGCACCACACCCTCGGTCAACGCTTCCGGATGAAGCATCACAAAGCGCACGCCGTCCCACTCCCAGCGCTGCCCGGCCAAGCACGGCTGATCGCGCGCCCCGGCAATCAGCCGCACCGGATGGTTCGGCGGCAGAGAACTGCGCACCTCGGCCACCGGAATCCCCGCCAGAACAGCCTCCGCCCCACCGGCATGATCGTTGTCCTGATGGGTGACCACCAGCGTATCGAGGCGGCGCACGCCGGAGGCCTTCAGATAAGGCAGCAGGATGCGCTCGCCGCTGTTGGCATCTGCCGAAAAGGCCGGGCCGGTGTCGTAGATCAGGTCGTGGCTGGCCGTCTGCACATGCACGGCGAGCCCCTGCCCCACGTCGAGCACAGTAACGGTGGCCTCACCAAGCACCGGTCGCGGCGGTGTCCACAACACCAAGGGCACCAGCATGGCGAGCCCGACCCAGCGGGCCGGGGTTCCCTTCGGCAACAAGGCCCAGATGCACCCGAACGTTCCCAGCACGGCCAGCGCTACAGGCGGCGCCGCCTGCTGCCAGTTGGCCCACGGCAGATCGGCCAGCCACTGCACCGGCAACATGGTCAGCGCGAAGGCCCCGTGTGCCAGATCGGCGAGCATCTGCAGCGGCAGAACCGCAAAACCAATGGCCAGCGGTGTGACAACAAAACTGACGAGGGGAATCGCGATGGCGTTGGCCAGCGGCGACACCAGCGAAAATTGCTGGAACAGCACCAACAGGGCCGGAATCAGTCCGAGCGTCACCGCCCACTGGGTGCGCAGTGCCTCACGCAAGTGCCCCTCCGTTGCCAGCCGACCACAACTGACCAGGAACAGGATCGCTACCGCACCGAAGGACAGCCAGAATCCCGCCGCCATGACCGCCCACGGATCAATCACCAGAACCACCGCCAGCGCCAGGGCGAGAACCCGGCTCGGCGCAGTCTCCCGCCGCAGCACGAGCGCCAGCGCGACGCAGCCAAGCATGTACAGCGTCCGCTGCGCCGGCACACCCCAGCCCGCCAGCAAACAATAGCCAAAAGCCGCCACAAAGCCGGCCACCACTGCCGCCTGCTGGGCCGGCCAGCGCAATGCCAGTGCCGGACTGCGTCGCCATAGCCAGCCAACCCCGGCGGCAAACAGCGCCGCCAGCAACGTCACATGCATGCCGCTGATGGCAACCAGATGAGATATGCCGGTGCGCGCAAAGACGCGCCACAAGGCGGGCGAGATAGCCCGCTGGTCACCCACCGCCAAGGCCACCAGCACACCCGCGTAAGGGGCCTCGGGCAAGGCGTGGCGGAAACGCTCACGGATCGTTTCACGGCTACGCTCGACCATCATCATCACACCCGGCACAAATGCGTCGAGGCGGGCATTTCCCTCCGCCGGACGCACATAGCCCGTAGCCCGAATCCCCTGCTCCAGCAGCCAGCCCTCGTAGTCGAAAGCGTGAGGATTGACGTTGCCATGCGGTCGCTTGAGACGAACGGTGAGGCGCCAGCGTTCGCCGGCATGGATCTCCGGCACGGCGTGCTCGTCACCGTCGCGAAATCCCCGATACCAGGCAATGGAAATCGTCCGCGGCACGGGGGCCCCGCTCTGCTCCACCTCGAAAATGAAACGCAAGCCGCGTTCGAAGTCCTGTGGCAGGGATGCCACCACGCCGGTGACGAGCATATCGCGCCCTTCCCACTCCGCCGCCAGCGCGTCGGCCAGGCGGACTTCGGCCCGCCAACCGGCAAAACTCCAGCCTGCGGCGACGGCGGCAAGGGTCATCAGAAGGACTCGCAGGCTGCGCCACCGCCACCCCGTCCGGCGGGATGCGAGGCCGGCGGCCACACCACCCGCAAACGCCAGCCAGAGCATCCATCCGCGGACTCCCGGTGAAGGAAGGTCGCCACCAAGCTGGCAGCACAAAATGCCAAACGCAAAGCCCAAACAAATAATTCTCATTGACGGGAATCTAGCCTTAAGCAGCGAAAACGCCAAGATCCAGGCGCTCGGTTAGAATTCCCTATAGAGATATTGGTCTTTACCCGGCAAATTCGATAAGAACATGCGACGATTGCTCAAGCGCCATCTGCCGGACCACGAATCGCTCGCCGCCAACCGCTGGCTGGCCCCATTCGGCGCGACCCTGTTCCACCCCCGCCTGTGGCACCTCAACCGCCATTCGGCCGCCGGCGCGATTGCCGTCGGGCTGTTCTGCGGGCTGATCCCGGGCCCCTTCCAGATGCTTGGCGCGGCCATCTGCTGCCTGCTCTTCCGGGTCAACCTGCCCCTTGCCCTGTTCACCACGCTGTACACCAATCCCCTCACCATCGTGCCGCTTTACATCCTCGCTTTCGCCATCGGGGAATGGATTCTCGGCAACGGCAGCGGCCACTTCACCGAGCCGCCAGAATGGGGGCAGGCGGGACTATGGAACTGGCTGGAAGCCCTTACCCACTGGATGGCCGGGCTGGGCCGTCCACTCTTCCTCGGGCTCATCGTGCTCGCCTTCAGCCTGTCATTGACTGGCTACCTGCTGACCCGCATCGCCTGGCGGGCACACCTGATCCACAACTGGAACAAACGCCGGTCTCGTAACAGGTGAAACTCGCGCCCCTGCTTCCCTGGCTGAGCAAGCTCCTGCACAAGCGCAAGCGACAATCGCCCGTCGCCCCCCACGGACGAACCAGCCAACTGCCGCGCATCTACTTCGCTGCCCGATTCCTGATCGGTCTGATCGCTGTGGGCACGGCAGGCTTTTACCTTGCCGGCGGCGACAAGGCGAATTTTTCCGACGCCTTTTACATGACGCTCATCACCGTGTGCACGGTCGGCTACGGTGAGATCGTGCCCGTCCACGGATTTGGCGAGCGCCGGTTTGCGGGGCTGATCGCCCTGGCCGGTTTCGGCGCAGCGAGATTCCTGTTCACCAGCCTCACGGTATTTTTTCTCGAGAGCGATCTCGATTACTCACTGCGGAGACGACGCATGGAAAATGCAGATTCGCAAGCTTCATGGCCGTTACATCATCTGCGGATTTGGACGTGTCGGACGCAACGTGGCCAATGAACTGACCACAACACACCGTCACTTTGTTGCCATCGACTCCGATGAGGCTGCCATGGATGCCTAGCGGGAACGCCTGCCGGGCTTCGTCTACCTGAATGGCGACGATCTGCTGCCCACGGCGTTTTTGCGGTCACCGGCGACGACAGCCGCAACCTGACGATCGCCTTCACCGCCAAGCAACTCAATCCGAACATCCGCATCGTGGCGCGCCGCCACGGGGTGCATAACACGGAGAAGCTCCGCAAGGCCCGCGCCGATAGCGTGATCTCGGCGGATTTCACCGGCGGCATGCGTATCGCCTCCTGCATGATCCGGCCTCACGTGGTGTCCCTCCCCGACGAAATGATGCGCTCGCAACACAAGCTGCGCCTCGACGAAGTACTGATGCCGGAACGCTTCGAGCCCCGGGCACTGGACACCCTGCGCCTGCGCAGCCCCAACTATGTGCTGCTGGCGGTTCGCCGCGGCGGCGACTTCATAAAGAAATTCATGCTGGAACCGGGCCAGTTCCTGATCGCGATGGCCTCTCCACTCGGCAGACAGGAGCGGGAAGGCGCACTCCTGCCCGAATGAGCGGCCCTCAGATGCGGAAGCGCTCCACTTCGCCCTGCAACTGATGGGCAAGAGTTTGCAGCTCCCGGGCAGTCCCGGCGGTATCCCGCACGGCGGCCGAATTGCGCTCGGCCATCTGCGCGATGCGCTCCACGCTACGGGCGATCTCAGTACTCGCCGCCCCCTGTTCGCGCAGGGCTGACGAAATATCCGCCACCGCCAGTGCCACGTCGCCGGCACCCCTGCTCAGCAGCTCCATCGACGATCCTGCCCTCGTAGCCAGTTGAACACCGCTCTGGACCCGCTTCACTCCAGCCTCCATGGTGCCAACGGCCCGCGTCGTCCCCCCCTGAATCGACGCCACCATGCTGGTGATCTCGTCGGTCGCCTTGCCAGTACGCTCGGCCAGCTTGCGCACCTCGTCGGCCACCACCGCAAAACCGCGCCCAGTCTCGCCGGCGCGTGCTGCCTCGATGGCGGCGTTAAGGGCCAGCAGATTGGTCTGGTCGGCAATCTCCTTGATCGAGTTGACCATCGTCGAGATATGCGCCGACTGCTCGCCCAACTCCCGGATCACCCTGGCAGCATCATTGACCGTGCCGGCGATGAGATTCATTTCCGAAACCGTCTGGGCCACCACGATGCCCCCGTCGGCCGACAGGCGACCCGACTCGGACGAGGCGCCCTCTGCAGCGGCCGCGCTACTCGCGATCTCGTCCACTCCGACGGTCATCTCCTCGACGGCAGCCGCCATGCTCGAAGCCGCCTCGCTCTGGGCCTCCGAACCCCGCGAAACTTCCGCGGCCGACTCGGCCAGCGAGATGGCCGAGCAGGACACTTCATGGGCACTGCTTTGAACCCGGCGAATGACATCGGAGAAAGACTGGGCCATCTCGTTGAACTGGGTGGCCACCTCCTTCAGCTCATCCGATGCGCTAAAGCGGATGCGGGATCCCAGATTCCCCGCAGCCAGGCCGGCTGCGCCTTCCCGCAACTCCCTGACCGACCCGAGGACCGAGAGGTACATGCCGACGCCGATATAGATGAGCACCAGCATGACGCCAACTGCAATGGCAATGTTTATCCAATAGCTCCTGGTGAGTGTTCTGGCTCTCTCAACAAGGAGCCTTTCGATTTCGGGAATGAGTTCAGCGAAGGTTCGCGCGTAAACCATGTCGATGACACCGGTCGTCATCTCCAGATAAGCCACCGAGGACATTTCAAAGTCGTCCTTCAGGACATGGTTACGGAGTTGATCGACGATTTTGCCAGTCTCCGCATCCAGTTCTCCTGCAAACCTGTCCAGAGAGAGCTTCAGGTTTGGATCCTGCGCCGCCACACGGGAGAAGTTCTCCTTCATGTCTGCCAGCGCGGTACGCAGATCGCCCATCTGGGCGCCGATATCGAAGCGCCGTTGCTCATCCATTGCCTTGGCGGCCAACGCTCCCGCGCCAAGCGCGCGGAGCCGCCCAATACGCTCCACCACGGTCGGAATACGACGAATGATGTTGTCGATCAGATAATAGGAGTCGGCGGATGGATCAAGGGCGAGTTCCCCTGCATCACCCAGGTCGTGCAACACAACGACCTGCTGCGCAATCAGCTGTGTGTGCGCCGCAATGTTGTCCGCGGCCTTCATCACGGAACCACCAGTACGTAGCGACTCCCAAGCCCCCTTAGTGTCCTGCCAGCGATGCCGGTGTTCGGCCTCGACCAGCACCGTCAGAGCATCGTCAGCCTGCTTCATCGCGGCAACCAGCTCCTCGGTCTTTTTCGCCAGTGTCGGCGCCAGCGCCTCGTTGCCGCTCAGCACTGCGGACGACAAGCCTCGGTGCTGCTGGGTGAGCTGGATCAGCTGGATGATCTTAGGCACGCGGCCGATCGTATCGAGTTCCTTCTCCGCGGACGTGAGACTGATTTTCAGGTATCCCGCCAACTGCAAGAGCAAGGCCAGCATGATTAGGAAGGATATCGCCCCCACAAGACCAAACTTCACCGGGTAACGCATCTTGTTCAGCAGAGCGACGACCGGGGCAAAAAGGGTGTTCATGAAAACTCCAGTGTGCCTTGAGAGCTAGATGCGGAAATGGGCAACCTCTGCCCTGAGCTGCTGGGCCAGATTCTCGAGCCGTCGTGCGGTGCCGGCCGTATCCCTGACCGCGGCGGAGTTCTGCTCGGCCATCTGGGCGATACGCTCGACATTGCGAGCAATGTCGGTGCTTGCGGCGCCTTGCTCACGCAAGGCCGACGAGATATCGGTTACCGCGTTGACGACCTGACTGGCACCGGCGCGAATCTGGTCCATCGAGGCTCCGGCCTTTCCGGCCAGCACAACCCCTTCCTGAACCCGTGTCACCCCGTCGTTCATGGTCTCCACCGCGCGGTTGGTCCCTTTCTGGATGGAGGCCACCATGCCGGTGATCTCGTCGGTCGCCTTGGCAGTTCTCTCGGCCAGCTTGCGCACCTCGTCCGCAACCACTGCAAAACCACGCCCGGTTTCACCGGCGCGGGCCGCTTC